>ERZ857965.3444-NODE-3444-length-11875-cov-3.439679_pt1 | contig 11875 bp, 10 predicted proteins | sample MGYA00519758_ERZ857965 | MGnify/ENA primary metagenome ERZ857965 (study PRJEB31778, sample SAMEA3449381) | human gut metagenome | biome: human gut; feature: human-associated habitat; material: faeces | place: United Kingdom | collected 2010/2012 ...
GCGTCCAGTATCGGATGCGGTTCAGTTCCGCCATTTCAGCCTTGACTTCTTCTAGCTTTGGAAGAAGGGCTTCGCGTTCCGCTTCAAGCCGTGTGTGTTCCGCTTTCAGTGCCATGCGCTGCTCCTTATCGAGAGGAGACGCAAGCCCCAGCGACTTCACGAGCTTTTCGCGCAGCCAGATCGCCTTTTGCAGACGGCTCAATTCGTCGCCGTGTTCGGCCTTGAACTTTTCGCGTTTTCCGCTCCAGTGGATGCTCTCGTATTCCTGCTGAATCGGCTTCAATTCTCGGATGGTTTGAATCGCGCCAAACAGCGCGTCAATATCACGGATTCTGCGTTCCTTTGCCGTGGATTCCGCCTTGATTTTGGAAAATGTCCGTTGAGTTTCGGCGATGTATCGTCCGAGCTGACCAACCGTGTAAAGCTCGTGATTCGAGAGGAAGGAAACCGCTTTGAAGCCGTCCTTCAAATCATGGACAGCGCCTTTTTCCTGCGCATAGCGATTCCATGTTTCGCGCCCGTCCTTTCGCATATCCAAATAGGCGGTAATTACGTCGCTCAGCGGGTAATCATCCGGGCTTTCGATGATCTGCTGGCGGCTGACCGCCTTGCGCAATTCATCCAGCCAAGCGCCGATCTCGCGAACGGTTTTCTGCAACGAAGCCAGCATCTTATTCACGCTGATGATCTTTCGGTTTTCGTCGCCGCGTTCGCTGGAAACGCCCTTGCGTTCCAGCGCGGAAGCGGTCGGACCAAGATGCTTTTGCGGCAGGCGATCTTCAACGCCCTGCCGCTCAAGAGAACGCATATCAACGCGCTCCATTCGTCCCGCCGCTTCAAGTGCTGCGTTTTGTGCCGTCGCCCAATCCTGCCGCCAGATTTCGCCGTACTTGCGCTCGTTCCAATCGACGGTATCGACCTTGACGCGCTTCCAGCTTCCGTTCGGCGTGCGGATGCGGTTTCCGTTTTCGTCGAGCGCATAGACATTCTTCGATTTGGGCAGCCACTTGCCGTTTTCGTCCATTGCGCGAAGCGTCAGCATGATGTGAACGTGCGGGTTGCCGTCACCCTTGTCGTGATAGAAGAAATTGCAGACCATGCCCTTGTCCACAAATTCCTTTTGACAGAAATCGCGGACGAGGGCAAGGTTCTGCTCGTCAGTCAGTTCGCGCGGCAAGGCAAAGAGCATCGAACGCGCCGTCTGCGCGTTGACGCTCGTTTCCGCTGCGTCCACCGCGTTCCAGAGCGTCTGCGGATCGGCATACGCCCTCGGCGCGTTGGGCGGCAGCATGACTTCCACCCACTTCACGCGTGCCGGGCTGCTGTGCGGATATTTCCAGCAGCACTCGTATTCGGAGTATTTCTTTTCGCCGGCGTAATACGCGCAGGAAGCCATACAGGATTGACCTTTTCCGCGGCTGATGATCTTAAAGCTCCCCGTCGGGCAGGGCATGGGTTCACCTCCATTTCTCGGCGCAAAGCGCCGTCACGGGGTAGCCGATGCAATCGGCGCAGGGGCTTGCCCCTGTTGATGCCGAAGGCATCGAGCATCCCGCAGGGGCCTTCGGAGAACGCACGGCGCATCGAAGATGCGTATAAGTGCGCCCTCACGGGATGGGGCTGCTTCCGTCGCTCTCCGCGTCGTCCTCGTCTGTATCATGCCATGTCACGCTTGACACGGATGGTTTCGGCATACACTGCATAGCCGCGTCGATCAGCTCCTTCGGGCTTTGCGGAAGCTCCCCGCGTCGGCTGGCGGTTATCTGTTCTGCCAGCTCGCGCACACGGGGAGACGAAAAGAAGTAGTCGATCAGCAGGAACACATCTTCATCCGTCAGCAGTTCGGGATTGGGCAGATAATGCTCCAAGTGCCCGCCGCGCTCGCAGAGACGATGCGTCCTTTCCTTGTTTCTCTGAATAGAGATTTTGTGTTTCGCCGCCTTGAGCTGCTGCTCGGCTTTTCGTTTCTGCGCTTCGGCTTTCTGCTGCATCGCAAGCAGTTTTTCGATTCGTTCGGATGCCATTGAACATTCCTCCTCGGTCAAAAAATCAGTTCGCGTTTTAAGCGTTACGCCGCGTGTTCGGCAGGCGGTTCCTTCGGCTTTTCGGAAGCATCCGCCTGCAACACGCCGCTGCGGATCAGCTCCAGCAGTTTGTCCTCGTAAGTCACGGCGATATCGTCATCGCAATATGCGCGGACGGTGAAATTGGTGTTGCCAATCCGCTGGGTAAAGGTAAAAATGGGAGTACGTTTTTCGGTCATAGGCGCTCCTTTCCGCTCAACACAAAAGGCGATGCAGCCCGATGAAAAACGGGGCATCGCCTTTTCTGTCTGTTCAGTTCTCTGTTTCAAATTGGGGATTCGCTTTTAAGCTGTGCGTTCATCCTCTCCTGTCGCTTCTGCGCGCGTTTATTTCTTTCATGGATTCTTCGCTTTTTCAATGCCTCCTGACGTTTCTGTTCTTTCGGCGAAAGCTCGACGGACTGCACGGGAACGTCAAACTTCCCGATGAAATTCAAATACACTTCAATCTCGCGGGAGCGCTCGCCGTCCTCGTCCTTCACGGTTTCATGGACGATGACTTTTTCCACGAATTGACGCAGCACTTCATCGGAATATTCCGTGCAGTCGCGGTAGCGCTCAACAAGCGCCATAAACCGTTCAATCTTATCTTCGCCGGATTGAATTTCATCCAACTGACGCTGTTCATCCAAAACCGCTTTTTCAAGCTGTGTCTGTTCGCTTTCATACTCGGCAGACAGCGCATCGAACCGTTCCTCCGGGATTTTTTCGAGCGCATAATTCTCATAGAGTTTTTTCAAAAGCCGGTCAAGTTCCGCCACTCTTTTGTTCTTTGCCGCAATCCTTTTTTTAAGCTGTTTTGTCTGTTCCGGCTGCTCCGCCAGCATTTCCCGTTGCAGCCGCGCCAGAAATTCTTCCTGATTCGTCAATGCGTATCGGCTGACCGTTTGAATCGTTTCTTTCAGTAACGGACGAAGCGCTTTTGCGCTGAATGCGTTCTGAACACATTGCCGTTCTTCCAAATGCTCAGACTTTCGATAGGTGGAACATATAAAGAAGTCATAGTAACAGATCGTGCCGGTTTTGAGGTGCTGCGCATGATGGAGATTGCTCATGGGCGCGCCGCACCGGGCGCAGAATACAAAGTCCTTAAAATTGCTGTCGGCATTTTCCGCCTTAGCCCTCTTGGGCTTTTCAAACGCTTCATGCGCTCTTTCCCATGCCTGTCTGTCCACAATCGCTTCATGGGTATTTTCAAAAACCACCTGCTTTTCTATCGGATTTTGAATCTGTTTGGCTTTGTAAGAAGGCGTACACGTCTTGAAATTGACCGTCATGCCCAGATACTCGCGCTTGTTCAAAATACCGATAACCGTCCCTCTGTGCCAGTCATAGTCGCCTGTTTCCTGCCTTCTGGCGTGATATCGGTTCCCCATATCCGATCTGCGGAAATATGTACTCGGTGTAATCCTCCGCTCTGTCTGTAAGGTTTTGGCAATGCGGTGCGGGTTCATTCCTGTCGCCGCCAGTTCAAAAATCCGCCGCACAATCTCGGCGGTTTCAGGTTCAATCACCCAATGGTTCTTATCTTCGGGATCTCGCTTATAGCCGAACAGCGGCGTTGACGTAAGCGATTGCCCCGACATTCCTTTTGCCCGAAACCCGATGTTGACTTTCTTGGATAGATCATGCAGATACATTTCATTCAAAACATTCAGCATGGGCGCAAACTCCAAGCTGTCGGAACAGCTGTTGTCCACATGACTGTCAATGGCGATAAACCGCACATCTTTCTCTTTGAAATAAATTTCGGTATAAAAACCCGTTTGCAGGTAATCACGCCCGACGCGGCTCATGTCTTTGACCAGAACCGTTCCGATTTTCCCGCTGTCAATATCCGTCATCATCTGCTGCCAGCCCGGACGTTCAAAGTTTCGTCCGCTGAATCCGTCGTCCGTATAATGCCGGCAGTTTTCAAAGCCGTTTGCGGCGGCATAGGTTTCAAGATATTCCTTCTGCCGAAGAATCGAAAAGGACTCTCCTTCGTTTCTGTCCTCGCGGGATATACGCTCATACAGCGCTGTCATTTTCATGGGCTGCATCCTCCTTCTCCTGTGCGTCTTTCAATTTCTTTCTCTCCATGCAGCGGGCGACTTTTTCCCGATTTTTCGCGCGCCGCTGTTTCTGCTTTTCTTCCTCTGCCATTTCTTCTGCCGTCGGCTCGTCCTGCGGCACCTGAAAATTGCCGATGAATTTCAGGTAAATGTCGATCTGCATGTGCCGCTCTCCGTCGATTTTTTCCGGCGCATGGACGATGATTTTTTCAACAAACGCATAGATCATGGGCGTGGTCAGTTCATCGGCTTCCCTGTATTTTCTGGCAAGTTTGAGAAAAGAAGCGATGTTATCGGAATCGACTTCATACGCCCGAAGTTCCTCCGTATCCGTTTCCAAAACGGCTTTCAGTTCAGCCTGTTCTTTCTCATACGCTGCAAGAAAATCATCAAAACGCTTTTCAGAAATCTTTTCAAGCGCATACGATTCATACAGCTTCTGAATCAGCACATCCAGTTCCTTACAGCGTTTCTGCGCCTTGCGGATTCTGGCTTTCGTTTCTTTTGCCGCCTGTGCCTGCTGCAATTCAGACGCTTCCCGAACTTTGCGTGCAAACTCGATTTCATTGGAGAGGGCATAGCGGCTGACGGTCTGAATGGTTTTCAAAATCAGTTCCCGCAATGCTTTTGTAGCTACCTGATGGGAAACGCATTCTCTCGTTTCCCGTTTTCGGGACAGCATATAGGTCGAGCAGTTGTAGGAATCGCTTTTGAATACGCCTTGCGCATCTTTCGCTCCATGCCGATGGTTATACAGCCTTTGCCCGCACTCTGCGCAGTAAACCAGACCTGTCAACGGATTCGCCACGCCCAGCGTATCTGTCCGCTTTATGCTTTTCAGCGCGCATTGGGCAAGCTCCCATGTTTCTTTCGTTACAATGGGTTCATGGGTATTCTCGAAGATCAGCAGCTTTTCCGGCGGGTTGGCGCGTCGTTTATCCTTGTAATACCGTTTGCCGGAACGAAAATTGACCGTATGTCCCAAATACTCCTGATGGGTCAAAATTCTGCTGATTGTCAAACTGTTCCAGTCGTGCGCATGGGCTTCTTTTGTATAGTCGCTGCGCATCCCACAGGCGTGTTTCGTATAGTAGTAGCCGGGATTGTCCACTTTCTCCTTCGTCAGAATCCGTGCAATTTCAGACGGCCCGTGTCCCTCGCAAGCCATCTGATAGATTCTGCGGACAATCGCCGCCGCTTCCTCGTCAACCAGCCAGTGGTGCTTGATGTCTGGGTCTTTTCGGTAGCCGTATAAGCAGTTGTTGTTGGTGGGTAAGCCGGATTTGCCGCGCAGCTGATAAGCCGCCGTAACTTTCTTGGACTGGTCTTTCAGGTACCATTCGTTCATGATGTTCAGGAACGGCACAAATTCGCCCGTTTCGGGATGATCGTTGTCCACGCCGTTGGCAATGGCGATAAATCGGACATTGTGCTTACGGAACACCACTTCCGTATAAAATCCTGTTTCAAGATAGTTACGCCCGATTCGGCTCATATCCTTCGCCAGAATCACGCCAACCTTTCCGGCTTCCACGTCGGCAATCAGGCTTTTCCAGCCGGGGCGGTCGAAATTGCCGCCGCTCCATCCGTCGTCCGTGTAGTGCTTGCAGTTGGTGAATCCATGCTCATCGGCGTAATTTTGCAGATAGAGCTTCTGGTTCACGATGGAGTTGCTTTCCCCGTCGAGGTCATCGTCGCGGGACAGGCGCTCGTACAGCGCCGTAATCAGATTTTCCTTCAATAAAATTCCTCCTTCACACATTTTTTCGGTCTTGAAGGGTGTAAAAGAACATTTTTACGCACTGTCTGAATATACGGGGAAAAATGGGAAATCGTCTGAAAAGCGGCATTTTTTCAACTGCTTCGGTTTTGTCGGCTTTTCCGATGCAAAAATGCAACAGATTTGACTTGGCTATTCGAGTCTGATATGATACGATCAAAGAAAAAACTCAGGAGGATGAATGGATGCAGGAAAAATGGCTTCCCGGAAATACAATGGACAGAATCCGCGACCTGTGCAGAAGCCGAAACATCACGCAGGTTGAGCTGGCGCAGGCTGTCGGTATGGACAAAAGCACATTGAGCCGCGTAATGGCTGAAAAAACAAGCAAACTGTCCAGTAAAAATCTTGTCGCCATCGCGAATTACTTTGAAGTTTCGACGGATTTTCTGCTGGGACTGACGGATATTCCTGCCCGCAAAGAGCATGACATTGAGCGTCTTGGGCTGTCTGTGGAAGCAGCTGCCAATCTCCATCAGGGCAAGCTGAACCGTTCTGTGGTCTGTCAGCTTTTGGAAAATCCGAAATTCGCAGAGCTGACCCGCCAGATCGCGCTCTATCAGGAGGGCGTTCTGGCTTCCGGCGTTGCCGCGCAGAATCAAATGTACAACTCCATGAGCAGCCTCATGTTGGAACATGGTCAGGCTAACCCGGAGGATATGCCCGCCGTTCGTGGCGCTGTGCAGGAAGCGCAGGCGCTCAAACGCCCGGTCTATGCGGATGAGATCGAGAACATCACGCGCAACTTCCGCCAGATTCTCGCTGAAATGAAGCAGGATGGACCGGAACGTGTCAAACAAACCGCGGCGCTGACCAAACAGAAGCTCAGCGAAATCACGAAAGTGCTTCCGCGCCAGAAAAACGGTCTGCAACTCAGACCCGAAGGCATCATAGGGATGCTCTCGGCGGCGCTGAACCAGATCACCGTTCCAGATGAATATCAGGCTGAATTGGGCGAAGCAACCGATCAGCTCAAACAGGCGATCTGGAACTACATGAACACCACCTACAATATCCAAATGGAGATGAACGCCCATCACGAACGAAACCCTTTGCCTGATGATTCAGAACGGAAATCATGAAGCATGTACCCAGTTAATTGAGCGGAATACGATGTTTATTCGCTCAGCCGCGATTCAATTTGAAAAACGATACGGCAGCGCAGTTCTGAGCTGTGACGATTACGAGCAGGAAGGACGAATCGCTCTGCTTCACGCCGCAGGGCGATTCGTGCCGGAAAAGGGGAAATTCCTGACGTATGCCGCCGTAGTCGTTTGCACCGCAATGCTCGACGCCCTTCGGCAAACACATCCCGAAATCAATACGGTTTCGCTGGAAGAAAACCAGGCGGCAGTTGAAGCCATGCAATCCGATAATCCTGTTCCAAGTCGGGATATCTATCATAAAAGCCCCGAACAGCTCTATCTGAACAAGGAAAGACTGCTTGCACTCTATGACGCAATGAATCGCTCGTCGCTTCGCGATGCCGCATGGGTTCGCCATCGGTTTGGTTTCGATGGCGAACCGTGCGCACTGGCAGCAGCGGCGAGGGACTACGGCTTGAGCATCAGCCGGGCAAGGCGCATCGAAGATGAAGCTCTGCGCCATATTCGTGAGAATCTGGCTGCACAGGGCAGGGAGAAGGCGGCTGCATGATCCCGACTTTGTGGTTTAAGCGTAAACCAGTTCGTTCAGCAGGATTTCTTCTGCTCGGTTCTGGATGCTGTTCATCCTGCGCACCCATTCCATTTGGTCGCGTGCTTTGAGCGCTTCGTCAACGCCTTCCACCTGCATCATCTGCGGCAGAAGGATTTCAAGGCGTTCCCGGCATTCGGCATCCACGCCGACGAGATGCTCCGTCAGTTTTCCGGAAAGCAGCAGGGCATTGTACAGAATGGGCTTATGCTCTTTAAGATAAGTCTTGCGCATCCTGCCATACTTTCCAAGCGTTACAGATTCATCCGGAATGGTCAGGGCGGGAAGCAGGTAATCGCCGCAGCAGTGATAGGTCAGTTTCATATAAATCTCCTTTCAAACACAAAAAAGCAGTTGTGGACTTGAAGATTTTTTCTTCTTCCATAACTGCTTTTTGTATTCGGTTTTCGCGGAACGACGTGCAGTTTAAGGAAGATGGTTAAAACCTTCCTTTACATAATACATGCTGCACATGGCACCGATCAGCGTGGGCGGCTACAACATAGGCATGTTGCCCGTGCGCAAATCGTTTTGCCAGTTCGCAGCCAATTCGATTTGCTTCCTCCGGCGTAATCTCACCCGGCTTAAAGGACTGTCTTAAATGATAGGCAAGCACATCGTCTTTGCCGCGCCTTCGCCCTGTAATGGTCAGATACTCCCGCCGCATCAGCATAAACTCCGCTTCCGCCATCTGCGGTGTGCAACCATAGCTTGTCACCAATATGCCGTTTTCGGTTTTCATCGGGTCTTTGATGTAGCCGAGCGCGCGTTTAATCGCGTCCCCGGCAGTCTGTCCCTTGCCGATATGTAAAGGCATCAATCGTGTTGTTGCCAATCGTTCCTCCTCTTCAGATCAAAAAAGAAGCCATTCGTTTTTTTCAAACGAAACGACCTCTTCCCGTACAAGTTTTCCGCTCTTTCCATCCCGATTATTCTCTGATCCGCCCCTTCACCGCGCAGCACAAATCATCCAGCCCAAACACCACACGATCCGCCACCCACGGCAGACCAATCGGGCTAATCAGCCACGCAAGCGCCAGCAGCATCAACCCGTTTCGGACAGACAGCAGCGTCGCCACGAACGCCATCGGCACGAGAATCCGCAAAAGAATCCCCAGCACCGTCGAGGAAAGCACCATCACCAACTTGAGGACAAATACGACAACCTCCAGAGCCAGCCAGATCGGAAAAAGCAAAACCTTGAACATCTTCTTCATATCATCCGCACCCCTTTATGCGTTATATATGCCTCATCTTCATTTGTTTGGCAAGGATGCCGCCCTACGAAAAAAACGCGGGAGAAGCTGCCGGTGTTTCGGCGCTCCTCCCGCGTTTCAATTCAGCCCGCTCAGTTTTTCCAAAAGCCGCGCCATCTGTTCGAGCATCCGCTCCTGTCTTTTGCTCACGCCGCGAATGTCCATCTCGTCGATTACGCCGACCTCGTTCGCTCTTTTGGCAATCTGGTTGACATTGTTGCCCATGTAGCGAAGCTGGGAAAGCATCTCTTTTAACTCCGGCAGGTCGAGCCGCAGAATGTAGCCGTCCAGCGCCATCTTCCGCAGGTATGCGCCCATGTTCGTCGTGCCCGCTTCCCGCATCTTCCGTTCCAGCAGTGCCCGTTCGTCCGCCGTCACGCGGAATTTGATTTGAATATCCCTCTTTTGCTGCTCGATGCTCCATCGCTCCATTTCATTTTTCGTCGAGGGTACAGGCGCGTTTTTCGCTGCTGCCTTCAGCTTCTCCCGCACCGAAACCTTTTCCGATTCGTAAGCCTTCGCCTGATCGCAGAACAGATTGAGCAGTCCCGGATGCGTCTGCCGCACAACCAGCGTCAAATTTCGGTTGCCGCCCCAACTGTCGATGTCCGGCTCAATCGGAAACGCCTGCGCCCATGCTTTATTGGCGGACGAGAATCGCCCGTCGTAGAGCTTGTCCCGAATCGTAATCGCCAGCACCGTCATCACGCGCTCTTTGCCAAACTCGTCGATGACCTCTCTGGCTCCCGCTTTGTTCAGACAGTTATCTCTGTAATGCTTCGCAACGGCTTTTTCTATCGCATCCCGACAGGCAACGCCTGCCACCCGGGACGTCTTGTATGCTTCCAGCTCGCCATGCTCCACCGCATAGGCGGCGCTATGCCTGTACACGGGAATATTCTTCATCGGTTCCATTCGTTTGTTCCTCCTTTTTCTCCCTGACTCTGAGCGTCTGCCCGCTCCTGATACGCCTTCAACACATCCTTCATCTGTCGCTTCTCCATCGGCTCCTTCCTTTTTTCGTCAATGTTCAGCGCGGCGTTCAATTCGGCAAGGCGCGCAGCTTTGGCTTCCAGCTCCTTCTCCTGCGCAAACGGTTTGCCCAGCTCCGCCCTGGCCTGTTCCGTCTGCCGTTCCAGTTCGGCAATCCGTTCTTCCGCCTTTTCGAGTTTTTGCGGCATATTCGCCAGCACGTTCTCGATGCGCGTCAGATTGCCGTACACATCCGTTCCCATGGTCACGGTATGCGACATCTCACCGCGCAGAACGAGCTTGACCTCCTGCCGATAGCTGTCATAATCCACCGTCATTTTCATGCCGCGGTATTCGCCCAGCTCCATATCATGCGGCGAAAGCCGGCAGGCTTCCAGAAGCATTTTGCCCGCTGCCTCTTTATCGACAATCCGCTTTCCCTTGATCGCCATGCCGACAAAACCATCCTTGGGCAGCGGATGTGCTTCCAGCAGCGCCATATCCGCCCGATAGCCCTTCGCGCGTTCCTGTGCCTGACGGATTTCTTCCGGATACTGCTTCAAAATCTGGTCTTCCAGTTTGAACTGATTGCTCTGATAATCCGCTTTCATCAGGCGCAGCTTTGCAACCTCGATGTCCAAATCCATCTTTTCCTTGATGCGCGGATCGCCCGCGCACAATGCCTTGATTTCCGCATAAGAGAGCGCGGTTTCGTCCACATCGTCGCAGGCACGGACGGGCGATTTGCTGGACATGATCTGGCTGATAAAGCGCTGCTTGTTCTCGATGGTCTGCCAGAGGTACGAATCGAATGACTTTTCCGTGACATATCGATATATATGCACGTCCGGATTCATGTTGCCTTGTCGCACAATGCGCCCCGCTCGCTGCTCCAAATCACCCGGCCGCCACGGCGCATCCAGATCATGCAGCGCGATCAATCTGTCCTGAACATTGGTGCCTGCACCAAGTTTTTGTGTGCTGCCGAATAAAATCCGCACCTGTCCGCTCCTGACCTTGGCGAACAAATCCTTCTTTTTGATTTCCGTATCCGCGTCATGGATGAACTGAATCTCCTCTTTCGGAATCCCGCTTGCAACCAGTTTGTCCCGGATATCGTCATAGACGTTAAACGAACCGTCCCCATGCGGCGTGGACAGGTCGCAGAACACGAGCTGCGTCAGCTTTTGCGCATCCCCTTCTTTGTAGATGCGCAGGATGTTTTCCATACAGGCGTTGACTTTACTGCCCGGTTCGTCGGGCAGCAGCGGGTTCATCAGCCGCTGATCCAGCCCCAGCTTTCGTCCATCCGACGTAATCCGGAGCATGTTGTCCTCCTTCGGGTCAATCGCGCCCGAATGAACCTTCGAAGCACGCTCGGACAGCGCCTCCACCATCTCCTCCTGATAGACGGACGGCTTGACCGCCATCGTCTCATAGTGCGCGTTCGGCACAGGCAGATGAAGCTGATCCGCCGTTTTAATATCCGCAACCTCCTTGAACATCGCCATCAGTTCCGGCAGGTTGAAGAACTTCGCAAAGCGCGTCCGTGCGCGGTATCCGGTGCCCTCCGGCGCAAGCTCAATCGCCGTCACCGTTTCGCCGAACGTCGAAGCCCATGCGTCAAAATGAATCAGCCCCATTTTTTCCAGCGTTCCATATTGCAGATAGCGCTGCATCGTATACAGCTCGGTCATGGAATTGGACACGGGCGTGCCCGTCGCGAAAATAACGCCGCGTCCACCCGTCAATTCATCCATATATCGGCATTTCAAAAACATATCGGTCGATTTTTGAGATTCGCTGGTCGCAATTCCCGCCACATTGCGCATTTTGGTCGCCAGAAAGCCGTTTTTGAACGCGTGCGCCTCATCCACAAAGAGCCTGTCCACGCCCAGCTCCTCAAAGGTCACGACGTCATCCTTTTTCTCGTCGGCTTTCAGCTTTTCCAGCCTTGCTTCCAGCGATTTGCGCGTCGCTTCCATGCGCTTGATGGTAAAACGCTCGCCATTCTCCCGCTCCATCTCCTCGATGC
>ERZ857965.3445-NODE-3445-length-11871-cov-3.755332_pt1 | contig 11871 bp, 9 predicted proteins | sample MGYA00519758_ERZ857965 | MGnify/ENA primary metagenome ERZ857965 (study PRJEB31778, sample SAMEA3449381) | human gut metagenome | biome: human gut; feature: human-associated habitat; material: faeces | place: United Kingdom | collected 2010/2012 ...
GTCGCCATCCTGCCGCTCCATTTTGGAGAAATCGACGCTGCGGGCGTTGACGCGCGGGGGCGTGCCGGTCTTGAAGCGACGCAGGGGAAGTCCGAGCGCGCGCAGCTGCTCCGCGAGCGGCAGGCTTGCGTGCATCCCATCGGGGCCGCTTGACTGAATGCATTCGCCCACGATGGTGCGCCCGTCAAGGTAGGTTCCCGAGCAGAGGATGACGGCCTTTGCGCCGAACACCGCGCCCGTCGCGGTGACGACGGCGGAGACTGCGCCGTTTTCCACGCGCAGCTCCACGATCTCCGCCTGCCGGAGCGTCAGGTTTTCCTGCTGCTCGAGCGTATGCTTCATGATCTGCTGATAGCGGCGGCGGTCCGCCTGCGCGCGCAGAGACCACACGGCGGGGCCCTTGCCGCGGTTCAAAAGGCGATACTGGATGCAGGCGCGGTCGGCGGCCTTTGCCATCTCGCCGCCGAGCGCGTCCAGCTCGCGTACAAGATGGCCCTTACCCGTGCCGCCGATGGCGGGGTTGCAGGGCATATTGCCCACGGCGTCAAGGTTGATGGTGAAACAGACTGTTTTCTGCCCCAGCCGCGCGCTTGCGAGCGCGGCTTCAATGCCGGCATGGCCCGCGCCGATGACGGCGACGTCGTAGTCGCCGGCAAAAAATTCGTACATAGGCGTCCTCTCGCCTCCCGAAGAACAAAATTGGATACATTATTTTACCACAGGGCTTTGAGCGGAAACAAGCAAAACGAATTAGCACAAAGCACAAAACAGCGAAAATATTTTTGTGAAATATGTGGAAAACCACACTTGCACGCTTGACAGAGAAGTGGTATCATACCCTTGAAATTGAAAAGAGAAAGGAGCGTGAGAACCAACATGAAGTTTGAAAACTTCAAGGGCTTCGACGTCGATGACATGATCTTCGGCACGACGGAGCAGATCGTCAGCGAGCGCTGAGCGACCAAAACGGAACCACGCAGGGATGCGTGGATTTTTTGTTTTTATGGGGCAGTTTGCACCGTTGACGATAAAAAATTGGGAAAATCCGCCGCCGAGGCGGATTTTTCTTGCCTTTCGCGCGGCGGTATGATATACTTTTTCGGCTAATGCAGTATGAGAAGAGGAGATCACCATGGCTGTTATCGAATACGATTCCTATAAGCAGAAGCTGCTCGCCATGAGCGACACGTTTGAAAACCTTCAGAAGGCGCTTGACATCGAATCCTCCAAGCACGAGATCGCGCGGCTCGAGGCCGAGGCGCACGAGGACGGCTTCTGGAACGACATCGAGCGCTCGCAGGCCAATCAGATGCGCACCAAGCAGCTGCAAAATAAGGTCCACCGCTTTGAAAAGCTCGTCTCCACGCGCGACGACCTGCTCGCCCTCATCGACATGGGCAACGAGATGGACGACGCCAGCCTGCTGCCCGAGCTGGAGGAGGGCTTCGCCGATCTGGAGAAGCGGATCGAGGAGGTCCGCCTCACGACGCTGCTCTCCGGCGAGTACGATAACTGCAACGCCATTCTGACCTTCCACGCCGGCGCGGGCGGCACCGAGGCGCAGGACTGGACGCAGATGCTCTACCGTATGTATATGCAGTGGGCGAACAAGCACGGCTTCGAGTTCGAGATGATGGACTATATCGACGGCGAAGAGGCCGGCATCAAGAGCGCGACGGTCATGGTCAAGGGCGAGAACGCCTACGGCTATCTCAAGAGTGAGAACGGCGTCCACCGTCTGGTGCGCGTTTCCCCCTTTGACGCGAACGCCCGCCGCCAAACGAGCTTCGCCGCGCTCGAGGTCATGCCCGAGCTGCCCAACGACATCGAGGTCGACATTCGACCCGAGGACATTGAGATGCAGGTCTACCGCTCCTCCGGCGCGGGCGGCCAGCACGTCAATAAGACCTCGTCTGCGGTGCGTCTCATTCATATCCCCACCGGCATCGTCACCGCCTGCCAGACGCAGCGCAGCCAGTTCCAGAACCGCGACTACGCCATGCAGATGCTCAAATCCAAGCTCATGGAGCTGAAGATCCAGCAGCACGCGGAGAAGATCAGCGACCTCAAGGGTGTGCAGCTCAAGATCGAATGGGGCAGCCAGATCCGCTCCTATGTCTTCATGCCCTACCAGCTCGTCAAGGATACGCGCACGGACTACGAGACCGGCAACATTCAGGCGGTCATGGACGGCGACCTCGACGGCTTCATCAACGCCTACCTCACCAAGGCCGCGAACGGCGAACTGAAAAAATAAAGAAAAAGGTGCTCTGTCCGCCGGGCGGAGCACCCTTTCACGCACGGAGATACGGAAAATGGACGAGAATATCAGAGAAGAGATCCTACAGGAAAATAAAATGGGCACCACGCCGGTCGGCAGGCTGCTCTTCAGCATGGCGGTGCCGATGATGGTATCCATGCTGTTTCAGGCGCTCTACAACGTGGTGGACAGCATCTTTGTGGCAAAGCTCAGTCAGGACGCGATGAACGCCGTATCACTTGCGTTCCCGCTCCAAACGCTGTGCATCGCCTTTTCCGGCGGCACGGGTGTGGGTATGAACGCGCTGCTCTCCCGTTCGCTGGGCGAGAAGAATCAGGCGGGCGCGGACCGCGCGGCGAATGTGGGACTGCTTTTGACGCTGTGCAATTTTGCGCTCTTTGCCCTCATCGGCTGGACGCTTGCGGGACCGTTCTTCCGCTTTCAGACGGACAACCCGCAGATCATCACTTACGGACGCGACTATGTGACCGTCTGCATCGGCTGCTCGATCGGCCTGTTCTTCCAGATGTATAATGAGCGCCTGCTGCAATCGACGGGACGCACGAACCTCTCCATGATCACGCAGATCGCCGGCGCGGCCACCAACATCGTTCTCGATCCCATCCTCATTTTCGGCCTGCTCGGCTTCCCGCGGCTGGAGGTCGCCGGTGCGGCGATCGCCACCGTTATCGGTCAGCTCGTCGGCGCGTCCATCGGCTTCTATCTCAACCTCACGCGCAATCCCGACGTGCATCTGCGCCGCCGCGAGATCCGTCCCCACGCCGCGACGATCAAGGAGATCTACGCGGTCGGCGTGCCGTCCATCATCATGCAGTCCATCGGCTCGGTGATGGTGTTCGGCATGAACAAGATCCTCATCTCCTTTACCGAGGCGGCGACGGCGGTGTTCGGCGCGTACTTCAAGCTCCAGAGCTTCATTTTCATGCCCATCTTCGGTCTGAATAACGCGATGGTGCCTATCATTTCGTACAACTACGGTGCGGGCAAGCCGGAGCGCTTCCGCAGGACGATCCGCCTTTCGGCTGTCACAGCCATTGCCATCATGTGCGTGGGTCTTGCGCTCTTCGAGATCATCCCCGGTACGCTGCTCGGTCTCTTCTCCCCCTCGGAGGAGATGCTGACCATCGGCAGGACCGCGCTGCGCATCATCGGCCTGACGTTCCCGCTCGCGGGCTTCTGCATCGTCTCGGGCAGCGTCTTTCAGGCGCTCGGCACGCCGTTTTACAGTCTGATCGTCTCGGTCTGCCGCCAGATCTGCGTGCTGCTGCCGGTGGCGTATCTGCTCTCCCTGACCGGACGGCTGGAGCTGGTGTGGTGGTCGTTCCCCATCGCCGAGCTCGTGAGCCTGACGCTCTCGGCCATCTTCCTGCGCAGGACGCTGCGCGCGGCCGGCGAACGCCTGAGCCAAAAATAAAAAACAGGAGACGCCGTCCGGTGGATGGCGTCTCCTTGCTGTATTCTGCGCTTACAGCCCCAGACCGGGGATGTTCAGACCGCTGGTGAAGCTGTTCATGCGGCTGCTCATCGCGTCGTCCGCCTGCCGCAGCGCCTCGTTGACCGCGGAGATCACGAGGTCCTGCAGCATCTCGACGTCCTCGGGATCGACCGCCTCGGGCTTGATGGTGAGCGCGGTGATCTCCTTCTTGCCGTTTGCCGCAGCGCTGACGGCACCGCCGCCGACGCTCGCTGTGAAGGTGGCCTCCTCGACCTCCTGCTGAGCCTTCGCCATCTCCTGCTGCATCTGCATGAGCTTCTGCTGCATCTGCATCTGCTGCGCCGCCTGTCCCGCGCCGTTCGAGAAGCCGCGGCGCGCGCTGTAACCCTTTGCCATATCCGTATTCCTCCTGATCTTACTTGATGTTGAAGTTATCGAACTTGCTGCCCATACGCAGCAGGTCCTGGAATTTGTCGCGTTTTTTTCCGTCCTCCGGCTCGCCGACCACGAAGCGCACGGCAATCGCCTGACCGACACTCTGGCCCGTCACCTCGCGCAGCACCGCGGCGACCGCCTCGGTATCGAGCATGGCCTTCGTCACCGCCGTCGGACAGTAGACCGTCAGCACGCCGTTGGCGAGCCGCCCGTCCGCCTGACCGACGAACGCGCGCTTGTCGGGCGTGAGTCGGTTTTTGTAGCTCTCCATCAGCGCGAGCCAGATGTCGCTGTCGCCGGTCGGTGCGGACGCTTCCGCCTTCGGCTCTGCGGCCTGCGGCGCGGGAGCCGGCGTCGCGCTCTGCGGACGTTCCGGCTCTGCCGGCTCGCCGTAGGGCGGGGGAGCGTCGTCAAAGGATCCGTCCGCCGGCGCGGGCGCGCTGTCCTCCCACGGGGGAGGAGCCTCGTCCTCCACGGCTGTCGGCTTCGCCGCAGCCCTTGCGGGAGCGGGCTTCTCCGCCGGCGCGGGCACCACCTGCGCCGTGCTTTCCGCGGCAGCATAACGCACGCCTGCGGTCATCTGCTGTTCGAGCCGTGCGAGCCGCGCGTTGATGGCGCTCAAATCGCCGGAGAGCGTTTCGTCGCAGAGCTTCAGGAGACACAGCTCCGCATCCGTGCGGCGGTTGACGCTCACGTTCATGTCCGCCGCTGTGCGCTGGAGCGTGGTGCAGATGGCGATGAGCCGCGCACTGTCGGCCTGCCGCAAAAGGCCGTCCATCGTCTGGCTGTCGTAGCCGCCCGTGAGCAGCGCCGCGCCGCCCTCGGGAGCCGTTTCGGAAATGAGCAGGTCGCGCGCGAGCGCGGACAGCTCGCCGAGCACCGCGCCCACGTCCTTGCCGCTGCCGTAGAGCCGGTGGAGCAGCAGCAGCGCGGCCTTTGTGTCGCGCCGCAGAACGCAGTCCATCAGCTGCGCGGTCTGGAGGTTGCCCGCCAGTCCCAGCGCGTCGAGCACCGCCGCGCTGTCGATGGTCCCGCCCGCCGCCGCACACTGGTCCAGAAGGCTCAGCGCGTCGCGCAGCGCGCCGTCGGCAATGTGCGCGAGCAGCTCCGCGCCGTCCGGCCGGAGGTCGATGCCCTCCTGCTCCGCGATGTAGTTCAGCCGTCCCACGATCTCGCGCGGCAGAATGCGCCGGAACGCAAAGCGCTGGCAGCGCGAGAGAATGGTCGCGGGCACCTTGTGCAGCTCGGTCGTCGCCAGAATGAACATCAGGTGCTCCGGCGGCTCCTCCAGAATTTTCAGCAGCGCGTTAAACGCCGCGATGGAGAGCATGTGCACCTCGTCGATGATGTACACACGCTTTTTCACCTGCGCGGGGGAGTAGATGGCCTCGTCCCGCAGCGCACGGACGTGGTCCACGCCGTTGTTCGAGGCGGCGTCGAGCTCCATCACATCGAGAAAGCCGCCGGACTCGATGCCGAGGCAGCTCTGGCATTTGTTGCAGGGGTTACCGTTCTCGGGGTGCTCGCAGTTCACCGCCTTGGCGAGGATCTTTGCGCAGGTGGTTTTGCCCGTGCCGCGCGTGCCGGTGAAAAGGTAGGCGTGCGAGAGCCGTCCCTCCGCGACCTGCCGCTGCAGCGTTTCGGTGACGTGCTCCTGCCCGACCACGTCGGAGAAGGTTTTGGGCCGCCACTTGCGGTACAGCGCCTGATACATACCACATTGCCCCTTTCGTGAGGATAGAAAAGGTCCTCCGTATACAGCTGCGTGACCGGCGCCCTTGCGGCACATGACTGGTCCCGCTTAATGCTGCTCGGTTCCCCGCCTGACATGGTTCGCGGGCATTCATTGCGCAAGACCGATCCCGCAGCTGTATGCGGAGGACGGATAACAAAAGATATTATACGATACGGTTTTCGGAAAGGCAACAAAAATTTTTTGAAAAAAGTGAAAAAAGGACTTCACAAATGAGAAAAGCTGTGGTATGATATGCGGGCTGAAAAGTTCATGGGCCTGTAGCTCAGTTGGGAGGGCGATCCCGACATAAAGCGGGCCCACTTGATGATCGATATTTTCAGCCAAGTTAATATTTGGGCCTGTAGCTCAGTTGGGAGAGCGTACGGTTCGCATCCGTAAGGTCGTGGGTTCGAATCCCTTCAGGTCCACCAAATCAAGATAATCCGAACCTTTTTCCAATAGGGAATGGGTTCGGATTTATCATTTATTTAGACGAGATAGTATAAAGTAAAACGGCGGCGGTATGTGTGGTACATACTGCCGCCGCTGTTATTTGGAATTGTCCCCCTGTTTTTGCTGCTGTGCTTGCCATTCGGCAAAGGCCCGCTTGCCCTCGTCACTTTCAAAATAGCTTTGCATATCTGGAAGCAGACAGCGGGCAATCGCCTCTAATTCATAGTCAGGTATCTTTGGATGGTAGTGCTTCTTGCGCTGTGTCAAGCTGGCCTCCCTCCTTTGAGGCACTATTGTATTGTCGATAGTTGATAATGTTCTTAACTGTCCCGGCTTCATCGGTGATGGAAATTGTCTTTTCATAGGTGAGCGGTGCGCCGTGTACCAATGCTTGTGCTTCGGCTTCTGTCGTCTGCCATATCTCCGGCCTTTTTACACCTCGACTTGCCCGGTACAGATTAAAGCCGGGTGGATATAAGTGCAGACGCGCCCCTTTGATGATTGCTTTCTTTTGGTGCTTGCCCTGTGCGTCTGTTATTTCCGCTTCTGCTATCTGCCCTTTGGCGTTTCCGGCGTGGAGCGCTTCCGATAATTCCATATCACCCAGATATGCGGTCAGGTACAAGCCGGGGTTGTCAATTCCTTGTAGGCTTTTGGTCTTGGTAAATCCATGCCCCCAAATTCGCGCCATATCTGCATTAGGAATGAAAGGCGCTTTTTCCGGGAACAGAAAGAGGCAATGCAAATGCCATGCGCCCCGCCCTTGCGGTTCTGCCGCCGTGATATATTCCGCAGGTCGGTATCCATGCTTTTTGAGGTAATACCGAAATCGCTGCCAGAAACGGCGGAAATCTTCGTAGACGCGCCTTTCATCCCGCATATTTTCTTTATATGTCAGCGTTACCCACAATGCCGTTTCCGGGGCTGTTAAATTGGCATTGATTAAGTCGCGCAGCTTGCGGAGCGATTGTGCAACACTGGCTTTGCTGTCTGCCCGATTTTCTGTGTGGCAGAACTCTTTGACTTCGCCCGTCCGTTTATCAACATACAAGTCGGCGCTTACCTTTTCAATGACAGCACATGGAGTGGAACGCATATAGCGAACTTCAATCACATTCCCGCATCGTTTGACCGTCACGGGCGTTTCCGCCGTGTCTGGCCGCACATCCGGGATTCTGTCAATGTTCATAAAATATCAAGTTAAGCCGCCTGCGGCGGCGGGCGGTTCGGCGGCTCTCGCGCTGCTTCGCCGCCCGCCCCGCCCAACATTAACGGCTCATTGCCTCTTGAATCGCCTCGTCCAAAGCATCCATGCTCTGCACCTCTGCAATTCTGATTTTCTCGATACCAACGCCATCAATATAAAGATGCCCCTCGCGCTTGCTGCACAGTGTAATGGATTCTGTAAAATCATCCGGGAACAGCATCCTACGCCCCTCACGGCTGAGATTGCCAAGAGCAAGACAGCATTGAAAGTTATCTCTCGCCCCGGCAAAATAGGCAGCATCCGGCCTCTGGATTCCGACAATCGGAAAGAAGCGATATGCCCGCCCCAGCATGAGCAGCTCCGCGAGTTTTGCTTTTGTCTGTTCGGCGGTTTTCTTATCCAAAGACAGGAGAAAGCTGCCCCACTCATCAATGATAAGGTATTGGGGCGCACCCGCTGTGCCGCTTTCCTGCTGCTGCTTGAACGCCGCATAGTAATCTTCCAAGCCTTGCAGACAGTCTGTGTAACCGTAATATCTGGGTTTGTCCGAAAGATTGCGAAAGTCGAATTGCTTGAAATCAAGCAGCCAGATTTTCGCGTCCGGCTGGAATCGTGCAATTTTTGCAAGCAGGATTTTTAGTGCAACAGTTTTTCCCGTGCCTGTCGCACCGACAATCAGCATATTGATTATGTGCTTCACATCAATGCTGCCGGAAGCCGAATCATCTGGCGTGAACAAGGCGGGGCAAATATATTTTTGTGGAAGAAAGAATAGAAGGGTATAGTTTATATTGCGCCCGTACTCCATGCGGAAAATTCCGCCCATAGCTACCCTCAATCGCTCATAGTGGTTATTAAAATCCGGCAGTGACAGTCCTTTATTTCTGACCTTCAAAATCAAGCCATGAGGCTTGTCCTTATCCCGTTTGACGCTGATAAGCACAGGGTATTCGTTTTGCGCGTTGTGCAGGTCGCAGCGCCGCACAGCGCGGTCAAATCGCCGTTTCAAAAGCGGCGGTGTACGAATGACTTGAACAAGGCAGATAGCCACAGTCAAGGCGAGGGCAAGTGCAACAGCATAGAAAGTGAAATTATCGTTTTGAAATATTAGGTTTTTTACTTGCTCCATGCAAAATTCCTTTCCGGGCAGACATAGGAAAACCTATGCCTGCCCTATATTTTTATTTGCTGTTAAGGGTAACGATCTGGGCGGTCTGGGCGGTAGCGGTCATACCGATACCGCTACCATTGCTGGAAAAAAGACTCACAGCGCAGTCGGGAATCTGTACAAACAAAGGCTTACAGTTCATAACAGCTTCCTCAATTTCTTCGTCTGTAACTTTGAGAGGGTCATGGTCAAACTTGACCGTAAGGGGGGCGAGGCGCGCGCCTTGCAGCGCAAGGGTCAACTTTACGCCGGTTCGCGCAGAAAGTTTTCTCCCGTCCTCATAGGGGAAAATATCAGCCTTTCCCGTCAATACAGCATAGTCATAGCCGGCATTAACAGCAGGCAAATCAACATTCAGTTTGTAGGGCATTGTGTGCTCCTTTCTCCCCGTCAAGCCGATAGAACAGCTCTGTGTTATGATTTAGTTCATGACGATTTTCTGGGGAACTCCTTCCTCAAAGATAATCGTTGCAGCGCAATCGCTTTCGATGCAAAATGCCGTAAACTCTGTCTCGCCCACTTTTCCAGCCGCCAGTTTAGCTGTGGCAGCGCTATCAGCGTAGAGAATAAGCGTTCGCCCGTCATCGGTGGGAATAAGTTGGATTGTGGTGATTTTCTTTTTCTGGGACATATAAGGTCTCCTTTCTGCGTTGGTGTCAGCTTCACACCAACGCATGTTTTACAAGGCTTGCCTCGTAGAGTGATTGTAGCAAAAATCCGTATCAAATCAATAGGAGTTGGATTATCTGCAACAGTGTTTCCAAATCTGCAACAAGCACTCGACTAATAGTGAGGAAAAGCCTATAATTTATTCAGAAAGGATGTGCTTGTTATGTCAAATTTTGATGAAGGAAAACTACTTCAAATCGCTTCGCGAATAAAAGAAGTGCGAGAGAGTAAGAACTTGACCCAAGGAGAATTGGGCAGACTGATTCATGCCGATAAATCGAAAGTATCCAGAATTGAAAATAATAGCCGTTCTGTTGCATTATCAGATATTGTGGATATTGCCAAAGCATTAGATGTAAGATTAGAGTATTTATTGGGTATAGACTCATGTATTGATGAAACATCAGAATGCATAGAAACTCTTGTTCGTTCGTTTACTAAAATCACAACAACTAAAGCATATACCGACAACATCAAAAAGAGTGCATTGTGTGATGTTGAGGATGCGGTATTCTGCATCGATGAAGATTATCTGATGTTGGTTGGTCGGAATAGTATCTTTTCCCTGATTAAAGATATTGCTACTGCGGAGAACGCAAAGGGACATGTATCACCAAATGTCTACACTAAAATGATTGATTATGCTAAGCAAAAATTTTGCAACACTAAAGAAGGCTCCGAGAGCAAATATTTCCTTATTTCTGGTGAACAAATGACAAAAATCATCAAGAATGCTGTCATACATCAAAAATGGGGAGAGGAACTTTTTCAAGAATTAGGTATTTCAAAACCGTTAGATGGACAATCACTCCCCCATCCGTTAAAGCTAAACATTACTAACGATAACCAAGAATAAAAAAGACAGCCCCTACGGTCTTAATCCGTAAGGGCTGCTTTTCATTCACTTTTCTCTATTAACTGGTCTAAGCTGATGTCCAGTGCTACAGAAATTCTATAAAAGGTATCCACGCTGAAATTGTAGGCAACCTTTTCGCTCTCAATCTGTCGCATAAAGTCATGTGAGCGACCAATTCGTTCTGCCAATTCCGCAGCCGTTAGGCCGCGCTGTTTACGATATTTCTTAATATTACGCCGTATCGTATTATAAATATCCTCATCGAATACAAGCTGTTTCATTCTGTGAGCCACCACCTAACGAAAGTGTACCCAAATTCATTAGAAATGTATGTTAGGCAACGCCTCACAAATAGTGATTGCACCAATGAAAAATATGTGTTAGACTAAAAACAGCAATCTTCGGCAAAATATTTATTTAGGGAGGAAGAAAGATGAAGAAGCGTATTTTATCTCTTGCGCTCGTCCTTATGCTTTGCTTGGGAATGAGCGTTCCCGCCTTGGCCGCTGATTCTGCCACGGTGGGGCAAGTAAATACAATCAGTTTAGGCTTTAACGGACTGGCAGTTGTAGATGCCAATGGAACACTTTGGGTAAGTGATCCAGACTATCAGGATTTAGGACTGGAAAACCGCGGAACTTCACCAGTGTTCACGAAAATTATGGAGAATGTGCGCACAGTGAGTTGTGAAGCGTCAGAATACGCTGTTGTGAAAACTGATGGTTCGCTGTGGACTTTCGGACATGGTTACTATGACAAAAATTATAACTACATTAAGCGCTTTACTTCTAAAAAAATCATGGACGGAGTAGTTTCTGTCAGTGCGTCTAATGATACTTATGATACTTATGCCGCAATCAAAGAAGACGGTTCTCTCTGGATGTGGGGAGGGAATTTATCCGGGCAGTTAGGGAATGGCACTACAAATGATTCCGCTGTTCCTGTCCGTGTTTTGGAAAATGTTGTTGCTGTCAGTTGCGACAGCTCTAATACGGCCGCAATTAAGAAGGACGGTTCTCTCTGGATGTGGGGTGCTAAATCCGGATTATGCAACGAATATTATGATGGAGATTCACTTCAAACCGTACCGATTAAAATTATGGAAAATGTTCGTTCTGTGAACTGTGGCGGTCATGTGACAACCATTGTCAAGACGGATGGCTCTCTTTGGGTCTGGGGCTTTAATGCGAGTGGACAGATGGCAAACGGAAGCGCCGGTTGGGATACCTATAAAACGCCTTGCAAAGTGATGGACAATGTGGTGTCAGTTGGCAACAATTTAAGTGTGTCTGCTGCCGTGAAAGCAGATGGTTCACTTTGGATGTGGGGTGAAAATGACTGTGGAAATGTCGGCAACGGCTATAGCGGGACGGATTACTCTACACAGGGCATCCCATACCAGTTGACCCCTTGTAAAGTGTTGGATAGTGTTGCAGCGGTCACTTGTGGCAGTTTGAGTGTTGCAGCGGTTAAAACAGACGGTTCTGTTTGGTTCTGGGGGCGCTCCAGTTACTTGAACGGAATCGGAAATGACAAAGACCCCTATGACTTTGCAATGCAGACTACCCCCGTTCAGTTGAAAGGCATAACCGCTAAAATATCTTCTTCCGCCTCTACATCTAAGCCTACTCC
>ERZ857965.3452-NODE-3452-length-11818-cov-23.908442_pt1 | contig 11818 bp, 8 predicted proteins | sample MGYA00519758_ERZ857965 | MGnify/ENA primary metagenome ERZ857965 (study PRJEB31778, sample SAMEA3449381) | human gut metagenome | biome: human gut; feature: human-associated habitat; material: faeces | place: United Kingdom | collected 2010/2012 ...
TGCGGGAGCGACAAGGGGGCTTTGCGATCGCCCCCTTGACCCCTTCGCAGTGCACTTCCATGTTACTTGATTTTTATCGAGGCTTTTTATGATGACGCTGCTTTTTCCCAAACATCGGAATTTCAGCCCGCAAGGCGTTTCTTTGCTCACGCCCCCGCCTGTTCCTGCGCCAGCGTGTCAATCACCGCTTCGGAGGCGTTCGGGTAGAACGCCGCCGCACCCAGCTGGTCGGTCAGACCGACTTTCTGGAAGAAGCCCGCGACGTTCTCATGCACGCCGCAAATCGAGACGGTCACGCCCTTCTGCGCAATCAGCGCGCACACCTCCATCAGCGTCTGCACGCCGGAAATGTCGGTCGCGGACACGCCGCGCAGGGAGAGAATCAGGTGCTCACAGCCGGTAAAATCCACCGAAAGCAGCTTCCGCTTCAATTCCGCGCAGTTCGCGAAGAACAGCGAACCGTTCACATAGCTGACGAGGATGCTTTTCGCGCGGGATTCATCCACCGGCTTGCCCATGCGGTGCAGGCGCTCCAGACGCACCTTGTCCACCGGCTCGGTTTCGATAGTCAGGCGCGCGGCGTTCCAGACGAACATCAGCAGCGCAGTCACAATGCCGATGACGATGGCGACGGTCAGGTCAAAGACAACGGTGGACACCATCGTAATCAGGAACTGCGCGACACCCGTCCACACCTTGCGGCTGAAAATCGTCTTGATGCCGTGCCACTCGTTCATGCGCCACGCCGTCACCATCAGCACACCCGCCAGCGCGCTCAGCGGCAGGCGGCTCATCACGCCGCCCAGCAGCACCATCGCCAGCAGCAGCACCAGCGAATGCACAACGCCGGTCACGCGAGTCTGCTCGCCGGACTTGATGGCGACGGACGTGCGGGCAATCGCCGCCGTTGCGGGCACGCCGCCGAAAAACGGCAGCAGGATGTTGCCCACGCCCTGCGCAATCAGCTCACGATCCGCGTCGAAGGCTTCGTCCTTCATGCGGGATGCGCTCGCGCCGCACAGCAGCGACTCAATCATGCCCAGCATGGCGATGGAGACAATCGGGCTGACGAGGTTTTGGAGCATGTCGAGGTTGACCGCGCCGAGGTTCAGGCGGTTGTCCAGCATCAGGCTTTTCGGGATGTCCCCCACCTTCGCCAGCGAATCGAAACCCGCGATTTCGGTCACGATGGTCGCCAGAATAATCGCCAGCAGCGACCCCGGCACCTTCGCGTTCAGCTTTTTCGGCCAGAAGACCATGAACAGCACAACCAGCAAACCGATGGCGACCGCCTGGCAGTTGGGGGTAAATCCGACGCTGGTGTAGCTCCACAGCTTTTCCAGCGCGCTTGTGCCGACGGAGTGCGTGCCGAAGAAGTTGTCCACCTGCCCCAAGGCGATGATAATCGCAATGCCGCTGGTGAAGCCCATGACGACGCTGGTCGGGATGAAGTTGACGAGCTTGCCGAGGCGGAAGATGCCCGCCAGCAGGATAATCACGCCCGCCGCAAGCGACGCGACGAACACGCCCTGCAAGCCGTACTGGGCGACGATGCCGATGAGGATGGCGCTCATGGCCCCGGTCGGGCCGCTGATTTGGAAGGACGCGCCGCCAAGCAGCCCGATAACGAGTCCGCCGATGATGGCGGTGACAAGCCCCGCGGCGGCGTCCGCGCCGGAGGACACGCCGAATGCGAGGGCAAGCGGCAGCGCCACCGCCGCCACTGTGATGCCGCTCAGGATGTCCTTGAGGAGTTTGCCGGCGTTGTAGCCGGAGAATTCGTGTTTCAGGTCGGTAATGTACTTTTTGAGCATGATGTTATTTCCTCTAATCCCCTAATTCCCTGATTTTCTCCACCATTGCCGCAGAGGATTTCGCGTCTGCGGACGCGACCAAAGGGCTTTCCGCTCGCCCTTTGGAAACCTTCGGCGCGGTCACTCCCATGTTACTTGATTTGTACCGAAAGTAGTTATAGTTTGTGAACCATTCGTACCCCCAAGCAGCGCCACCGCACTGCTACGAAGGAGGGCACCGAAGGAGTCCAGAGGGCGATCGGAAAGCCCTCTGGGAGCATGGCGATGTCCTGTTTGGAAGGAAAGTCACCTTTACAACCAGGCAATCCGCAAACGCCCTTTTGCGGAAAAAAGGGCAAAAAAACGTCCGGCGCTGAAACACGGTTTCAACATCGGACGAATTTGTGCTATGAAACGCTTGGGCGACAATTACGCCTTGGCGATTTCCACGAGCTTGGTGAAAGCAGCTGCATCGTTCACAGCCAGATCCGCGAGAATCTTGCGGTTGACGGTGATGTTGTGCTTCTTCAGGCCATTGATGAACGTGGAATAGCTCATGCCGTTCAGGCGAGCAGCGGCGTTGATACGGGTGATCCACAGGGAGCGGAAATCACGCTTGCGCAGCTTGCGGCCCTTGAAGGCATAGCGCAGGGAACGAGCAACCTGTTCGGACGCGGCGCGGTACTGCTTGGACTTTGCACCCCAGTAGCCCTTAGCCAGCTTCATGACCTTGCGGCGCTTCTTCAGAGCGTTCACAGATCTCTTAATACGTGCCATTGTGAGTATCCTCCTTGCCAGCGAATGGGCTTAATTACTTGTAGGGCAGCAGCTTGTGGATGGTCTTGGCTTCCGCCGCGTTGTCCACAATGCCGTCAGCGCGCAGGTGACGGGTGCGCTTGGTGGTCTTGAGGCGAACCTGATGGTTGGCGTTCATCTGCTTATGCTTCACGATACCGGTCTTGGTAAAGGAAAAGCGCTTGGCAGCACCACGGTGAGACTTCTGCTTAGGCATGGTGTAGTCCTCCTTCCAATGCTGATAAAACGGGGCGCAGGCAAGCTGCGATAGCCGTTTTATTCCTGTTCTTGATTCCCCTTGGCGTTTTCGCGGGCGGCCTTCTTTTCAGCGAAGGAAGCCTTTGCCGCCTTGGGGGCCAGGATCATAATCATATGACGGCCGTCCATCATGGGACGGCGCTCCACCGAGCTGACCTCGGCGCAGCGGGCCGCGAAGTCCTGCATGACCTGCATGCCGATTTCGCTATGGGTGATCTGGCGGCCACGGAAACGGATGGACACCTTCACCTTATCGCCACCCTGAAGGAACTTCTGCGCCATTTTCGCCTTCGTGAGAACGTCGTTCTCCTCGATGGTGGCGGACAGCTGAACCTCCTTGGTTTCGACGACCCGCTGATTCTTCCGGTTTTCGCGTTCGCGCCGCGACTGTTCGTAGCGGTACTTGTCATAGTCCAGCAGTTTGCACACCGGCGGTTTTGCCGTGGGCTGGATTTTGGCGAGGTCGAGGCCGCGCTCTTCCGCCAGCTCCATCGCCTTGGCTGTTGGCATGACGCCGAGCTGTTCGCCGTTTTCGTCAATCAGGCGGACTTCCCGGTCGCGGATTTCCTCATTGATCATCAGATCGAGTGCTATGTCCATACACCTCCCAATTTTCGTTGAAGCCAGCGTTTTCTGCTCCATACCACAGAAAAAGCGGCGGGTGACTCCACCCGTCGCTGACATGCAGTTTGCGCCTTTTTCGGCGGTCAATCCGCCTGAAAGGGAAAAAGCCTGTGAACCCGGCAGCATACGCCGCGCAAGGTGAGAGACGGGCAAGCCTCTGCTTCAAACACGGATATTGTAGCACAGGGGAAGCGGTTTGTCAAGGGGGATTGGGCGGATTTTTTTGCGCGAAGCCGGAGTTTTTTCCGCGAAAAGAGGCGCAGACCGCCCGCTGGGGGAAGTCTGCGCCCACTGATTTTACTCGATGTACGGCGTGCCGTGCGGGATGCCCTGCTTCTCCGCCCACTGCCACGCGTAGCTGCCGACGCTGGCAAAGATGACGACATCCGGCGTGTTCTCGAACGCATCTTCCGCGATGTAGGACACGGAGTCCGGCAGGGTGATGCACTTCAGGTTCGCGCAGTCCGCGAAGGCGCGCGTGCCAATGACCTGCAGTCCATCCGGCGCAACGACCGACTGAATCGTGCTGTTGCCCACGAACGCCTCGTCATCCACATAGAACGTCGACGCGGGCAGCTTCACCTGCGGCAGCCCGATGCCCGTGAACTGCTCGGTGATGAAGCCCTGAACGCGGATGTCCAGATAGTCATCATGCGCATACCAGCTGCCGTCGAAAGACGCAGCCACGCCAAGTTCCGTTCCAGTGCCCGACGGTTCATTGTAGCCCCACTGGCTGTACTGGACATTCGTGCCGTCCACCCACCTCCACGAGCCGCTTGTGTTGCTTGCGCCAATCCACGCCTTGTCAATGGTCGAGGTGGCATTCAGCAGCTGCTCAATAATCTTCTGTTCCGCGTCGTTGTGGACGATGGCAAGGTGCTTTCTGACGGCTGTGCCATCGTTAAAGTCTATGCCGTCCGAGAACCAGCTGCTTGCACCGCTCCAGCTATTGTAGCCGCCGTAAAGCGTGTAGGTGATGCCGTTGCGTGAAATGCTGCACCCCGTGTCGTACCACTGTGCATAGACGGTGTTGTAGTTCACGCCATTTTCCAGCCTGACCCAGCCGCCATCCGCCATTTCCTCGTAGTCCTTTGATGCGTAAATGCGCGTCCAGATTTTGCCTTTCGCATCGGTATAGGTTTCATCCGCGCCAAACCAGAAGTACGCATCGCGATCCATGTGCTTGACGAGGGCAGCCGCGTCATTCGGTGCAGCCAGCACATCCACGCCATCTTCCGCCAGCACATAGGCGAGTGCCCAGCCCGACTGGCAGTAGACATCCGGAATCGCCGCTGATTTGCTCCCTGCGTGCGCCGCGGAGAGGTCGGTATAGCCCAGTTCCTTGCCCGTGTCATCCGCCACAGGCGCCCAGAGGTAGCCGTTCTGGTCTTGGCGCATGTTGTTCACGTCCACCTGGAAGCTGCTGCCGGAGGTGTACGTCTTGACAATCGTGTCATCCACATTCTGCGTCTTGTAGACATACATCGTGCTGCCCGGATTCGCAAAGTAGTCGTACCAAGCGGGGGTCTGCTTCACCTGCTCGACGTAGCTGTTCGCAGCAATCACCCAGCCGTAGAGGTAGGTGCCGTCGGACTGCTTGTAGCGCGCGTATGCCCAGTCGTTGCCGAAGCGCGGGTCGCGCAGCTTGTGGCTGACGTCCAGCTCCAGAATCGTGTTCTTGCCCAGCGTTTTCAGCACGCCCGTATCGCACCAAGTGTTCGGGAAGGTGCGGACGTAGAGGCTGCTGAGTGCTTTGTACTGCGTCCACGCGGGTTCATCGGGTTCAAGGTCGGGGACGATAGCGGTCTTATCGCCGATGTTGCAGTAGAGAATCGAGCCGTCCGCCATCAGCACAGGCGCAAAGAAGTACTTCTTATTGCTATCCATTGTGACGTTCAGCAGGTCAATGGTCAGGTAATCGCCCACCGCCGTCGTGGTCGCGACAGCGCCGGAAATGCTCTGCGACTTGCGAATGTTGAGCTTCGCCTTCGTGCGGTAGGTGAACCACGCGCGCGGCGTTTCCTCCACCTCGACGATGAAGCTGTCAACGTATGTGTTCGCGCAGTCACGGTAGGTGAACCATCCCTCATAATCGCCCTTGATTGCCAGCGCGGTATGGCTGCTGGTCGGCGTCGCGCTCGACGAGCCCCAATTCTGATAGCTCATCGTGTTGTTATTCAACCACGTCCAGCCATTGCCTGCGCCATTCGCGTGGCCGCCCGTCCACGCCGTGCCGCCGTATGCGCTCATGATGGTCGAATGCAGCATGGCATCTTCCTGCGCATTGTCAATCACGACGAGGTGTCCGCCCATAGACGCCGCGTACTGCGCCGCCTGCGCCCACGAGACATTGCCGCGGCAGAACGTGTAGACGCTGTTTCCGCTGCGCACAGAGACGACTTCCTCAATGCTGTCGTCAACCTGCGTCAGCGGTTCGTTGACATTCGTCACATCAAACCAGCCCGCAACGAAATCATCCCCATGCCCGCGCATGAAGGTGTACTGCTTGCCGTTTTCGGTGATGGTGACGCGTTCGTTTCTGTCCAGCCAGATGATTTCGCCTTGGTCGTAGCTGCTGAGTTCGGACAATTCAAACGTGGCAGGATAGCGAATTGACTTTGCCCCCGCTGCATTCGTTACTTCGTAGCGTTCCCAGTCGCCTTCGCGGTCAATGCCGCAGGGAGTAGGCGGGTCCGCAAGCACCTCGATATATCCTTCTATTGTCTTTCCATTCTTTGTATATCGGCAGGGTGCCCAATAGGTGTTAACGCCCGAAGCATCGTAAAACACCATGTTGGCAACATCTATCTGGAATACGCCGTCGGCACTGGTAAGCTCGTCGATTTTATTCTCATAATGCGGCGCAGCATACACGACGATTCCACCATTTTCGTCAATGATGTAGTCGGAATAGTGGGCAGAGTTTCCGATTTTATCCTGTTTCTGCATGTAGTTGCTGTCGCTCTCGATACACCAGCCATAGACGTATGTGCCATCGGACTGCTTGTAGCGCGCAAATGCCCACGTGTCGCCGTATTTCGGCTCGCGCATTGTGTGATTGAGGTCAAGTTCAACCGTTGCAGCCTTCGGGATTTTCATGATCACAGTTCCCGTAGCATTAGAATCCGCAAAGGAACGCAAATTTAAGCCACTTGCCCAGACGACTTTGTAGTTCCACCATTCTGCGTTTGCCTGTTCGCTCATCGGTCGCACGGTCGGATGGTCTTTTTTCGAGAGGTAGTAGTGTGCGTTCAAGTCACAATAGCCAGTGGTACCATCATTCAGCTGCACCGGCGAAAGCCATCCCCAGCCGTTTCGCGCGCGCATAGCGTACACATGACTTAAATCAACGCGAAATTCCGTTCCAACCGCTATTGTTTTAATTACATTCGCGCTTCGCAGCGAAGGCGTGCTGTAAATGGAAACGCTATTGTGGTAGGCTTCATAGGTGTACCATTCGTGCGACGGATACCCCGTCACCTGAACCTTGAAGCTCTTTTTCACAGCAGTCGCTCTGGTTCTCTTTCCATCAGCAATCGCATAAGCCGTAATAGTTGCAGTACCAGCGCCAACCGCCGTAACCAAACCAGTATCCGGGTTCACAATAGCAACATTCTCATTGCTGCTCTGCCAGAACAAACCTGTATACCCCGATGCAATTTGTACATTCGGCGAAGAATAGAAGTAGCGGTATACGCCGCTGCTGGGGTTCGGGTAAAACGCATTGCTCGGCGAGACGCTGGAAGTAATTTTCAGCGTCGTATCCACGTTCATTGTAATTGTCGTGTTTTCGCTTAAAACACTGCTTCCGTTTTTCAGCGTAATCCCCGTCACCGCCTGTGGCGTGCGCAAAGTGCCCACTTGGCTCCAATCAGGATGATAGTAGCCAACAATGCCATAATAAGTCTGATTTACTTTCTTGGTTGTATCGTAGCTTTCAGCACAACTGACCCGTCTGATGCTCCAGTTGCCGCTGACAAATGTCACCATTTTTGAGCTGCTATTGTAACTTGTGACAATGCCAACGTGCGACAGACTTGATGAAAGTTCCTTTGCTTCAGACGATTTATACGTATTCAAGGTGATAATATCACCCGGCTGCGGCACATAGTTCGGATCATACTGTTTAGCATACTTTTTGTAATCCGAAAAGCTATTTGGATCAATCACGCAGTGGAACCAATCAGCGTGTGTTTCCCCCGTGCTGGGGCAGTATTCCTTATACGCCTTTACCGTATTCGGAATTACGCTCGTCGGAATACCTATCTGGCGCGCAACCACAGAAATGAAAGCCGCGCACCATGCGCCGCCTTCGAAAATTTGGTTGTTATCCGTTCCTTTTGCGCCGTACATATCCTGCGCAAAGTCCGTATCAGACTTCGCAAACAGCATCGCCGCCTGTGCGAACTGTTTCCCCTTATCCGTCGCCGCCAGCGCCTTCCCTTCCCCCAGCGGCGTCCAGCCAAACATCAGCGCCGCCGCAATCAGCAGTGCTGACAGGATTCGTTTGCTTCCATTGAGCCAACTCGTTTTCATGGTTTCTCTCCTCCCCTATTCGTCCGGCTACACCCATTGCTGCGGACAGCATCCACCAGAGGCGCTGCACCGATGCTGTTCATATGTAAATTATACCTGACAAAAATCAACATGTCAAGGGTGACCAGCATAAATATGGCAATTTAGCGGATAAATTGGCAGGTTTCGTTCGCGCGTCATGCCATTGCACTATGTAACCAGTTTTTCTTCGTTGTTACACGGTCTTCTTACACATAAAATAACGCTGTTTTTTTGAACCGCAAGTATATCGTTTTCGGCTAAAAACAGACGCGAATAGACAGGGCATTTTGTGAAAAATCGCCGCCGTCTTTCCTAAAAACTTTCGGAATACGCGGAGTATCGAAAGAATTTCGGAAAACCGATGTAACTTCGTTTCAATTAACCCATGTGTGTGGTATGATTAGTGCATCAGATGACACCGAAACGTACATCTAAGCGCATCGGGGCTGCTGATGGGGTTCCCCTCCCCCTCATAATGGGAAATTTCAAGCAACAAAGGAGGCTGCAAGGGATGGCTCGGAAGTACATGAAAATTGCCATGGTCGGACAGAAGCGCGTACCGTCCCATGATGGCGGCATCGAGGTTGTGGTGGGGGAACTGGCCAAGCGCATGGTGGCGCAGGGGCATTCCGTGACGTGCTATAACCGAACCGACAAGCAGCAGCCGCAGCCCGAAAATTTCAACGGCATCAGCCTGAAGTATGTACCGACCATCCAGAAGAAGGGGCTGGCGGCGGTTTCCGCAAGTTTCTTCGGCTGCCTGTGCGCGGCGGTGGGCAATTATGACGTGGTGCATGTGCACGCGGAAGGGCCGGCGCTGTTCTGCTGGCTGCCGAAGCTGATGGGCAAGCGCGTCATCGTGACGGTACACGGGCTGGACTGGACGCGCGCGAAATGGCAAAACGGCATTGCGTCCAAGTGCATCAGGCTGGGCGAAAAGATGGCGGTGCGCCACGCGGATGAGCTGATTGTGCTGAGCCACGGCATGCAGCAGTATTTTGCGGACACCTATGGGCGCGAGACGCTGTTGATTCCCAACGGCGTGCCGAGCTACCAGCCGTGCGCGCCGGAGCTGATTCGCCAGTACGGGCTGGAAAAGGACAACTACATCCTCTATCTGGGGCGCATCGTGCCGGAAAAGGGCGAACACTACCTGATTGAGGCGTACAAGCATCTGCCGACGGACAAGAAGCTGGTCATTGCGGGCGGCGCGTCCGACTCGCAGGAATATTTCGATGAGCTGCGCGAAATGGCAAAGGACGACGACCGCGTGATATTCCTCGGCTTTGTGCAGGGGCAGCTGCTGGCGGAATTGTACAGCAACGCTTACACCTACGTCCTGCCCAGCGACGTCGAGGGGATGCCCCTTTCGCTGATGGAGGCGATGAGCTACGGCTGCTGTGTGCTGACAAGCGACATCGACGAGTGCGCCTCCGTCGTTCAGGAGCACGGCGTGACCTTCCGCCGCGGCGATATCGACGATTTGCGCGCAAAGCTGGCGGATTTGCTGGCGAATCCGGCGAAGGTGGCAAAGTACAAGGCGGAAGCGCCGGATTACATCTGCCATTTGCACAGCTGGGACACGGTGACGCAGCGGAGGTTGGCGGTCTATCGCGGGGCTGTGCCGCAGGAAGAGCCGCATCGGGATTTGCTGCCGGCAGCGCTGGCAAAGCGCAAGTCGCTTGTGCGCGGCAAATAAAAAATCAGCATATATAAAGGAAGCGACTGCGACGGGCGCTTCCTTTTTTCGTGCATCCGCGCCTCCCCGGCTTGCTTTTTTGGCGATTGTGCTGTACAATAGGAAGATGGATGAGCCTACACAAGGAGGTGAGGACAGCATGTACGGCAAAGCCAAAGTCGGCAGGCCCGATTGGTACATGATGGGCGCTTGTATCGTATTCGCTTTGACATTTAGCCTGCGCAGCGTGCCGCTGGCGGTGCTTCTGCTGCTGTTCATGCCCTTTTCGCTGCTCTCCCTCACGGGGGAACTGCCCCTGCCGACCCGCAACGCGCCAATCTCCCAGACATTGCTCTGCATCGGTCTCCCGCTGCTCGTCATCGGCGCATTTTCTTCTCTGCTGCTCCTCCTGCCGAAGCTGCTCATTCCGTCCGCCTGCGTCTGGCTCTTCGGCGGCGCGCTGATGCTGTTCCTGCCGCCCGGCGCGTTCCGCAAATCGCGCATGGCGATGTATTGGGCGGTGATTTGCTTTGTCGCCGTCGTCGCGCTGCTGATAATGCTCCTTCAGCGCTATCAGGCGTACGGCGATCTGTATGAGGGCTTGTCCTATGACATTCTGCGTGTCATGATGAACACGCGGACGCGCCCGCAGGTGCTGTATTCCGCGTATGTGTCCGGGCTGGCGGCGCTGGATGCAAAACGCACGGCGGCGCTGGAAAGTCTCGCGGCGCTGACGGGCGGAAACGTGCTGCCGTGGCTTTCCGAGGATGTACTGCAGCAGCTGGAATGGAGCCTGCGCGCAACGATTGAGAGAACGCTGCCATCCATCATGCCTGACCTGCTGGTCAAAGGAATCATGGCGTTCTCGCTGGGGATGCTGCTGTGCTGGCGCAAATTCCCCGACGCGGAGGACACGCCGTCCGCCGACCGCTGGTTCATGCCCACCCCGCTGGGCATCAGCATGGCGGTGCTGCTGCTTCTGAGTGCGGCGCAGCTGTTTACAACGAACGCGACAGTTGCGCTGGCGGCTTCGCTGCTGGGCAGTGTGGCGTTCTGGAGCTTCGCGGTGCAGGGCGTTTCGGCGCAGAATTTCGCCATGATACGCGCAGGTGCAACGCGCGGCCGCCGCTGGTTTCTAACCATCCTGATGGTGCTGTTCGTGCCGATTCTGCCGATGTTCGCGGGCTGCGTTGACCAAATCCGCGACCCGCGCAGACTGCGCGACGACCGCCATCGAAAAGACGATGATTTTTCTGATTTTTAAGATTCAAGGAGGATACAGATTATGAAGGTTATTTTGCTGGAAGATGTGAAGGGTGTTGGCAAGAAGGACCAGATTGTGAATGCAGCGGATGGCTACGCGCGCAACTTCCTGTTCCCCAAGAAGCTGGCGGTGGAAGCGACCCCCGGCGCGATGAAGGGCGTTGAGAAGATGCGCAAGGCAGAAGCCGAACGCGAAGCCCAGCGCCGTGCCGACGCGACGGCACAGGCGGACGCCCTGCGCGGCAAGGTCATCAGCATGTCGGTGAAGTGCGGCGCGCAGGGGCGGCTGTACGGCTCAATTACGAGCGCGGAAGTTGCCGAGCAGCTGAAGGCGCAGCACGGCGTTGCGGTGGACAAGCGCGACATCAAGTGCGAGAACATCCGCGCCGTCGGCGATGTGGAGATTGAGGTGCGCCTGTACAAGGACATCTCCGCGAAGATGGTTGTGCATGTGGAAGCGGCGGCGGTGAAGTAAGGCCGTCACCGCCGGGGGGCTGTCCTCCCTGCTGGAAGGATTGTTTCCTATTGTATTGGATTTTGTTTGCAGCAGGGGTTTCGCCTCTGCGGAGGCGAGGAGGGGGCTTTCCGATCGCCCCCTCCTCCCCTTCGGCGCGTGCCCTCCCATGTTACAGTGCTGTATTGTTGCTTGGAAGGTACGAACAGTACACAAACTAAATCAGTTTCAATACAGTTCAACAAACATGGGAGTGCACGCGAAGGAGTCCAGAGGGCGACCGCGGACTTCGTCCGTTTCCATTGCCCTCTGGAAGCTGCACGCGAAACCTGTATGCAGAGGTCACCAACTCAATCGCGCGAAAGGGAGTCCAGAGGGTCGAAGACCCTTTGGCGG
>ERZ857965.3461-NODE-3461-length-11806-cov-2.564292_pt1 | contig 11806 bp, 7 predicted proteins | sample MGYA00519758_ERZ857965 | MGnify/ENA primary metagenome ERZ857965 (study PRJEB31778, sample SAMEA3449381) | human gut metagenome | biome: human gut; feature: human-associated habitat; material: faeces | place: United Kingdom | collected 2010/2012 ...
TATTACAAATTTATAATAAACGTTAGAATAAAAAGAAGGAAACCGGATGATATATTCATTACTTAGTCATCCGGTTCCCTTTTTATTATCAGTAAAGCCTTACCAAACCAATTTGGGTAAATAACGGCTCAGACATGTACGCAAAGCAGACAGAGTGATGGGTTTTACCAACACTTCCGAGGCTCCGCACTCCAAGGCTTTTTCGCGGTCGGCAGTAAAGGCGTAAGCGGTCTGCATGATGATGGGAAGTTCTTTATCCTTCTTGCGAATAATCACCGTAGCATCCAGCCCGTTCATAATAGGCATTTTTATATCCATCAGAATAGCTTCCGCCTTGTCGCGATTCTCTTCGAACAAATTTACAATATCCTCACCATTCTTTGCCCATAGTATCTCGCATTTCTTGCCGATAATAGCCTTTATCAGTTTAAAGTTACTATCATCATCTTCCGCAACCAGAATAAGCGGACGGTAATCTCCTGACACTTTTTCTATTTCCATGACCTATGCGTTTTGTTTATATAGGGGCAAAGATATAAAAAATAATAGATTTGCACTATCTTTGCAGCTCATTAAAAAAATATATAATGATTTCTATAGACGGACTGGCCGTAGAATTCGGCGGAACTACTTTATTCAGTGACATATCTTTCGTTATCAACGAAAAAGACCGTATCGCCCTGATGGGTAAAAATGGAGCGGGGAAAAGTACATTGTTGAAAATCCTGGCAGGTGTAAGACAACCTACCCGTGGAAAAATCTCAGCCCCCAAGGACAGTGTCATAGCTTACCTTCCACAGCACCTTATGACGGAAGACGGACGTACCGTATTCCAGGAAGCGGCGCAAGCCTTTGCCCACCTGCATGAAATGGAAGCTGAAATAGAGCGCCTCAACAAGGAACTGGAAACGCGTACCGACTACGAAAGCGACAGCTACATGGAACTTATCGAGAATGTCTCCGCCTTAAGCGAAAAGTTCTATGCCATCGACTCCACCAATTACGAGGAGGATGTGGAAAAAGCACTGCTCGGACTGGGCTTTGTACGCGAAGACTTCAACCGCCAGACCAGTGACTTCAGCGGCGGATGGCGCATGCGCATCGAGCTTGCCAAGCTGTTGCTGCAAAAGCCTGACGTGCTGTTGCTAGACGAGCCTACCAACCATCTGGACATAGAATCCATACAATGGCTGGAAGATTTCCTTATCAGCAATGGAAAGGCTGTCATCGTCATCAGCCACGACCGTAAATTCGTAGACAACATCACCACCCGTACCATTGAAGTGACCATGGGACGGATATACGATTACAAAGTAAACTACTCCAAATACCTGGAACTCCGCAAGGAACGCCGCGAACAGCAACAGAAAGCCTACGACGACCAGCAGAAGTTCATTGCCGAAACCAAGGAATTCATCGAAGGGTTCAAAGGCACCTACTCCAAAACCCTGCAAGTGCAAAGCCGCGTAAAAATGCTGGAGAAGCTGGAACTGCTGGAAGTGGATGAAGAAGACACTTCAGCGTTACGCCTCAAATTCCCTCCTTCTCCCCGCTCAGGCAATTATCCCGTCATCATGGAGGGAGTAGGGAAAAGTTACGGTGACCATGTGGTCTTCAAGAATGCCAACCTCACCATAGAACGGGGAGACAAGGTTGCTTTCGTTGGTAAGAACGGTGAAGGAAAGTCAACGTTAGTGAAGTGCATCATGAAGGAAATAGAACATGAAGGCACCCTCACGATAGGACACAACGTGCAGATTGGATATTTCGCACAAAACCAGGCCTCATTGTTGGATGAGAACCTGACCGTATTCCAGACCATCGACGATGTGGCAAAAGGGGAAATCCGCAACAAGATACGCGACCTGCTGGGTGCCTTCATGTTCGGTGGCCCCGAAGAGTCCATGAAGAAGGTCAAGGTGCTTTCCGGTGGAGAGCGCACGCGCCTCGCCATGATAAAGCTTTTGCTCGAACCGGTGAATCTGCTGATACTGGACGAACCGACCAACCATCTGGACATGAAAACCAAAGATATCCTGAAGCAAGCGTTACTGGATTTTGACGGTACCCTTATCCTCGTCAGCCACGACCGTGACTTCCTGGACGGACTGGTAAGCAAGGTATATGAATTCGGCAACAAACAAGTGAAAGAGCACTTGAGCGGCATCTACGAATTCCTTGAAAAGAAGAAAATGGACTCCCTCCGCGAACTGGAACGATAAGCATCTGCTAAACCCGGCGTCCGAACAAATGGCCGATACATATTGTTTTCATTTTACTAAACACTTAACTAAGAGATATTAAAATGAAACAATATGATGCCATCATAATAGGATTCGGCAAGGGCGGCAAGTTATTGGCCGCCGAACTGGCCGAACGGAATTGGAAAGTAGCCATCGTGGAACGTTCCCCTCAGATGTACGGAGGAACATGTGTAAACGTAGGATGTATCCCTACCAAAGCTCTGATTCACGAATCGGAATATGCGGAAAAAAGATACTATGACGATTATAAGAACCAGTCCAAACTGTATGCACTTGCCGTGGTGCGGAAAGACAAGCTTGTATCCTTCCTGCGTGAGAAAAATTATGAAAATGTAAAAAACAAGCCTAATATAACCCTCTATGACGGAACTGCTTCTTTCTTGTCCGAAAATACAATCCGTATAGTCTCCGGCAAGGACGAAACGATTCTTGAGGGAAAAGAGATATTCATCAACACCGGGTCCACCCCTATCCTGCCTGCCATCGACGGACTCAAGGAGAGCAAGTACGTATATACCAGTGAGACCTTGCTGCAATCGAACAAACTGCCCGCACACCTGCTCGTCATCGGCGGCGGTGCTGTCGGATTGGAGTTTGCCACTATGTATGCAGGCTTTGGAAGCCATGTCACACTGCTGGAAGCGGGAAACCGCTTTCTGCCTAAAGTGGACCGCGACATTGCCGCCTCCATGCTGGAAGCATTGAACCGAAAGCGTATCAATGTCCGGTTGAACGCCCGTGTCCAATCCGTGTACGACACAGCCGAAGGAATAACTCTGACCTATACGGACAGTGCAAACGGCACTCCCTACTACCTGAAAGGAGATGCCTTGCTGGTAGCCATCGGCCGCAAGCCTATGACTGCAGAGCTGAATCTGGAAAAAGCGGGTATACAAACAGACAAGCGGGGAGCCATCGTTGTCGACAACCAATTACGGACTACAGCCCCACACGTATGGGCCCTGGGGGACGTAAAAGGAGACGAACAGTTCGACTACTTGTCCATCGATGATTTCCGTATCATCCGTAATCAACTCTTTGAAAACAAAAAAAGGAGTACAAAAGACCAGTATCCAATCCCCTTTGCCATTTTCACCGACCCACCGCTGGCACATATAGGACTGACGGAAGAGGAAGCGATGAAGAACGGTTATTCCATACATGTGGCACGTATCCCTGCTGCCATGATTCCACGTGCCCGTACGCTACACAGCATAGACGGTATGCTCAAAGCTATTGTAGACATCCATACCGGACGGATTCTGGGTTGTACCCTACTTTGTGCCGATGCACCAGAAGTAATCAATACCGTAGCATCAATCATGAAAACGGGACAGCGTTACCATTTCCTGCGGGACTTCATTTTCACCCACCCCAGCATGAATGAGGGATTGAATATGTTATTCAAACCTTTTTAGCATTTTCTATTTGGTAATTAAGTCCTTAACCTCTATCTTTGCATCCGTCCAAAGATAGAGGAATGAAAAAGAAACAGTACATAACCTATATTCTTTTTTTCATCAGCTTGATAATGCTGGTGATACCCGTCATTCCCCACCATCATCATGCCGACGGAATGATATGCATGAAGAATGATATCACCGCCGATTGCTGCGGACACCGTCATAGCCCGGGCAACGAGCACTGCTGTTGCGACACGGGATGCATGACAACCCACTTTGTACAACAGACGCCCAGCTCTTCCAATGATGTGTGTTCACATCCGGATGCCTTGTGGGCAGTTACCCTACTCATTGAACCTTTTTCCAAGTTACTCATCCTACCCGAGTTTGACATAAGCAGGCAGGAGTGTATCTATCTGGAATCTCTTCATAGCACATTTATCATATGTGCTACGGGACTTCGTGCCCCTCCGTCTCTTCTTGCTTAACTGTTACCGGAACATCACCGGGACAGATTTCTATCCGGCATAAGGAACAATGCAATTTGGTTGCACGCCCTATGCCCTAACTTTGTATTCAAAATCAAAAAGTAAGAACAAATATCATCATGAAAAAAGTTATTTTCATGGGAGTCTTGGGATTATTCCTTTTAGGCTCCTGTAACAGCAAGTCCGGAGACAGCCACGAAGGACATAATCACGAAACAGAAGAGCACAATCATGACGGACATGACCACGAGGGCCATGACCACGAACATGAGGGACACAACCATGAGCACGAAGAGCAGGAAAACCATGCCGGAGGAAGTGATGAAATCATCCTGCCACCGGCAAAGGCAAAAGCTGCCGGCGTAGCAGTCAGCACTGTTGAACCGGGTAGTTTCCATCAAGTCATCAAGACCAGCGGCCAGGTGATGGCAGCCCAAGGAGACGAGAGCGTAGCCGTAGCTACAGTAGCAGGCGTGGTTTCCTTCAAGGGAAAAGTTATCGAAGGAATGAGTGTCAGCAAAGGTACTCCTTTGGTGGTATTGTCATCCAAAAACATGGCCGACGGAGACCCGGTGCAGAAAGCCCGGATAGCCTACGAGGTTTCCAAAAAAGAATACGAGCGTATGAAAGCGCTTGTAGGCAACAAAATCGTATCTGAAAAGGAATTCGCGCAAGCCGAACAGATTTATGAAAATGCCCGTATCAGTTACGAGGCAGTCGCAAAGAACCATTCGGCAAGCGGCCAGGCGGTTGTTTCTCCCATCAGCGGTTATGTGAAGAATCTGTTGGTGAAAGAAGGGGACTACGTCAGCGTCGGCCAGCCGTTGGTAAGCGTCACCCAGAACCGCAAGCTTTTCCTGCGTGCGGATGTATCCGAAAAGTACTATCCTTACCTAAACAGCATCGGTTCTGCCAACTTCTGTACTCCTTATAATAATAAGGTATATACATTGAAAGAACTGGGCGGGCGCATGCTTTCTTATGGAAAGGCTTCGGATGAGAACGGATATTATGTACCCGTAACTTTTGAATTCGACAATAAGGGAGACGTTATTCCCGGCTCGTTTGTAGAAGTATTCCTATTATCCTCACCAATGGAGAACGTGTTGTCTCTTCCTCACAGTGCGCTGACCGAGGAACAAGGCAGCTTCTTTGTCTACCTGCAACTGGATGAAGAGGGCTACAAAAAACAGCTTGTCACCCTGGGTGCCGACAATGGCGAAAGTGTACAAATCCTTTCCGGCATAAAAGCAGGCGATCGCGTCGTAACCCAAGGAGCCTATCAAGTGAAGCTGGCATCGGCAACGAATGCTATTCCGGCACATAGCCATGAACACTAATCTCATGTACAATTTGACAATTTACAAAGTACCATTTCGCTATGCAGTATAAGGGTTACGTGACGAATGGGGAGTGTAAAGTCAGATAAACAAGAAATATTAGATAAAACAGCAAGTGCGGCTGACATTGCGCAGCCCAATTGTACATTGTAAATGGTAAATTGTACTTCCTCTTGTGTCCGCACACAATAATAATCTTAATATTTTCGATACAAATATATGACAATTTTTGTAATTACGAAAATTGTTGTATCTTTACCGCCATGCATACGGAAGTGGATGTGTTCCCTGACCTCAATGCGCCGACCGTGGTCATCATGACCGAAGCAAATGGTATGGCAGCAGAGGAAGTGGAACAGCTGGTCACTTTTCCCGTAGAAACGGCTGTAAACGGTGCAACGGGTGTGCGCCGTGTACGCTCTTCCTCAACGAACGGTTTTTCTGTAGTCTGGGTAGAATTCGACTGGGATACAGATATCTATCTTGCCCGGCAGATTGTCAGTGAGAAGCTGGCAGTCGTCAGCGAATCCTTACCGGCCAACGTAGGCAAGCCGACACTAGGCCCACAATCGTCCATTTTGGGCGAGATGCTGATTGTAGGTCTGACAGCAGATTCGACCTCTATGCTGGATTTGCGTACCATTGCCGACTGGACCATACGTCCCCGCCTGCTCTCTACGGGCGGTGTGGCACAAGTAGCCGTACTGGGTGGCGACATCAAGGAATATCAAGTGCAGCTGGACCCGGAACGGATGCGCCATTACGGCGTAACATTGAGCGAAGTGATGAACATCACCCGCGAAATGAACCTGAATGCCAATGGTGGAGTGCTCTATGAATATGGCAATGAATATATCGTACGCGGCGTACTTTCTACCGACAAGGTAGACCAGATAGCCAAGGCCGTGGTGCGGAGCAACGGGGTCTCCGGTGCCCCTATCCTGCTGGAAGATATTGCCGACGTTCAAGTCGGAGCCAAACTTCCTAAACTGGGTACCGCCTCGGAACGCGGTAAGCATGCCGTACTGCTGACAGTCACCAAGCAACCCGCCACAAGCACGCTGGAGCTTACAGACAAACTGGAAGCTTCCCTGCAAGACCTGCAGAAGAATCTACCGGCGGACGTAAAGGTTTCCACAGACATCTTCCGTCAAAGCCGTTTCATCGAAAGTTCCATCGGAAACGTTCAGAAGTCGTTGTTGGAGGGAGGTATTTTCGTTGTCATCGTGCTTTTCCTGTTCCTTGCCAACGTACGTACCACAATCATCTCGCTGGTGACACTGCCCTTGTCACTGATTGCCTCCATCCTTGCCCTGCACTATATGGGCTTTACGATAAATACCATGAGCCTGGGAGGTATGGCTATCGCCATCGGTTCGCTGGTGGATGATGCCATCGTGGACGTGGAGAATGTCTACAAGCGTTTGCACGAAAACCGACTGAAACCTGCCGGCGAGCAACTTCCTATTCTGGAAGTGGTGTTCAATGCTTCGAAAGAAGTGCGTATGCCTATCCTCAATTCAACGCTGATTATCATTGTCAGCTTCGTACCACTGTTCTTCCTTAGTGGTATGGAAGGTAGGATGTTGGTACCACTGGGTATTGCGTTCATTGTGGCATTGGCGGCTTCAACTGTTGTGGCACTGACCGTAACGCCGGTACTTTGCTCCTATCTATTGGGAAAAGAGAAAACGAAAAAACAAAATAACGAAAACAGCGATTCTGCCGTAGCACGCAAGATGAAGCAATGGTATGGTTCTGCACTGACTTTCGTATTGGGGCATAAGAAAGGGGTACTGGGAGGTACTATCGGACTATTTGTAGTAGCGCTCGGCTGTTTCTTCACCCTGGGCCGCTCGTTCCTGCCGCCTTTCAATGAAGGTTCGTTCACCATCAATATCTCCTCGCTTCCAGGCATTTCCCTGGAAGAAAGCGACAAGATGGGGCACCGTGCCGAGGAGCTGCTGCTCTCCATCCCCGAAATACAGACCGTGGCCCGTAAAACGGGACGTGCAGAGCTGGACGAACACGCTCTGGGAGTAAACGTCTCTGAGATCGAGGCACCGTTTGAGTTGAAAGACCGCTCGCGCAGCGAGCTCGTGGCAGAAGTCCGCGAAAAACTGGGTACCATTGTAGGGGCAAACGTGGAAATAGGCCAGCCTATCAGCCACCGTATAGACGCCATGCTATCCGGTACAAAGGCGAACATCGCCATCAAACTGTTCGGCGACGATCTGAACCGCATGTTCACTCTGGGCAATGAAATCAAGAGTGCCATCCAGGGGATTCCCGGTATTGCCGACCTGAACGTGGAACAGCAGATTGAGCGTCCGCAACTTGTCATTTCACCCAAACGGGAAATGCTTGCCAAATACGGCATTTCACTGCCCGAATTTTCGGAGTTTGTCAATGTCTGCCTGGCCGGTGAAGCCGTTTCCCAAGTTTACGAAAAGGGAAAGAGCTTCGACCTGACCGTACGCGTGAAAGACAACCTACGCGACGAAATGGAAAAAATACGCAACTTGATGATTGATACGGGCGACGGACAGAAAATTCCACTGAACTATGTAGCGGAAATCCGCTCGGCCATGGGTCCGAACACCATCAGCCGCGAGAATGTAAAGCGTAAAATCGTCATCTCCGCCAACGTGGCCGACCGCGACCTGCGAAGTGTAGTCAACGATATACAAGCCCAGGTAGACGCACAAATCAAACTGCCGGAAGGATACCACATCGAATACGGCGGACAATTCGAAAGCGAGCAGGCAGCAAGCCGCACGCTGGCACTTACTTCGTTCATGTCCATCGTGGTGATATTCCTGCTCCTCTACCATGAATTCCGCAATGTGAAAGAGAGTGCCATCATCCTTATCAATCTGCCGCTGGCATTGATAGGCGGTGTATTCGCCCTGCTCATCACAACGGGAGAAGTGAGTATCCCCGCCATCATCGGTTTCATCTCACTGTTCGGTATCGCCACCCGAAACGGAATGCTGCTCATCAGCCATTACAACCACTTGCAGCAGGAAGAAGGCTATGGCGTCTACGACAGCGTTATCCGCGGTTCGCTCGACCGTCTGAATCCAATCCTGATGACCGCCCTATCCAGTGCACTGGCACTTATCCCGCTGGCTCTCAGTGGCGACCTGCCGGGCAACGAGATACAAAGCCCGATGGCAAAGGTTATCTTGGGCGGCCTTTTAACATCCACGTTCCTGAACGGTTTCATCATTCCGATTGTTTACCTGATGATGCACCATAACCAACAACCTAAAACGTCAGACAATGAATAAAAGATTTTTCATATTCAGCGCCGCCATCCTCGCTTTTGCGGAGATGAGTGCACAAACGTCCGGCATTGATGCCGTGCTCCAGCAGATAGAGGCCAACAACAAGGAATTGCAGGCTAACTCCCACCTCATTTCCTCACAAAAACTGGAGAACAAGACAAACAACAACCTCCCCGACCCTACACTGTCATACGCCCACCTTTGGGACTCCAAGAACAGTGACGAGACAGTCGGCGAAATGGTCATCTCGCAAAGCTTCGACTTCCCCACGCTTTACGCCACCCGAGGGAAGATGAACCGACTCAAGACAAATGCACTGGATGCACAAGCCACCGCCTTCCGCCAGCAGATATTGTTGCAAGCGAAGGAAGTATGCTTGGACATCATCATGCTGCAACGCCAGCAAGCCCTGCTCGACGAACGGTTAAAGAATGCGGAGGAGCTGTCGGCCATGTACACCCGACGTTTGGAAACGGGAGATGCCAATGCACTGGAAACCAATAAGATTAATCTGGAGTTGCTGAATGTACGCACGGAAGCCCGCATGAACCAGACGGCACTTAACAACAAACTGAAAGAGCTGCTTGTCCTCAACGGAAACCAGCCGTTCACACCGGGACGTCCCATGCCCGGTGTAACCCCTAACGCCCAGGCACTTGGACTGACAGAGTATCCGGCAGTGCCATTACCAACCGACTTCCGCCCACTGGCCGACGAACTGCTGGCTTCAGACCCCACCCTGCAATCCTTGCAAGGTGAAAGTTCTGCCGCCCGGAAACAGATTTCGGCAAGCAAGCAAGGCTGGCTGCCCAAACTGGAACTGGGTTACCGTAGAAATACCGAATCGGGGCATCCGCTGAACGGCGTAGTAGTAGGCTTCTCTTTCCCGCTTTTCGAAAACCGCAATAAGGTCAAGATAGCCAAGACACAAGCGCTCAACATTGACTACCAAAAGGAGAACGCCGCACTGCAAGCCAGCTCTGCCTTGTGGCAACTCTATGAAGAAGCCAAGAACCTGCACGCTTCCATGGAGGAATACGAGCGCACCTTCCATCAACAGCAAGACCTTTCTTTACTGAAACAAGCACTTATGGGAGGACAAATCAGTATAATTGAATACTTCGTTGAAATATCGGTTGTCTATCAAAGCAAGACAAACCTCCTGCAACTGGAAAACCAGTATCAGAAGGCGATGGCACAGATATACAAGAGCCGGTTATAAATAGAAAGAGCTGTCTGCGGTTGGCAGACAGCTCTTTCTATTTCAATATATTGTAGTTATAGTTTTGTGACTTTACCCATAAACAGAATAACTCCCGTACTCTTCTCCTTTATCAGAAAGATGAAAGGACGGTCCACATAGAACGGAATTACCGTACTTGGTCCGGGAGCGGCCACGTCCATTCCTCCGACAGTTACAGCCGCAGCTTCCGTCCCCTCTTCATTCACTTTCACATAAGTGAACTGTTGCAGCAAACTGATAAACAAATCCTCATCCGCCATTCCGGAAAAATCGGCCGATGGAGTAAAAGCCTCCTGCATTCCCATTGCCATCATATCGTCAATGAGTTTATCATATTCCATTTCAAACCGGGGTAACTTAAGGTTCAAGGCAGAGCTTGATAAACTACTGTTCCATTCCCCCCAGCGCTCGTCATTCAGCTGCGGCAGGCACTCATCCAACGATTTTCCCTCTGCCGGCAAGAGCACCACCATACTGAAAGCCTCATTGCCGTAAGGCAACTCTGCCATTGAGAAATACTCATTCTCGGCATAGTTGAATCTCTCGTCACGAAGATTCATCATGTGTACAGTCGATTTGCTTCCGTCAGCATTCGTAAAAGCCTCTTCTGCCGTATCCGATTTTTTGAATTGATTCTTCCAAATCCCCTTGAAATAAAGCGCATTCAATAGATAAAGACGCGCCGTCTCCGGAATCTCATTCAAGACTTTGGGGATGCAATTATTCGTTTTCCCGGCACACCAGCCGTTTATAATGTCCGGAGCCTTGGGAGAGGCAAAATCCAGCTCCTGCACTTGCGCGTCATACATCTTTTTGTTTACGCTTACAAAGTCGTCATGAACACCGAACCCTTTCTTTATCCAGATGGAATTGGCAATTCCCAACTGTGTGGTATTGTCCAAATCGAGCAACGCCTCCACCAGCTTCTTATTATAGTTGTTCATTTCTTCCAACGAATAGCCCGAAAAGCCCAGGACATCTGTCATCTCAGATAGTGTGTTTCCCAACGCTCCATTGGCAATCATAGACAGACAGAGCGAAGCGCTCAAAGGAGAAATGAACAGATTGGGCTTCTCCACCTCCGTTTTACAAACCTGATTAAAGAAACGGAAAGCAAAATCCGTTCCTAAATCCGTCATCTCCTGCTCGGCACGGGTCAAGGCAATGTCTTTGCGAGGCTTGGGTTGTGGTGAAGAGTTGTCGTCACTCTGGCAGGCTGCAAGGATACAAAGTAGGCTTAACGCAGCAATCGTTTTTTTAAGCATAAGCAAAATAGTATTAGTTTTAAAACAGTTATCTATATATAGAAAATGCTTGAACAAACAAAATACTGCATTGAAGAAACAATAAAAAAAATGATACACTCCTACTCAATTATTCCTCTACCAACATCAACCCCACCCCTCTGACTGTCTTTATGGACACCGTAGGATCGTCTTCCAAGCATTTGCGTAGTTTCACCAGATAGGTATCAAGGCTACGCGAGATAAAGTAGTCGTTTTCATCCTGAGTCTCCCAATTGTGGCTGACAATAGCACCCCGTTTCACTACTTGATTCTTGTTCTGTGCAAGAAGTCTGAGAATTCCGGCTTCGCGCCGACTTAACACTGTTTTCTCACCGTTTTTGTTATTCCTAAGGGTTGCGTGTGCGGCATCCAGTGTGTATTGCCCGAAGTGGTAGCAATCTGTTTCATTGCGCGAAGGCTGTCCTTTTCTCAATTTAAGCAAAGCATGTATATGTGCATCCAGTTCTTCAGCCACAAAAGGCTTCTTCACGT
>ERZ857965.3487-NODE-3487-length-11720-cov-2.701243_pt1 | contig 11720 bp, 14 predicted proteins | sample MGYA00519758_ERZ857965 | MGnify/ENA primary metagenome ERZ857965 (study PRJEB31778, sample SAMEA3449381) | human gut metagenome | biome: human gut; feature: human-associated habitat; material: faeces | place: United Kingdom | collected 2010/2012 ...
AGATAACGAACGCGAAGAAATCGTAGAAGATATTGAAGAAATAACTGATACCGCCGGAGAGAGTGCCGGGACAGAATCGGAAGCATCAATAACCGATATGGATTTTGAAGCGGAAGTTATGCGGCGTATAGAAGCGCTTGAAGCGCGTTTTGCCGAAATTGATTCTCGGGAGGAAGCGCGAGCCGAACGCCGCCGCGGATTCTTCAAGCCTGTAGAGGGCTATCGCGACGGCGGCGAGCTTGCGCCGGGAGACACAATAACACTTGATAATCTTTATACTGAGAGGAGAGAAAGAAAGTAAAATGTCTTATATTCCGAATTTTGTAAAAAATAGCGATCTTACCGCTGACACACTTAACGCGATCGGTAATGACATCGGCGTGGGTGTTACTGTCGTTCAGAATTCGCTTGACACCCTACACGCATACGGTAATACGGTTCTCGGAAATACCGCAACAATGAATATGTTTGTTTCGGCGCTTATGAATCGTATAGCACGCGCTGAATACACATCTCGCGCTTATCGCTCACCGCTTGCAGTGCTTAAACGCGGCGTACTTGATTTTGGCGAGACTATAGAGGAAATTTACGTAAATATCACCAAAGGGGTTAAAGAAAATGAAGATCCCCTTAATCCCTCTAATCCTTTTCTTGCTAATATGCCGGACGTGCGCGCGGCGTACCATGTTTCAAACGTGCTTTGCAAGTATTCAACAAAGATTAGGAGAAAAGAGCTTAGAAAAGCGTTTTTGTCTTTTTCTGCGGTAGATGATTTTATTGCAAAAATTGTTGAAGCCCTATATAACGCCCATAACTGGGATGAGTACCTTTGCACGAAGTATAAACTTGCACAAGCGGCAATTGATAGGATCAAGGCGGGCGCAGGTGTTTCAATTGGTGTAATTGATGATGATGAAAAGGAAGCAAAAGCATATTTGAAGCAGGCGCGGAAATTTGCAAAACTTCTCCCGGCATATAAGACCGCATATAATGTCGCAGGTGTTCATACTCACACACCGACAGAAAATTTTGTTTGCTTTATGACTGCGGAGAAAGCCGCTAATATTGACGTTGAAGCGCTCGCGGCAGCTTATAACCTCAGCTATGCCGATTTTATAGGGCGTGTTATAACAATTGATACGTTTGATTTTTCGGATGATGACAAGGCGCGTATCTGTTCAATATCCGGTATAGATGTTAGCGCGTTTGGGCTTTCTGACGGTGACATAGCAGCACTTAATGCTATCGGCATAATCGGCGCAGATGAAAACTTGCTTCAGATATATGATACCGTCGAGCCTTATTTCTCAGAAAATTATAACGGCAGTGATGACGAGTGGAATTATTATCTTCACAATGATCAGGTATTCAGTATTTCGCCGTTCTCAAACATCGTTGTAATTGGTTCGGGTGAAAATGTTGTTGCAGTTACTCAGACACTTACTAATTGCACAACCTCGAATCCGTCAAAGTCGGCTGTTAAGGGTGATACGTTCACGGCAACGTACACGCCCGCGAGCGGTTACACGTTTACGGTATCTAACGTTACCGTTAAAATAGGCGGTACGACAAAACCGGGGTTTGTTATGCTTTCGGGTAAAAACGCTGTTGTTACAATCCCGGGGGCTTCGGTCACCGGGGATATTGAAATAACCGCTTCACCCACGGCAGATTAATTAAAGGAGGTTAAAGGGGATAATTAGTTTTATCCCCTTTACTAAAATGAATACTACTTCAAATAGTGGATATCTGAATACGCTTTCAACGCTTAATTTATGGCGTGATCGTTTGGCGAATCTCACGGTGTCTTCTGTAGTTTGGGAAAATCTTCCACCGTCAATTGATGTGCGATATCTTGAGTACGAATTATTTTATCACGGGCAAATAATATTTTTTATTGCCGACGGTCAATTAGTTTGTCTTTCGGGCTTCGGCACGTCTTTGCCGAATTTATATAACGTGCCGACACGGCGCACAGTCACCGCGAATAATGGTTTTACTGCAAATTTAACCGATTTGAACAGCATTATTTGTTATAATGATATTTTGCGGAAGCCGGGCGCGATTTCGGCAAACATTTACGCTAACAGGTTAGCGGAGCTTGACAGCGCTATTGATGTTAATATCAAAGCACAAAAAACGCCCGTTTTGCTTCGCGCTTCAAAATTGTCTGAATTAAGTGTAAAAAACGCTTATTTACAGTTAGATGGCAATAGTCCGGCAATTGCTATCACAGATGACTGGGATGATAATGCGATAAAAGCCCTCAACACGGAAGCGCCTTTTCATGCTCCTGATATGCGTTCATTACAGCATGATTTGTTGTGTGAGTATATGCAAAGTATTGGAATAGCAAATGGCGGAAATTATAAAGCCGAACGCCTTGTTTCCTCTGAGGTAGCAACAAATAATGCGGGCGTTGCGGTTCAACGGCGTTCGCGTTTGCTCCCACGTCAACAGGCAGCGGAAATGATCAATTATATGTTTTCCGATTATCTTTCAGCGCCTGTGCGCGTCCGGTATGAATATGACGCGCTTGACGATATTTTAGATTCGGGAGGGCTTGTTAATGAGTAATTACACGATTACTATTCAAGAATATGTTAATTCTCAGGCGCTTTTAACATATACGGGAAATAGCCCGATGAATTATGTCGCGTCCCTCTCACTTGATGATATTCACACATACGGCATCGAGCTTTTCCCGAAAACATTCCCTTTTTACGTTTCAGCGCCTGCAACGCGCATTGATTTCATGAATCAATTTATTGATCATTTCTATTTTTCAGAAATAGGCTCAGAAACTATTGCCCAGTTCAAATGGCGTTTGCGTGACTATTTAAATATTCGAATGCCGTATTATACACAACTTTATAACTCACAAATAAAAGACCTTAACGAGCTCTATAACACCACAGATTATACAAGAGTACGCACCGAAACGGGAAAAGATAACCGCACTACAAGCAAGAGCGGGAGCGGCACGGATAACACTAATACAACGAGAAGCGGCAGCACGTCTAATAATGGGAGCGGGGACAATATAGCATATGTTTATCCCGTCAACAATAACGGCGCAGCGTCTGAACAATCTAAAACTTCTTCAACTTCGGAGACATCCGGCACAGCTTCGGAGACCGGAAAAAACGAGCGTTCAACGGCTTCGACAGAATCCGGCACGGATAATCTTGATATTTCGCGAAATGAAACAGAGACTTACACGGGATATCAAGGACTAAATAAAAGCGAGTATATAAAGGCATATCGAGACTTGATTATTAGCGTCAATCAAGATATTTTCGCCGATATGCAGGATTGGGGGCTGTTTATGAAATTATGGCTTTAATTGCTTCAAATATTATAATAGCCGTATTAGCACTTGCGGGAACACTCGGCGGGGCTTTTCTTGCAAATAAAAAATCAACCGCCGTTATTGCTTGCCGTTTAGAGCAACTTGAAAAAAAAGTTGAAAAGCATAATAATGTGGTTGAACGCCTTTATAAACTTGAGGGCGAGGTTAAAGAGATTGAGAGGTACATACCATGATTAACTGGAAAAGAGTATTGCGGACGGCACTGCAAGCCGCGCTCGGCGGTTTGGTGACGTTTGTGGGGGGTATTACCCTTGATATGGGTATTGATGCATTGGCACTTGCCGGGCTTCAATTTGTTGTGACCGTAGCAACGGCGGTTTTGATGAACATGCAAAAACAGCTTGACGAGGTGGGGGATGATGGGAAGTCCGATTGACGGCGCATTAATCACTTCTGTTAATTGTTGGGATAGCCGATATGGTAACGATATTAAATATATTGTGATACATTACACAGCCAACACGGGAACGGATGCAACAGCGCGCGGAAATTGTGAATATTTTCAAAGCGAATATCGCGGGGCATCTGCGCATATTTTTGTTGATGAATATAGTACATGGCAATCTGTCCCGCTTGAGTTCACGGCATGGCATTGCGGGGCAGACGGTCGCGATTCCCTTTTTAATGTGCCTTATAGTAAATGGAATGGTGCGGAAAACGTGAATTCAATCGGCGTTGAAATGGTAAGCCATACCGACAAAGACGGTAATTATTATATCCCATCCGCCACAATTAAACGCGCGGCGGGTGTCGTGCGTTGGCTTCTTGAAATATATCCCGGTGCCGTGGTCTGCCGTCATTATGACGTGACCGGGAAAAAATGCCCTGCGCCGATGGTTGACGATCCCGAATTATGGCGCGAATTTCTCGCGCTTGTAAAAAACGAAAGAGAGGAAGAACCAATGACAGCATCAGAAAAAGCAAGTTTTGACAGGCTTGTTTCACGTGTTGAGGAATTGGAAGAACAGGCTAAAATCAAGTGGGCATATATTGATGGTAATTTGCCGTCATGGGCAAAGCCCACTATTAAAAAGATGGTTAAAAAAGGCTATCTAAAAGGAAACGATCAAAATTCGCTTGAATTATCGCGCGTCCTGATGCGGATTTTTGTAATCATGGATCGCGCGGGCGTGTTTGATTAATGGAGGTATTATAAATGAGCATTAAAAAAATTGAGTGGAATTGCCCGAATATAGCCGTCCCCGCCGTTTTCAATGAAGCGATGGGCTATACATATCAGCTTGCCGCATTTGTTGAAACATTAAATCAAATGGTTGATTCTGTAAATTCCACTTCGGGTGAAATCGCAAATATACGGACGGAATTAACGGCTTTTGAAAAAACGATAAATGACAAAATATCAGTTTTTGAAAACACGGTAAATAAAACAATATCGGATTTTATAACGAGCGAGACAAAAGCACGCACAGATTTTGAAGCGAAAATAACAACAGCTTTTGAGACTTTCAAAACAGAAGCAAACGCTGCTATTGCTTCGGGGCTTGCGTCAGCTAAAGCAGCGTTGCAGGCACAATACAATGATTTTCTTTCAAAATATCAAAAGCAGTTCGGCATAGTTCAGACAACCGGAACGAGCACAACGGACGCAATGAGTCAAGCGGCTGTTACACGTGAATTACAAAATCTTGGTGACGTTTATTTCGGTGTTAGAGATGTTATAAAATCCATTTCCGGCGCATATGCTAACGTGGATTCGCTTGAATTCGGCATATGGATTTATGATGCAAATGTTCACCCGAATAATGCGCCCTCCGGAGTTAGTGCGAAAGCGATCGTTTTGCATTATGCCGACCCGGACGAAAGCACCAATCTAAAAGCACAAACATATATTGATGTTATCAACGGGACTACTTTCACGCGCGGATATAATGGCACAGGCTGGAGCGCATGGAGCAGCATGACGGCATGACGGCTTTATTGAAACAATATTGTCGCTTTAAATGAGGGGTAAATTATGGCGTTAACAGTCACACTATATTTTAATAGTGCAGATCCTTATATCATTGACAAATCGGCGTATCTTTCCGGCGCGTTTTCATGCAACGCAACGGAACATCTTGACCCGGCACAGGGGATTATGGGCGCTTCCATAATCCTCTCAAGTGCCACGCCGTATCAGCAGAATTATGTGTATATAACAGAATGGGCGCGATATTATTTTATAAATAAACCAACATGGATCGGCGGGAATAATTGGCGCTATGATTTAACAGAAGATGTTTTAATGTCGCATAAAACTAAAATCATGTCGCTGTCCGGGTATGTTGACTATTCAAGCGCCGGATCATCTGCCTTATATGATCCGCGACTTGTGTATGACACGGAAAAAATAAGGACGCGATCTGCGGCTATAATTGGAAATTCGGGGGTTTATGGCGAAGAAAACAATGCTTATTTTATATCGCTTTTAGCACCTACTTATTTAATAGGATATCTATTATCATCTTCACAATTATTGACATTTGTGAATAATTTTTGGAAATTGGATGAGGCAGACAGAACAGCAGCTGGGAAAATGATTCGTGGAATTTATACAATCCCATATTTTGGCGCACTCCCATCTGCGCCCGATGAAAACATTAAAATTAATATTCCCGGGAAATTAATTTCTGTCCCATGCGGCGGTGTGCCGAAAATATGGACTTCAACATCTTCAAATGTTGGTTTGTGTATAACACCGGTTAATTTTGCTGTGACTACTTCTAATGCTTACGCCGAATTATACGCGGACTATAACATAACAGTGCCGTATATTGGAACTATCTCATTCAGCCCCGCAAACATGGGCGTTTCCTCAATTTCAAAAGTAGGTGTTAATATATTAACAGATTATGGCGGTTTGACGCTTTCAATGTATCCAACCATTAATGATATTAAATTTGAAAATCTGATTAAATCTGTGCCCATAACGACAGGTATGCCCTTTCTTGCTGATACTAATATAGCAAACTGGGACATGTTTTGGAATAACATTCCCTCGGCAATAGGTGGGGTAGCTCTTTCGGCCGCTTCCGGCATTGCATCAGGCGCGGCAATTGGTGGGGGTATCGGCGCGGCTATAATGGGAGGTGCTTCTGCTGCGCTGAACATATACGGGACGGCAACATCCATTTATAATCAATACCAGCAGAAAAAAATCGCAGAAGAAATCGGGTTTTCAAATATATCTCCGAGTGTGGGCGGCTCGCCCTCTAGATATGCTTATGATGATTATAATTTAAAAATTGGTGCATGGCTTGACGTTTATAAAAAAACACCAAAAAATAGTGATATTCAATTGAAATTCGGAAAACCTGATGGACAATATCGCGCGTTGTCCTCTCTTTCGGGATATTTCAAAATGGGCAATAATTTCAAAATGAGCGGATTTAATACTGCTTATAAAGATGAAATAGATCGCATTGAGACGCTTTTGAAATCGGGTGTGTACGTTTCTTAAAATTCCGGCGATTTTGATTTTTTCATGCGCCGATAAGATAAAAACGGGCTTATCAATATAAGCCCGTTTTACTTATTTTTTTATTGAGTTCTTTTTCGTTTACTTCAATAAATTTTTCGTTCACATCAATTTCAAACTCTACCGTCACAAATTTATATCCGCATTTTTTACAATTATGCTTTCGGTATGTTTCATTTTCCGAAAATAAATATGATACTTCGCGAATCTCCGTTTTATTTCCGCATTTCGGACAATTCATATTATTTTCACCCCCGTTAAAAATTGTATTTTCGGCGCGAGAATCAGAAACGCTTCTTCATCAATAAAACGCAATTTTCCGCGCTCTATTTTATGGCGAATTAATTCGCGTAATTGCTTCGGAATCATGGGCGCTTCCGCTGTTGCGTCAATGGCGTGTGCATTATAGCACTGTTTTGTATATTGCTCTGCGAATTCTTTTGATACGCTTTGAAGATAACAACAACCATTTGACGTTAAAATCCCTAAACATTGCGTATCACCGAACGCAATATTAAATGCGCTATATGTGTATAGCCCGTTTGGTGGATACTCAATAAACTCGCCGTAATTCGTGCGAAAATACCCATCCGCCATTGTGCCATATCCTGTTCCGTTCACCATTTGACGAAAAATATTGTCCTTATTTAAATCGGACGGTTTCGGGATATACCACGCATATTTATTTAATGAACGTGTTATCGTCCCGGGCTTTTTTAAATCGTTTAATGTGACCTCGAAAAAGTCAAAAAGCGGATTAATTTTATTAAGCGTGTTCCCCATGAAAATAGCGCGTGTCTCATTTCGCTCGCGGTCAATAGTTTCATATAGAACATTGAAATTATAAACGAACCCCGCCATTAGTGCCGCCGATGATATTATAGCCTCATCCATCACCATAAATTTAACACGCGCGAGATCGCCGCGCTTTTTTGCTTTTTCGGCTTGTGATAAGCTAAGAGAGCATCCGATGCGCTGCCGGTCGTCATCTTCGTTTAATCGATAATACATATTTCCTTGTGTAAAAGTAAAGTCCACGCCCTTATATTTTTCGCGCCTAACCTTATCAACCCAGTTTTTTAACGCACCTTTTTCCGCTTCGGTCTCAGTCGGAAGAACCAATGCAAACTCGCAATCATTCGCAATGCAATAATCAATGAATGTTTTAATAGCTGTATATGTCTTACCCACGCCGCGCCCGGAATATAACAAGATGAAATTTTCTTTTACAGTTAATATTACACGCTCAATTTCTTCCCACGTTTCAGTTTTCGTCAAACATCATCACCCCTTTATTTTTCCCGACGTTCGCTATCAAAGGCGAAACAGAACGCGAACGGCTTATTATTTCGGACGCATCAAGCAGCGTTTTCCGAAACGGTTCTTCCGTGATCGCATCTACAAGCGATTGATCACCGCCGACACGGTAAGCAAGTTTTTCTAATTCGACATCGGAAATCCCGCTCGAATCAATTGAGCCGTCCACGATTCCGTCAAGTAGTTTTGTGACTTGTGTATCGCTCATTTTCCCTACATCAAGCGATTGATCATCAATATAATGTTTAATAACATAAAATTCCCGGTCACGAACGCTTCGCGCTTGTGCGCTTAAATCTTTAGCGACCTGATAATCTTTTATATTTTTTGAGAATAACCGAGCGGCGGCAATCTTTGTTTTTTCATTCGGTGATAACTTAAAACGCGATGCCGCAATACTCCCGTTTTTAGTTAGTGCATTATCGATTTCAAGAGCACGCTCGAATCCTCTTTCAATGCCCGTTTTATTTCGGCGCGCTCCCCTACTCGGGCGTGTTTTGTATTCTTCAACCGCCGCAAAAAGATCATCAATAGTTTTTTTATCAACCTTTAATTCGCCCGTTTTGCGGTCAATCAACTCGCCTTTAGTTGGCATGAATTTCCGCAAATTTGAAGAAAAATTTCTTCTGATTTTGCCGTAATTTTCAATATTTATTTCCATTTATAAAATCAAGTGCCCGTGTCTCGGCTCTTGCCTCCTTTTCAGATTTTATTACCCATTTTAAAAAATCACGTCTGCGCCGATAATAGGACAGTGCCCACGCGCCGAAAAAAATCATGCCCCATCCAACAACAAAAACACTACAAGCACATAAAACAAAATCTTCGTAAATACCCATTTTTTAAATCCTCCTCATGTATTCCACAAATTTTTCAATCGGCAGATTTTGCCCTTTATACTCTTCCCATTCATCAACCTGCGATATCTGAAACGGGCATTCTTCCAAAATCACACCGCCGCGAACGGAAACCGGAACAAGTTTTCCCTCAAGACCCGCAGCGTGCAATTGATCTAATGTGATAAGCATTCCGGGCTTGAATTCTTCAATTTTCATCATTTTTTTAATGCTTGCAGGAGCACCGCAAACAGTATATGACCATTTGCCGCCGTTCTCTGTAGCATATGATTTTTGGCGTATAAATTTTGATCTGTGATATATTTCCTCCAAATCCCACGCGCCAAGCTTCGTCGGGTGAATATCAATTTCACCGTCCATTATTTTTTCCGCGCCCTTTTTAGTGGATTTTACCGAATCTGTGTCGGAATAAATAAACGCTTTTCCGGCTTTTTTCGCAACTTGATATAACATCTTACGCGCATTAGCGCATATGTAAATAGCTGACGGGATATAATATTCAATCTCCGTTCGTTCAAGCTCCGTTAATTCTTCCAATAATAAACCGCTTAATATAGTATGCTTTGAATCACGATATAATTTCGTGCCGTCTTTTCCGTATGATGAATTTTGCATTTTCTTCGCAATGTCGCGCCGTTGGCAAGCGTTCAAATATTCGTCTGATGAAGTATCACCGTTCTTTTCACATTCTTTTTTAATAATAGTAGCTTCTTCTTTTTCCTGCATCCAATAATCAACAAATTTTTGATAGTGACCTTTTTTACCTTTAAAACAAATAACGCCATCTAATACATATTTAACATTATATTCCGATAACATCAAATTTAGATCGATATCAGATAACCACACATCCTCATTTTCACATGAAATAACTTTCCCTTGACAACGCACCGAATGGCGCGGATCGGTTGGAAACATCATAAAAGGCAAATGCCATTCCGATTTCAATTTAATTGATAAGTCTTTTAAATGATATATAACACATGGATATGCTTTTTTAATTTCGCACAATTCAAAAGTTGACGGGCTTTTATATATTCGCGGCTCTCCAACAGGTAAAACAGCGTCATGCATTTGTGCGGGGTACATTGAATTCTCATCAAACGAGTGAACATCAAGCAGCATTCGCCCGGCGTAATGCGGATTAAGCCAACACCACCCACCAAAATATGCATTAAGTAATGCTATGTGCACATTATCCGCAAGCGGTTTAATGTCATATGGAAACGACTTTCTAAAGCGTTCATGATCTTTGAAACGTTTAGCAATCCCCTTATTAAAGCCGGGATATGTCATTTCAAGACGGCTCGCGTATGCAATAGCCGCTATTGTGTTCTGTTTGAAACCTCGCGCACGATAATCTTTCAACGCTGTTAAAACAATAATAACATCATGTTTCAAATACTCGATTTCTTGTGCTGTTAACGGCGTATCAACTTCACGATATTTTTTGTAATCCCATTCACCATTTAATTTTTTAATGCCGTATAACCGACCTAAAGCGTCAACCGAGCAATTAAAAATTTTAAGTGAATCGCGAAAAGTGATTGATCCACCGTCAAATTTAATTTTAAATGAATACAACCTATTGTCGCGCACTTCGTCAAAAACTTCATAATTATTTAATAAAGCATGATATAAAATAAAAGCACCGTCATATTTCAAGTTATGTGTAAAAATAGTAATCTTCTTTTCTTTTTTCAATAATACTTCACAATACCCGAAAAATGATTCAACTGATCTTCCAATTTCTAAATCATCGACATCAGACCCACAACACCACGCGCACACAAACGCTTTAGATTTAAGGGGATCAAGTTTATTTCGCATGATCCCCTTGTTTTTTTCTTGCCGATAAACTCTTTTTGATGATGTCTCAAAATCGGCAACAAATTCCATTTTTTACTCCTCGAAAAGATAATCAGCGGAATGATCAACATAAATGTTGTCAGAAGCCGTCCATGCATTAATCCACAGCGTATCACGAACACCCGTATTTTCAATGATTTCACCATTTTTGTTAACGGTTGATGTGGTATACTTTTTATGTGCTACATTAGCGTCTGACAGCTTCACAATAATGTTAGCGGGCGTTTCCTTAGGTGCTCCAGCTTCTTCGGTGAAACGTACCGTTATAGCGCTATCTTCTGTAGGCTTTGTGAAATATGTCATAAACTCGCGCCCCTCTTTGGTTTTCTTCTTTCTTCCGAAAATTGTAAATTCTCTTTCTGTTCTCATTTTTCTTCTCACTTTCTCCCCGTATAAGCCCGATAGGTCAGGCGAATTATTAATAAATAATACTACATGAACAGCTATTTATGATACAAAAAAAACAATGTCTTTTACGTCACCCCCATCCGTATTAATCGAAATCAATCCGGCTATTTCTAAAGTCCATGTGATATAATACATTGTCTTTGACGGTCAAACTGCTTTGCGATAGTTTCATGTTTTGTTTCTCCTCTCTTTTTTCTGATATAATTATATCACCAAGCACAATATATATATATACTATAATGTAAACATATTGTAAACACGTGTTCACATCTGCGCACGTCCGGCAATGCGTCCGGCAATGCGTCCGGCAATGCTTTGGAAATTGTTTACAGTGTTATGCCATTGTTTGCCATGGTAAAAATTGGTATTACAATGTGGGGGAAATTGGTAATAAATGGGTGAGAGTGTATTATACAAA
>ERZ857965.3491-NODE-3491-length-11705-cov-3.924807_pt1 | contig 11705 bp, 10 predicted proteins | sample MGYA00519758_ERZ857965 | MGnify/ENA primary metagenome ERZ857965 (study PRJEB31778, sample SAMEA3449381) | human gut metagenome | biome: human gut; feature: human-associated habitat; material: faeces | place: United Kingdom | collected 2010/2012 ...
TGTCAGCAGCCCCCGTTTCGTGGTCTGCGTGTAGTTCCTTGTAAACTGACCTAAGCTGTTCTCTAACATATTCAGCTATCTTTTTTTCATTTTTGCCTACAGTATCAACATAATAACCTCGGCACCAGAAATGCCTGTTTCCATATCTGTATTTCAGATTTGCATGCCTGTCAAAAATCATAAGGGCGCTTTTCCCTTTGAGATATCCAACAATCTCTGCAATGCTATATTTGGGTGGAATTTTTACAAGCATATGGATATGATCCGGGCAGCACTCCGCTTCAATGATTTCTATGCCCTTTCTCGCGCATAACATTCTCATTATCTTTCCAATGTCTACCCTTATCTTTCCGTAAATTACTTTTCTGCGATATTTCGGTGCAAAAACTATGTGGTATTTACAATTCCAAGTTGTATGTGCTAAACTATCAGTGTCTTTCATAGACTACCTCCTTATTACATAATGCGGTTGGGAAACCACATTTATTGTAACATAGGAGGTTTTTTGCTTAAAGCTAAAGCAACTTAAGCGCACCGGCATAGCCGGTGGATTATTGTTCCTCGCACTCTGTGCTCGGAACCTCCGCTAAAGCGACAATAAATAATACAGCCCTCATCTCTGAGAGCTGCATCTTAACGGTTAATTCCTATTTAATGTTGTAAAATGCATTCTTTCCTGCATACTGCGCCGAGTCGCCTAAAAGCTCCTCAAGTCTCAGCAGCTGATTGTACTTGGCAATTCTGTCTGTTCTTGAAAGTGAACCCGTCTTAATCTGACCTGCATTAAGCCCTACTACTATATCAGCTATGGTTGTATCTTCGGTTTCTCCCGATCTGTGTGATACTACCGCAGTATATCCTGCTTTCTTTGCCATTTCTATGGCATCAAAGGTTTCTGTAAGCGTACCTATCTGATTTACCTTGATAAGTATTGAGTTCGCAACGCCTTTTCTGATGCCCTCTTCAAGTCTTGCGGTATTTGTTACAAACAGGTCGTCTCCAACAAGCTGGATTCTTCCGCCAAGTCTTTCGGTAAGCAGCTTCCAGCCGTCCCAGTCGTCCTCTGCAAGTCCGTCCTCTATTGAGATTACAGGATATTTGTCACAGAGCATTTCATAGTATGCCACCATTTCCTCTGCTGTTCTTGAAACGCCCTCTCCTGTAAGGTTGTATATATTCTTTTCGATGTCAAAGAATTCCGAAGCCGCAACGTCAAGAGCTATTCTCACGTCATCTCCCGGTTTGTATCCGGCTTTTTCGATTGCCTCAATAATAACCTGTATAGCTTCCTCGTTGGTTGAAAGGTTCGGTGCAAATCCGCCCTCATCGCCTACTGCTGTATTAAGGCCCTTGTCTTTTAATACTTTCTTGAGGTTATGGAATACCTCTGCGCCCATTCTCAGAGCTTCTCTAAATGTAGGCGCTCCTACAGGCATTATCATAAATTCCTGTATGTCAACAGTGTTGTCTGCGTGTGAGCCGCCGTTTAATATATTCATCATAGGTGTAGGAAGCACCTTGCCGTTTATTCCTCCGAGATACTGAAAAAGCGGAAGTCCGAGGGACTCTGCCGCAGCTCTTGCAGCCGCCATTGACACGCCCAGTATTGCATTTGCTCCGAGCTTTCCCTTGTTTGGAGTTCCGTCAAGCTCGATAAGGAAGTTATCAAGTCCCGTCTGGTCGAATACATCCCAGCCGATTACCTCATCGGCGATTATATCGTTTACATTCTCTACTGCCTTGAGAGTCCCCTTGCCGAGATATCTGTACTTGTCGCCATCTCTCAGCTCGACAGCCTCGTGAACGCCTGTTGAAGCTCCCGATGGAACTATGGCTCTTCCCATTGTGCCGTCCTCAAGATATACCTCAACCTCTACTGTAGGATTTCCTCTGCTGTCTAAAACCTCTCTTGCAATTACATCTTCTATAAATGCCATTAATCTGTCCTCCAAAAATTATTTTTAATCAGAAATCAACAATCTGAATAAAGTCCTCAGGCACAAGGCTTGCTCCGCCTACAAGTGCTCCGTCGATTTCCGCCATATTCATTATTTCAGCCGCATTGGCAGGCTTGACGCTGCCGCCGTACTGAATAACAATCCCGCAGGCTGTATCATCATCATATACATCTGAAATGACCTCTCTGATAAAGCCGCACATCTCGTCTGCCTGCGCAGGTGTTGCCGTTTTGCCTGTGCCTATTGCCCATATCGGCTCATAGGCTATAACAAGCTTTGCAACCTGCTCGGGTTCAAGCCCTGCAAGACCCTCTATCAGCTGGGCTCTTACTATAGCCTGCTCCTGTCCTGCCTCTCTTTCGTCAAGACCCTCGCCCACGCACATTATAGGGGTGATATCTGTTTCAAAGAGCTTGTGCAGTTTTTTGTTTACCGTTTCGTTTGTTTCCGCAAAGTACTGTCTTCTTTCGGAATGCCCCACTATACAGAAATCAACGCCTATTTCTTCAAGCTGCTTTACCGAGATTTCTCCTGTATACGCTCCTTCATCCGCAAAGTGAACGTTCTGTGCGCCCAGCATTATGCCAGTGCCTGCAAAGGCCGTTTTGAGCGCAGCAAGCTGTGTAAACGGCGCGCATATTGCTGTTCTGACATCAGTTTCATCAGCCTTGTAAAGCTCTGCGAATTCTTTTGCAAAGCTTACAGCGTCCTCTGTTGTCTTATACATTTTCCAGTTGCCTGCTATTAAAGGATTTCTCATACTAGCCTCCTATTTATCATCAAGGCACGCTATACCCGGAAGCACCTTGCCCTCAAGGAATTCCAGCGATGCTCCGCCGCCTGTTGATATATGCGTCATTTTGTCTGCAAGACCTGCCTGCTCTACAGCCGCCGCGGAGTCACCTCCGCCTATTACTGTAACGGCATCCGAGTCTGCAAGTATCTCAGCTATTGCAAAGGTACCCTTTGCGAAATTCGGCATTTCAAACACGCCCATAGGGCCGTTCCATACGATTGTCTGAGCCTTTAAAAGCTCTGCTTTGAAAAGCTCTACGGAAGCAGGTCCTATGTCAAGACCCTGTCTGTCCGCAGGCATATTCTCTCTCGGATATACGTCATATGCGGCCTCATCTGCAAAACTGTCTGCGCATACTGCGTCTACAGGAAGCAGCATTTTTACTCCCGCCTGCTCTGCCTTTGCCATAAGCTCCTTTGCAAGCTCTATATTTGCTTCATCAAGTATTGACTGACCGATTTCATATCCCATAGCCTTAAAGAAAGTGTAGGCCATGCCGCCGCCGATTATAAGGGTGTCAACCTTTGTAAGCAGGTTCTCTATTACAGGCAGCTTGTCGCCAACCTTGGCTCCGCCCATAATCGCCGCAAAAGGTCTTTTTGGATTTTCGACTGCGGCTCCGAGGAATTTAAGCTCCTTTTCGATAAGAAATCCCGATACTGACGGCAGGAATTCCGCGATTCCCGCTGTCGAGGAGTGAGCTCTGTGAGCAGTACCGAAAGCATCGTTTACGAATACTTCTGCAAGTGACGCCAGCTTCTTTGCAAATTCAGGGTCGTTGTCTGTTTCGCCCTTTACAAATCTTACGTTTTCAAGAAGCATAATCTGACCGTTTTTCAGGTCTGCCGCCGCTTTTGAAACCGCATCGTCAACTACTGCAGGTGATGATACAAATTTGATTTCACGGTCAAGCACCTCTGCCAGTCTGTCTGCCACAGGCTTAAGAGTATATTCCATCTTAGGCTCTCCCTTAGGTCTGCCCATATGTGACATCAGTATAATCGCGCAGTCCTGCTCCAAAAGATATTCAATTGTAGGGACTGCTGCTGTTATTCTTGTATCGTCAGTTATGTTTCCGTCTTTGATAGGCACATTAAAGTCGCATCTTACTATGACTTTTTTGCCTTTTAAATCAATATCTCTGACTGTTTTTTTCATTTTGTGTTCCTCACTATTTGTTGTCAACGCTTGCCATATGCTTGATCAGTTCAACGATCTTGCTTGAATAGCCGTATTCGTTGTCATAAAATGATATGAACTTGAACATTCTGTCGTTGAGCTGGAAGCCCTCTCTTGCATCAAATATTGAAGTGCAGGGGTCGCCTATGAAATCGCTTGATACAACTTCATCGTCAACGTATTCTATAACGCCTTTCATATATGTTTCTGAGGCTTCCTTAACCTTGGCGCATACTTCTGCGTATGTAGCAGGCTTCTTCAGTCTTACGTTAAGGTCAACAACCGATACGTCTGCAGTAGGAACTCTGTATGCGATACCTGTCATCTTGCCCTTGAGTGACGGGATAACAAGCGCTACTGCCTTTGCAGCTCCTGTAGTTGTAGGAATGATGTTGTTGAATACGCTTCTGCCTGTTCTCCAGTCTTTCATTGATCTTGCATCTACAACCTTCTGCTTTGCTGTCGCCGCGTGAATTGTTGACATAAGTCCCTCTTCAATTCCCCAGTTATCCTCAAGCACCTTTGACAGAGGCGCAAGGCAGTTTGTTGTGCATGATGCGTTTGATACAACGTTGTATTCAGGCTTGTATTCCATATGGTTTACACCGTATACGAATGTAGGTGTTTCGGCATCCTTTGCAGGCGCTGAAATTATAACTTTCTTGGCTCCGCCCTTTTCGATGTGAACCATAGCTTTTTCTGTAGTTGTGTATGCTCCCGTACCTTCTATGATATACTCTGCGCCGCACTCTGACCAAGAAATGTTTGCCGCATCGCTTTCACTGTAAACAGGAACCTTTCTGCCATTGATTGTGATTCCGTTTTCGTATGTTCCAAGCTCTCCCGGAAATCTTCCGAAAGTGGAGTCATATTTAAGCATATATACAAGATAATCGTAATCTGCATTACGGATATTTATTCCGGCTATCTCTATATCCGGTTCACTCATTGCAATACGGATTACAACTCTTGAAATACGACCAAAACCACTGATACCAACTTTAATTGCCATTTTAATTTAATCCTCCTAAAAAATTAATATATTTAAACTTTAATTTTTAAACCATTTAATATCTTTTTCGTTTTTGAGAGGATGGTATACCCATTTCCTCTCTGTATTTTGCCACTGTTCTCCTTGAAATATTTATCCCGTCTGCCTGCATGCGGTCAGCCATATACTGGTCGCTGCACGGTTTTTTGGAGTCCTCCTGCTCAACCATCTCTCTGATAATGCTTTTGACTGCATTTGAGGACATGCCCTCTCCGCCGTCTGCGCTGACTCCGCTTGTAAAGAAATATTTAATCTCAAACACACCTCTTGGACTCTGCATATATTTGCCGTTAATTGAACGGCTGACTGTAGACTCGTGTATACCCACGTCCTCTGCAATCTGCTTCAGCGTCATAGGTTTTATGTGTTTGGGTCCGTATTCAAAGAAATCTCTCTGATACCTGACTACCGCCGACACCACATTGTATATTGTCTGCTTCCTCTGCTCTATGCTTCTGATAAGCCAGTTGGCTGTATTTATTCTGTCATTGAGATACTCCGCAAGGTTTCTGTCGTTTGCGCTCTCCCTCAGCACCTGTCTGTAATAGGAGCTGACCATAAGGCGCGGCACGCTTCCCTCATTTATTATAACGTGATACTCCCCGTCTTCCTTTTCGACGAATACATCGGGAGTTATATATCTGGTTTCGTCCTGCGATGCAAACGCTCTGCCCGGCTTTGGGTCAAGGGTTCTGATTTCATCTGCGATTTTCTGTATCTGCTCTGTTTCTGTTCCCAGCTTTCTGGCTATTACAGCAAGCCTGTTTGATGCCATATCCTCAAGAAAATCCGATATGACTCTCTGTTTGAGCTCTGTCAGTCTGTCCTGTGCTGCAAGCTGCACTGTCAGGCATTCACTCAAATCCTCCGCTCCGACTCCCGCAGGATCAAAGGTATGAATAACCTCAAGAACTTTTTCTATCTCTTCGGGCTCTAAGCCAAGACCTGCCACAAGCTCCTGCCTGCTCTGGGTCAGATATCCGTTGTCGTCAAGAGACTCAATTATATATTTGCCGGTCTTTCGCTGCGCCTCGCAAAGCGGCGCAAACTGAAGCTGAAACATCAGATGCTCTACTAAAGTGACATCGTTTGCCGCATGCTGTTCATACGGAAACTGCTGTTTTTCCTCTCTGCGGTATTCCCCTCTGTAGGAATCAGTCACACGCTCAGGATCGGGAAGTTCAAACTCCTCTGCAGGCTTCTCTCCTGCTGTTTCTATTACAGGGTTTATCAGCAGCTGCTCCTGAACATAGCTCTCCAGTTCCTGATTACTGAACTGCAGTATCTGTATTGCCTGTATAAGCTCCGGCGTAAGAGCAAGCTTTTGTGTCTGTTTAATTGTCAGATCATATCCAAGTTTCATAACTGTACCTCTGGTCTGCAATCACTGTTCGAATAAGCTGATTATCTCCATTATATCATATCTTTGGCACAGTTGGTATGTAAAAAGTGTACTTTTGCATATTAATGCGCAAGTACACCCGTATTGTCATTTGAGCTGCGGAAATCCCAGCTGCCTCAGAGCCTCAAACAGAACAATGTTGACCGAGTTTGACAGATTGAGTGATCTTAATCTGGTGTCCTCGCTCATAGGTATTCTGATTGCTCTCTCCTTATTCTCATTTATAAAATCCCTCGGCAGGCCTGCTGTCTCTCTGCCGAAAAGTATCATATCCTCATCTTTAAACTCTACATCTGAATATACAGTTTCACCCTTGGTGGTTGCAAGATACATAGTATGACCCGCATACTGCTCAAGGAATTCCTCAAGGCTCTCGTGAACCTCCAGCTTAACATACGGCCAGTAGTCAAGACCTGCTCTCCTGACTGCCTTGTCATCTATTGAAAATCCCAGCGGCTTAACAAGGTGAAGCACTGCGCCTGTCGCTGCGCAGCTTCTTGCCACATTGCCTGTGTTGGGCGGTATTTCAGGGTTTACCATTACAATATGAATTGCCATCTCATTTCTCCAAATCTAGTATTACTAATATAATAGCAGACCTTTGCGGCAGTATAAAGACTTTTTTAAAAATTTTTAAAGACAAAACGCTTTTTTTGTTATATAATCGAATTATATTGTTTACATTCGGAGGACAGATATGAAAAAAGTAAATATTGGATTACTGGGGCTTGGTAATATCGGTACAGGCTCCTACAAGGTGCTTGAAATGAACAAAGCACAGATTGAAAAAAACACAGGATGTGACATTAGAATCACTAAAATATTAGAAAGAGATACCACCAGAGAAAGAGGAATTAAAGTTTCCAAAGATCAGTTCACTCAGGATCCAGACGAGATTTTCAACGACCCTGATATTGATATAGTTATAGAGCTTCTGGGCGGTATTGAGCCTGCTTCAACATTTATGCTTTCAGCTTTAAACAGTGGCAAGCACGTTGTAACTGCAAACAAGGCTGCCGTTGCCGCAAACTATGACAAGCTTATGGCTGCGGCAAAGAAAAACAACGTTGAATTCAAATTTGAAGCAAGCGTAGGCGGCGGCATTCCTATCCTGAATGCTCTGACTACAGTTCTGGGTGCCAACGAATTTATTGAAATTCTCGGCATCTTAAACGGAACCACAAACTATATCCTGACTCAGATGACTGAATACGGTCTCAACTATGACACAGTATTAAAGGTTGCGCAGGAAAAGGGCTTCGCAGAGGCTGACCCTACTGCAGACGTTGAGGGTATCGATGTTGCAAACAAGCTTTCAATATTAATGGCGCTTGCATTTGACAAATATGTTCCGCCTACAGAAATCCCTACAATAGGTATTACAGGCGTTACTATGGAAGCCATCGAGGCTGCCAAAAAAGACAACTGCAAAATCAAGCTGATTGCAAAGGCAAAGAAAACAGACAAAGGCATCGAGTACAGCGTACAGCCTACAAAGCTTTCAAACGATCATCCTCTTGCAACAGTATCAAACGAATTCAATGCGGTATTCGTAACAGGCAATGCTGTCGGCGAGCTTATGTTCTACGGCAAGGGCGCAGGCGCGCTTCCTACAGGCAGCGCTGTTATGGGTGATGTAATAGAAATAGCAAAGAGAATTTAAAATACGGAGGGTAAATCAATGGCTACTTTATATGAGCAGTGGAAAGATTTAATCGAAAATCAGACAAAAGAAACATTTGAAGCGTTCTGGAAAGAATACAGCGAAACAGAGACAAGAATTTACAAGGATCTGCTTGCACACCACACCGAAATTACAAAAGGGACTTTCAAGGAGCTTGCAGAAAAATATGAAGCCGATCCTGTAATCTTCATGGGATTTCTTGACGGCATTGACACAAGCCTCAAGGCATCAAACGACTTCAAAACTTTCGATGAAAACTCAGAAATCGTTTTAGACATTGACTTTGAGAAGCTGTTCTTCAATATGCTGGTTGCAGAGGCGCAGTACCTGTACACTCTCGAGGAATGGGAAGATGTGCTTGACGAGGTAACAAGAATAGGCATCCTGCAGGCATACAAGAAATCAAAGATAGTAGTAAGGGAGCAGCCTAAGGTTGGAAGAAACGACCCTTGTCCTTGCGGTTCAGGCAAGAAATACAAGAAATGCTGCGGAGCAAACAAATAGAGGTAATAGCAGACGGTGCGACCCTGAAGGCTGCACCGTTTTTAATTTTTTTAAAAAAATCAGCCACACTAATTCCATTGTTCTTCTTCACCTGCATCATTTTCTTTTTCCACTTTAACACTTATTTTATCTATTCTGTGCCTTTCCATTGAAAGAATTCTGAATTCAGCTCTGATATTGCCGTCTGCGGCAACTGCAGTGTCGCCTTTCTCCGGTATACGATCAAATATAGTCAGTACCAGTCCGGCCGCCGTATCGCATTCATCTGTCAGTTCCGGTCTAAAGCCGATCAGCTCAACAGTTTCCTCTGCAGAAAGAGCTCCGTCTATAATGTAGGTGTTCTCTGTTACCGGAACAACCTCCGACTCCCTGCTCTGTATGTATTCATCATCACTGTTACCTATGATTTCCTTCATAATATCCGACATTGTTACAATCCCCGCAGTTCCTCCGTATTCATCTACCACAAGGACAAACTTGGTTCCCCGCTCCTGCATTATCTGCATAAGTCTGCCCACCGCAAGGAACTCGGAAACTGCCGTAACAGGTCTTATCTTCAATTTTTCGTACTTTATATCATCTTTAACGTCACTGTTCCAGTAAAGGTCTTTGATATGAACAAATCCATCGATGCAGTCCTTGCTTCCCCTGCATACAGGATATCTGGTATATTTATATTTTTTTATCATATCAATATTCTCGCTGTAGGATAACTCAAGGTCAAAGCACTGCATATCGGTACGCGGCGTCATTATCTCTGATATTTCCTTATTGTACAGATCAAAAATATTATCTATGAATTCATTCTGTTTCGGATTTATAAGGCCGCTTTCGGTACTTTCATCTATAAGGAGCTGAATTTCCTCTCCTGTATAAACCTCCTGCTCATTGGCAATATCGTGTCCCATCAGCTTCATAACACCATTGGTCACTGAATTGAAAAGCCACATCACCGGAGCTGTCATACGGTAAAACCATACAAGCGGCAGAGCTGTAAGTCTGGCATATCTGTCAGTCGAAAATATGGCAAGAGATTTAGGTATAAGTTCTCCGACTACTATATGAAGCGCCGTAACAAGAGCAAAACCTGCAGCTACGGCAACAGCTGAAACAGCCGCCTCCGATACGCCAAGGGCAGCAAGTCCCGGTCTGATAAGCTCAGATACCGCCGGCTCTCCAAGCCAGCCAAGCGCAAGTGAAGCCAGAGTTATCCCAAGCTGACATGCCGACAGATACGAATTAACATTATTTGCAATACGCAGCGCCGCCTTTGCTCCCGCTCTGCCCTCATCTGCCGCAATCTGAAGCTGCGTTTTTCTGACTCTCACAAGCGCAAACTCCGCCACAACAAAAAAGGCATTCATAAAAAGAAAAAACAAAACAAGTATTAAACTGAGTGCTGTTGACACAAAAATCCTCCTTTATAACTGAATTTGAAATTTTATTTTAATTATTCTAACTTCTTTACAATCCTCAGTCAATATTACTAAAGTATTATAATACATCAATTTTTCTCTTTAATTCTGCCAAAAAGGACTTAGGCTGTTTACTTTTTAACAAACCTGTATTAAACTAAGGGGTGTGGATTTTTCTCACGCAATTTTAAAACCGTACATATTTTTAATCTTTAATATATCGGAGGAATTTACAAAATGAACATTCAGAAACAGTACCAGGCTAAACTTACAACAGCCGAAGAAGCAGTAAAGGTCGTAAAATCAGGCGACTGGGTTGACTATACCTGGGGCGTTTGCACTCCCGACGCTCTTGACAGGGCGCTGGCTGCAAGAGCAGGCGAATTATTTGATGTCAAGGTTCGCGGCGGTATAATAATGAAAGAGCCTGAAATATTCAAGGTAGACAACGTTACAGAGCATTTTTCATGGAACTCATGGCATATGACGGGAATCGAAAGAAAGGCAATAGCCAAGGGCTTCTCCTACTACGCGCCTATCCGCTATTCAGAACTGCCGCGTTACTACTATGATATCGACAGCAAACCTGATGTTGCAATGTTTCAGGTTACACCAATGGACTCACAAGGGTATTTCAGCTTCGGTCTTGAAGCTTCACACCTCAAGGCAGTATGCGACACAGCCAGGACAGTTATTGTTGAGGTAAACCCTAACATGCCTTATGCATACGGTGACGAAACAACAAAAGTTCACATCTGTGACGTTGATATGATAGTTGAAAACGACGGACCTGCGCTTCCTACACTTGACGGCAACAACGTGCCTATGACTGACATAGACAAAAAGGTTGCAGAGTACATAGTTGAGGAAATCTGCGACGGCGCGTGCATCCAGCTTGGTATCGGCGGAATGCCTAACGCTGTAGGCAAGATGATAGCAGAGTCAGATTTAAAAGACCTCGGAGTTCATACGGAAATGTATGTAGACGCATACTATGAGCTTGCAAAGTCAGGCAAGGTTACAGGACGCCGCAAGAATATCCATCCGGGCAAGCAGATGTACGCTTTCGCGGCAGGAAGCCATGAGCTTTACGAATATATCGACAACAATCCTGAGATTATAAGCGCGTCGGTTGGATATGTCAACGATATCCGCACAATCTCCGCTTTAGACAACTTCATGTCAATCAACAACGCCGTAAACTTCGACCTGTTCGGACAGGTAAACGCAGAATCCGCAGGCACAAGACACATCAGCGGCTCCGGCGGACAGCTTGACTTCGTGCTTGGCGCTTATCTGTCAAGAGGCGGCAAGAGCTTCATCTGCTGTTCATCAACCTTTACAGACAAGAACGGCAACACTCAGTCAAGAATACTGCCTACACTGACTCAGGGCTCAATAATCACAGATACACGCTGCAATACTCAGTTCCTTGTAACCGAATACGGCAAGGCAAACCTCAAGGGTCTTTCAACATGGCAGAGAGCTGAGGCTATCATCGGTATCGCTCACCCTGACTTCCAGGATCAGCTTATCAAAGAAGCGGACAAAATGGGCATCTGGAAGAGATCAAACAAATAGGAACACAGACAAAAGGAGAGGTTTCGCAGTTAAGTCCTCTCCTTAGTTTCATTTATTTGCTGTTTGCGATTGCCTGATCGATAAGCTCCTGCAGTTTTTCTGCCTACTTCTTTCCGGTAATCGCTCCCACGATCG
>ERZ857965.3496-NODE-3496-length-11698-cov-2.502963_pt1 | contig 11698 bp, 9 predicted proteins | sample MGYA00519758_ERZ857965 | MGnify/ENA primary metagenome ERZ857965 (study PRJEB31778, sample SAMEA3449381) | human gut metagenome | biome: human gut; feature: human-associated habitat; material: faeces | place: United Kingdom | collected 2010/2012 ...
TTCGTCGCCGCCATGGAGAGCGCCGCGTTCGTGCTGTCCGACGCCGACGCGCTGCTGGACGTCGGCCTGTCCAAGATTCCCGAGGACTGCCGCGTGGCGCGCAGCGTCAACATTGTCCGCAGGGCCTATGCCGACGGCGTGAGCTGGAAGGACTGCCGCGAGCTGCTGGTGAAGGACAGCGAGGATCTGGGCTGGTTCCAGGCGCCCATGAACGTGGCCTTCGCCGTGCTGGGCATGCTCTACGGCGGCTGCGATTTCAAAAAGTCCATGATCATCGCCATCAACTGCGGCGACGACACCGACTGCACCGGCGCCACCGTGGGCTCCACCCTGGGCATCATGTACGGCACCAAGTGCATCCCCGCCGACTGGCGCGAGCACATCGGTGACGACATCGTGACCATTTCCATCATCAAGGGCCACGGCTACTTCCCCGCCTCCTGCAAGGAATTGACCGATTGCGTCATGGGCCTGCTCAGCACCACCATGCGCACCCCCAACCCCATCCTGGCCAAGCACGGCCCCCAGTTCATCCTGACCGATGGCGAGAGCGATTTTGGCAACCTGACCCCCGAAAGCTTCATGGGCCGGGACTTCGCCGAGGGCATGTTCCATCGTTCCCGTTACAGCTTCACCATCGAATCCGTGTACGCCACGGTGCTGGTGGAATATGAGCACGAGCCCATCATCGCGCCCAACGGCGAATTGAAGATGAAGATCACCTGCACGCTGAACGGCAACATGGCCGAGCAGAAGCTGTTCAACCTGAAGTTCTATCTGCCCGAAGGCTGGCGCGCCGAGGGCCGCAAGGCTCAGCACCGCTTCGCTGATGCCTGGGTCGCCCTCAACGACGAGGCGCGCCTGCGCATTCTCGCCGTGGAATGGGACGGCGTGGCCACCCACGATTCCGAGGCCACGGAAGGCGCCTACGTGCGCTCGCTTCTCGAGCTGGCGCCGGAAGGCTCGTGCCTCTTTTCGGCGAATTCCATGAGCATCCGTGCCGTGGACACCTTCTACGTAAAGGACGGAAAGCCCCTGGCTGTGATGGCCAATCGTGGACAGAACGGCATCGATGGCGTGGTTTCCACGGCGGTAGGCGCAGCGCAGCACTTCGCCCAGACGACGTTTCTCACCGGCGACTTCACGCTGCTGCACGACCTTTCCGGTTTGGCGCTCCAGCGCGAGATGTTGCTCCAGCGCCGCGGACCCGCAGGGACGCCGTCGCTGGTTATTGTGCTTCTGAACAACAACGGCGGCGCCATCTTCGACATGCTGCCCCAGGCCTCCGCCGACCCGTACTTCGAGCGGCTGTTCCTCGCGCCCCAGGACGTGCGCTTCACCGAAGCCGCCGCCGCCTTCGGCATCCCCTCGGCCAGCGTGCACACGGTCGGCGCCTTCCGCAGCGCCTACGAGCAGTTTCTCGGCACGCCGGGCATAAGCCTCATCGAGGTCGCCCTGCCCCTACGCGGCGTCCGCGACCGCTACGCCCCCTATCAGCGCTAACGCTTATGGGTTCGAGTGAATTGCGCGATGGCGGGACGATTACGGAGGGACGCGGTGGAACCGTGGTGAGATCTGCCGGTGAAGGGATGGCCCCCTGCATCCTTCTGCACGGGTTCGCTCAAACGCCTGCGTCGTGGGATGCGGTAGCGCAGCGGCTGCAGGCGGCCGGTCACCGCACCTATGCACCCGATTTGTACGAGTGCAAGGGCGACCTCAAGCTGCCAAGCGTTGAGGAAGTTTTGGAAGGTACGGAGGCGGGGGAAGACGGGGAAGACGGGGAGGGCGCGGAAGGCGACGCGAATGCCAAAAACGTCTCTGGGGCGGTGCGCGACCCGCTGACCTCCCTCGATGCGGCGTGTGATCGGGTGGCGGCCATCGTGCGTTTGGTCGCGCAGGTCGATGCCGCGCCCGTGCTCGTTGGCTATTCCATGGGCGGCCGCATCGCCGCTGAAACCGTGGTGCGCTATCCCAATCTGCCGCTGGCTGGGCTTGTTTTAGAAAGCGCGGGGCTCGGGCCTGCCGACGAAGCCGCTCGGGCCGCCTTAGCCGAGCGCAATGGCGCTTGGGCTCAGCGGCTTCGCGATGAGGGCGTTGCGGCCTTCATGGACTGGTGGGAAACGCTGCCGTTGTTCGCCAGCCAGCAGGCGCTTCCCGCGGAAGCGCGCGCCGCCATTCGAGCCGAGCGCACCTCCCGCGATGCAGAGCCTTTGACTCGCTCTCTGGAAGCCTGGGGCGCTCACCATCAAGCTGCCGAAGCGGTTACGCTTGGCGTCCTTGCCGACCTGGCCAACTGCGGCGTTCCGGTGCTCTACGTTGCCGGCGTTCTTGATGAGAAGTACTCCGCGGTAGCCGCCCGCGTCCGCGCTGCCGGCCTTCCCACAGAGCTCGTCCCCGATGCTGGCCACAACGCGCACCTCGAAGCCTCTTCCAATTTTGCGGGAATCGTTGAAGGCGTTCTCGCTGAAGATGTTCTTGATGGAGATGCCTTGGCGCGAAATGTGGCTTCGAAATCACGAAAGATCGGATACGGGGCCTAAAAGAGACCTTCCCGCGGCCTTTTTGGCTTAGAAATCACGAAAGATCGGGCGAAGAGCGCCAAAAAGGCCTCTCAGTAATACAAAAGCGCTCGTTTTCCCAGGTGGCGTATTACAAAAAAGTCTCTACTACTCCGATCGCGCCGATTTTTCGTGATTTTCAAGCCAAAAAGGAACTCGAAGTCGCGAAAGGGACTTAATGTCAATCACGGCTTCCTGATATCTTCTAAGCCATGGCCGCGACTGTCGTGGCTGCAGCACCTTCTCGCCGGCTTTTCCAAATTATGACTCACAAACACACTTTATTATGCTAAAGTGTCGGCCATGATTTTCGTTCAGGGACATAAAGGTGGCATGGATGCGGCGGCGCTCGCTGTGGCAAGCCAGCACATCGCCCAGCAGTCGCGCGATGCGGTGGCCTGCGCCCTCATGAGCGCGCATAAGGCTGCCCAGTGTATCGCTGTTGCCAGCCAGCATGAAGCCCAGCAGTCCCTGCGCGAGGTCTTCCCACAATTTGAGTTCCGATACCAATAGCACACGGGTTTTCGCCCGTGGCTATTTTTTTGTAGCCCCGGGCGAAAAGTCGTGTGCGCCATCGGACGTATCCGCACACTGGAAGGAAAGTAGAAGGACATGATCGCGAAAATTCTCTTGGTAATTGCCTTCGTGGCCGTGGCGGTGGCGGTGATCGCCGTGTTCGCGCGGCGCCAGGGCAGGCTGGAGACGCCGCTGTTGAGCCTGGAGCCGCTGCGCGCGTCCGGTTTCTCCCTGGCGTGCATCTTGGTCATCTTCGCCATGATGACCACGTTCTCCATGAGCGTGCTGCTGCCGCTGTACTTCGAGGGCGCCGGCGGCCTGACGGCGTTCGCGGCAGGCTTCCTTGTGCTCATTCCCATCCTGGTGAATGCGGGTGCCGCGTTGGTCGGCGGCCGCGTCATGGACAGCCGGGGCGAATGGCCGCTGCTGCCGGCGGGCTTCCTGCTGGTGGCCGCGGGCATGGTGGCCGTCTCCCTGATTGCCGGGTCGCTGCAGATAGGGCTTGTGGTTGCGGCGGCGTGCGTGGTGTACGCGGGCGTGGGCCTGGTCATGAGCCCGTCGCAGACGGCCGGCCTGAAGCAGATTCCGCATCGGCTGAATGCGGACGGCGTGTCCCTGATATCGCTGCTCATCATGGTCGCTGCGTCCGTGGGCCCGTCGCTATACATGGGCATCCTGTCTGCGTCGCAGTCGTCGGCGCTTGCCGCCGGGGCTTCGGCAGCGCAGGCCTCTGCCGACGGTTTCGCAGCCGCCACGGTGGTGGCCGCGGGCATCGGCATCGCGGGTACCGTGCTGGCGTTCTTCTATTCCCGCAAGGTGGCGGGCACGGAGCCGGTGGCCGCGCAGGAGACGAAGGCCGAAACGGCGCAGATGGGCCTTTCCCTGCCTGCGGTGATGAAGCGGGACGTGTTTACCGTGCGCAGCGACCAGCCCGTCTATGCAGCCGTGCAGCAGATGCTGGAGCATAAGACCAGCGGCCTGCCCGTGGTGGACGAGCGCGACCGCGTGGTGGGCTTCGTGTCCGACGGCGACATCATGAAGACGCTGGCCGACCAGGGGCAGCCCATGATCGACCTCATGTACAGCCTGTCCGTGTTCGCGAACGACGAGCATTTCGACAAGCGCTTGGACCACCTGATGAACGCGAATGTGATGGAGGTGGCAACGTCGCATGTGGTCTCGGTGGATGCGGAGACGCCCATCGAGCGCGTATGCGCCGTGCTGGGCGAACGGCGCATCAAGAAGCTGCCGGTGCTGGAGGACGGGCGCCTGGTGGGCACCGTCAGCCGCAGCGACGTGAACCGCAGCCTGATGAGCGCGTTTCTGCGCAAGACGCCGGAGGAGGCCGCGCGGTCCTAGACGCATCCGTTGCCTGCGTCTTTGTTGCGGCCCGCTGCCCGCTCCGCGCGGACGGCGGGCCGTTCGCGTTCCCGCCGCAACGGTGCGTGACCGGAATTTTACCCGGCGCTCAGCAACGCCCCCTCACCCCTCGTTCGCAGACGGCTAGAATGGAGGAAGAGCGAGCAAGTGCGCGTCGCGTACGGCATGCGGGCAGATGCTCCGACGTCCGGAGCGGCGGGGAAGGGGTTCCCATGATCGTGTTGGTGGTGAATGCCGGCAGTTCCACGTTGAAATGCCAGCTGATTCAAACGGACGGCAAGATCTGCCTGATGAAGAGCCTTGCGGAGCGCATCGGCGAGCCGCTGGCCATGCAGCTGATCACGTTCATCGACCCGAAGACGGGGGAGAAGACGAAGCGCGTCGACCCCATTCCCGAAATGGACATCACGCATGCGTTCGAACGCCTGCTGAACATCCTGGTGACGGACGATGCATCGCCCGTCCGCAGCCTTTCGGAAATCGATGCCATCGGCAACCGCATCGTGTCCGGCGGCGAGTACTTCACGCATTCCGTCATCATCGACGACGACGCGTTCGAGAAGATCAAGAAATGCAGCGAGCTGGCGCCGCTGCACAACCCGCCGGCGGCCGCTTGCATCCAATACAGCTTAGAGAAGATGCCGAACACGCCGCAGGTGGCGGTGTTCGATACGGCGTTCCATGCCACCATGCCCCCGAAGGCGTATATGTACCCGCTGCCCATGCGCTATTACAAGGAGTACCACATCCGCCGTTACGGCGCGGATGGCACGTCGCACCGCTACGCCGCGCAGCAGGCCGCGAACCTGCTGGGGCGCCCGTTGGAGGACCTGGGCCTGATCACGTGCCACCTGGGAAGCGGCGGTAGCATCACGGCCGTGAACCACGGCAAATCCATCGACACCACCATGGGCTTCACGCCGCTGGACGGCCTGATGATGGCCACGCGCAGCGGCTCCATCGACCCCGCCATCGTGACGTACATCATGCGCCGGGAGAACGTCACGTACGACCAGATGGACAACATCCTGAACCGGCAGTCGGGCATCCTGGGCATCTCCGGCCGTTCCAGCGACATGCGCGAGGTGCTGAAGGCGGCAAACGAAGGCGACCAGGATTGCGAGCTGGCCGTGAAGATGTACGTATACAAGGTGCAGAAGGCTATCGGGTCGTACTATGCGGCCATGACGCGCACGGACGCCGTGGTCATGACGGCCGGCATCGGCGAGAACAGCGCCGAGCTGCGCCGCCGCATCTTCGACGGCCTGGCGCATATGGGAATGATCCTGGACCACGAGAAGAACCAGGTCAAAGGCGCTATCGGCGTGAACCGCATCGTGTCTGTGGACGATTCGCCCATCAAGATCTGCGTCGTGACCACGGACGAGGAGATGCGCATCGCGCGCGAGACGGACGCGCTCGTTTCCGGCGAGGTGGCACCGTAGCCGCGCGCTCCTTGCCCCGTTGCCCCTGCAGCCTCATGCCGCTTCCTTCGTGCGCTGCAGGGGCGTTTGCCGCTTTCGGCAGCGCGAGTGTGTGTTAGCGGCGCAGGATGCCCGCCTGCACGCTGGCCGGGTGCGGTATCATTGACCGAAACGAGAACCGAGGAGGACGACTATGGCGAAACTCTGCGTTTGCAACAGAAGGCAACTCGGCAAGGGCAAGACCGCTGCGCTTGTGGCGGGCGGCGCGGCCGTTGCGGCTGCGGCGGCAATCGCGCATAAGGCGAATGGCATCGTGACGGATGCATTCATGCGCCGTCCCGTGACGGATAACAAGGCGTTCTTCGAGAAGCTGGCGTCGGACATGCCGGGCACGACCGGGCTTGATTTCGCGGAATCCCGCGCCCAGGTTCAGCGAACCATTCGCACGCTGCAGACGAATCTGTACGAGAATGCGGAAGTCGAGCGCGTCAGCATCCCGGGCTCGAAGCCGTCGGAGCCGGCAGTTGCCTATGTCTACCGCCCCGAGCAGGAGAGCAACCGCTGGGTCATTATGGCGCACGGCTATCGCGGCACGCACTACGATATGGACGGTTATGCCGACTACTACGTGAAGCGCGGCTACAACGTGCTTTCCCCGGATCTGCATGCAGAAGGCGAAAGCGGCGGACGGTACGTGGGCATGGGCGCCGTCGAGGCGTCCGATATCCTGCTGTGGGTTGACTATGTGCTGGTTCGTTTCGGCGAAGACTGCCAGATTGTGCTGCATGGCCAGTCTATGGGCGCCGCCGCGGTGCTTATCGCAGCAGGCGCAGGCCTGCCTTCGCAGGTCAAGGCCGTTGTTGCGGATTCCTCGTACACGTCGGCTCTGGCCATGGTGCGCAACGATGCGTTCCGGGCGAAACTGCCCGGCGACGCCATCGCCGTTGCCGTGGCGGCCATATTGAAGCTGCGCGGCGGCGTGGACCTGGCACGCGCGGACGTGCTTTCTGCCGTGAAGCGCAGCGTGACGCCCACGGTGTTCCTGCACGGCGGCAACGACCCGTGGGTCCCGTCCACCATGGCCGTGGACCTGTACACGAATGCGGCGCCCGAACTGCGCGAACTGCACGTCATCCCCGGTGCCGGCCATGTGGAGGGCTTCGCGAAGGATCCGGATGCGTATTTCGGCTTCGTGGATGCGTTCCTAGCAAAAGCCGGCGTTGAGGAATAACGGAGTCATTGAAGACCGAGGATCTGCCTGAAGGGAAAGCCGTGCGAAGCGCCGCCAATAGGTGCTGTGCGTATGCGGTGTCCCGAATGGTGGAGCATACGAAAAGGAGAACACTATGAAATGCCCCGTGTGCCATTTGGAGCCGCCTGCAGGCGTCGCATTCTGCCCGAACTGCGGGCATCCGGTGAGCAACGAAGCGGAGCCGGCCGCCCCGACGGCGGAGACGAAAGCTGCCGATAAGACGAAAGCCGCTGATCAGCCGGCGCCTGCTGCATCCGCTGCGCCCCAGCCGCCGGTAGCGCCCAAGGTCCCCGCTGCGAACACCGCTGCTGCAGACAGCGCCGCTGAGGACAAGGCGTCCGCGACCGTGGCGGCAGCTGCGGCGGGCACGGCGGGCGGAGCAACGGCAGGTGCCCCGAAGCCACCGGCATCTCCGGCAGCGGTCGATGCGCCGTCTTCCGTGCCGGTTCCCCCGACTCAGGATAAGGCAACGGGCGGAACAGACGGCTTGGCCGTCGCCTCGCTGGTGTGCTCCCTCGTGGGCATCATCTTCCTGCCCATCGTCCTGGACCTGCTGGGCATCATCTTCGGTGCCGTTGCGCTGCGCCGCAACCCGAAGGGAACTACCAGCCGGAACCTGGCAATGGCGGGCCTGATCGTCGGCATCGTCGTGCTGGTTGTCTCCCTTATCATGCTCGTCCTGCTGGGCGCGGCCGTCATGTACGGCTACAGCATGAGCTAGGAAGCGAAGCGGACAAGCGGCACTTTCTCGCTTCCGTTTTCTTAACGGCAGTTATTCACACGTAAACGAAATGGCGGTCGAACGTGGCCGTTCCCCCTTTCCGTTTCCATTTCGCGCAATTGCCAGCGAGGACCCGCAGCGGCGTTTGGCGTTGGGACATTCTGCGGATATAATGAAACATCACGTATGTACTGCTATCGAGCGTGTCCGCATGCCTGCGTTTCCCGCAGACGCCTCCACGCTTCTGAAAGGGACACCGCTGCAAGAATTCCTGACATCGCCTGAGTTTGCCGAAGGGGCTATAACGTTCGTTGTCGCCTTTCTGGTGACGGTCGCTATGGTACCGGTATCCCACAAGATAGCCACGCTGATCGGCGCCATCGACTATCCCAGTAACCGCCGCATCAACACGAAGCCCATCCCGCGTTGCGGCGGCATCGCCATGTTCACGGGATTCATGGCCGGCGCCCTGACCATCTACCTGGGCATCACGTTCTTCAACTGGCGCATCATCGACTACTACGTGGTGGCGAACATGAATTACCCGGTGCTGCTCATCGGTTTCACGGTCATGTTCCTCACCGGCTTGATAGACGACATCGTCCAGCTGACGCCGAAGGTCAAGTTCGCCGGGCAGCTGCTGGCATCGTTGTTGGTGGCGCTTGCGGGCGTTTCCATCGACATGGTGCGTTCGCTCATCGATGACAGCTATATGTCGCTGGGCTTCATGGACATTCCCATCACAGTGCTCTACCTGGTGGCGTTCGCGAACATCATCAACCTGATCGACGGACTGGATGGTCTGGCAGCGGGCATCGTGGGCATCTCGTCCATCAGCCTGCTGATACTGGTGGCCATGCGCGGCAGCTACTCGCTCGTGCTGGTCTGCCTCATGCTGACGGCCGTTTGCGCCGCCTTCCTGATCTACAACTTCTATCCCGCCTCGATATTCATGGGCGATTCGGGAGCCCTGTTCTTAGGACTGCTGTTGGGCACCATCGCCATCGCCGGTGTCGTGCGCACGCAGAGCCTGGTGATCATGGTGGTGCCGCTGGTCATGGCCGGGGTTCCCGTATTGGACACGTTCACGGCCATCGTGCGCCGCAAACGGCAGCATAAGCGCTTCGACCAGGCGGACATGGGCCATATCCATCATCGTCTCGTGGATGCCGGATACAGCCAGCGCAAGGCGGTGCTGATACTGTATGGATGCACGGCGGTGCTGGCGGTGGTCGGCCTCATGCTCATGGGGTCCTCGGGCATCGTGCGTTGGGCAACGCTGATTGCGCTCCTGGTGGTAGTAAGTTTTATCATCTGGCGCTTCGGCCTGTTCCGGCCCGTGTTGCAACATTATTATGTGGGCCGTGGGCAGACGGGCGTGCGCGAGCCGCATTCCGCCGCCCACGCGCAGAAGATCATCAACGAGGCCATCCCCATTCCCTCCGCAGCGAAGGGGGAGGACGGCGAATCGGCGAACGAGGCAACCGATGCCGCTGCCGCGGCAGAGCCGAAGCCGGCGGCCAATGAGGCCTCCCCGCAGGAAAAGACATAAGGAGGCGACTATGGACGCAGCAGGCAATGCGAAGAGCACAGAGCATCGGCAGCACATAGCCGCCCGCGTGCTGGGCGTGATCATGGCGGCCTTGGTGGCAGTGGCATGCGTGCTGCTGGCAACGGGCTACGGCGAGGGCAGCATCGCCACGAACGGCGTGCCCGACGCCTCGTCCAGCGTCCAGACGAACAAGCCGTTCTACGTGCTGCTGATCGGGTCCGACTCCCGTAAGGGCACGGCCCTGTATACCGGCAATGCAGAGGACCACGCGCAGGTCGACCAGCATGCCGACACCGTCACGCTGGTCCGCGTGGACCCAAAGAAATACACCCTCACGCTGATCACGGTGCCGCCAGAAACGGTGATGGAGGGCGAAAGCTCGCCGATTTCCGACACGCTGCTGAACAACGACCCGAAGGAGACCGTGAAGGCTGTTGAGAGCCTGACCGGCGTCGACATCCCGTATTACCTGATGGTCGATTTCCGCGGCTTCGAGGACATCATCGAGGACCTTGACGACATCGTGGTGAACGTGGATGTCACCGTGACGTCGCAGGATCCCATCAACGCGAAGAACGTTGTGGTCAAGGCGGGCAACAATCGGGAGCTGCTGCCGTCCGGCGCGCTGGCGTATGCGCGCGCATGGGAGGAATACCCCTCGGATAATTCCGCCCATCGCCAAAGCAACATTCGCAAGATCGAAGTGGCCATGATCAAGAAGGTTCTGGGCATGGATGCGAACGCGGCCATCGGCGCAGCCGAGAGCCTCAGCGGCAATGTAATCACGAATATGAATTCCGCGCTGGCCAGGAAGCTGGTCCGGAAGTTCCAGCGGCACGGTTCGAAGCGCGTGACCATATACGAGTGCACGGGCCCGGACAAGGTGACGGATAAGGCGAAGGGCACCATGGCGGAGGACAAGACCGCCTGGAAGCATTTGATGTACGTCGTTGACCTGGGCGAGGATCCGCATCGCTCGTACAAGGAAGTGAAGGCGGAACAGGACGCGCTGGCGGCCGAGGAAGAAGCCCAGCAGCAACAGCAGCAGGCGCAGGAGCAGGGCGGCCAGTACTCGTACCAGAACGATACGTGGTACGGCCAGCAGCAGCAGAACGGCGATGCCCCGCAACAGCAGAATGCCCAGCAGCAGACGGGCCAAGCCGCCGGGGGCCAGTAACATGCGCCGCATGAGGCGTCTGGGCGACAGCGTCCAGAAGGTCATCGAGTCCATGGGTGGGGATCCCGGCGAGGCGCGCAAGGCTGCGCGCGGTGCGCAGGTTCGCTCCATGTGGCGCAACCTGATGATGCACAACCACGACGAGTTCATCCTGGAACATACTAATAATGTGTACATCATTCGCGTGGACGGGAAGCCGCGCCCGGGCGCAAAGCGCTTCCATGATGACGGGAAGGATGCGTCCAGCACGGGACGGGGCAAGCAACTCATCGTGTACGTGGACGACAGCGTGGTGGCCGCCGAGCTGAATGCCCGGCGCGAATTGATCAAGCTGCAGTTCCTGGACCATTACCACGAGGACATCGACGAGTTCAAGATCATCATCTCGCGCGGCCGCTATAAGAAGATCCATCCGTTCGTGGAAGAGGGCGGACCGTCCTATCACGAGGGCGCGCGGCCCGTTCCGCTGACAGAGCAGCAGCGCGCGCTGATCCGCGAGCAAGTGGGCAAAACGGACAACCCGAAAGTTGCGCGCGCCCTTCAACGGGCCATGGAGAAGGACCTGGAGTGGAAGGACGGGACAGCGCTGCGGGAAGGGCGTTCCCGCTAAGCAGAAAATGCGTTTACGCATGCAGTTCTTTGGCGCGTCAACTTTTTTCCTATCGGAAAGCTTAAACGGGTCTCATTCGCGGCGTCAGCTATTGTGAAACGGGTGTGATAAGACGGTTTGAGACCCCCTGTTCTGATAAACTAAGGAGAGCACCTGAGCAGGGTGCTGTTTGATTTCATTACCCATTTTTCACTAGGAGCATCTTTTGGCGAATAACACGACGAAAGGCTCTGAGAGCTACGGCGGAAAGGACATCCGGGTTCTCGAGGGCTTGGAGGCAGTGCGCCTGCGTCCCAGCATGTACATCGGATCGACCAGCTCCCGCGGCCTGCACCATCTGGTGTACGAGGTTGTGGACAACTCGGTTGACGAGGCGCTTGCCGGCTACTGCACCGAAATCGAAGCATGGATCAACGAAGATAACTCCATTACCGTCCGCGACAACGGCCGCGGCATTCCCGTGGAGAAGCATCCCACGGAGAAGATCCCCACCGTCGAGGTGGTCATG
>ERZ857965.3499-NODE-3499-length-11690-cov-22.712162_pt1 | contig 11690 bp, 9 predicted proteins | sample MGYA00519758_ERZ857965 | MGnify/ENA primary metagenome ERZ857965 (study PRJEB31778, sample SAMEA3449381) | human gut metagenome | biome: human gut; feature: human-associated habitat; material: faeces | place: United Kingdom | collected 2010/2012 ...
CTGAGGCCGCCTTTATAGTGATAAAATGCTTCAAATCCATCGCCGCGCCCGGAATTACTGTGCACATCTATTGCTAAATCCGGCTCAAATGCGTTACATTCATTGATTTCATCGGTTATCGGGTCGTTTTCGTCGGTGGTTCGCGACATCAAAACCTCAACGCCGTGCGTTTCTAAAAAATCTTTGCAAAGTAAAGGTTCCACTAAGTTAACATCTTTTTCAACCAAATAGCCCGACCGCTCCTGAATTTGTGTCTCCGCGGCCGACTTCGATAAATACTCTCATATTAAACGCCTCCTTAATTTTTATAGATTATAAATTTCAAACCATTAAATCCTGCACTTAGAGTCCTCCGCGTGAGTGCGCTAATTGTTAAGCAAAACCTCAGCGCGTCATGTCCAGCGAGGTCACCCGCCGCCAATAAATACTTTCATGTTAAACTCCCATTTAATTTTTATAAACTATAAATTTCGAACCAACTGCAATATTGTACTTAGAAAGGTATGAGGCACTGTATGTGTCATTCAAATTGCAAACAGAACCATCAGAAATTTTTTGAACTTTTGTTTCTGCAAAAATATAATCGCCATTAACCGTGCCACCCATATATGAGCCCAAACTATAATTTGCAACATTTACAGAAAGCACATCGATTTCGGATGATATCAATTCGCCATTTGATAAAATAGAATATTTCGTGCCGTAATTAATCTTTCTTGATATTGTTTTAGAACTGATATCAAATAGCAAAACACCGGTTGTTGACCAAGACTTATTACTTGTAATTAGAATATTTCCATTCGGCAATTCAAAAAAGTTTTTCCAATAAACTCCTTGCTCATAAATTTGTGTTATTGTCTTGCTTGAAGCGCTATATAACAAAACTCCTGCGAATGTACCATAGATACTTCCGATAATCAAGCAATCTCCATCTGGTAGGTCGTAAAAATCTGTCCAGCCAGAGTTAGCCTCATAAATACTTGTTAAAGTCTTATTTGTTGTATCATACAGCAAAACTCCACTCGCTCTATCTCCAGCAATAAGCCAATCTCCACCGGCAAGCTTATGGCCAAGTTCCCAAGAATAACCTGTTTCATATATTCTTGTGACTGTTTTTTCTGCGTAATTAAAATAAAGCATTCCTATATTTGAGACGCCAACTCCAGAAATGTTACTGCTTCCTATAAGGTAGTCATTGTTAGGTAACTCGAAAAAATTCTTCCACGAGGAACCTTCATCAAAAAGCTTTATAGCTGAATCGTCGCTAGCGTTGTAATATAAAATTCCCGCGGTACTACTTGTGTTGCTATTGGCAATTAAAAAATCACCATCTGGCAAGCTTTGATAGTGATTCCAACCGTAATCATTTATATTTAAAATTTTTGTAACCGTATCGGAACTTTCCTCATATAAAAACAGGCCGGCACCTTGCCATGCATTTGCTCCAATTAAACATTTTCCTGGAGTAGGTTCAAAAAAGTATGCGAAACCATTTCCAGAATCATAAACCAGAGAAATACTTTTTGTTGCTGGACTGTATTTTAAAATACCCGAGGAGGACGAATATTCGCCGGATATCAAGTGTTCGCCATTATATAATTTGTAAACGTAGCGCCAATAATAGCCGGTTGAATAGGCTACCGTTATCTGATTTGTCGCAAGGTCATAAAGCAAAAGTCCAACACATGAGCTTGTGCTGGAACTAATCAAACAGTTTCCGTCAGACAATTCAGAAAAGTATCTCCAATTATATCCACTTTCATATGCTTTTGTTATCAACTTTGTCGAATGGTTAAATACATATATACCCGTTACAGAAGAAGCGGAATTGCTGATTAAGACATCTCCATTACTTAACTCATAGAAATATTCCCATTTATAGCCCTCATCATAAATTTTCGTAATAGACTTTTCTGAACTATTATAAAATAGGATTCCCGTTATCTCGGAGTCACTTTTATTTACGATTAGACAGTCGCCATTTGCCAAAAGTTGAAATGTTGACCAATAGCCTTCGTTATATAATTTATAAAAGGAAAGGGTCTCTTTTTCAAAGTGCCAAACTCCAATATCCTCGCCATAACCGCTTATTAAAACATCCCCGTTTGGTAAGAAACAGGTATATTTTGTTGTACAACTCTTCAATTCTTCCGGCAATAATTTTTCTTCGAAATCGTAATTCTCTGTGGCTTTCTTTAGTTCACGCTGTTCTCTTCTTGATATAATCGCATTTCCCATCTACCTCACCACCTTTATCTGAATCGGAATCGCTGTAGTTGGCGCTTCTTCAAGGCAAGTCACAGTTATGCTACCGTTAGAAGTTTCGATTTTAGAAATAAGGCTCCAAGCTTCTAACTGGCTTAAAGCTGTATTTTTTGCGGTGTCCAGAACCACGTCAACAATTGGGTTGTCGGTGGCCAGGATTCCGTTCACCACAACGGTTTGAGTATACTCGCCAGTCTCTGCGGCTACCCAATTTGCGCCAATTTCTGCTGTATAAGTCACAGACGAACTTCCACCACCGCCACTGACGATTACATCGACAATGTTTTGGCTATCTGCCTCAAGCAACGTGCCGTTTACCTTGACGCCCTGAAGCGCTGAATCTGCCTTCGCGCCTTGCTCAGCTGTTGCTCCGCCAAGTTCGGAAACTTCGATATCTACAACATTTTCAGCATCGGGTATAATTAAACTGCCATTCAGCTTGACACCTTGAACCGCTAAGTCCGCTTTCATGCCTTGTTCTGCAGTTGCTGCGTTTATTTCTTGAGGCGTGTGGCTGTGGTTAATTTCAGCTGCCCAAACGTCTGCTGCAGTAAGTGCTATGTCAGATTCCAGGTTTTTGTTGTTGATTTTTCGCTCTTTCGGTACAGCTTCCAAATCCTCGATTGTTACGTTGACGTATCGGTTTAAATCTGGAGAAACGTGCACACCGTTGACTTGAATTCCTTGAATTGCATAGTCTGCTTTTTGGCCCTGTTCCTCTGTCGCAGCACCTATGTTTTTAGGTGTAACCGGTTCCCAAGAGTTGTCATTTCGCAGGAAAATAGAATTATCAGCAGCTTGCACCGAAGGAACGTGCTCGCCATGCTCGATAGCGGCAGCACCTATATCTGAAGCTGAAAGTGTAATATCTTCATTCAACGCTTTATCGTTTATCTTTCGCTCAACCGGCACCGCACCTATGTTTTCCGGCGTTATTACAACAGAGCGATTAAAATCCGGCTGAATGATTTTGCCGTTACCTTGAATTGATTGTATCGCTGAATCGGCCTTATTTCCTTGCTCAATTGAGGCTGCACCAATGTCGAGAGCAGTTATTGTTATGTTGCGGGACAGCGCTTTTTCGTTAATTGTTCTTGTAATTGGCACTGCTTCAATATTTTCAGGAGTGATATTAACGATTCGGCTTTCATCTGGCAAAATTGCCATTCCGTTCCCACGAATTCCTTGTATTGCGCTGTCAGCCTTAGAACCCTGGGCGCTTGAAGCGCCACCAACATCCGAGTAAGAAAGCGTTATGTCGCTTGACAGTTCCTTGTTGTTTACAGTTCTACCAATCGGCACAACGTTGAGGTTCTCCGGTGTCAAATTGACCACGTTGGCTGAATCTACCGGCAACACTAAACCGTTGGCCTTTATGCCTTGAACCGCGCTGTCGGCTTTCTCTCCTTGCTTGGCCGTTACATACTCTGAGCCGTGTTTTCCATCGAGTAAATCAGCGTCTAACCCGCAGCCTTCGCCATCCATGGACATGATTTTGCCCATGATATTTTCTTCAGAGTAGGCTTCCATTACCTTGTTGACCTCGTCCAGGGCTTGAGTTAAGGCTGTAAACTCAGACGTGCTTTCAATTGCGCTTTCAAAATCGGTACAGCGGGCAATTTCAATCGATAGACCTTTTACTTTGAGCTTTGTAAGCTCTTCATCCAAAATGTGAAATTCACAATCTCGCATGATTCCTGGGACTATCGACATTTGCGAGGTCAGTTGTAGCGTTACAATTCCATTGGTTGCTTTTTCAATTTCACAGTCGTTAAAAATCAAGTTTCCATCAGGCTTGGTGGCATAAAAAATGACGGTTTTGCCCGTGAAATTAAAAGGTTTTTTCTTATCAAGAATCTTGACTTGTAAGAACCGCGAATTGACTTCGCCCTGATTGACCTTAACCCGAATATTGCTCGGCTGCCAAACATCGAGCGTTATAAAAGTAGTTGTCATTCCTCATCCTCCTGGTCATTTTTATTTTTCTCTTCCAGAATCGAGTTTACGTCATTTAACGCTTCAATTCTGGCCTGAGCGCGAGTGTCGGACAAAATATCGGAGAGGATTCCCTCTAAAATAAACGCCGGCAAATTGTACTCAACGCTTGCGAGATTTACGGCGCTCAGTATTTTCCCCTTAGCATTCGCTATTTTCAAAGATATCGGTAACTCCAAAATCAAATTTCCTCCTTCTGCAACTCTTCTAACAACATTTGAACTTCTTCTTTGGTATAAACTTCACGTTTTTCAGCTGTTTGTACCTCGCTCTGTGTGTTTGTTTTTTCCTCATGTTTCGCATCTTCTGGCGTCACATAAATGTCCATAATTGTTCCTTTCTGCTTACCCATACCAAGTGCCACTAACTAAAATCCCGTTTTGAAATTGCAAACTGCAACCGTTTGACCATCTTTGTAAAGTTCCATCGCTATTCATTTCCAGAGGCTGAACCATGTTTAGCGTTCCGGTAATTCCACCGCCTTCAAAATTCACGTTTTTTAAAGTGTAATAGTGCATGTCGATATCGCAGCCCGCATGCAACGTATTTGCCGTGTAGTTGCTCCAACTTTTTCCTGTCTGTACATATGTCCATTTTGTCGTGTACGTGCTAGCTGATGAGCTTGTTCGTGCAGCCCAAGACATATAGGCTCCTTGATATTCCAAATCAAAAGTTAGCCCCTTTTTTGCGGTATCACTTGAAAGTTGATTTGTTCCGATTTTGCCAACATAGTATCCATCACGATAAAAATGGTTGCCGTTTTCATCGAACACTGCACGTCTTTGATTAGTAGAAACCGAACCGTTGTAAATCGCCAATTGTCCGGCTTCAAGCTGAATGTAATTGCTGTTGTTGTTCCAGGCAACACGCACACTGTAGGCGTTTTGCGTAATTTTTGTCGCGAACTCGGAGTTATCAACTTTTTTAGAAACTTCCGTGTTAATCTCGCTTGCAGTCTGGGTTAACGCCGTTTTCGTAGCATAAGTACTCGACGCTGAATTTTTGGTTAAATATGTTTCTGAAATTGTGCTTGAAAGTTGCCCGTCAGCGACCTGAAAAGCTTGTGTTACGTTAGTTTCAACGTCATTTATCGCGTCCGTAACGCTTTTCGTGTACTCTTGAGAAAGGCTTTCGGCCTCAACAGAGCCAGCTTTGATAAGCGCACCATTAATCGTTCCAGCAGTGATAAAGTCAGCAACAATCGCACCATCCATCGTCATTGCAAGAGCGAATGGACCGTTTATTCCGGTTGAGCTGTAACCAAGCCCCGATAAATTCCAGCGCCAAACTCGTTGCGCGCTGTTCATGTCTGGCGTATCCATAATGAAAATTTCCTGCGGCTTTTCAGACGGGTGAAGCACAACGTAACCACCGGAATTACCAGTAATCAGCTGCGTTGCATTGATTATTGCTTGTTCGAGAGCTGTCGATGACTCTTCTTTTTGCTGTTTAGCGTATTGACGTTGGGTGTCTCCGTATTTGGGGTTTACGTTACCCAAAATTACCTTCTTATAACGCTGTGAAAGCGCGTCAAATTCATAGCTTATTACCTTTGTTTTAAGCTCTAATTTCAAATCCTCGTGGAAAATCTGCACGGTGTCACCGATATAAACTTTTTCTAATACAGAAAAATCCTTATACTCCTCGGTATCTTGAAGTGGTACAAACTCAACCGTAGCAGTAACTTGAGGTTTGTCGATGCCGTTTTCAAATTCTTGTCTTGCAGCATTCCTGAGTGCTTCTAAAGCTTGAGACTCGCTTGTATTCTCATCTATTTTTATGTTCGGGTAGTGAATTCGCGTTGTTTTAACATTTACATAATTGTCAATTAGAGGCGACTCTACGTACTTTTCAGGAAGTTTCAAAAGAGTTTGGCCGTCTTCTTTTAAGCCAGTTGGCATTATTTTCGTCGCAACGCTGGACAAATCGGTCACGAGCCGCAAGCAAGTGAGGTTTTTACGATATCTTATCGACACACTGCGGTCTGCACCGATGCGTTTTTTTATTCTCACAAAGAAGTTATCGCGTTCAACTTCACCGCCCCAGACTGATATAAACGCATTATCGGCCCCCAAAATCGCTTTGACTGGGCTCATCATTTGGTAGTACGCGGTGTTTACAGTTCCAATGTCGGAAGTACCTACAAATGGCGTGTTCGCTAGGATTTTTGAGATTGCCAGCGCTCCATTTCCGGTTGGCCTTGTGTCTTCGATGAAATAATCTAAAAGGTCATAAAAAATATGGCGCGCATAGAAAACTGGGTTACCGAGCATATCGACGTCAGAATTATAAACCCTGAAAAGCTGGTCTGTTTTTGGCGTTGGTACCTTTATAATTTGTTCATTCTCAATCTCCGAAAATCCGCGTGGCATCGTGAGTTTCAGCGAATAATCTCCGTTTATTTCTTCGGTTACAACGGCCTCAATTGGCTGTAAAATCATCAAGCCGTTGTGAGTAAAATCGGTTTCGTTTTTCTGATACAGAACTATCATCACAAAAATCTCCAATTGGGCTGTATCTCTAGCGTTATGACATTTCCAGCCCACGAAATATTATTCTCGCCAAGACTTAAAACAGGAAAATCACCACTCATCTTATAGTTCAATGAGACCGAATTGTTGTAGGCGTTTTTCATTTCGCTGTCGATGATAATTTTGTCTGTGATTTCTTTTAAATAAATACTTTTATTGTTCACATAAAGCGTTATATTTCCGTTTCCGAAGAGCGTAATTATTGGCTCAGACTCAAAATTCCCAATGTTAAAAAGGCTAAACGGCGCGGTTTTCGTTATCGTTTGTTCGAAAATATCACACCCGAATGGCTGTACTTCAAACTCAACAGCAAAGCGCTTAAAATGCCGGATAACATGAGAAAATTCAATCTGATTTGCAACTCTTGCTTTAAATTTTCGGTCGGGTTCGTTGCTGAAAATTAGCCAACCCGAACCTTTAAAGTGAGCACAAATTTCATCAAGTCTTTTTTCGTCTTTCACAATAAACTCAGCACTGCGGATGTAGCTGTCAAAGGCGCCATCGGTTGTTGTTAAGTTGCCGTGTCTGCCTGGAACTGTAAAGGTTTCATCGCGCCTTTTTGGACTGATTTTTTCTGGACAACGTTCCATGAAAAGCCCAAATTCTCGAGAATCGATGTCTTTAAAAATGCAGTAATTCAAAAGCAAAAATCCCTCCTTTATCCCAGCGCAAAGCTGCTACGCCTTGAGTAAAACTCCAGCTCTTGCGCGAACGCTTGAACGTCTTGCGTCCGATTATTTACAAAGTTTTCGATGTTAACGGTTATGCCGGAATGAGAAAAATTGGGGGCATCTACTTGAGGCTGAGTTAAATTTGAATTGTATGCCATCGACAAAGTGGGCTCCACGTTAAAATCAGTTGGGATGACACTTTGCATTTGTTTGGAGATATCCTTCATAGAACCAGAAAAGCCTTCTCCGACGCCGAGTGCCAAGTTTTTACCGATTTGTTCTTCAAACAATTTTGAGGGTGAAGCAATTCCGAAAAAGCTTTTGATTCCATTTAAAATCGATTCTCCAAAACCCCTAATTTTATCTAAAACCCAGCCCGTAACATTCGAAATGCCATTCCAAAGGCCGCGAACTAAGTCGCCGCCGATATTTAACATTTTTCCAGGCAGTTCGCAGATTGTATTCCAAATTCCATTTACAAGATTTTGCGCTGCACTTATTCCGGCTGAAAGAAGCTGGCCACCCCAACTCGCAACACTAGAAATCGCGCCAACAATTCCATTCCAAATTCTGCCCGGCAGCTCTCTCACGAAATTCGAAATATTGTTTACAAACTCGCTCGCTTTTGAAATGCCGGTGCTGATAAGATTTGAGAAAAATGCCCCAACCTTGTTTGCTGCATCGCAAAGCCACGTCCAGATTTTGCTTGGTAGCTCTGCGAAAAAGTTCACCACTTGCCCGATAAATTCGGGAACTTTCGTGATTGCAAAGTTCCATAAATCGATTCCCCACTGAATAACTTGCGCAATTGCTTGACCTAGTGCGTAGCCTAATTTTTCAGGCAACGCGTTAAACCACTCGCCGACACTGTTGATGAAACTTGGAATAGTCTCAGTAAAAAAGGCGACAAACGAGTTCCAGCTTTCCGGAATTGTTACCGTGAAGAAATTCAAAATTGCCTCCCAAGCCACAGAAAACGCGGCCTGAACGTTCTCCCAAAGGCCTATCCAAAAGTTTCTAAAGCCCTCGCAATTATTCCATAAAAGAATAAAGGCCGCGACCAACGCGCCAATTGCTGTGATAATTAGGCCTATCGGATTTGCGTTCATCGCAGCATTCATCAGCCATTGAGCCGCTGTCACTGCGCCTTGCGCCACCGTCAACGCCACCTCTTTGAGTCGCATAAAATCCAAGTTTGACGCGACGTCTAAAATTTTGCTGCCGAAAGTCTTCATTTGCCCTACAGCGTTGCCGATTTCGCTTGCGAATTTCACCGTTTTTACGGCAATCATCGCCGTCATAATTCCGCCGATTGAAATCGCCACTAAGTCAGCATTTTCAATCATCCAAGAAATCGCGCTCATCAGCGGCGGCAGTATGTTTACAATCATATCGCTGGCTTTTTCAATCAACGTTCCTGCTCTTTCGGAAAGCTTATCGAGTGCGTCTTTTAAAGGCCCGGATTCACCGGCTGTTTGGAAAAATTCAGAAAGCTTGGAAGCCGCATTCTGTAGCGGTTCTTGAAGCTTGTCATAAACCGTAAGGCCCATTTCTGCAAAGGTGTTTTTTAAGATTTTAACTTTGCTCTCGGTAGTTTCGTAACGCTTTTGAGCTTCTTCGGCCAGCGCCGAGTTTTCATTCCATGCTTGATTTGATGATTTTATCGCGTTTGTAAAAAGTTCATTTGCATTCGAAGCTCTTAAAAGCGCGTCACGAAGCCGAATTTCGCTGATTCCCATCTCATCGAGGAACTGCAGTGCGCTCTTCCAAGGCCAGTAATGAAGGCAATTAGCGCGCCGGTTGCGTCTTCGGCAAAATATTTTTGGAACTCGGAGGTAGACATTCCTGCAGCTTTCGCAAAATACGCAAGCTCGGCGCTGCCGGTTTCACAAGCGCTCGCCATCTGAACTATCGCCCGTGAAATCGCCGTTCCTCCGGCATGAGATTCTAAGCCAAGAGACGAGAGCGCCGCTGCAACACCTAAAATATCAGCTTCAGTCATCCCGACTTGAGTTCCGGCAGCCGAGATGTTCAGCGCCATCTCGGTAATTTCTGATTCTGTGGTTGCAAAATTGTTGCCGAGCTCAACGATGGACGAACCTAATCTGTCAAAATTTTCTTGATTCATGCCCGTAATGTTAGCAAGGCGAGCGAGCGCTGTTGCAGCTTCCTGAGATGTCAGGCTTGTTGTAACACCGAAGTGAGCCATCGTTTCCGTAAAGGAAAGCAGATTTTCGTTTTTTATGCTAAGCTGGCCGGCAGCTTCGGCAATCGCGGCTAGCTCTGATGCGGTTGCTGGCATTTGCGTCGACATCTCGCGAAGCCCAGATTCAAATTGTTCAAACTCTTCTTCCGTTGCATCAACAGTTTTTCGAACACCGGCAAACGCGCTCTCAAAATTAAGTCCAACGGTGACAACAGATTTTGCAAGGTCAACAATTTCTCGGCCTAACCGTTTTATGGCGTCGCTTGCTAAATTTGCGATAACGCCTTTCATCACGGTAAAACCTTGGCTCAGCTTCGAGCTGTGATTTTTAGTGTTATTCATCTTGTCTCCGAGCTGACTTGTGGCTTTTTCGGCGGCGTTTAATTTATCTTTATTTTCCTTAATGTCGCTGTTTAAAACCTTTATCTGCGCCGCTAAACTTTTCGCCTCGGCACTGTTTTTTCCCTGCTCGAGAACAACATTTTTATACGCGGTCTGCAGAGATTTTAACTTTGAGCCTTGCTCAGATAGCTCAGAATTCAGCTTATCAAGCGGAGCCTTTGATTTTTCAAGCTGCGAGTTTACGTCTTTTAAGCTACGCTCCATCTTAGAAAGTTCAGCTTCAGCCTTGTTTAGCGAGACTTTCCAACCATTGGTTTTCTTGTCATTCTCGCCATACTTTTCACTGGACTGTGCAAGCGCGCTTTTTAAAACGGCGATTTTTTCTTTTTGCTTTTCAATTTGGCTGTTTAAAAGTTTGCTCTGAGAAGTAAGGGCGGAGGCTGACTTATCGTTTTTATTAAACTCAGCAGTTACTTTGCCCATCTCTGAAGCCAAAACTCGCAAATTTGAATTTATTTGCTTAAGAGCTTCTCTGTAAGCTTTTTCGCCTTCAAGCTTAATCGTTCCACCGAATGTATTTGACCCAGCCATTTTCCTCACCTCCTCACTCAGTCTGGTAACCACTCATCTTTGCTTGATGCAGTGATTTTTTCATCTTTAAAAAGCTGTTGTTGAACGCAAAAATTGTGATACGCTCGAAAGTGCTTGTATAAAAGGCTCCACTTCCGTAGCGTCATATGACCGACTTCTTTTTCGATAAAGCCGAGCATTTTGGTTCCCACAAACAAAATCCAGGAAAAATCCACTGGAATAGCTTTTGAAACATTTTTGCCCGCAGTTAAGGATTCTGCGGGCTGGTCACGTTTTTTTCTGTTTCGTCCACGCTGTCTGATATCGTCGCCATAATCTTGTTTGCAGCTCCAGAAAGCCCGATTTCAGTCAAAATTCTGCCAGCTTTTTTCGCGGTTATCGATTTTGGCTTTCCACCAGTTCTTTCAGCCTCTATTTCTAGCCCCTCATTAATCGCTTCGGTGATAAAAAATTTCAAAGCCTTGATATCTGGCTCTCCGTCGCGTTGAATTAGATTCGACCAAGCTTCAATTGTTCCGTATTTTTCTTGTATCGATTCCATTACATTTAGCGTAAAAATCAGCGGAAACTTCTCGGTCTCAGTTTCTAAATAATTGATTTTATCGACCAAAAGCTATCACTCTCCCGTAACTTCGGATTGAACAAAAAAGCCGTCTAGCGCGGTGTTTGCCTCATTTTCCGTGTCGTAGACTTTGTGTTTTTCCCAGTCACCATCGTCATTTTCAAAAATCGTTGCCTCAACCGACGGAGTCGTAAATTCCAGATTATCACCTTTTGTTTTGGCGTCAGCGATAAACGGCTTGAATTTCATTTTCGGGAAAAATTCCACTTTGTATTTTTTCGCACCGTTGACCATTTTCGGAACAATGTGCCCAAACCCAACGTAAATCGGAACATCGTTCACATTTGAAACAACAACTCCGGTCTCTTCATCGACGGTTTTTCCCAGCAACTCTGCGAAAATCGCGTCATCATCCTCATCGATTCCGGCGGTCAACGTGCCACTTTTAAACATAGAAACTTGCTCTTTAAGTGCGTCGTCACAATACAAAGTCGCCTCTGCTAAATCGAGCGTTACTTTGCACTCAA
>ERZ857965.3506-NODE-3506-length-11674-cov-3.441690_pt1 | contig 11674 bp, 10 predicted proteins | sample MGYA00519758_ERZ857965 | MGnify/ENA primary metagenome ERZ857965 (study PRJEB31778, sample SAMEA3449381) | human gut metagenome | biome: human gut; feature: human-associated habitat; material: faeces | place: United Kingdom | collected 2010/2012 ...
GCAGCAGCCGCCGGCGGCGAAGAGACCCAGATCGCGGTAGGGGGTCATCTGCTGGGCGAACAGCTCCGGCGTGATGTCGTAGCCGCTGCCGTCGGCCCGGGGCAGGCCCGCGTTGGGCTTGACGAAGACCGGGAAATCTCCGGGCACGGCCTCCGCCAGCCGCTTGGCCATGGGGAAGATCTCTTTGGGTCCCAGCGAGCAGTTGATGCCCACGGCGTTGGCCCCCAGGCCCCGGGCCGTGGCCGCAAAGCTCTCCACCGTGCAGCCCGTAAAGGTGCGGCCATTGGCCTCAAAGTTCATGCTGGCCATGATGGGCAGGGTGCTGTTCTCCTTGGCGGCCAGCAGAGCCGCTTTCATTTCATACAGGTCGGTGAATGTCTCAAAATAGAGGATGTCCGCCCCGGCGGCCACACCGGCCCGGACGATACGGCCATACTCCGCCACGGCGTCCTCAAAGGCCAGCGTCCCGCTGGGTTCCAGCAGCTCGCCCAGCGGGCCCACATCCAGCGTGACCAGCGCGCCATACGGAGCCACGGCCTGCTTGCAGTTGGCAATGCCCGCCGTGATGACCTCTTCCAGCGTGTACTTGCTGTCGGCCAGCTTGTGGGGCGAAGCGCCAAAGGTATTGGCGTTGACGATGCGGCTGCCAGCGGCCGCGTATTTTGCATGGATGCTCCGGATGAGCTCCGGGTTTTCAAGGTTCAAATCTTCCGGCCGGGTCCCCAGCTTCATCCCGGCTGCCTGCAGCATGGTGCCCATACCGCCATCCAGCAGGATGGTATTGGGCTGGTTGAACAGTTCACTCGCTTGCACAGGTCTTCCCTCTCTTTCGATATTCGCACCGGGTACGGAGCACACAATGCCCGCAGCCCGCTAAATGTCCCTTGACCGGGTGGTCACTGAGGCCCAGAATGGCCGTCACGCTCTTGCGGGGGGTCATCAGGTTGGTGTTCAGCACACAGATGCCCGCCCGCCGGGCGGTGTCCAGCACTGCCGCTACTTTCGGCTGCACCGTGATGGGCCAATCGCCGTAGCCCGGCGAGAAGCGGCCCGTGAGGTACTTTTCCTCCCGCGCGGCCCACTGCCGCAGCTCGGCTTCGGCGGCGTCCGCCGCCTGCTCCGCCAGGGCGGAACCCAGCGCGTCCGACGCCACGGAGGCGGCAATATCCCCCACCCCGGCCCGGCGGATCTGTGCATCCACGCCGGGGCCCAGAGTAACTGCCAGCATCAGTGCCTGCGGGCAACCCTCCAGATGCTTCATCACATCCCCGCCCTGCAGGATCCCTGCTTCCAGCAGGCTGTCCACATCGGCTTCCAGCCAGACGGCCCGGGGCGTGGCGGCTGCCAGAATGGGCACCGCGCATTTTTCCAGCAGTGTCCGAGTGGCCGTGTCCGGCTCCCCCCGGGCTCCAAAGTAGCGCGCCGCCTGCGGGATATCGATCTTGGCCGGTTTTTCCAGCACCAGCGGCCTGCTTGGCCCGATGGACATTTCCGCCGCCCCCTTTCCGTAGAATCTGTTTCAGTATACCGCACCGGTGGGATTTTATCAATCCCGCAGACAGAAAAACACCCCTGCACACGGGGCGCAGAGGTGTTTTGCATCCGGTATCAGAATTTGATCTTCCACACATGGTCGGTGCGGAACGTGCCGTTGGCGTAGTGGATGGCACCGGACTCAAACAGCACATAGATGCCGCCGTCCTTGGCGTCGGCCAGTGCCTCGGTCATGGGCATGGCGGTCACGCTCTCTTTGAGGCGCTTGCTGTCCAGAATGTAACCCGGCACATCCCTGCCCTGCACGGTCAGCATGGTGTCCAGCGTCTCTCCCAGTGCCAGCGAGTAGTGGAGCAGGCTGGCGTTGTTCTTCCGGCCATAGGACTGGCTCAGGGTGACGGTATCGTCCTCCCCGACCACGACACCCTGAATTTTGTTGGGGCCGACCAGTACCACATCCGGCTGAGCGTAATCGTCGCCATCCGCCACGGAAAGGTTCCCCTTGCTGAGGTCATAGCCCATGATGTAGCAGCCGTAGTCCTCGCCGTCGGCGCTGGCCGTGGTGTACTTCATGCCGTCCGAGAGGGGGTAATCCGCACCCGGGTGGTAGAAGTTTCCCACCCACAAATAGCCGTGGGAACAACTCAGGAACGAGGGCGAGACCGGCACCGGGATGGTCTGCTCCAGCTTCACCTCGTGGCTGCCCTCGGCGGGCAGGTCTTTGAGGGGAATCGCGCAGATGGTGTACAGGCCGTTTTGCTTCTGGCCCGAGACGTAGAGGGTGTCTTCACTGACCGCCACGCCGCCCACATGGCCGTCAAAGGGGGTGCCGCCTGCATTGAGCAGGAGATACTCCGCCGTCAGCTCCCCGGTGGCGGTGTCCACGGCCAGAATGGCCGAGGATTTTCCGTCGGTGGTGTAATAGCCGGAGATGTACAGGATGCCTGTTTCATCGCACTGGTCCATGCCCTGGGGGATGAGGTTTTCCGCAAGGCCCGGAATGACCGGCCCCGGCTCCGCCTTGCTCAGGAAATCCGCAAGATCCGCTTCCTCTTTATAGGTCTCCGTGGGCACGGTGGGGGTCTGGGTGTACTTCATGGCAGGCTCTTCCGGCTGCTCTGCCGCCTCCGAGGAAGCCACAGACGATGCAGGCACGGAAGAAGCCGAGGATGCCGGAGCACCGCCGCAGGCCGTCAGGAGCAGGGCCCCTGCCAGCAGGGCAGCAGAGAGGGATAACCCTTTTTTGAAACAGGACATCGCTTTCATCCTTTCCGTTTTGTTGTTTTGTTCGTGTTTATTCTGTTTTGTATGATCTTTTCCGGGTTATTCCGCAAGCTCTGCCCGCCGGAACGCCCGGGTATGGGCGGCTTTTCCATCGGCCGTGTAGACCGAGAAATAGACGTACTCGCCGATGGGCGGCAGGTCCAGCTCCGCGTGGGTGATGGGGCTGCCGTCCTGGTTGTAAAAGCTCTTGCCCAGCTTGGGGCTGCCGTGGACGACGATCCGCTGGGCCGGGCTGCAGCCGATCCGCACATGGCTGCCGTCAAACGTCAGCTCGGTGATCTCGGGGCCGGTGGTGGCATAAAAGCGGCCCTCTTCCAGCGCCCGAATGACCGCCGGGTAGGTCAGCTCCTCGGCCAGGATCTGGGTCCAGGAGCCGAACGAATCGCACATCAGGTCCCCGAACGGTGCCTTGTTGTGGTTGTCGTCCGCGCCATGGACATAGAGGAATTTGCCCTTGCGGAGGAACTTATCGTACAGGGCCATGTTGCACTCGTAGCCGCTGATCTTCTCCGAGCCGGTGTTGAACACCTCCAGGCTGAAGCAGCCGTCATAGCTCAGGGTGTCTTCCTCGGCCTCCATGGACCAGCAGGGGTGGTTGTAGGTGACGAGATATCCGCTGGCCCGGGCCGTATCAATAAACCGCTGGATATATTCCCGGCTGTATTTCCGGGGGCCAAGGTCGCCCTTGTGCTCCCGCTGATGCTCGGCCACTTCCAGCGGCATATACTTGCAGAAATTGGGGTCCCAGCCGATGATGGCGGTGTTGTGCGGATCCTTTGCCAGCAGGTTGAGGTGAATTTCCGGCTTGAACAGGTCAAACTCGCAGGTGGGCGAGGGACGGATATAGGCCTCATAGCCCGTCAGCATGAGGAAATCGTCTGTGGAAAGGGCCGTGTGGTCATAGGGAGCCTCGTGGTCCGTGATGGCCAGGATGGAGTAGCCTTTTTCCTGATAGGCTTGTACCATCTGTTCCGGCGTCAGGGTGCCGTCCGAAAGGTTGGTATGGGAGTGCAGGTTGGCGCGGTACTGCTTCGCGCCCGGGGCAATGTACGAGAACATGGCATGTGCCTCCTTGATTGCTTTGTGCCAGAACGGCAAAAGGGCAGCCGACGTGGGCTGCCCTTTTCCGGTTGTGTGGAGGAATTTACTTCATTGCGGCCTTGGAGTAACCCGTCATCATATATTTCTGGAAAATGAGGAACAGGATGACCACGGGGATGATGGCCAGCACGGCGCCCGCCATGATCTCGTGATAGTTGGAAACTGCCTGGCCGGCAAAGGTGTTTTTGAGCTGTGCCAAGCCGACGGTCAGCACGCGGCGGACTTCGTTCTTGGCAATGATCTTGGGCCAGAAGTAAGCGTTCCAGCCGTTGGTAAAGGTGACCAGCGTCACGGTGAAGATGGTGGCCTTGCTCATGGGGACCAGCACATACCAGATGGTACCCAGACGGCTCAGGCCATCAATGCGGCCTGCGTCGATGTAGCTCTGGTCAATGGACATGAACGTGTTCCGCAGCATGAAGATGTAGTAAGCGGAAACTGCTTCCGGCAAAATCAGGCCCAGGAACGTATCGCACAGGTTCCAGTTGGCACACATGATGTAGATGGGGATGAACGTGACCTGCAGGGGGATCATCAACGCGCCCAGCACCACATAGAACAGGGCGTTGCGGCCCTTGAAGCGGCCCACCGCGAAACCATACGCCGCCAGGACGCCGGTGCCCACCTGCAGCAGCAGGATGCCCGCCGTCATGACGATGGTGTTCCAGTAGTATTTCATGAAGTTGGCTTTCTGGAGCACGTTGAGATAGTTTTCGGGGTGGAACTCATGCGGGAAGAGCGTGGGGATGACCAGCTGCACTTCCTCTGCGGACTTGAACGACGTTGCGATCATCCAGTACAGCGGGAAGAGCATGATCAGGGTAACGATGACAGCCACAACGGTCTGTGCATGGTAGCCCACGGAATATTTTTTGTGCTTGTGCGCCTCGTTGACCTCTTTGATCAGAGCCGCGTTGTCCATAGCTGTATTCTGCGTAGCCATGTCTGCATTCTCCTTTCAAAGCATTACGAGTCGTAAGTGACCGAGCGGTCGGACACTTTCATGGTCAGCACGGTGATAACCAGCAGGATGAGGAAGAACATGACGGCTGCGGTGGCCGCGCGATCCATCCGGAAGTCCACCATGGCGTAGCGGTAGATGAGGTAGACGAACACTTCCGTCGAACGGGCGGGGCCGCCGGACGTCAGGATATCCACCGACTGGAAAACTTTCATGGAAGACAGGAACGTGGTGACCAGCAGGAACAGCGTGGTGGGAGACAGCAGGGGCAGCGTGATGCGGAAGAACTTCTGGACGCCGTTTGCGCCATCCAGAGAAGCCGCCTCGTAGTACTCCTGCGAAATACCCATCATGGCCGAGAGGTAGATCATCATGCCGTAGCCGATGACACGCCAGCCGGTCAGCATCAACACCGAGGGCAGCGCCGTGGACTGCTGGTTGAGCCAGTCCACCGCCGGCAGCCCGATGCACTGCAGCAGGTAGTTGAGAACGCCGGAATCGGTGTTCAGGATCCACAGGAAGACCACTGCCGCGGAGGACATGGCCACATACTTGGGCACGAACACAAAGGCACGCATCAGGCCGAACGAGCGGGTCATCCGGTTGAACAGCAGTGCCAGCAGCATGCCGCCCACCATGGTGACGAGGATCTCGCCCATCGAGTAGAGGAACGTGACCTTGAGGGAGTTCCACAGGTATTTGGCACCGCTGCCTGCGAACAGCCACTGCCAGTTTTTCAGGCCGACATATTTCCAGGTGTCATTCAGCAGGTTCCAATCGGTAAAACTGATCTGCACCAGCTTCACGATGGGGTAGTAAGTAAACACGCCCAACAGGATCAGAGCAGGCAGAACGAAGAGGAAATCAATAAAATGGGAAAGGGTGCGCTGGGAAAAAAACGGCTTCTTGTCGGCTTTCACGGCCTGTGTGGCAGAAGCTGCGCCCGCAGCGGCTTGTTTCATGATCTCACGTCCTTTCAGGAGGTGTCGAATACTTATTTATCAAGCGTGGTCCGCTAGGATCTCGTCGATCTCCGTGACCATATCCTCGGAGTTGGAGTTCACGTCGCCGCCCTGGTTCATGATGACTTCCATGTAGTTCTTCCAGGTAGTGGCCAGCTCGCTCCAGGCGCTGTTCTGGATACGCGGGTTGATGAGGTTCAGGTTATCAAAGATGCACTGGAATGCAGGCTTCTTCTCCAGGAACTGCTTGCCCTCATCGGTCTCCAGCACGGAGTTACGGGTGGGCAGGTAGCCGGTGCCCTCGGCCCACTCCATGTTGACTTCCTTGCCGCAGAGGAACTGCAGGAACTGCCATGCAGCGTTCTTGGTGGCCTGGTCGTTCTTGGAGGGGATGCCCAGCACGCAGCCGCCGACCTCAGAATTCTTATCGCCGGTAGAAGCGGCGGGATACCATGCCATGCCGACCTCGAAGTCCGGGCACTTGCTGACGTAGTTGTTATACAGGGAAGAGGTGTGCATCACGGAGAACGTCTTCTGATCGTAGAAGTTCTGACGCATGGCAGCGGAAGCATCGGTGCCGGTTGCAAAATAGGCATCGCCCGCGTCGCACCAGTCCTTGATCATGCTGGTCACGCCCAGAGCGGTGTCGCTGCCCAGGTCGCAGGTATTGTCATCGGTGATGATCTGCACGCCCTCATTGAGGTACATGGTCTCGAAATACCACTGGTCCCAGCCCGGAACCACGGTGCCGTACACACCGGCGGTCTTGTGGACCTCGGCCAGGAACGGGGTAAAGTCCTCGATCTTTTCGGGGATGGTCCAGCCGTTGGCGTCGGCCATGGTCTTGTTGTAGTAGATGACCTGGGTGGAGTGCAGGAACGGCAGAGCCACCTGCTTGCCCTCGAACTGGGAGCTCAGCAGCAGACCAGCGGAGAAGTCATCGGTGTCATAACTGGTGCCCTCGATGTAGGGGTCCAGGTTCTCAAACAGGCCGCTGTCGCCGTAGGAAGCAACGTAGTCGGTGTTGGCGACGGCGATCGCGGGCAGGCCGGTTCCGGCCGCGTGGGCAGCCACCAGAGCCTCGTTGATGTCCTTGTAAGCGCCGATGTACTGGGCCTCGACGGTGATGAGGCTCTGGGTCTCGTTGAACTTCTTGACCACGTCGGCCACCAGATCGTCGTACTGAGACTCCAGCGCGTGCCACCAGGTAATGGTGATGGGTTCGGTGACCTCATACTTGCTGGGGTCCGCAGCCTCGGAAGCGGCCGCGCTGGATGCGGGTGCGGAAGAAGCCGCCGCGCCGGCCTTGCCGGTGGAGCCGCCGCCAGAGCACGCGGTCAATGCTGCAGAAGCCGTCAGGATACCAGTAGCGGTCAGAAAGCTGCGACGAGAGATCTTTTTCATAGTTCTTCCTTCTTTCCTTCGTGTTTTGGTTGTTCTTTTTTCTTTTTTTAAAAGCGCCCGTTCCATAGAGCGCAGGGTCCATGGTAAATTGGCATCCCGTTCCCCGCTCTTCCGTTTTCAGGGATAAAAGAAAAGCGAACAATCCAAAACGGCTCGAATGGCTCTTCAAGTCTCTTTCTGGTTGTCCGCTTGGCGCTCTCATCTCTGCAAGCTAGATACAGGGTCCGTGATGCAATTCTCTGGTTTTGATGATATCATATCATCTTGGATTTTTCAACGGGAAAAACGTATTTTTTACAATTTCTATTGCCTATCTTGACCAATTTCGTCTACTTTGCCTAAATCCAACGCAAATTATAGGCAGATTTTACAATTGACAGAGCTGCTGGCCCATCTCGCCCAGTGAGGCAAAGATGGCATCCGGCTGCACCTCGGAAGTCGGCACATCTTCCAGATGTGTCTCCCCTGTCAGCACCAGCAGGCCGACGGCTCCGTTTTTCACGCCGGTAGCCACATCTGTATACAGGCGGTCGCCCACAAAGGCCACTTCCGGGGCGGCAAAGCCGGTCTTGTCCAGCACCATCTCCACGGTTTCGGCAAAGGGCTTCCCCAGGTACTTGGGCTGCTTGCCGGTGGAAAGGCTGATAGCGGCACAAAAGCTGCCGCAGTCCGGGATAAAGCCCGTCTCGGTGGGGCAGTTGATATCCAGATGGGTGGCTAAAAACAGCGCCCCCTCCCGGATGAACGTGCAGGCGTTGGAGAGTTTCTCGTAAGTCAGGGTGGTATCAAACCCGATGACCACAATGTCCGGTTTCTCATTGACCAGATGGATGCCCGCCTCCTGAAAGCTCTCCACCAGCGGGGGCGTGCCCACCAGATAGACGGTCTTATCCGGGTAATGGGTCTGCAAATAGCGGATGGTCACATCGCCACTGGTCATGATCTGGTCCCGGGTGATGGGGCAGCCCATCTTTTCCAGCTTTGCCATGTAGTCCCGGGGCGAGCGGGAAGAATTATTGGTAAAAAACAGGTACTGCTTGCCTGCTTTTTCCACAGCTTTCAAAAAATCAGCCGCTCCGGGCAAGATCTGGTTGCCCAGATAAAAGGTGCCGTCCATATCCAGCACAAACAGCTTGGTGCGCTTGAGAAGTTCCATTTTGTCGGTCATACCTTATACCACCCTTTCGGTGATGCCCGGTGCGGGTCACTCGTTGACTTCCAGCACCCACGGCAGTTTCTCCAGCTCGCCGATGATGGTCAGCTGGTCCACATTCTTACCGGGCTTGATCCGCATTTCCACACGGATGATGTCGTTTTTCTTCTGCGTTACCGTCAGGTCCACCAGTTCGCCGCCCAGTGCCTGGATCTGTTGGACGGTCTGGCTCACGGTGCCGTTCCGTCCATCGATGCGCAGGACCAGGAACATCAACCCGCCGCCGATGATGTGCTCGTTGTGGAGCAGGCTCTGGGCCGTGATGAGGATAATGGTACCGGCCACGGCAATGAGATACATCCCCGCGCCCATGGCCATGCCGATGCCGGCGGTGGTCCAGATGCCGGCAGCAGTGGTCAGGCCCGTGATGCTGCGGTTGCGCACAAAGATGATGCCCGCACCGAGGAAGCCGATGCCCGCGACCACGCTGGACGCCACGCGGGAGACATCCGCCTTGAAAAACCCGGTGAGGGTCGAGACATCAAAAAAGCCATATTTGGAGACCAGCATCATCAGGGCCGCGCCCATGCAGACGATGAGGTGGGTGCGCATCCCCGCATCCTTGAGGCGGTTGGTGCGCTCGATGCCGATGGCGAAGCCGCAGACGGAAGCCAGCAGTAGCCGCACCACGCAGACCATCTGGAATTCAAACGAAGACATTTGCTGCACGGTGTTCATCATGGCAGAGCCCTCCTCAACCGTCTGCGGGGTTCATAGCGATCAGCAGACCTGCTGCCCCGCTCCCGCCCCCGGTACACAAAAAAAGAGCAGACCTACAGCTTGAGAGGATAAAGCTTTCCCGTTCTCAAGCCGCTGCTTCTGCTCGTTGCTCTTTCAGGCGGCTGTGCCACATCTTCTTTTCTGTCCGGCGCGCGTTCTGCCGCAGGCCGAAGTCCATGCACAGAGAGTAGCACACGATGTTCATATTTGTCAATACAAAGTTCTCAAAGCGAAAAATCTTTGTATGTTTTGTCGAATTCGTTCTCCAAAAACCCAGCATCTTTACCAGTTTCATGGTTGAATTTTTCAAAAAAGATTGCTTTTCTTTGGCAAAGCCGTCATAATGTTTCTAGAGAAGAGAGAATTTTAGAAACAGGAAAGTGAGGAATCTCAATTTCATGAAACAGGAACTGATGGACGCCATTCAGGAAACGCCCGTCATCGCCGCGGTCAAGGATGATGACGGGCTGCAGAACGCGCTGCAAAACGAAAATATCCGGGTCGTGTTTATCTTATACGGAGACATCTGCAGCATTGCCTCCATCGTGCAGCGGATCCACGCGGCGGGCAAATTCGCCATCGTCCATGTAGACCTCATTGCGGGCCTTGCCAGCAATGAGGTGGCCGTGGACTTTATCCGCAGCCAGGCCGAGGCCGACGGCATCATCTCCACCCGCCAGTCGTTCATCCGCCGGGCCAAAGAACTCGGGTTGGCTGCCATCCTCCGGGTGTTCCTGCTGGACTCCATCTCGCTGGAGAGCCTGGGCAAGATGCCCGCCAACCTCCCGGACTGTCTGGACATCCTGCCCGGCACCATGCCCAAAATTCTGCGCCGGGTGTGCGCGGACGCCAAAGTGCCGGTGCTCACGGGCGGCCTGATCGCCGACAAAGAGGATGTGATGGCCGCGCTGGATGCCGGTGCCACCGCCATTTCCACCACCAATCAGGCGGTCTGGAACATGTGAGACGCATGTTCTGCAATATGCGCAAAAAGAAAAGCGGCTTTTTGTGGCTTCCTACAAATCGAGTGCAAATCCTCTAAAACGCCTTGCAATTTGGGCCGCAGGAGGGTATGATAGAGCCAACATAAGTTGTTTGTTTCAAAGAGTTATGAGCGAAACGAGCAGGGGCTATGCCTTTGTTTTGGTTCGCTCTTTTTTTGTACAAACAGCACAGCGCCCCGGCTCCCGACGGGCCAAGGCGGAACTGACAGGAGGAAAAGAGTAATGTATGATGTTGCTATCATCGGCTGTGGTGTGATCGGCGCCGCTACAGCCTACGCATTGTCGCGCTACGAGAACAAAGTCGTCATTCTGGAGGCAGAAAACGACGTGGCCGACTGCACCACCAAGGCCAACAGCGCCATTCTGCACGCAGGCTACGACCCCGCTCCCGGCACCAAGATGGCACGGCTGAACGTGCGCGGTGTGGAGCTGGCCAAGGAGATCTGCGCAAAGCTGGATGTTCCCTACAAGCAGTGCGGCTCCCTCGTGCTGGCTCTGTCCGAGAGCGAGCTGCCCCACCTGCAGCACCTGTACGAGAATGGCACGGCCAACGGCGTGCCCGATATGAAAATTTTGACCAAGGAAGAAACGCTGGCCATGGAGCCCAACCTCTCCGAGAATGTCTGCGGTGCCCTGTGGGCCCCCAGCGCCGCCATCGTCAGCCCCTGGGAGTACGCCCTGGCCATGACCGAGGTGGCTGTGCGCAACGGCGTGGAGCTGCGCCGCAGCTGCCGCGTGGAAGACGCTGAGGCCATGGCCGACGGCGGCTACCGCCTGACCACCACCCAGGGCACTGTGGAAGCCCGCTACGTCATCAATGCTGCCGGTATCTGGGCCGAGAAAGTCCACTGCATGGTGGAGCCCGCCAGCTTCCACATCACTCCCACCCGTGGCGAGTACTACCTGCTGGACAAGAGCGAGGGCACCCGTGTGAACCACGTCATCTTCCAGTGCCCCAACGAGCTGGGCAAGGGCGTGCTGGTCTCCCCCACCGTCCACGGCAACCTGATCGTGGGCCCGGATGCCGTGCCCGTCCATGGCGATGACACCTCCTGCACCAGCAAGGGGCTGGAGTTCGTCAAGGCCACGGCCCAGCGCAGCGTGCCCAGCATCAACTTTGGCGAGTCCATCCGCAACTTTGCAGGCGTCCGCGCCAACCTGGACGTGGACGACTTCATCATTGGCGAAGAGCCCGAGGCACCCGGCTGGATCGACCTGGCCGGCATGAAGTCCCCCGGCCTGTCCGCCGCCCCCGCCGTGGCCGAGGAAGCTGTGGGCATCCTGAAAGGACACGGCGCTCTGGGTGCCGAAAAAGCCGATTACAAGGATGGCCGCCGCCACATCCGCTTCAAGGAGCTGTCCGCTGAGGAAAAGGCCAAGCTCGTGAAAGAGCAGCCCGCTTACGGCCGGGTCATCTGCCGCTGCGAGACCATCACCGAGGGCGAGATCCTGGCAGCTCTTCACAGCGAAGTGCCCGCCACCACCATCGACGGCGTCAAGCGCCGCTGCAACGCCGGGATGGGCCGCTGTC
>ERZ857965.3510-NODE-3510-length-11658-cov-2.313367_pt1 | contig 11658 bp, 6 predicted proteins | sample MGYA00519758_ERZ857965 | MGnify/ENA primary metagenome ERZ857965 (study PRJEB31778, sample SAMEA3449381) | human gut metagenome | biome: human gut; feature: human-associated habitat; material: faeces | place: United Kingdom | collected 2010/2012 ...
CGCTGAAATGCCCGCCGCCGCGGTAGTCCTCGTTACCTGCATATCGGATATACGCTGTATAGTCGGCGTGCCCCGGCCGCGCCCTGCCGTAGTCGTAATCTCCCGAACGGGTGTTTTCGTTAGGTATTATTATTGTCAGCGGCGTGCCGCATGTTTTACCGTTAAAGCAGCCGGAGACGATTTGAAACTCATCGCGTTCCGTGCGCGAGGTGGAAATTTTTCCAAAAGGACGGCGTTTTTCAAGCTGTGCGCCGATATAACCGCGGTCGATTTCAAGACCTGCGGGCAGTCCGTCCAGCACCGCGCCTATGCAGTCGCCGTTTTTTTTCATAAGCGCAATATGGTCGCGGTTAAGCTCCGTTTGCAGCTTTGCGGCATCCGGATAAAGCAGGGTTTTATACGTGAGCCAATCCGGTTCGTCCGCAAGCCCAGCAGTCCATAAGCGGCGTTTTTTCGGCAATGGTTTCGCCCCGCTCGAATTCCTCGGCATCGTGAATATAGAAATAATACTGTATCTGCGCGTCTATTTCTATATACCCCGCATACAGTGCGCCAAGCTTTTTTATCAGCTTATCCTTAACGCCCGATGCTATGCTGCGCTCTATCGCGCTGAGCGTTTCCCGCTTTTCGCTGCGGCTTTGGCAGCTTACATACATCAGCAGCGGGCGCGCCGCCCTGTCGGCATCTATCAGCGCCATGTCCGCGCCGAAGCGCGCCATCGCCCCGTCAAGCGGCCAATCGTATTCAAACCATTGCGCGGAATTATCCTTCATCGCCTTATTGCAGCACGGCCTTTATCCTGCGCACGCCGGCACTGGAGGCCTCCTCCTTCTTTATCTTGAACGTACCCAGCTCGCCGGTATGGCTGGCATGCGGGCCGCCACAGATCTCCTTTGAATATTTGCCCATGGTATACACCTTTACCTTTTCGCCGTACTTATCGCCGAAAAGGCCTATTGCGCCCTGCGCACGGGCTTCGTCAACAGTCATTTCCTCGCAGGTTATGGGTACGTCCGCCTGAATGGCTTCGTTGACCAGCTTTTCAACTTCCTTGACCTCTTCGGGAGTCATCTTGCGCTCAAAGCTGAAATCGAACCTGAGCCTTTCGGTTGTTATGTTGCTGCCCTTCTGCGCAACGCCGTCGCCCAGCACCTTGCGCAGCGCCGCCTGAAGCAGATGCGTTGCGGTATGCAGCCGCGCGGTAACCTCGTTTGCTTCGGCAAGGCCGCCCTTGAAGCGCTGCTCCGCGCCCTGCTTACTCTTGTTCTGATGCTCACTGAACGCGGCCTCAAAGCCCGCACGGTCTACGGTAAGGCCGTTTTCGCGGGCCATTTCCTCTGTAAACTCTATCGGGAAGCCAAACGTATCATAAAGATGGAACGCGGTAACGCCGTCTATTTTGCCGTCCGCAAAGCTGCCCTTCATGCGCTCGAACTCCTTCATGCCCTTCTTTAGGGTATGCTGGAAGCGGGCTTCTTCCTTTGCAAGCTCTGTGGTTATCTTTTCCTGATTTTCCTTGAGTTCGGGATACACATGGCAATATCTTTCTATAACGGCCTCGGCAACCTTGGAAAGGCTGTTTTCCGGTATGCCTATCTGCATGGCGAAGCGTATCGCGCGGCGGATAAGGCGGCGCAGAATATAGCCCTGGTCCACGTTGGACGGGGTAACGCCCCTTGGGTCGCCCAGTATAAAGGTTGCGCCCCTTATATGGTCCGCAATTATGCGGAAGGCCTTCTTTGTGGCTTCGTCGTCATTATAATTCCTGCCGCTCAGCTCCGCAATGCGGGCAATTATGGGGGCGAAGCCATCGGTATCATATACGCTTTCCGCGCCCTGAAGGGTTGCGATGGTTCTGTCGAGGCCCATGCCGGTATCCACGTTGCGCTTGGCAAGCGGGGTCACGTTGCCTTCGGCGTCCTTATAATACTGCATGAAAACGTTGTTCCATATTTCAAGGTACTTGCCGCAGTCGCAGGAAGGGTTGCACTCAGGGCAGCACTTGGGCTTGCCGGTATCGAAGAAAATCTCCGTATCCGGGCCGCAGGGGCCGGAGTTGCCGGGTATCCACCAGTTATGCTTTGCGCCAAGATAGAATATATGGCTGGGGTCAACGCCCATTTCCACCCAACGATCGTGCGATTCGGTATCTCGCGGGGCATTTTCGTCGCCCTCGAAGCAGGTGAAATACAGCCTGTCCTTATCTATGCCCAGCCATTCTTCGCTGGTGAGCAGTTCATAGCTCCACGCTATTGATTCATGCTTAAAATAATCGCCAAGGCTCCAGTTGCCCAGCATTTCAAAAAAGGTGCAGTGGCTCGCGTCGCCCACCTCGTCAATATCGCCCGTGCGCAGGCATTTCTGCACGTCCGTAAGGCGCTTGCCCGCGGGATGCTCCTGCCCCATAAGATAGGGCACAAGGGGATGCATTCCCGCCGTGGTGAACAGTACGGAGGGGTCGTTTTCGGGTATGAGCGAGGCGGAGGGGATAACCTTATGGCCCCGTTCTTCAAAGAACTTCAGGTACAGCGACCTGAGCTGATCGGAAGTAAGGTTCTTCATATGTATCGTATATCTCCTTAAATGTTTACAGTTTTGGACCAATAATGAATTATATCCCACACACAGCCGCCTTGTCAACGTGGGGTGCAGGCTGTATAATTTATATATGAAGATACGTTCGTTTTTTAGCGGCAGAAACCGCCGTATAAGGAAAAAACATACCCGCCCGGTCATAATGCTGAAGGGCGAGCAGGGAAAAAAGCTGCGCCGTGCGCTGATAATAGCCGGTGCTGCGGCCGCAGTCATACTGCTGGCGCTGCTGCTCAGGCCAGAGCCGGTGCTGATGAACAGCGCGGAGATTGCCAACGTTTGGAACAATGGCGTGCTGCGCGTTGGCCTGCGCAACGATGTGCCCGGCCTTGCGGAGGACGGAACGGGGCTTGAATGGGAAATAGCTCAGGCGCTGGCGGAACGCATAATGTCCAACTCCGATGATTACACGGGGGATATTCCCGCGCTTGAAGCAGTTGAGGTGACAAGCATGAGCGTTGGCGCAAAACTGAGGGACGGCAGCATAGATGCAGCAATATGCCTTATGCCGCGCGGCGCGAACGCCGCATACGCCTACTCCCGCGCTTATTATGACGACCCGTGCTACATACTGGTTAAGCCCGGCAACGAAAACGCGGACATGAGCAAGCTGAAGGTGGGCTGCATACAGTCTGCAAGCAGTTCAAACCTATATGTGCCGTCCGGCGCGACGAGGAACCTGCTTTTCAGCTATTACAGCGACTATAAGGATTCCGGCTACGACACGGCAAACATAACCGGCTACGCATCGTATACAGACCTTTTTGACGCGCTGGACAAGGGCCAAGTGGACGCGATTGCCATAAACGAGCTGATGCTGAACAAATACGGCGAGGGCCGCGCATATGCAAAGCACACAGCCGACATAGGCACGCTGCATTACGCCGTGGCCACGTTGAGCGCGAACAGCGCAATAGCCACCGTTGCGGACATGATGCTTTCCGAAATGGGATACTGAGCAAACAACTAAAAGCCCGCCTGTGTCAAGGCGGGCTTTTTATATGCTTAGTTTCTATTTAACATCCTTGCTGTATGCGGCGTTCTGCGCATCGCGCGGGAAAACCACGCTGTTGTCCATTATGGCGCGGCAGATATAGGCAAGATCTGCCACGGTGAGCCGCCCATCAGCATCAACATCCATGCTGAGCATGTCGTTCGCGCCCGCGCCGCCATCCGCAATGGCCCGGCACAAAAGCACGGCGTCCTTCACGCCTATTGCGCCATCCCCATCAACATCGCCGGTCAGGGCAAGCGACGCTGCGCACGCGGCTATAATGGCAAGCGCGACAAGCGCCGCAATGGTTCTTTTAAGCTTCATCATTCATTTCCTTCCGATATCATTTGGCAAAGGAGCACGCCGTCCGCCGCGTTCACCTTGCCGTCATTGTTTATGTCCGCAGCGGCAAATTCGGTGCCGCTCAGCACAGCATCACCCATTATATACCTGCATATCAGTATAACGTCCGCAATGTCTATTTTCCCGTCCGCGTTTACATCGCCCTTGCCGGGGACCTCTTTGGGATTAACGGTATGAAGTTGGTAGTTCATATCCGTATACACCACCGTGCCGCGGTCATAAAGCCCATTATTAAGATTTAGTCTGCCTGCGGCGATTTCCGTCACCATGGTATCGCCTGCAACATCGGCAAGCTTCCTTGCCGCGCCGGTGGCGGTATCGTAGCACATTATGGCGTCTGTAACAAACTGTGCGCTGAACCTACCGTAAACAAGGCTGCCGTCAACAGCGGCAAAGGGCGTTGCGTTTTCGGCAATAATGTTTGTCTGACGCTCCATACCGTAGGGCGTGGAGCAGATTTTGCCCTTCATATACGGTAAAGGCTTATTCCCGCCGGACATACCCCTAAACGGGCTGTCGTTATAGTACCATTTGCCGTCAATATATGCCATGCCGCACCGTATGCCGCTCCAGAAGGCGGAGTTTGTATGCTCCTTCGCTGCAACGATGGGCGTTGTGCCGAATATAACGCTCGTTGCAGCATCGTATGTTGTATTGTTCACGGCGAAGTGGTTTTGCTCTATCTGCGCCGTTGTGTTCATGAAATAATCATGTTGGCAATAGCCCATATAGTCGCCATCGTTGGTATATTCCCCTCTATTTGGCCTTGGGTCGTCCCAAGTAACGTCGCTGTAATACCAACCGGATCCGGAATTTATCACATTCCAGCCGTGATTAAGATTGCTTGAGGATACAAAGTAGCTTTCCACGCCCACTTCCCTGAGCAAATCTATATACGCCAGCGCATAGCCATGACACACGGCAAGGCCGTTCACCAGCACGCCGTAGGCATTATACATATTCGGGTTATCCTTTGAGCCGCTTTCCACGGCAGCATAGTCATAGCGCGTATGTAAGGCTAAGTAATCGTGTATAGCCAAGGCGATTTCGGTTTTGCTCATGCCGGAAGTGCCGCTGGGAAACAGACTATTCAGTACGGTCTGCTTTTCGCTGTCGTAATCGGCGCGCATGGAAGCCGCATTTGCTTTAAGATTAAGGCTGAGCATAGTGAACCTGCCGCCGGAGATGGAGTATTTCATACCATCGCTTGCGCATACGAAAGACTGCGGCACGCTGTTCAGCACGGCGGATATTGTGCTATCGAGTCCGGTTTTATTGGGGCGTTGTCCTTCCGGTTTATCCCCATCATAGTTTATGTTAAGGTCGCGCAGGTCTACGCTTGGGGTAAGGTTTAATATAGCTTCGCGCAGGCGGACGGCAAAGGTTGCACGCTTGGCGGTAGTAAAGCTGCCGTCGTCGGTTTCATCGGCAAAGACTGCTGCTCTGGCCGGCAGGTTCTGCTCAAAGTCAATGCTTAGCTGTTCGCCGTAAAAATCGCCAAACTGGAACACGCCGTCCAGCTCGGCGGGGATTTCAATAGTTTCGTTCCCGCTCAGCGCAGGCGTTGCGTCCACGTCTATAAGCGGGGCATCCTCCGCATCTGGTTCGGGTTCGGCAGTCTGCTCGGGTTCAATGGTCTGTTCGGGCTCTATCGTCTGTTCAGGTTCGGTTGTCTCGCCTTCCGCAAATGCGCACACGCTTGTGAGCATAAGCGCGGCAAGCATAATGCAAAGCAGTTTCTTTTTCATATGTGTTTCCCCCTCCTGATCCGAATATTATTCGGGGCCAAGTTTGTTACGCTTGGCCCCAAGGTTCGGGTATGTTCAGTTAATATCAGTTGCCGCGCTTGCGCATGGTCACATATGCCGCGCCGAGCAGCGCCAGCAGGCCAAGGCCGATAAGCATGCCGCCGCCTATTACCGCGCCGTCGTTGCGCTGTGCGCCATCCAGCACGCTTACGCCGTCCGCATTGTCTATCACGGGGCGGGCATTGGCCGCGCTCTCAAGGCCGGGGATAATGCCCGCGGTGGCAGGGGTCATGGTATAGGGATGCTCAACCACGGTTGCGTCGCCCGTTGTGGGCATAAGCACGCCCACGGTAATGCCCGTTGTGCCGCTGCCGCTTATAACACTGCTGCCCTTGAGCATTTCCTTCAGATAGCTGATGGGATAATAGAAGCGGTACATGCCCAGCTTTTCAAGCGCACCGGGGTTCACAACAACCTGCACACCGAATGCGGAGTTGATTATAAGCGTATTGCCGCTTATGTCCACCGCGCGGAGCACGCCCTGCGGCACCCTGTCGTAATAGCCGGCATTGGCGGTTATTACGCTGCCCTGTCCGCTGCGAAGGAGCGTCCAGTAAACCTCGTTCCAGAAGTTATCCTCAGGATCCCTTTCAGGCTCGGTGGGCAGTACGGGTGAAGGCGCGGGAGTGTACCAGCCTATGGCAAATGTCACGTTGCTGTTTTCTATTTCAAACTGCAAGCCGCCCGCGGTCTTTTGCGGCACTATGGCTTTCATCTTGCCCTCGCCGTCGGGTATCAGCATCACAAATTCGTCGCCCTTATCGGAATCGGCGGGATACGGCACGGTCACCTGCATCTTGCCGTTTGCAAACGTTACAGGCTTGCCTGTGTTATCCTCAAAGCTGATGTTTTCATACACAACATCGCCGTTGCCGACGTTATTGAACGCGGGGTTATTCTTCACTTCCCCTTCAAGCGCGCCCGGTGCGGCATCGGCAAGCTTGCCCTGCACATTTTCCGGCTCCACCTTGTTCCCTGCGTCGTCCTTATATTCCATTTCCTTGCCCGCATCGGGTATCGGCGTAACCGCGAAGCCCTCGGCATTGGGCTTACCATCCGGCTTAACGGGGGCTGCTGTTACGGAAACGGTTATATCAACGCTTTGCTTATCGGTTGTACCATCGAAATACTTTTCGGTATAGGTAAGCGTTATAGCAGCGGTGCCAAGGGTGTTCAGCAGGCGCGCTTCCTTTGCGCTGTCAACTGCCATACCGTCGCTCATGGAGAGTACAACATCGGCATGATTCAGCGCCTTCTTTGCGCCGGACTTATACACGGCGTGTATCTTACCGTCGAAGCCGATGGTGGTCGCTTCCTTCAGCTTATAGTTGTACTCTATCTGGTCAGCTGCAAGCTTAACGCCTTCAAGCACGTCCACAACAGTGAAGGTGTGGGTATAGGTTATGCCGCCGTTCGCCTTATCGGTGAATGTTACGGTCTTGACGCCTATTTCCTTGGCGGTGTGGTCGTAAGTTGTGGTCACTTCAACCTTGGCGGCATCGGTAACGTCAAGCGTCTGGTCCGGTGCGCCGCTGCCGAACTTGGTAACGAGCTGCACGCCGGTGAAATCAAGCGCGTCGCCCAGCTTCACCTGAGTGGGCAGGGTGCCAACGATGCTGTTGGTGTAAGTATCCTGCGCCAGGGTCACGGTAACGGTGGCGGTGACGGGGTTATAGTTCTTGTCGGGCGTGAAGGTGAGCGTCAACTCAACCTTTTTGCCGATGTCCGCAGTGGTAAGGCCGGACTTGACGGTGAACACGAGGTTCTCGCCATCTATCTTAGCTTCGCCGTCAAGAATTTCATTAGTTCCGGTGGTAACGCTCCACTTACCGCTTACGTTGTCGGGAGCAAGCTGCAAATCGCTCAGCGGGCGGGTCTGCGCGCCGGCAAGCATGAACGCAACGGTGTATTCCTTATTGATCGCGCTCATGCCGGCCTTGTTGATAACGAGGTCAACGGTATTTGCTTTCAGGATATAGTTCTTGCTGCCCTCGTCGGTCAGCTTAGCGGTCACTTCATAAGTATCCGCGTCAACGGGAAGCGCATCCTTATTATTATAGGTAAGGGTATAGAGCGTTTTGCCGTTATCAGCCGCAACGCGGTCGTCGGTAACGCTGCTTACTTCATGCGTCTTGCCATCGTAGGTAACGGCAACGGGCGCGGTAAGGGTGACGTTCAGATCGGCCTTATTCACCTTACCGTAAGCCTTGTCGGCGATACTGTAGCTGTAGTTATCCTTGTCTACGCCGGAAATGGTGTAAGTCACGGTTACTTCCACGTTGTCGCCCGCGTCGGCGGTAACGTATGTACCCGTTACCTTGTCGAACTGCACGTCATCACCCGCTATCAATTCAGGTGCGCTCATGGTAACATTAGCGTCGTCGGTACGGCCATTGTAGGTCTTTTCGGCAACGGCAGCCGTTACGGTCACGGGCTTGCGTGTAATGTCGGCCGTAAGCTTAACGATGGGGTTGGTCAGGTTATAGTTGCCTGCATCCGTACCGGTGAGGGTTATGGGCGCGGTGTTTTTAACGGCCTTGCTCGTGCCGACGTTCTTATCATCGAACTTAAACGTGAGGCCGGACTTATCGAAGCCAACATCCGTACCTTCTATCATGCCGTCAAGCTTAGCGTTGGTGCTGTTAACCACGGCATCGGCTTTGCCGTCATACACCTTAGATTGTGCCTCAAAGCCCTTTACGGTAATATCCTTCTTATTTATTATAAGCTTCGCGGTTGTGCTGCCGATGTAGTCCGCATCCTCGTACTTAATGGTAGCGATATATTCACCGGCGTTCCTGGTTTCCGCCGCATCGTAGGTAACGGTCAGTTTACTCGCGTCAAGCGCCTCACCGCCGCCGGTAACCACAGCTTTGCTCAGGTCAATGCCCTGAGTTTTGCCGTTGAAGGTCACGGTGGTATCGGTTATACCGGAAATCTCAGCAGTCTCCTTCTCCGTAACCTTTATGGTGAAATTAACGGTTATGTCGCTGACATCCTTTGCCTTAACGGTAACGGCAGCCTTGTATTCGCCTGCCTTGTCGGTTTTGATGTCCTTCGGCTTTACGGTTATATTCAAACTGCCTTTGCTTGCAAGCGTGCCGGGTACGGCTTCAAGCGTAAAGTTAGTTTCATTGTCAATGGTAGCGGTTATGCCCGTAAGCTCGCCCGTACCTGTATTCTTTATTGTACCTTTCAGGCTTTCGTGCAACGTTCCGCCAACGCGCACATTCACGCCGACAACGCCGGAGCCTTCAACTTTCCACGCATAGGTATGCGCAGTCGTTACCGTTGCGTAGACTGCCGGAGAGGGGTTATAGTTGTTATTGCCCTTAACGCGGGTGAACACATAATATGTAGTCGCGGGTTTAAGGCCGGTAACGGGGCTGGTCAGTTCAGTGCCCTGCTTCCACTCGCTTTCAGCGGGGGTAGCCTGAGTAGTGCTGATTACATATTCCTGTTCGGCAACAATGTCCAGCTCAAAGCTATTGGAAGTTGCATTCGTGGGGGTAGGCGCGGCAGGCGCAGTTTGCTCAGCCCTTGCTATGGTGAACGTTGCGTCCGCCCAGGTCTTGCGGTATTCAGAAGCTTCGCTGGAGGTAAACGTTACCTTAACTTTATATGTACCTGCTTCGGTAGGAGCAGATTTAAGCTTGTTATTCAGGCTGTCGAAATATTCAATAGTCCGATCCATGCCTACAACTTCTTCAGGGCCGATTTCAGGCGTCTTTTGTGTGCCGTCATAGGTGAAGTTGAGGACGTTGAAGTTTATAATAACGGCTTCCTTCTCCGCAAACACAGCCTTTACCGTCACGTCCGTGCTGCCCATGGTGAAGGTTATCGGGTTAGCCTTCGCTTCTGCTTCCGTCAGGGTTATACCGGTAACTTCCCACTTGACGAACATATGGTCAAAGTCACCGGGGTTAGCGGTAAGTTCGACCTTGTCGCCTTCGCGCACGGTGCCTTCGGGGATACCGGAAACGCTGCCGCCTTCGCTGGAGGTAACGGTCAGGTTGCCCGGGGCTTTGGTGATGATAACGGGGTCGCTCTCTGCTTCTGCGCTCGCCTTATGGGTATCGGTTTCGGGATAGCGAGCAGCAACATAATAGGTCTTGCCGTACTGCACGGTGAACTCGGTTTCCTTGCCGAAATCCTGGCTGGCACCAGCACCAACAAGTAGATATTCCGCACCGGAGTCAACGTTGGTAACTTTTATCTTATTTTCTTCGGCCACAATAGTGGGCTTGGCGGGGGCATCCTGCGTGGCTTTTTCGACCTTCGCAGTCGTTGCTTTCACGCTGCCCATGAAGTTTTCCGTGTCGCTAACCCTAACAGTAAGTGTCTTGCCTATATCGTCCTTGGTAATAGTATATGTGTTCTCGGCACTTACGGGCATTTCTTTGCCTTCACGATACCAAACGTACTCTACCTTTTTGGCATTGCCTTTATCATATGTCGCGGTAAGAGTTTCGCCGTAAACGGCATTTCCGGTAATGATGACCTCGCCGGTCAGGGCAGCCTTTTTAACGGTTATTTCCTTGGTAGCGGTTTGGCCTTCATAGGTTGCGGTTATGGTTGCTTTGCCTTCGCCAACGGCGGCTACACGGCCGTTTTCAACGGTAGCAACTTTATCGTTGCTTGTACTCCAAGTAACGTTGCTCATGTCGGTGTTGGGCTGTGTCGCGTTGGTAGGCTGCGCCTCAACGGTAAGCTGAGTGGTGTTGCCGATTCCGGTTATGCTCCCCTCTCCCTTGATGGTTATTCCGGTTACGGGGATGGAAACGGTAACGGAGGTGTTGGTAAGCGATTTTACCTCAAATCCAGTTTCCACATCATCTACTATTACCACATATTTCGTTACTGCGTCTCCGGTAGTTATAAACGATATGGTCTTTTCCCCCGATGTAGCTGTATTCTTGACCTTCATCTTAAACCACAGCAATTCACCGGTGGTGCTTATTGTTTTTCTGTGTGCAACAATAAACGATAAAACAGATTTATCCGGAGAGAGATTTACCGAATGTACGTCAGTTTTAAGCAGACTATTCGGCATGTCATACCATTCACTATCCTCATCAATTTCAAACGTATTCGCATCAATCGATACTATCGCCTGAAATCCAACTACGCCATCATTCTTATCTGCATACAGTTTTACTGTTACTTCATTGTTCTCATCTACTTCGCTTGCTTCAAGGCGGAAACTAATAGCATCACCTGTTTCGGCAAAAACGTAGGTAGGAGAAACAACTGACATCAGCATTGCTATCGTAAGCAGAACTGACAGAATGCGTTTTCTCATTGCCCTTTACCTCCTAATTACCACTAATTATTCTTACAATCGTAACAATATCTATAATATCAACGGAATTGTCCGCATTTACATCCGCTCTTGCGAATTTTTCATCCGTTAGGATGCGCGTTCTTGATACGTGCCTTATTATGCTCACTATATCAGTAATATCTATGGTCCCATCCCCATTAACATCGCCCAGTTCATACCCCCCATACGGGTCGTCGGTTACGATGGGCTTTGTTATTGGGCTGAGGGCGCCGTTGGCGTCCTTTGTGGCTATGGCCTTGGGCGCTGAGGTAATGCTTTGGCTTGCGCCCGATTTTTTCATCGTCAGCACCGCCACGCCGTTGCGCATATCCACGCCGTCGGCATTAAGTGCGGCATTGTGGCTTATATTTACGCTGCCGCCGCTTATGTCAACCGTAAACGGGCAGTCGGTTACAGCTGTAATATCAGTATAGCCGTTAAGCGTAAGCTGCATGTCCAGCCGCTGCAAATCGGCAATGCTTGCCTTGAGCGAAAGCGTAACAGCGCCGTTTGCCTCGCTCGTGATGCAGTATACCGTGGGCGCGTTCTCCGTGGGATAGGTCACGCTGTCGCTCACG
>ERZ857965.3513-NODE-3513-length-11647-cov-3.097050_pt1 | contig 11647 bp, 9 predicted proteins | sample MGYA00519758_ERZ857965 | MGnify/ENA primary metagenome ERZ857965 (study PRJEB31778, sample SAMEA3449381) | human gut metagenome | biome: human gut; feature: human-associated habitat; material: faeces | place: United Kingdom | collected 2010/2012 ...
CGGCTGACCCTTTTCGATGTTCCTTTTTCAGCGCTCAAAGAGAAGATGCAGCAGCTCGCAGCCGTGCGCGACGAAGGGACCGTTCTCGCCGGCCTTTTCGGTGTACACGCCGCCGCGCCCGCTGTCGATGCGGCTGTCGTAGAGCAGATACGGCACGGGATCGCCGTCGTGCCCGCGCGTCGCGGTGAGCGTTTTGTGGTCGGAGAGGAGCAGCAGGCGGTAGTCCATGTGCGCCGCGTCCAGACGCTCGGTGAGGGGCTTGACAAGCCGGCTGTCGAGCCATTTGATGGCCTGCACCTTGCCCTTGAGGTCGCCGTTGTGGGTGCATTCGTCGGGCGCCTCGAGGTGCAGGCAGACGAAGTCGTACTTCTGAAGGCTCGCCCATGTGGCCTCTAACTTGCCCTCAAAGTTGGTGTCGATCTCGCCGGTCGCGCCCTCGACCTCGACCATCTCAAGTCCGCGCAGCACGCCGATGCCGTGGCACAGGGGCACCGCGCTGATGACCGCGCCGCCGCAGCCGTACTCCTCGCGGAAGTCGGGCAGCTGCATCGCCGTGCCCGCTGCCCAGAACCAGATGCCGTTCGCGCCGAGCTTGCCCTCCGCGCGGCGCTTCTCGGTGACGGGATGGTGCTCCAGCACGCGGTTGGCGAGGCGCATAAGGTCGGCAAAGACCTTGGCGAGCGCCGCGTCCTTCCCGCTCGGGAGCAGCGGGCCGATGACCTCGCCGAGGTGGTCGTGCGGCGGGATAAAGCACACGCCGCTCGGGTCGCAATGGTGCTTCACCGCCAGCGGACGGAACGAGGGGCTGGGGTCGATGTACATATCCGCCGCACGGAGCGCGGCGGAAAATTCGGGATCGCTGTTGAGCGCGGCGACAACGTCGAGCGCGTCCTGTCCGGCGATGGAGCCGGCGGAGTGGGAGAGGATGCGCTTTTCCTCATAGGGCTGATCGCCCGGCTCGAGCGCGACGAGGTTGCAGCGGAACGCCGCGTCGCCGGGAACGAGCCTGAGCCCGATGGCGGCGGCCTCCATCGGCGAGCGGCCGGAGAAGTGCTTGAGCGGGTCGCAGCCGAAGATGGAGAGGATCGCGGTCTCGCTGCCCGCGGGCAGCGGCTTGGGGCAGTTCACAACGCTGCCGACCGTGCCGCGCGCGGCAAGGGAATCAATGGTGGGGATGTCGGCGTACTCGAGCGGCGTTTTGCCGCCGAGGGCCTCGACGGGGTTGTCCGCCATGCCGTCGCCGATGACAACAAGATATTTCATAGGAGCGCCTCCTTATCTGACGATGAATGCAGTATAGCAGGGGAATGGACAAAAATCAAGGACAAAAGTCCGTGTGTCGCGGAATTTTCCCTGCTGAACGGAAAACGGACGGGATACCCCGTCCGTTTTGTGCGGTTTGATGACCTTAACAGTTTGCCTTCCCCGATGCTCAGCGCCTGCGGCCGCGATAACCGGCGGGAGCGGCGCGTCCGCTGCTGCGCTTGCCGTAGCGCCGTCCGCGCCCGTTCCCGCGCAGGAAAATGAATGCGAGAACGAGCAGGACAAGGACGACGAGAACGATCCTGACGACGGTGCGGGAGAAGAAGTCCGCCACGTCGCGCCTGGCGACCAGCAGCCACGAGGCTGACACATCGCTGAGCGCGAGCAGCTTGACCGTGCCGTAGACGGTGCCGTTGTAGGAGACGGTCATTTCGCCAAGCTCGTCGCCGGCGGCAATGGGGGCGTCCACGCTGTCCGGCAGCGTGATGTCGCGCGTGAGCTCGCTGAGGTCCAGCTCCGTGGGCAGCATCCGCGTGATGCTCTCGGCGGGGTGGGCGACGACGTAGTTCGCCTCGCTCGAAAGGGCGACCGGGACCTCGCGCACCAGCTCGTCGGCGGAGACGACCTCGCGGCGGGAGAAGCAGTCAAAGCCGTAGTCAAAGAGGCGGATGGTCTCGGAAAAGCTCTTGGTGAGGGTGCTCTTGCCGTCGGCAAGGGTGATCTTCTCCGCGCCGAGCACCACGCTCACAAGCTGACGGTCGCCGCGCACGGCGGAGGAAACGAGGCAGTGACCGGCCTCCTCGGTCGAGCCGGTCTTGATGCCCTGCGCGTCGCGGTAGAGGTAGCCGAGCTCGCGCCAGTTGGAAATGAGGCGGTTGGTGGAGTGGAGCACATGGCGCTGGTTGTGGTCGGTCTCGGCGATCTCCGCGGACTTGGAGTTGCAGATCTCCATGAATTTCTCGTAGGGCATCAGCGCGCGCGTGATGAGATAGATGTCCCACGCGGTGGTGTAGTGGTCGGGATCGTGCAGGCCGGAGGTGTTGACGTAGTGCGTGTTTTCGCAGCCGAGCGCGGCGGCGCGCTCGTTCATCCTCTGCACGAACTGGGAGATGTTCCCCTCGCCGCACACGGCCTCGGCGAGAATGTTGCACGCCTCGTTCGCCGAGACGATGAGCATACATTGCAGAAGCTGCTCGACCGTCAGCACCTCGCCGACCTTGATGCCGGCGGTGCTGCCGTAGATGCTCAGACCCTCGAAGGCACTCTCGCGCGCCGTGATGGGCTGGTCGAGCGAGAGCTGCCCCGCGTCGATCGCCTCGAGCACCAGCAGCGCCACCGTCAGTTTGGTGATGCTCGCGGGGTAGTTCTTCTCGTGGGCGTTCTTTTCGTAGAGGATCTCGCCCGTTTCCTTCTCAACAAGCAGGGCGGCGCGGGCATCGACGTCGATCTCCTCAAAGGCGGAGGCCGGTACGCTCAGCAGGGAGACGAGCAGGCCGAGGACCAAAAAAAGAGCAAAAAAACGGCGTTTTTTCATGGAAATGTACCTCATACTATGTTACAATAAAAATCGAAATGAGCTGCGCGGCGGACGGAGCGCGCCCCTTCGACCGTTTTCGACCTTCAGTATAGCAAAAAAAAGGAGGGAGTTCAAGCATGGAGCGGCAGGAAAAAGGCGGAAGCACATATTTCTTTCTGGCGCTCGTGACGCTGGCCTTCCTCGCCGCCGTGCTGTATCTGACCTTCGGCGCGAACCGCACCGAGCAGGAGGACTATACGGTACAGACCGAGCGCGCAGCTGCGGAGGAGGTCGCGCCCGTGCGCGTGCTTGTAAACATCAACACCGCGACCGCCGAGGAGCTGGAGACCGTTACCGGCATCGGGCCGGTGCTGGCGCAGGCGATCCTCGACTACCGCGCCGAGCACGGGGACTTTCAGACGCTCGACGAGCTGCTGGAGGTGCGCGGCATCGGCAGCGCGAAGCTCGACGCCATGCGCGATGAAATTACGACAGGAGGCGATGCGCCGTGAAAATTTTAGTGGTGGACGACGAGAAGCTGCTCGTCAAGGGCATCAAATTCAACCTTGAGAACGAGGGCTATCAGGTCGAGACCGCCTTCGACGGCGCGGCCGCCGTCGAGCTGGCCAGGAGCGAGAGCTTCGACCTCATCATCCTGGACCTGATGATGCCGGAGGTGGACGGGCTGACCGCCTGTATGCGCATCCGCGAATTCTCCGCGGTGCCCATCATCATGCTCACCGCCCGCAGCGAGGACGCGGACAAGATCATCGGCCTCGAGTCCGGCGCGGACGATTACGTCACCAAGCCCTTCAACATTTTAGAGCTCAAGGCGCGTATCCGCGCGCTGCTGCGCCGCGCGGGACAGACCGCGCAAAAGCGCACGGAGCTTCTGACCGCCGGCGGCATCGCGCTCGACACCGAGCGCCGCATCGCGCTGCGCGACGGCGTGCCGGTCGATCTGACGGCGAAGGAATACGACATTTTGGAGCTGCTCATCAAGAATCCCCACCGCGTATACTCGCGCGAGAATCTAATGGATCTCGTCTGGGGCTACACCTACGCCGGCGACTACCGCACGGTGGATGTCCACATCCGCCGCCTGCGCGAAAAGCTGGAGCATGACCCCGCCGAGCCGAAGCACATCATGACCAAGTGGGGCGTGGGCTACTACCTCAAGGACTGAGCGGCGCACAGAAGGAAAACGAATGGGAGGAGGGGAGCGCCGTGCGGCGTGCGAGCTTACAGGTCAAATTCGGCCTGAGTTATATTCTGGTCATTGCGGCGGTGCTCGTTTTCATGAACACCTACCCTCTGATCGTGTCGGAAAACCTGGTCGTGCGCTCCAAGCAGACGACGCTGCAAAGCAGCGTGAGCGTGATGGTGACGGCGCTGAGCGGTCTGGAGGAGCTGAGCGAGGAGAACGTCGCCTCCGCGATGACGCTGGTGGAGGATACTGGCATTTCCCGCATTCTCGTCACGGATGCCGCGGGGCGCATCCTCTACGACACCCGCGAGACGGACGGCGCGGTGGGCCGCTACGGACTCTACACCGAGATCGTGCAGGCGCTGCGGGGCTACGACGCCTTCTATGCCGACTTTACCGACGGCGCGTTCCGCAGCCGCGCGGCCTCGCCGGTCATCTACCGCAGCCAGACCATCGGCGCGGTCTATGCCTATGAGTACGACGTGGAGCAGGCGACGCTGCTGCTGACGCTGCAGAAGAATCTGCTGCGCATCTCGGCGGCAGTCGCGGGCTTTGTCGTGTTGCTGAGCCTGCTGCTCTCGCGGATGCTCACGCGCCGCTTCGGCGTGCTGCTCGAGGCCATCCGCCGCGTGCGCGAGGGCGCGTACAGCTACCACGCCGAGATCGGCGGTCGCGACGAGATCAGCGAGATCGCCGAGGAGTTCAACAGCCTCTCCGACCGCTTGCAGACGACGGAGGAGGCGCGCCGCCGCTTCGTCTCCGACGCCAGCCACGAGCTGAAAACGCCGCTGGCCGGTATCCGCCTGCTCTCCGACTCGATTTTGCAGACTGAGGACATCGACGCCGCCACGGTGCGCGAGTTCGTCGGCGACATCGTGCAGGAGACCGACCGCCTGACGCGCATCACGGAAAATCTGCTGCGGCTCACGCGGCTCGACAGCGGCATCGTCGAGCCGGCGCAGAGCGTCGCGGTCGAGCCGGTCATCGAGCGCGTGGTGCGGATGCTGCGGCTGGTCGCCGACGAGAAGCGGGTCGAGCTGACCTATCTCGTCGAGCGGGAGCAGAGCGTGCGGGCCGGCGTGGACGACCTGCACCAGATCATTTATAACCTCACCGAGAACGCCATCAAATACAACCGCCCGGGCGGCTCTGTGCGCGTATCGGTGTCACAGCCGGAAAAGCGGCTGCTTATACGCGTCTCCGACACCGGCTGCGGCATACCCGGGGAGTATCAGCAGAGCATCTTCCAGCCCTTCTTCCGCGTGGACAAATCCCGCAGCCGTGAATACGGCGGCGTGGGTCTCGGGCTTTCGCTGGTGTGGGAAATTGCCGGTCTGCACGGCGGCTCCGTTCGGGTGGAGGAAAGCTCGGAGCGCGGCACTGTCTTTGCCGTGGAGCTTCCGGCACAATAAAAAAACGCAAACCGGCGGCGAGGAGAGGTCGTTCTCCCGCCGCCGGTTTTCTTTTTTGCCGCGGTTTACGGCGTTTTTGTCTTTTCTTCGGTCTTTTTTCTGTTTATGAGTCTGTCGCAGCAAACCGTCATGCCGGGCAGAACCAGAAGGATCAGCAGCATGGCAACAAGCGCGCCAATGGACAGCGTGGTGCTCACATCGGAGATCATCGGCGAGGATACAAGGATCCCGAGCGCGGCAAGCACCAGCACAAGGATGGAGCCGGAGGTCATGATGGTGTGGATGGAGCCTTCGTACGCCGCGCGCAGCGCGTCGGTCACGTCCATGGTTTTTCGACTGTCCATATAGAAATTACAGAACACAATGCCGTAGTCGATCGTTGCGCCCATGAGAATACTCTGTACGATCAGCAGCGCAAGGTAATAGATCGAGCCGCTGTAGGCTCCGATGACCGTTACGGTGATAAAGACGCCGCACTGCACGAGAAGCGTGAGGATCAGCGGAAGGATCGGATGGCGGAACGCGATGAGCACAACAAGAAATACGGAGATCGCGGTGATCAGGGATATCATCCGGTATTCGCTGTCAAAGGCGCGGTCCATCTCACTGACCATAACGGAGTTGCCCACCAGATAGTATTCACTGAGATTTTCCCGGCAGAGCGTATCGATACGGGTTACATAGTCCGATGTTTCCGGAGACTCGTCCGGGTAATCGGAAGTGACGACCATTCTTGCGTAGGCTTTGCCTCTCATCTGCGCAACGGCGTCCTCCAGCTCCGCCTTGCTGTCGAGGATCTCCTTTTTTGTTTCTCCGTCGAAATACTCTGCAAAGCGCCCGTCGTTCATCATTTTGTCGCAGAGCAGATCAAAGAGCTCCACAATGGTCATTTTTTCCGTGGGATCGGCGTCATTCACGCCTCCGTAAAGGAGATAAAGGATCTCCGTCTCGTTTTCGGTCACCTCGTCCGTCAGAGAGGAAAGGAGCGCGGTCATTTCGCTGGCGGTGTAAGCTTTTTCCGAAACGACGGCCTCAATCAGCGTATGACCCTGCCGAAGCTCCTCCGCGGTTTTTTCATCGATCTGCTTTGCAAGCTCTGCGTCGCCGAGCACGTCCGTTGCGGCAAAAGCTACAAACGAGCGCGGAGAGATCGTCCATGAGTCCGTACCGCCGTTTTCCCCCATACGGAGGATATACAGCTGTTCCGTCTGCGCCGGATCCATGCCCAGGAACGAGGCAAGTCTTGCGGAGGTGAACGCCGTTCCGTTTATCGCGGCGTTCAGAATCGCCTGCAAAAACTGAATACGGCCGAGCGTGGAGGCGTCCATCATTCCGCTCACAAGAGGATCGGACAGAGCAAAGTCGGTAAACGCCTTCAGCGACATTGCTTTTTGGCTGATATCCCTGCCGAAGTACAGGCGGAATGCCATCGTGATCGTATCCGTGTCCGTGTCGAACAGCTGTGCCAGCGTCCCGGCGTCAAGCGGCGTGCCGGAAACCGCGAGCTGCACGATGGAATCCAGCCGGCGAAGCTGCGCCGCCTGCTCCTCGGAAAAAGCTCCGGCGTAGGCCGTGTTCGTCAGCACGGAGTTGACGAGAAAAGCGGAGAAATCGGCAAGAGCCACCGTTTTCTGCCCTGCCAGCACAAGAGCGAATATCTGGCAGACCTGCGCGGTATCCATCCCGAACACGGAGGCAAGGGAAGAAGCGTCCAGCGTCTGCCCGGAAACAGCGAGCTGTACGAGCTGGTTCATCTGCTGCAAGCCGGCGTTGTCGGGCGCCTGTGTCAGCGCGGCGGAAAGAAAGTCCGGAAGCGTCATTGCCTCCGTGCCGCTCATCAGATAAAGCCCCGCGACATTCTCCGTGGTCATCCCCGTCACGCCCGCCATGGTTTCCGCGTCCAACGCCTGCCCGGAAACGGCAAGATTCACAAGCTGCTCCGTTTGGGCGAGCTGCGCCTGCTGCTCGGCGGGGGCGTTGGCCTTCAGCAGCGGGAGAAAGTCGGTAAGCGTCATCGTCATGGCGGCCGCCTCCTTCTGGAACGCGGGATCGGCGGAAAAGTAGAGGCTGTACAGCTTGGAAACGCTTTCCGCGTCCATCCCCAGCGTCTGCGCCATCTGGTCGGGGGTCAGCCCCTGCCCGGACACGGCAAGCTGCACCAGCGCGTCCATCGTCTGCGCCTGCGCCTTGGCGGCATCGTCAAAATATGAGCTGAACAGCGCATCCTGCAGCAGGCTGCCGCACAAAAACGAACTGAATTCGGGCAGACTCATAGTTTGCGCGCTGACGTCGCCCGCGTTATCGAGAATAAACACGGTATTCACCGTGCTCTCGTCCGCTCCGATCAGCGCGGCCAGATCGGCCGCGCTGCGCGCCGCCAGAACGGTATTGGTATTCGTATAGGTTTGCAGCTGCCGGAGGGAAGCAATTGCCGAGGCGCTCACCATCGAGCCGTAGGTTTCGTTTGCCGCCACGGAATTGAGCACATAATCCACAAAGACCGGCAGCGTCATTGTGCCGCTGTCCGCAACGCCGTTTCGGATCGTATAGTAGAGATAGAGCTTCTCGACACGCTCCCGGTCTATGCCGAAGAGCTCCGCCATTTCGTCAACGGAAATCGCGGTGGTCAGGCGCGTGCGGTCGGCAAGCGTTCGGAACTGCTCCGCGTTGTCCCGCAGCGCGGCGTCAAGGTGCTTGCCGATGGTTTTGTCCGGAAGAACGGTGTCGGTTATAAAATTAATAAAGTCAGACGCCGTTATCACGGGCATTTTCCCGTCCTCCGCGATGAAATAGAGCATACGGAGGAGGTTATCGCCGACAGGCTCCGCATCGTCGCTCAATTCGGCGACGGCCTTGCCCATGTCATCGGCGGTCATCTCCTTGCCGAGCGTGTTGGCATAGCCGAGAATATCGGAAACCCGCTCGTCCTTTTCCAGTTCGGAGATGACGCTGTCGATTTTCGCTTCGTCCTCGTTGCGGTAAACCACCGCAACGGTGTTCTTCTTCGGGAACACATTCGCCAGCGGGTCGTCGTTTTCCTCCGTGAAGACGATCTGCGTATAGCCCTGCAATATAAAGGAAGCGATAAAAAGCGCGGCAAAAACGGCGGGCATGGCGTATCTCGTCTTATAGCTGAGCTTTGAGAAGCGCGCCATCGGAACATGCGGCGATTTTTTTCTCATCTTTTCCAGCAGCGGGTCCATTGCCAGGATCATCGCGGGGAGGACGGTGAAGGCGCAGAGCATGCTGATGAATACGCCCTTGGCCAGCACGATGCCGAGCTCCGGCCCGAGCTTGAAGCTCAAAAACACGAGCGCCAGCAATCCCACGACCGTGGTAAGCGAACTGGAGGCGATGGAGGAAACCGAACCGGCGAGCGCCGTTTTCATGGCAGAAACATTATCGCTGTGCGTGACCTTTTCCTGCCGGTAGCGATTCATCAAAATGATGGAATAGTCCATGGAGAGCACGAGCTGCAAAATGGGCCCGACCGTTGCGGTCATCTCATCGACGTACGGGAACAGGATGTTCGTTCCCATGTTGAGCACGACGGCGACGCCGATGGTGACGAGAAACAGCACGGGGTCCAGCCATGAATCGGACATGACCAGCAAAATGATAACGGCGAGCGTCAGCGCAAGAACGACGACCCAGAGCGGAAGCTCCGTTGCCGGGACGTCGTTATTCTCATACGCCATCGTATAGCCGGGGAAGCCCTCTTCGATAGCGGCTTCGATCGCGTGCTCCTCGTCGGTGTCGTAATCGTACCGGCTGTTCACAACAAAGAGCGTGTGATTGTCCTTATTGTATTCCTCGCTGCCGGCTTCGTACGCGACGCCGCTTACGTTCGGTATAGCTTCCAGCTGCGCTTTGATTTCGGGTATCTGATCGGCGGTCAGATCATCGAACATCACGCGGATCGACGCCGTCTCGTCGGACTCGGGGAAGACGTCCTCCATAATGGAAAGCCCCTGCTTCATTTCGGAGCTGTCCGCAAGATATTTTGTCCGATCCCGGTTGATCGGAACGCGCAGCGCGAGAACGGCACAAACTGCCGTCAGCGCAAGCATGACGGCAGTGAGAACGCGGCGGCGGTTTATAAGAAACTCTGCAAGCTTTTTCATGGCGCATTACCCTTCTTGACTTTTTCCGTTTGTTTCATTATGATGAACACATGTTGATTATTCAACCGACAGTTCTTTCGGTATGGAATAAAAATCAACACACCGTTGGGAAATGTTGAGGGTTCAAAAAAAATTCATTTTTAGGAGGCTGCCATGGAGAAAAAAGAGGATCGCCGCATTGCGATGACAAAGCGTCTGCTGAAGGCCGCGCTGATCGAGCTGCTGAAGGAACAGGACATATACCACATTTCCATTCGGGAGCTTTGTGAAAGAGCCGACGTGAACCGAACGACATTCTATAAGTATTACGGAAGTCAGTTCGATCTGCTGACCGATATGGAAAAGGATATGCTGGACTTTATCGCAAAAGCCATCGAGCGCCATGAAACCGAACCGGAGAAAATCATCACCGCCGCCTGCCGGTATCTGGAGGAGAATCTGGAATTTGCCCGCCTGATCATCAACAACAACGTTGACCCGGCATTCGCCCACAAGCTGTTTGCCATGGACAGCCTGAAGGAAAGCGCGCGCAAAATGCTCTCCGGCAGCAACAGCGAAGCGGAGCTTGCGTATGTCTATAACTTCCTGACCTACGGCGCTTTCCGCATGGTGTGCGTCTGGCTGAACAAGGAGGAGCGGGAGCCGCCCGATCTTTTTGCCGCGTTTCTCTGCCGGGTGCTGTACAGCAGATTCTGATTCTTCCGCTTTTGAAAGCTATACCGTCCCGCTGGATGTGGCTCCCCATCGTGCTGAGCTTCGGCTTTTATATTCCGGTGGTGCTGTGGGCGGACGCCGTCCCGCTGATTGGGATGCTGATGATCCCCAAGACCTGCGCCTATGTGTGGACCGTTCTCATCGGTTATTCTGCTATGAAGAAGGAATGTAAGTGATTTGTACACCGTACCGATAAAAAGCAGGGATGTCACTTAAAAGAGAGCTGCATCCTGAACGTCCAAGAATAGGCTTACCAACAAACTTTCAGCGCTCTGCCTTTTGGCAGGGCGCTTTTATATTGCAAAACTTCGTACTTTCTGTTATAATCAAATCAACAACTGATGAGCAAACGAAAGGTTGTATAGAAAGAAGGTGGGACAGATGTATTTCCAATACGGCGAAGCGGAAACGGCGTATCTGAGCGCAAGAGACGAGCGGATGGCAGCGGTCATCGCACAGGCGGGACACATCGAGAGGGAAGTGGATACCGACCTCTTTTCGGCGGTGGTACACCACATCGTCGGCCAGCAGATCTCCACGAAAGCGCAGGCGACCATCTGGAAGCGGATGCGGGACGAGTTCGGCGTGGTGGATGCAGCTGCCGTCCTCGGAGCCGGGGTTGAGAAGCTGCAGAGCTTCGGCATGACCTTCCGAAAGGCTGAATACATTACGGACTTTGCCCGGAAAATCGAAAACGGAGAATTTGACCTTGAGGGCATCCGGCAGAAGCCGGACGATGAGGCCATCCGGGAGCTGAGCAGCCTGAAAGGCGTCGGTGTCTGGACGGCAGAGATGATACTGCTCTTCTGTATGCAGCGGCCCGACGTGTTCAGCTACGACGACCTTGCCATCCAGCGTGGGCTGCGGATGGTGTACCACCACCGAAAAATCGACCGGAAACTGTTCGAAAAGTACCGCCGCCGGTTCAGCCCCTATTGCAGCGTGGCCAGCCTCTATCTCTGGGCGGCAGCAGGCGGCGCGGTGCCGGGCCTCAAGGACTACGCGCCGGCTCAAAAGCCGAAAAGGAAGGGATGAACCGCCATGACCTATACGATGCATTACGATTCGCCGCTGGGAAAGATATTGCTGGCAGCAGACGAAGAAGGGATGACCGGAGTATGGTTCGAGGCACAGAAGTATTTTGCGGCGAAGCTTCCTCCAGAGCATGAAGAGGGGACAACACCGGTGCTGGGAGACGCCTGCCGCTGGCTGAACGTCTATTTTTCAGGCCGGGAGCCGGACTTTACTCCAAAACTCCATCTTATCGGCTCCGATTTCCGACAGGCGGTGTGGGCGCTGCTGCTGCAGATCCCCTACGGACAGACCACGACCTACGGCTCACTGGCAAAACAGCTGGCGGAGATAAACGGCGGAAAGCACGTCTCCGCGCAGGCTGTGGGCGGCGCGGTGG
>ERZ857965.3514-NODE-3514-length-11647-cov-2.838682_pt1 | contig 11647 bp, 10 predicted proteins | sample MGYA00519758_ERZ857965 | MGnify/ENA primary metagenome ERZ857965 (study PRJEB31778, sample SAMEA3449381) | human gut metagenome | biome: human gut; feature: human-associated habitat; material: faeces | place: United Kingdom | collected 2010/2012 ...
GGGCACGTCCTCCGCCAGCACGAACCGATCGAGCGCCTCAACCCGGACGTCCGGGTTGATGTCGGCGGCCATGGCGCGCACGACGTCGGTCTTCTTCCGTCCAATCGTGCTGTGGAAGGCTATGGCCTGGCGGTTGACGTTGCTTTCCTGCACGACGTCGTGGTCCACCACCACCAGCCGGCCCACGCCGCCGCGCGCCAGCCCGACCCATATTTGCTGCGTTCGCTCAGTCGGCGCGCCGTCGTCGTCTGCCAACCCCATATACGTGGCCGAGCGCACGAAATGGTTCGGCACCTCCAACGACGAGATACGCGCCGGCTGAAAGGGATCGAATCGCGCCATATCGCACCTTCCTTTCTCCGCGAGCCGTTTTCCACCTTCCAGCATAGCGAAAAAACGCTCGGACCCCGCACACAACAGCGCACCGGGCCCGGGCACAGGACATGCATGCCCTACGGCAGGCACGTGTCGGCAGATTACGAAACTGCGGCGCTACATGTTGCGGAAGCGCTCGTAGCGCTGACTGCGCAGCTGTTCGCCCGTCATGTCGGAAAGGTCGTGCAGCATGCGCTTGACATAATCCGTTACGAATTCCGCGGCGATTTCAGGGTTCTCATGCGCCGGCTGCGGGCCTTCGGGAACCACTTCCTCGATGATGCCCAGCTCGTGAGCCTCCGCGGCGCTCATCTTCATGACAGCCGCCGCCTCTGCGGCACGAGAGCGGTCCTTCCACAAGATGGAGGCGAAGCCTTCAGGCGAGAGCACAGAGTACACAGCATGTTCCTGCATAGCCACGCGGTTGCCCAGTGCCAGCGCCAGCGCACCGCCGGAGCCACCTTCGCCCACGACGATGCTGATGACCGGCACGGTGAGGCTTGCCAGCTCCATCAGGTTATCCGCAATGGCGTTGCCCTGGCCGCGCTCTTCGGCCTCCATGCCGCAGAATGCGCCTTGCGTGTCCACGAGGCACACGATGGGGCGACCGAACTTCTCAGCCTGACGCATCAGGCGCAACGACTTGCGGTAGCCCCATGGCTGCGGGCAGCCGAAGTTGCGCGCGATGCGCTGCTTCAGGTCGGAGCCCTTCTCCTCCGCGATTATCGTCACGGGGCAGCCGGCAATCCAGCCCAGTCCCGCCACGATAGCGCCGTCGTCGCCGAAGCAGCGGTCGCCGTGCAGCTCGATGAAGTCGTCCACCATGCGGTCGATGTAGTACACGGACGTGGGACGGTGGATATTGCGGGCCAACGTGACACTCTCCCATGCCACGTTCTGCGATTCCTCCTGATCGCGTTTGCGCGGCAGCGGCTTCACGCCGGGAGCGTCCGCCATGTCGCGGTCGCGCATGGCACGCAGCATGGGCGCGTCGCCCAAACCCAGCGAGGCGCTGAGGTCGCCGATGACCGGCATGCCCTCTGCCTGCTGCAGCGCATCCTTGATGGCGTTGCCCAAGCTGCCGAACAAGCCGCTGTCCTTCTCGCTCCTCTCATCCGGCGCTTCGCTCGAAGCGGCGGCCGCATCAGCTGCGGGAGCGACTGCGTTCACCTGATGCTGCTCGGCTGCACGCAGGGATGCCCGGGCGTTCGCCAGGCTCTTCGAATCATGCAGCTCCACGAGTTCGAGCAGGTAATCGCGCAGGTCGCAGCGGTCCACAATCGCATCGATCAGTCCGTGCTCCAACGCGAACTCGGCGGTCTGGAACCCCGGGGGCAGCGTCTGTTTGATGGTGTCCTGGATGACACGCTGCCCAGCGAAGCCGATAAGCGCATGCGGCTCGGAAATGATGACGTCGCCCTGCATGGCAAACGATGCCGTGACGCCACCGGTGGTGGGATCCGTGATGACGGAGAAGTACGGCAGCCCGGCGCGCCCGTGGCGATCAAGGGCCACGCTGACCTTCGCCATCTGCATGAGCGATACCAGGCCCTCCTGCATGCGGGCGCCGCCGGAGCACGTGAAGATGATAGCGGGAATACGCAGCTGCGTGGCGCGCTCCACCATGCGGGCCAGCTTCTCTCCCACGACGCTGCCCATGGAGCCCATCATGAACGTGGATTCCATGATGCCAAACGCCACGGGATGGCCCCCCAGCAGCGCCGTGCCGCAGCGGACCGCCTCGGAATGGCCGCTTCTGCGCCCCTTGTCGATGAAGGCATCGTAGTCGGGAAAATCAAGCGGGTTCGGCTCCGGCAGCACCGCGTCCCATTCCTCGAACGTATCGGCATCGAACACTTGGCGGATGCGCTCGTCGGAATCCAGGCGGTACAGCATGCCGCACGTGGGGCACGTGCCGCCGTCATCGAACACCTGCTCGTATTCATGGAAGCGCTTGCACTTCGGGCACTTCACCCATTTGAACGTGCGCGCCATCAGGTTCGCATCGGGTTCCAGGCTGATCCAGTTCTCCTGCCCGCGTCCGCCTTCCAGCGCCTCAAGCACCAACATGCCCTTCTGGCAGGCGGCGGCGCGGAGCGTGGGCGTGTCGGACTGGCCGGGAGACGCCAGAAGCAGCGCCTTCGCACCGCAGCGGTCCGCAGCGTTCAGGATGGCGTATTCGTTGCCGAACAGGTGCGCATCGAACGTCTTCGACAGTGGCACGACCTCCGCACGGCCGGAGCAACTGAATCCGCGGCGCTTGTCCTCGCTTCCGGTGACAAACAGCTGGCCCACGCCCGCATTGCCGCAGGCACGTACGACGCTCTTCATGGCGTTGCCGTAGCCCACCACCAGGATGGGACCCGCCACGGTGTCCGCCAGGCGGTCCAGCGCATAGATGACGGGCGCAGTGCCGGCTTTGTCCGCAGCGCCCGCCGGCACGGATACGGGCTGGCCCGCGAACGGCGTCGCGTCTTCTCCCACCGTTACCACGGGTACGCCCCGTGCGCCGTTGTCGCGTCGCCCATCTGCGGAAACCTGCCGTGCCGCCTGCATGCTCTTGTCCGTTTCTCTCATTTGCGCAAACACTTCCTGACGCGCGCTCAGGCGCGATCGATCACATACTTCTGCACGGCCTGGGCGCACACGTCATCGCCCACATAGGCCTTCACGTCCGCCACGCACATGAGGCGCGCCGCCTTCGTGATGGTGGCCTCCAGGCGCACGGTGTCACCCGGCAGCACCTGCTTGCGGAACTTCGCCTTGTCGATGCCCGCGAACAGCCCGATGGCGCCCGCATACCGGGGGTCCGCCATCATGCAGCAGCACGCAGCTTGCGCCAGCGCCTCCATCTGAATGACGCCCGGCAGCACGGGCTTGCCCGGGAAGTGGCCCTTGAACAGCGGCAAATCCGGATCAACGTCCAGTTCCGCCACAATATGCCGCCCCGGCTCGCACTCCAGGATGCGGCTGACCCATACGAACGGATCGCGATGCGGGATCAGCGCCAGCACGCCCTCGCGTCCGCACGGGAACTCAGGCACCAAGCGTTCGGCGGCGCCTGCCGTCGTCTGCATTGCCTGCTCCTCTTCGCTCATAGCACGTACCTCCTATTCGCAGAACGGGGAGATGGCCAGGCAGCCGTTGTGGCCGCCGAAGCCGAACGAATTCGACAGCGCCACCTTCTGCGGCAGATCCCACACGGGCTCTGCAGACACGCGCACGGGGCACTTCGGGTCGTCCTTCACGTGGCCCACCGTGGGCGGCACGACGCCGCGCGTGACGGAACGCGCCGTGACGATGGCCTCAACGGCTCCGGCGCCGCCCAGCAAGTGGCCGATGGCGCCCTTCGTGGACGTCACCGGGATATCCTTCGCGCGGTTTCCACACAGCGCGTACAGCGCGTTCGACTCCATCTCGTCGTTCGCATGCGTGGACGTGCCGTGGGCGTTCACGTGGCCCAGGTCGTCCGGCGTGAAACCGCCCTCTTCCAGCGCCAGACGCATCGCACGCACAGCGCCTTCGCCGTGCGGTTCCGGCGCCGTCATGTGGTAGCCGTCGCCCGTGGCGCCGTAGCCGGTAATTTCAGCGATGATCTGCGCGCCGCGCTCCTGCGCGGACTCCAGCGACTCGATGACCAGCGCACCGGCGCCTTCGCCCGCCACGAAACCGCTGCGGTCCGCATCGAACGGGCGTGATGCCTTCAGGGGGTCTTTCTCTTTCGTCAGGGCACCCAAGTTGCCGAAGCCGCCCAGCGCCATGCGTTCGATGGACTCCTCCGTACCGCCGCACAGCGCTTGGTCGGCATAGCCGTAGCGGATCAGGCGATACGCTTCGCCGATGTTCTGCGTGCCCGTGGCGCACGCCGTCACGATGTTCGAGCATTCGCCGCGCAATTTATAGCGGATGGCCAGGTTGCCAGCTGCCATGTTGCTGATGAGGATGGGAATGAACAGCGGGCTGATGCGCTTCGCGCCCTTCTCGTTCGCCTTCGTGACCTCGCGATCGAACGCACTCAAGCTGCCGATGCCCGAGCCGAAGATGCAGGCGAACCGGGCCGTGTCGCGTTCCTCCAGCGCTTCCTGCGTAAAGCCGGCCTGCTGCATGGCCTCATCGGAGGCAATAATGGCAAGTTGCACGAAGCGGCTGTAACGGCGCGTCTCCTTCTTCGTGAAGCCCATCTTCAGCGGGTCGTAGCCGGGAATCTGGCCGCCCACGGAGATGCCCGTGTCCTCAGCCAGCTCCTGGGGCAGGCTGCTGATGCAGCACACGCCCGCCATGACCTTGTTCCACAGCGCTTCCACGCCCACGCCGGCAGGCGAGATAGCACCCATGCCGGTGATGACGACGCGATGCAGCACGCGCTCCGAGTTGTTCGTATCCATTCGCATTCCTCCTTCGATGGCTGCTGCCTACAGCGCAATGCCGCCGTCGACGGCAAGCACCTGACCGGTGATGTAGCCCGCTTGCGGGCTGGCGAAGAACGCCACGGCAGCCGCCACGTCCTCCGGGGTGCCGAACGTTCCCATGGCAATGCGCCCACGCACCTGCTCCGCGTACTCCTGGTCCAGGGACGCGGTCATGTTTGTGGAGATGAAGCCGGGCGCCACGGCGTTCACCGTGATGCCGCGCGGCGCCAGCTCCTTCGCAGCGGCCTTCGTCATGCCGATGACGCCCGCCTTCGAGGCGGCGTAGTTCGTCTGGCCCGCATTGCCGCGGATGCCCACGACGGACGCGATGCTGACGATACGGCCTTCGCGCTGGCGCATCATCAGGCGCGAGGCGTGGCGCATGCAGTTGAACGCGCCTTTCAGGTTCGTGCTGATGACGGCGTCGAAGTCGTCCTCCTTCATGCGCGCCAGCATGCCGTCGCGCGTGATGCCGGCGTTGTTGACCAGGATGTCGACGCTGCCGAACGCTTCCTTCGCACCGGCGATGAGGTCTTTCGCCTGCTCGAAGTCCGACACGTCCGCGCGGGCGATGACGGATTGCACGCCGTATGCCTGCTCCAGCTCGTCGGACAGCTCTGCGGCGGCCGTCTCACTCAGCGCACTGGAATAATTCAGCACGCAGTTGCATCCCTGCGCCGCCAGCGCACGCGCGCATGCCGCGCCGATGCCGCGGCTACCGCCAGTGATTACGGCTGTGGGATTCTGGGGCAGCGTGCCCGCTTCGTTCTGAGTCATGGTGCTTATGCCCCCTTCTCGTTCGTTGCGGCGTCGGCAGCGCGGGCCGCACAGTACGCCTCCAGCTCCGGGACGGTTCCCACGTGCTGGCGGTCCGTCTTGCGCTTGATGCGCTTCACCAGGTTCGTCAGCACCTTGCCATGGCCCACTTCCACGAAGTCGTTGAAGCCGTTTGCGATGAGCGCCTCGATGGATTCCTGGAAGAGCACGGGCTGCTTTACCTGGCGGGCCAGCCGTTCAGCCGCCTCCGCCGCCGTAAGCGGCCGCGCGTCCGTATTGCACAGGACGGGCACGCGCGGGTCGGCAAAGCGCAGCTCAGCGCATTTCGCGGCAACCGCATCGGCTGCCGGAGCCATGAGCGGCGAATGGAACGCGCCTGCCGTGTTCAGGCGCACGCAGCGCTTGCCGGCATCCTGCCAGGCGGCCTGCGCGCGATCCAGTGCGGCATCCGTGCCCGAAACCACTACCTGGCCGGGGGCATTGTGGTTCGCTGCCACCAGCACATCGCCCTGCGCCTGCTGCGCCGCAAGCTGCTGGGCCTCGTCCACGCCGGCGCCCAGCAGCGCCAGCATGCCGCCCGGGTTTTCTCGGCAGGCGCCGGCCATGGCCTTCGAGCGCACGTTCAGCAATGCGAACGCCTGATCCAGCGGCAGCATGCCGGCCAACGCCACGGCGCTGATCTGGCCCAGGCTAAAGCCCACCAGCGCATCGGGCTTCACACCGCGCGCCATAAGCTCCCGGCCAAGGCCCACAGTAACGGCCATCGTCAGCGCCTGCGCATTGAACGCATCGTTGACTTCCTCCGCCGGCGCTTCCGAAGCCAGGCGCTCTATGTCTACGCCCAGCTGATCGGATGCCACCTGAAAGACATGGGCGACCTCCGGCAGTACCGAAAGGCCCGCCCCCATGCCCGGTTCCTGGGCCCCCTGCCCGGGAAGCAGCCAAACCGCCATGGCCTACCGCTCCTTCCAAGCGCGGGCGGCGTTCGCCTGCGCCATCTGCTCAAGGTTGTTGCCGCCCCACCGCTCTGCCTCGGCGACGATGTCCGCTACGATCTGCGCGGCGGGCTTGCAATCCTGCACCAGACAGGCCACCTGACCGGACATCAGGCTGCCCTGGGTCACATCGCCCTCCACGGCACGCCGCAGCGAGCCGGCAAGGCGCTGTTCCAGATCGGCGGCGTCCGTTGCGGGATTCTTCTCGTCGGCGGCTATGCCGCGGCTGAACTTGTTCTTCAGCTGGCGCACGGGATGCCCGCCCATGCGTCCCGTGACGATGGTGTCGGAATCCTTCGCCTTCAGGATCTTCTCCTTGTAGCTTTCGTGGACGGGGCATTCATCCGCCGTCAGGAAGCGTGTGCCCATCTGCACACCTTCGGCACCCAAGGCAAACGCAGCGGCGAACCCACGGCCGTCGGCCACGCCGCCCGCCGTGATAACGGGAATGGAAACGGCATCGCATACGGACGGTGTCAGCGCCATGGTGGTCAGCTCGCCGATGTGGCCGCCAGCCTCGCAGCCTTCCGCGATGACGGCATCGGCGCCCAACTTCTCCATACGGCGCGCCAGCGTGGCGGATGCCACGATCGGCACCACCTTGCAGCCGGCTTCCTTCCACTTCGCCACATACGGCGAAGGGTTTCCGGCGCCCGTGGTGATGACCGGCACCTTCATTTCGGCCAGCAGGTCGGCAAGTGCCGGCGCCTGCGGGTTCATGAGCATGATATTCACGCCGAACGGCTTATCCGTCAGGGAACGGGCCTCTTCGATCTGGCCACGAACCCATTCCGGATCGGCCCCACCGCAGGCAATGACGCCCAGACCGCCGCCGTTGCTGACCGCGGCGGCAAGCTTCGCGTTCGCGATCCAGGCCATAGCGCCTTGGATGACGGGCTGCTGAATGCCCAGCAACTCGGTTACCCGTGTCTTCATTCCATTCCTCGCTTTCGCTTCACTTCAGCGGCCGCACGGCGCATCGCCGCACGGCCGCATCTGACTTCGCTGTTGCGATTCCCTAGCGCAGAGAGTCGATGCGCTCGACCAGCTGGCCCACAGTCTTGATGTCTTCCAGGTTCTCCAGCTCGATGTCGAACTCCTCTTCCACGGCGCAGACCAGCTCGGTCATGTCCAGGGAGTCAATCTCGAGGGATTCGAACGTGGTCTCGGGCGTCACGTCGTCCGGCTCGATGTCCAGGTTCTCGTTCAGGATGTTCTTGATGCTGTCGATGGTTGCCACTTTCGGTTCCTTTCCTCATGGCTGCTATTTCTATGTCATCCGCCCTGCCGAAGACGGCAGGGCGAGATTCGCGTATGCCAGGACGAATTCACAATCCGCCCGATGCGCTTAACGCAATCGCGTCAAGCAAAGCGCCGCTCCATGCGGCTATGTTATGACGCAAGGGTGCGCGATCGGATTGCGAGCAGGCGGATCGCATCCTGCAACGCCTTGCGCATCCATCAAGCGGACGCCGCCTCGGAGCGATTCCGCTTGCGGGCGCTTGCGGCATAGTCGGCTTCCTCGTTGAAAAACGACACCAGCTGCCGCAGCGCCGACATCAGGGCGTGCGTTTCGTCCGCATCCAGCGACGAGAGCGCCCGGGCCACCATCTTCTCGTGGAACATGTCATGCGCCCGACAGGCCTTGCGTCCCTTCGTGGTCAGGCTCACCAACACCTGGCGGCGATCCTCCTGGTTGCGGCGGCGCTCCACGAAACCTTTCTTTTCCAGTTTGTTGACCGCCGCGGTCACGGTGGCCAGCGTCACATGCAGCGCTTCGGCGATCGCCTTCATGGGTTTGCTTTCGTACAGGCCCACAGCGGCGATGGTATGCAGCTCGGAGATGGTCAAACCCGCCGTCAGACGATTATCCAGCGCATGCTCTTCAATGCGCAGCACGGAATCGAACGTGGCACTGAACAGCTTGTTCAGCTCACGCGACGCCTCATCGGGCGATTTCGCCGCAACGGGGACCTTCGTTTCGTTCTGTGCGTCGTCGTTGTGCGCCATCAGCTTGCCTTCTCTCATGCGGAACGGTTTTCTCGCATGGTATCAACAATTCGCTGCGGTGTATCGTCCCTTCGCAGAACAACCGCCGCGCTCCATTTACCGCTCTTCGACCGCTAAGCTGGCGAACCCGAAACCGCCCATGCCCAGATGGGTTGCAACGGTGGCGCCGCATGGTGCCGTGCCAAGGTCCACGTACTCCACGCCATCGGCTGCCAACTGGTCCTTCAGCTTCTGCAGGTCTTCCAGATTGCGCGTATGGCAAAAACGCAGGTACTGCTTTCCCTGCCTCGCCGTTCGCTCTTCGATTTCGTTCGCGAAGGCCTTGATGACGCCCTTCATGCCGCGAGCCTTGTCAGACGAGTACAGCGTCCCATCCTCTTTAAGGGATAGAAGCGGTTTGATATTCAGCAGGCTGGCTGCCTTCGCGTTCAACGGAGACAGGCGCCCTCCTTTCAGCAGGTTCTCCAACGTTGCCGGGGCAAGAAGAAGACGCTCCCGCGGAATGGCCCGACGCACCCTTTCAACCACCTCGTCAAATGCCACGCCGTCCTTGCGCAGAAGCGCTGCATACAGCGTTAAGAGGCCGGCATGGGCGGTAACGCCGCAAGAGTCGATGACTTCCACCGGAATGTCCACCTGCTTCGCGCCCATAGCCGCAGCACCGACCGTACCGGACATGGGTGCGCAGATATGCAACGAGATGATGGCCTCAGCGCCTTCATCCGCAAGCTTTTGGTACAGCTGGGCGAAATCGTACGGCGACGGCTGTGCCGTCTTCGGAAGATTGCCGGAGGCTTCCATCAGGTCGAAAAACTGGTCGGAAGTAAGGTCGACTCCGTCGCGGTACTCCTTGCCGTCCAGCAAGATGTTCAGCGGAATCATCTCAATGCCGTGCGTCTTCGCCTCTTCAGGCGACAAGTCGCACGTCGTGTCTGCCACGATAGCGAAACCCATCTGCTCCCTTTCACTCGATTGCCGCACCGGGCGGCTGCCGGCGTCCCGCTGCGTAGCACGGGTCCGATTGGGCGCGCATGTCCGGTTGATTGGTTCGAAGGGCAAATAATTTGATTATCTAATTATTTGCACCAGGGGCACGATACGCCCCCGCTGCCCGTCCCGCAACATCCACGGCGCGTTTGTCATACGCTCGTCATAATTACTTTGATTATCTAAGTAATTGCGAGTTCGGCACTCCCATTTGTCTGCCGACCGGGCGCGGGATGCCGGAATCCGCCTTCCCATCTCCGCGTTCGCACGCTTTGCGAACAGGAGCTTCGCATGCGGGCGCGCGGCATGTTACCGGCACGTTTACGCTTTCGAAAACGGCGGCATCGGCGCGCTTTTGCCCTATCATGGTAAGGAATCATATGTACCGTTTGCGCTGCGAGCGTTTTACGCCGTGCCGCGATTCCGGAAGGAGCCTTTGAATGAACATCACCGACGATATCGTATACGTGGGTGTGAATGACCACGACATAGACCTGTTCGAAGGCCAGTACGATGTACGCGAAGGCGGTATGGCGTACAACTCGTACGTGATTCGGGACCAGAAGATCGCCGTCACAGACACCGTGGAAATCCGTTTCCGCGACGAATGGCTGGGAAACGTCGAGGCGGCGCTTGACGGCCGCACGCCCGATTATCTGATCGTCCATCACATGGAGCCGGATCACTCCGCGAACATCAAGGAGTTCATGGACCAGTACCCGCAGGCGACCGTCGTGGCATCGGCCGGCACATTCAAGATGATGACGGCGTACTTCGGCACGGACTTCCCGGAGCGCAAGCTGGTTGTGAAACAGGGATCCGAGCTGGACTTGGGCACGCATAAGCTCACGTTCGTCACGGCGCCCATGGTGCATTGGCCGGAAGTGGTATTCTCCTACGACGCCGCAGACAAAGCGCTGTTCTCTGCCGATGCGTTCGGCAAGTTCGGGGCGCTCGATACAGACGACCCGGACGACCCCGCCGGCTGGGAACCCGAGGCGCGGCGCTATTACTTCGGCATCGTGGGCAAATTCGGTAAGAACGTCCAGGCCGCTCTGAAGAAGCTGGCCGGGTTCGACATCCAGATGATCTGTCCGCTGCACGGCCCCGTTCTGAAGGAGAATCTGGGCTTTTACCTGGACAAGTACAACACGTGGTCCAGCTACCGGCCCGAAGACGAAGGCGTCTGCATTGCCTACACGTCCGTATACGGCCACACGAAACAGGCCGTGGAGGAATTGGCTGCCATGCTGCAGGACCGCGGCGCCGAAGTGGCCGTGCACGACCTGGCGCGCGAGGACATGGCGCTGGCGCTGGCGGATGCATTCCGCTACGACCGTCTAGTGCTGGCAACCACCACGTATTGCGGCGGCATCTTCCCGTACATGGAAACGTTCCTGAGCATGCTGGCCGAGCACAGCTTCCAGAAGCGCACGGTGGGCCTGATGGAGAACGGTTCGTGGGCGCCCATGGCCGCGAAAATCATGCGCAGCAAACTGGAGGAGATGAGCGACGACATTGTGCCGACGTTCACGACCGTCAGCATCAAGGGTTCCCTGGACGACGAGAATCGTGCGCAGATCCAGACGCTGGCAGACGAGCTGGCAGAATAGCGCTGCACGGCCATCGTGCATCCTGTACGGTATGCGCGATGGCCCCGGTATCCTGCCAGATGATCGGCACGAAGACGCATGCTTGGTCTCGCCCGGGGCCGCTTCCGCGTCCAGCACGCACGCATGTACTGCTTTGCGGTTCGGATGATATGGCGACATCGAGGAAATCGTCTTCACAAAATCTATATTAGTTGGTTCTAACTGTTACGGGGAGGGCGAGGTGCGCACTTGGCGGCGCCCGCAGCTCCGTATTTATCAGGAGTTTTTCAACCCAGCCGTTTCATCTGCGCATATGTTCATATTTCCAGGTAATGCGCGGGTGATTCGGGCACATAATCCCCGCCGTTTCCCTGCGCTATCGTTCCTTTCGGAAAACACCGCTGGGACCGTCGGCGAACGGCGTCGTGCTGCCGCATGCCGTACGTCGGGCCGTCTATCCCCACCCCGAAAGGACAACCGTCATGCCACTGCTCATCACCTT
>ERZ857965.3520-NODE-3520-length-11636-cov-3.768759_pt1 | contig 11636 bp, 10 predicted proteins | sample MGYA00519758_ERZ857965 | MGnify/ENA primary metagenome ERZ857965 (study PRJEB31778, sample SAMEA3449381) | human gut metagenome | biome: human gut; feature: human-associated habitat; material: faeces | place: United Kingdom | collected 2010/2012 ...
TGGAGATCAGCTTTTTGTTCATGGTGGGCAGCACGCTGCCGTGGTAGATGTTGTCCTTCATCTTGTCGGGGTTGGGCAGGTCCTCGGCCGAGAGCATCATACCGTTGCGCTCGGCGCTGCGGCCCAGCAGATAGTCGCAGGAAACATTATAATAGTCGGCCACGCGCACCACAAAGTCCAGCCCGCACTCGCGGATGCCTTTTTCGTAATGGGACAGCAGGGCCTGCGAAACACCCAGATCTTCCGCCGCCTGCTTCTGGGTGATGCCGCGCTCCTTGCGCAGCAGTTTGATGATACGATTGAATTCCATGATCTCTGACTCCTCAATGACCCCGGGTTGGGGAACATCCTTGATTTTTGGTTTACAGCAGGTTGATTATACACAACGGAAAACGAAATGTAAAGCAAGAAAAGTGACGATATTTTTCATCAAATTTCGTCATTTCTGTCAAAGGCCTTGCCGGGTACACTACATCTATGTTAAACTACAGGTATAACAGCATACATTTTGTGGCGGACGCCCGGGGCACAAAGATGCCGGGCGGGAATATTTTTGGCAGAGGACGCGCTTTTCTGCCAGAAAATGGCTCCCGTTCCGGCCAAAAGAAACGGCACCCGGCGCAAAATGCAAAAATTCCAAATTGGAACTTCCATCTTTCCTGGTTTTGTGCTATAATGCTGTTTTGGCACCTGTCCTTGCCCGGCGCACAGCTTTGTGGTGGGCAGGGAGGCTATAAAAATAGGAATAGGAAAGAGGATTACCCAAATGAAACGCAACACCATCACCCGTCTGTGCAGCCTGGCCGCTGCCGCTGTTCTGGCTGTGAACTGCATCGCCCTGACCGGCTGCGGCAGCAGCGCATCTTCTGCTGCTTCCAGCACCGCTTCTACCGCTTCTACCGCTGCATCCGCTGCTGCCGCCGGCGACAACTCCTGCGGCGAGAACGTGACCTGGACCCTGGCCGACGGCACCCTGACCATCAGCGGCACCGGCCGTATGACCAACTTTACCTCCGACAGCCCGGCACCCTGGGCAGACCAGGCCGACCAGATCACCAATGTGGAAGTGGAAGGCACTGTCACCAGCATCGGCGCCGTCGCCTTCAAGGGCTGCACCAACCTGACCACCGTGAACATCGCTGACGGCGTGGAGTACATCGAGGCCGGTGCCTTCAACGGCTGCACTGCCCTCACCGATATCACCATCCCCGAGAGCGTGGGCTACATCAAGACCGGCGCCTTCAAGGATTGCAGCGCCCTGACCAGCGTTACCATCCGTGACAACTGCCGCCTGGATATGAACGTGTTCCCCACCACCGTTGAGGTGAACCACAGCGAGGGCTGATCCTCCCCTGGCCTGCCCCGGACGCCCTCCCACATGATACGAGGTGCTATGCATGAAAACCTTTAAACTTCATCTCATCCGCCACGGCGTGACCGCCGGCAACCTCCAGGGCCTGTACATCGGCAGCGGCACCGACATCCCGCTGTGCGACGAGGGCCGTGCCCAGCTGGCCGAACTGAAGGAACGCTTTGAGTACCCCCAGGTGGACACCGTGTTCTCCTCGCCCATGCTGCGTGCGGTGGAAACGGCCAACATCCTGTTCCCCAACGCGGCCCACACCTTTACGGTGCACGATCTGCGGGAGGCGGGCTTTGGCAAATTCGAGAACAAGCCCGTGAAGGAACTGGTGCACGACGAGGACTTTAAAAAGTGGATCACCCCGGGTTCCGGCTTTGTGCCGGAGGGGGCTGAGCCCACCGAGCAGTTCCACGCCCGCTGCGCCGAAAGCCTGCTCAAGCTGTTTGAGTATATGATCCGCATGGACGTGACCGAGGCCGCTTGTGTGACCCACGGCGGCGTGATCATGAGCATGCTCAGCCAGCGTGCTCTGCCCAGCCGCCGCCCCGAGCAGTGGATGGCAGACCCCGGCTGCGGCTACACCGTGCAGACTGACGTGCAGCTGTGGATGCGGGACAAGCTGGTGGAGGCCATCGACATCGTGCCCTTCGGCTATGCCGACACCCTGCGCGGCCAGGCCGAGACCGAAGAGAACGAGGCCTACGAATAAACGCAAAGAATCGGTTACAATCCGGGGCAACCGCTTGACAGAACGGTCACAATCCTTTATTGTATAAAGGAACCACTTTTTCGTTTCGCCAAGGAGGAAGTTCCCATGTCACAAGCCATCTCCCGCCGGTCATTCCTGAAATGTGCCGGCTCCGGTGCGGTCAGCCTTGCGGCTGCCCTGCTCACCGGTGTATCCGCAGCAGCGGCCGAGCTGCGTGCTGCGGGCGACCCTGCCCTGCTGGACGGCAAGGCGGCAGTGGAGCTGCTGGGTTACGCCCCGGCTCCGGGTCTGGGCGGTGTGCTGGTGTATCTCTCGGTGGAGAACCTGTCCGGCCATGCGCTGCCGGTGGGCGAAAGCTACCTGCAGAGCCGTCGGGTGTCCACCCGGGAGGACCTGTACAGCATGGGCACCGGGGTCACGGCCGCCTGCAACGGTCGTGCGGTGCGCTGCGGCAGCTTTGCCGCCCCGCTGTACGGTGAGAACGCGGCGGATGCTTCGATTTTTACCCTGAATCTGGCCGCCGGGCGCGGTGCGCTGCTGCACTGCTTCTGCGCCGTGCCGGAGGACTGGCAGACGCTGGAGCTCACCTATGCCCCGGACTTTGCCGCCGGGCGCAGCGTCACCTTCACGGTGCAGCGCGGCGCGGACGAAGCGGAACTGGGCATGGTGCCCGCCACCCCTGCCGAGGTGGGCAGCGTGGTGGATCTGTAAACCGAATAAACGCAAAAGCTCCCCGTGCATCTGCACGAGGAGCTTTTTGTGTGTCAGGGCTGCAGCAGGTCGTTCCCGGCGGAATCCTGCACGGTGACTTCCTCACCGGTCAGGCTGGAAAGCCATGCAATGTAGCTGCGGCCGCTCAGGATGCGTAGCGGGCGGCCGTCGGCGTCGTAAAAGGCAAAGGTCGAGCCGGTGCCCTGGGTCCAGGTGATGTGCCACAGGTGGCCGCCGTTGAGCCACAGGCCGCCGCCCATGGTCAGGTCGTAGTCCAGGGTGCGGCCATCGTCCCGCGGGGTGGAGGCACTGTACAGCACCAGGAGGTTGTCAAAGGCGGCCTGGGTGCCGGTGTTGGCGTCCAGCTGCGGGGAGCCGTCATTGTGCAGCATCCCGTAGGTGCCGGTGTCGGTATCGTAGGCAAAGCGGGTGGTGCTGCCGGACGGGAACTGTACTGCCGCCTGAACTGCGTCGGCAACGTCCGCATCCGGCAGATGGCCGTCGGTCTGCTGAGGCAGCAGGGCCGGGACAGTGGGTACGGCGGGGGTGTCCCCTTCCTGCGTGCTGTCTGCGGATTCCGCAGGGTCCTCGGACAGCGCGGACGAGAGGCTCAGGCTGCTCAGCACCTTGGCCACAGATTGACCGTTGGTGCACCACAGCGGGCTGGCCCAGTCGGTATTGCCGGTGGTGAAGGCGTTGCGGCCTGTTTCCAGCGCGTCCACCGCGCGCAGGTTCCAGTAGTCCAGAAAATTGCGGGTGTACAGGTCGCAGCCGCGCTGGATGGGCAGCACCTGCTGGCCGCTGAGCAGCCGCCAGAACAGGTCCTGCCCCAGCGTGACCGGCCCCACCGTCGGCATGGCCGACACGGAGGGATAGACCAGGCACAGGCTGGGGGCGGTGTCCGCACGGGCTGCAGCCTCCAGCACCACAGAGGCGCTGCCGATGCCCCACTGGGTGGTGCTGCCGGGGGCGTTGTCGATGACCACTGCCGCCGGACGCTGGCCCGGGTATTGCTGCTCCTGCCCGGTCAGGGGGTCGACGGAAGCCGTGCTGTCGGCTGCCGGGCCGCCCGGCATGCAGCCGGCCAGCAGCACAGCGCACAGCACGGCCGCACCGATGCGCTGGATCCAGATGCGTTTCATGGCGTTCCCCTCGTTTACTGATAGCTGAAATTGGACCACTCATCGTCGTCCACAATGGCAAGGTAGGTCTTGCCGCGGTTGAAGAGCAACTCGGCCCCGGCGTCATCGTAGACCTTCAGCGGATGCTCCGGGGAGGCCTTCTCCCAGCGGCCCACCTGTACCCCGCCCCGGCTGAAGAAGTAGGCTTCGCCGCCGGAGATGTAGTTCACCTGCTGCACGTCGCCGGAGTCGCCGGGATAGGCGGCGATGGGCGCAAAGCAGATGAGCAAGTTGTCAAAACTCAGCTGCTTGCCGTTCAGTTCGTCCACGGTGTTCTCGAATCCGCCGGCGGCGTGGCTGTACATCTGCATTTTGTAGGTGCGGCTCAGTGCACTGTAGCTGAAGCTGGTCTTGTAGTTGTCGGAGTGCACGATGCGTATCGTCCGGCCGGAAGCGGTGCCGCGCATGGTATTCTCGGCCCCGGTGCGGTAGTCCGCAAAGCGGAAGAAGGTGGTGTCGTAATCGTGGCTCAGGCCGATGCCGGCATTGGCGGCGGCCTGCCGGATCTCCTTGCCGGAGGTGAACTCGGTGTGTTCGTAGGCAACGTTGCGGCCGCGGCTGTCCCGGTGGGCCACATGGGGATGGGTGGGCGTGTTGAAGTAGCTCTTGCCGCCGATGTTCAGACCGGAGTAGTTGTAGACGCTGATGAACTTGGTGCAGGGGGCGCTTTCACCGTCGTGGTAGTACAGCGCCTGCCAGGGCATCAGCAGCTGCAGGAACTGGTCCCGGCCGGAGCGCATGGGCCCCACCTCGGGGATGCTGTCGGCGTCGCGGTACACGGCACAGAAGCGAGTGATGCCGCCCTCCACCTTGCTCTCGATGAGCAGGTCAGCAGAAGAAAGGCCCCGCTGAGGGCGGGCGTTCTGCCGCTCGGAATAGCTGATGTTGTTGACCATCACGCCCACGATGCGGCCGCTGCTGCGGTTGGCCTCGCCGGTCAGCGGGTCGGCGTCGTAGGCAGGCAGCCAGCTGGACGCGGCCGGTTCCTCCGCTGCTGCGGAAGATGCGGCGGCCTCACTGGAAGCCGCTGCCTCGCCGGAGGCTGCCGCCTCCGAGGATGCAGAGGAAGAGCTGTTGGCGAGCTTCTGCCGCAGCCAGTCGGAAAAGCGGCTGCCAACGGCGGCAGAACCGGCGGCCCGGCAGCTGGTCAGCGCCAGCGAAGCGGCCGCCAGCCCGGACAGACGAAGAACGGAACGGCGAGTGATCTTTTTCATAGAAAGTACCTCCTGCAGGGGAAAAGGATCGCGGCGGGGCCAGGCACTGCCTGCCCGGAAAAGAGCCCAAATCGGATTTGCTTTGATTGTAACGATTCTGTCCGGTTTTGTAAAGAGGAACTTGTCGGGATAAAATCCCTCCATCTCGCCTGCGGCGAGACCGTTCGGTCGTTTAAAGTCCCCGCGGGGGACTTCATAAGTGCAACGCAAGAATTTTCGGCCGGGCACTTGCATTTTATCGGCATTTATGGTAATATTATTCGGCAGTATTGTATTGTTGCAGAATATGCGCTCGTAGCTCAGCCGGTAGAGCATCTGACTTTTAATCAGAGGGCCAGGGATTCGAGTTCCCTCGAGCGCACCAAAAGGACGATAAATCGTTGAAAGAAACGGTTTGTCGTCTTTTTTGTTTTATATGGGCTTTTGGGGCTTGTACCTATTCACCAGCGAGCTGGGCAGCAAAGAAGATTATGCCCGGGAGTTCAAAGATACCCCGTTTGGTCTGCTGGTGCGCAAGGTGGCGAAGCTCGACCACGAAGCCGCCATGCAGGCATTCTCCAAGTTCATCAACGATGAATCGCTGAATGCAAAGCAGATCGCTTTCGTGCAGAAGGTCATCCATTACATCGAGCAGAACGGCTATGTGGAAAGCAAAGCCGTCCTGATGAAACCGCCTTTCGACCAGCCCATCCTGTTCACCCGCCTGTTTGACGGCAAAATGGGCGGTGAGCTGATGGAAACCATTGATGCCGTCCGGGAAAATGCGGTCCATGTAACGGCGTGATACGGCGGAATGCAGAGCGCAGCAAAAAATGTGACCGGGAAGAAGGTCCACCGGCTTTACAATTGCCGGAAAAGGCGGTATTCTTTATTTATGACAAACATCCGCAGGAGGAAACCATGGACATCCGCCAGCTGCACTACTTTCTGGTATTGTGCGAAGAAATGAATTATACCCGGGCCGCACAGCGGCTGTTTTTGTCGCGGCAGGCGCTGCGGCAGAGCATCTCTGCGCTGGAAGCGGAACTTTGCGGGCCGCTGTTCCTCAGTGCCCACCACAAGCTCACCCTCACCGACCGCGGCATGAGCCTGCAGCGCCATGCCACCCCGGTGGTGGAGCAGTTCCAGCAGATGCAGGCCGCCCTGCGGGCTGAGATCCAGTCGGCCCAGCCGGTGCACATCGGCATCAGCGTGGCGCTGGTGCCGGACTACCTGCCCGGGCTGGAAACGCAGCTGGACAAATTCCGCCAGCAGTACCCCCACATTGCAATGCGGTTCCGCCTTTTGGCCAACGATACCGTGGCCGATGGCGTGGAGCAGGGGGAGCTGGACGCCGGCCTTGTGATGGACCTGGGCTGCGCCGCCAAGGTGCTGGCCCGCACCACCCTCCGGGCCGACCCCGCCTGCCTGCTGGTGCCCCGGGGGCACCCGTTCTGGGAGAAAGAGAGCGTTCCCCTCGCCGAGCTGCGGGGCCAGCGCGTGCTGCTGCCCAGCCTGCGGCAGGATCTGTTTGCCCCCCTGTGGGACAGCTGCGCCCGGGCAGGCTTTGCGCCGGACGCGGAGGTGGGCCCCAGCTTCTATCAGGCCTACTATTTAGTACAGGAGCAGCTCTGCACCTGCTTGACCCGGTACGAGCCGGGGGCCCGGCGGGAGCTGGACCGGGTGCGGGACGTCCTGCTGGAAGACCTGCCGCCCCTCTGCGTCTCACTTTTGCAGCGGCGCGACCATGCTTCGGCTTATATCGACCTGCTGCGCAGCTACCTGATGGAGGTGCTGGGCGGTGCGGTCAGCCTGCCGCCCCGGCGCGGACGGTCGGCGAAGCCCTTCTATAACCTGCCTGTCCTGTCCAGCGCGGCGGCAAAGCCCGCCGTGGTACATCCTGCCCCCGGCACTCAGCTGCCCTTTGAGGGCGGACACAACTTCCGCGAGCTGGGCGGCTACGAGGCCGATGAGGGCAAGCACATCAAGTGGGGCCAGATCTACCGGGGCATCCCGACGTGGAAGCTCACCGGTGAGGCCGACCGGAAGCTGCTGGACTCGCTGGGGCTGCGGCTCATCCTTGACCTGCGCAGCGAGTCCGAGGCAGCGGAGCAGCCCGACTATGTGCCCGATGGCGCGCGGCTGGTGCGCATCTGCGGTCTCTGCCTCGAGAACGGCAAAGAGGTGGACTTTTCGCCCGAAGACCGGGAGAATCTGCTAAAGGGAATGCCCGACGAGGGCCGTCGGATGGCGGACGCCATGTACGAGCGGATGCTCTTCGGCAACAAGGCGTACAAGGAGCTGTTCCGTGCGCTGGAAGCCGGTGAGACGCCGGTGCTCTTCCACTGTTCGGCGGGCAAGGACCGCACCGGCGTGGCCGCCATGCTCATCCTGCTGGCGCTGGGCGCGTCGGACAAGACCATCGCCGAAGATTTTGAGAAGACGAACATCTGGCGCAGGCCGGAGCTGGAAGCCGTCTGGGCCGAGCACGCTGAGGAGATCGCCGCTGACCCTGCCCGGAAGGACTTCTACCTCGGCGTGTTCGGTGTCCACCCGGAGTCTGCTCCCTTCGTGCTGAGCATCATCCGGGAGCGCTATGGCAGTGCCGACGCCTATCTGGAAGCCGAATACAGCCTCACTCCGGCCCGCCTGATGCGCCTGCGCCGGATGTATCTCGAATAAATAAAAAATAATTTCCGCTTTCGGCCTTACTTCTCCTTGACATTGTGCAAAATGTTTCGTAATATAAGAAGTAGTATGGAATCCATGACGCTGCGTGCAGGGATCTTCCGCAACCAAAGTTCAATGGGGCTTCATCTGCCCGTTTTTATATGAAAACCTTGTAGATAAAAAAGCTGCATCAGGCCGCAGGGGCAAACATGCCCTTTTTGTGCGGTGCTGTTGTCTGTTTTGTTGTTGAGAGCTTGATTTTGTATTGTTGACCCACGCCTTGCGCGGCAGCGTCTCCAGATTTTAGTTGATTTTGAACTTTAATTGTAAGGAGAGTGAACACGATGTCCCCGATCATTCTGTTGATCGTGGTCGTGGTTGCTGCTGTTGCTGCCGGCGCGGGTTATTTTATTGGTTACAACAACCGTAAAAAGACTGCCGAGGCACAGATCGGTAGCGCAGAAGCCGAGGCTACCCGCCTGGTGAACGAAGCAATCAAGACCGCTGACCAAAAACGAAAAGAAGCTGTTCTGGAAGCCAAGGACGAGGCTTTCCGTCTGAAAGCCGAGGTCGATGCCCAGAAGGCAGAGGCTGACAAGGAAATCAAGCAGCGCCGTGCTGAGATCAGCCGCCAGGAGAACCGCATTGACCAGAAGGAAAATGCGCTGGACCGCAAGACCGAAGCCCTGGAAAAGAAGGAAGAAGAGCTCAAGAAAAAGCACGAGGAGGCCGACAGCCGTCTGGCTGAGGTGGATGCCATCCGTGCCAAGGAGATGGAGCGCCTGGAGACCCTGGCGGGCCTGAGCCAGGAGGATGCCCGCGAAGTGCTGCTGCACAAGGTGGACGAGGAGCTGACCCACGAGAAGGCCATCCGCGTCGCCGCCTACGAGACCGATTTGAAGGAGAACTGCGACGGCATCGCCCGCAACCTCATCGGCCAGGCCATCAGCCGCTGTGCTGCTGACCACTGCAGCGAGACCACCGTCAGCGTCGTCCCGCTGCCCAGCGACGAGATGAAGGGCCGCATCATCGGCCGTGAAGGCCGCAATATCCGCTCGTTCGAGCAGATCACGGGCACGAATCTGATCATCGACGATACGCCCGAGTGCGTAACCATCTCGTGCTTTGACCCGGTGCGCCGCGAAATTGGCCGCATCACCATGGAGAACCTGGTTGCCGACGGCCGCATCCATCCTGCCCGCATCGAGGAGATGTACGACAAGGCTACGAAGTACGTGGATAAGCAGATTCAGGAAGCCGGCGAGCAGGCAAGCTTCGATACGGGCATCCATGATCTACATCCCGACCTCGTCCATACGCTGGGCCGTTTGCGCTACCGCACGTCGTACGGCCAGAACGTCCTGCAGCATTCCATGGAGGTTGCGTATCTCACGGGAACCATGGCCTCCGAGCTGGGCTTGGACCCCATTCCCGCGAAGCGCGCCGGCCTGCTGCACGACATCGGCAAGGCCATCGACCGCGAAGTGGACGGCAACCATGCCGTCATCGGCGCCGATCTGGCACGTCGCTACGGTGAGAAGCCCGAGATCGTGCATGCGATTGAATCGCATCACAACGACATCGAGCCGAACTCCGTCCTTGACGTGCTCGTGCAAGCTGCAGACGCTGTTTCCGCCGCACGCCCGGGCGCGCGCAAGGAGACACTGGATGCGTACATCAAGCGCCTGGAGAAGCTCGAGGAGATTGCGAATGCGCATGAGGGCGTCGAGCGCACGTATGCCATCCAGGCCGGCAGGGAAGTGCGCGTGATGGTGAAGCCGGAGGTCGTCGACGAAGCCGCCTCTACGGTTCTGGCGCACGACATTGCAAAGCAGATTGAAGACGAGATGACGTATCCCGGTACGGTCAAGGTCGTGGTCATCCGCGAGTCCCGCGCCGTGGATTACGCGAAGTAGCCAATGGGCGAAGAATCACTGTCTGACTTTATAGAGAACGTGACGGGCGAAAGCCATCTTCGGGTCGAAGCTGACCTCGGGGATGGCTTCGTCCGTCTCTTGAGCTCGGAAGCGGAGCGGCGTCAGGCGAAACACGACATCCGTTCCACGGAGGATATCGTTATCGAGATGCTTCGCAACGCGCGCGATGCCGGTGCGCACTTGATATTCCTGGCAACGGCCCGCGACGGTGTGAAACGGTTGATCACGATGGTCGATGACGGATCGGGCGTTCCCGAAAAGCTGCAGGAGGCCATCTTCGAACCCCGTGTTACCAGCAAGCTGGACACGTACCACATGGACCGCTGGGGCATCCATGGTCGCGGCATGGCGCTGTTCTCAATTCGTTCGAATGCGGAGTTCGCTCGCGTTGCGGCATCAGCCCCCGGATTGGGAACATCCATCACCGTAGTGACAGATACCCGCTTGCTGGCAGAGCGTTCCGATCAATCTGCGTTGCCGCATGTCGTGCAGGGTGAAGACGGGCGCAATGTGATGCGCGGGCCTCGCAACCTCAACCGTATGGTGGCGGAATTCGTCTTAGAGGAGCATGATGACTGCCAAGTGTTCCTGGGTTCTCCCATCGAGATTGTCGCCACCATGGTGTCTTTGGGCAGAAGCGCCCTGGCATCGCGCGAAGGTGCGGACTTGCCGACGGAGGGTGATTGCCCGCTCTGCCTGCGTCCCGCGCTTGCCGAAACGCCGGCACAGCTGGCGCAGACGGCGCGCAGCCTGGGACTGGAGATGTCGGAGCGCAGCGCACGGCGCATCCTGGATGATCAGATTTCGCCGGTGCCGCCTTTCCTCTCCCTGCTGTTCAAGAAGGGCCGGGCCCCGGCGCGTGCCGCCGATCGGCCAAAGCGCGCTGCGTCCATGGATCCGGACCGGCTTCGCGCGCCGGTCGATCCGCGCGGGCTGCGCATTGCCGAACGCGATTTGACGCAATTCACGACGGCGGTGAAAGCCGCTTGGCAGCAGCTGGCGGATGCGTACTACCTCGACGGCACCGTGGAGCCGGTCGTGAAAGTGGAAAAGGACGGCATCCGTCTCTATATACCCTCGGTGAAGCAACGATAAACCTCAAATTGTTAAACATAATCGGCAGGTAGAGGCGAAATTTGCGCTCCGACGTGGTATTGGATACACTTTTGAAGATACTGTAGACACGTTCTGATTCGAAGAACAAACGGAGCATGCACGAAGCGAAATGAAGAAAGAACGAAGCAACGTGACAACGGAACACGACAGCCAATCCATAAACTGCCTGCGCGTATCATCGCGTTCCTCTCCGGCATCCGTCGCCGGTGCCATTGCTGGCATGATCAAGGATGGTGTGCATGTCGAGCTCCAATCCGTGGGGGCCGGCGCTGTGAACCAGGCGGTGAAAGCGATTGCCATCAGCCGCGGTTTCCTGTCTCCTGTCGGCATCGAGATCGTATGCATTCCCTCGTTTGCGGATATCGTCATCGACGGCGAATACCGCACTGCTATCCGCTTTACCGTCGAGCCGCGAAAAGCTGTGCTGTCGCAGAATCCCATATCCGATGCCGATGGCGGCATGGGTCGGTCCGCCGAGTAGCGCCGCATTTTTTCTTTCTGTATCGCCGCCTTTCTTGTGAAGGGCACGCGCGTGCGATATCCTGCGCCAGTCCTATCTCTTATGCTTTCGCTCTCATCTCAGATATCTACGGGAATACGCTCATGATCAACTCTCTCAACAATCTCACGTTCCATATCCAGACGTTCGGATGCCAGATGAACATGCATGATTCCGAACGCATCTCGGGCATGCTCGAGGGCCTGGGCGCTTTCGAGGTGCCGGATATCGAGCATGCCGATCTGGTGGTGTATATG
>ERZ857965.3525-NODE-3525-length-11625-cov-3.324633_pt1 | contig 11625 bp, 10 predicted proteins | sample MGYA00519758_ERZ857965 | MGnify/ENA primary metagenome ERZ857965 (study PRJEB31778, sample SAMEA3449381) | human gut metagenome | biome: human gut; feature: human-associated habitat; material: faeces | place: United Kingdom | collected 2010/2012 ...
CGCGTAAGCGACATTCTACCATTCCGCCGCAGTGCGATCCTTGCGGAGCGTTTTTATCGTATAGAAACGAAGTTTCCTATACGATAAAAAGGAATAGAATGCTCGCAAAGCGCGCATTCTATTGTCACAATTAAATTAAGGTTGAGATTTATAAAAACCTCAACCTTACCCAATTTCTTATTTGCTTGCCACACCATACTTGCGGTTGAACTTATCGATACGTCCGCGAGCCTGTGCTGCCTTCTGCTGGCCAGTATAGAAAGAATGGCACTTAGAGCAAACTTCAACGTGAAGTTCGGGCTTGGTAGAGCCGGTTACGAATGTGTTGCCACAGTTACAGGTTACAGTTGCCTGGTAGTAGTTAGGATGGATTCCTGCTTTCATTTCCTTTCACCTCGTCTTATATTGATTGGTTATCTGTACTTGTTCTCATCCGCGAGGCCTTTCGGCCACTGCCTGTAATATTCTACGGACAGCTTATTTATAATACCATAGGAGTGTGCGCAATGCAAGACTTTTTGCGGATTTTAAAAAATTTCCTGCCGGCTCTCAATACTCCTTTTTTTCGTATCTTTCTGCGCTGCCTCGATCAGCCCAAATTTCAGAAAAATCCCGTAAATATAAGATATGCCGCGGATATCTCCCAGTGCTTTCGGTCGTGCCACAACCGGCCTTCCTTCCGTCTTTTCAAATGCCAGCCGCACCGAGCTCCACGCCAGGCTCTTGCTGTTTTCCCGCCGGTCAATCCAGAGCTCCTTCGTCAGCTCGCCGTTTCGTCCGGTTTTCAGTTGATAGGAAAACGGCAGTCCGGAAATCGTCTGAAACGGATATCCCTCAAATGCAACAATGCAGTCCCAGAGATGCTGCTCGTCGTGGTTTTCGTGGAGGACAGTCAATAGCTCCGCGTGCGGAAGTTCCTCAATATCCCTATGCAGACCGGCGATCGGTTGAGTCTCTTCCCCCATTTTATTCCTCCGCCCCGTCGCAAAGCTTTAACTCGATATGTTTTCCCAACGCGGAGGCATATTTCTGCAAAACAACCAGTGTCGGAACTCTTTTTCCACTCTCCAGACGCGCCAGATTCGAAGGCAAAATTCCTGTGATGTCCGCCACATCCTGCTGGGTCATCCCCTGCTGCCGTCTCTCTTCCACCAGATGCCGGATCAGCTCACAGGACTGCTCCAACGTCCTTTTCTGAATGTCTTCCGAATAAGCGGACAGACGCTTTTCCCGCACTTCTTTTTCTTTTTCGTAATTCGTTCGATTATCCCGAAAATCGTAGGGCATTGACATTCCTCCTTCTCCTGTAAAGTCCGGTGCAGCCTGGCGCAGATTTGCAGTCCTACAGTATATTCACAAGCCACGGATCGACATCTGTAAGGGCACAATACAGCCAGGGATCCTCTTTGATTTCTTCTGCAAAGTCTCTTGCCAGCAAATATGCCTCCATCTCTGCTCCAAAAATGACTACTCCCATCATCTCTGCATTCCGCAGAGCGTCTTCCTTCTTTTGCTGCACGTACAAAGCAGCTTCCCTTGCGTGCTCTTCTTCTGCCTTTTCTATTTCCGCATCGATCCGCTTTTTCTTTTCCGCGTAATGTTTCAGATCCTCCAGGGAATCCAGATATACATAAAGCTCCTTCTGCACTTCATACATCTGATTTACTTCTTTATCATTTTTCTCCGGCTGTCTGGAAATACATTTTTGCCAGAAAATTGCCTTTCCTGTTTCCAAAATAGCCTCTCTGCATGCCTCGATGCGGGATTTATACGTTTCCGGCTGCTGTTCTGATTGAAGATTACTGATCGCTTCTTTTTTCAGCTTTTCTGCATACAGCATATGGATCCGAGGCAAATCCTTCAGCGGACTGTGTTCTCCATTCCATACCAGCCGATCCATCCAGAACAGCTGCTCAAACAGCGTATCCTCTTTATCATACAATAATGCCAGTTTTAGCATTGCAGGAATATATTGCCGATTTGCCGCAATTTCATAATATTTGCAGGCAACCTCCGGATGGTTCTTTTCCATCAGCGCTCCCATACAATAGCAGGCTTCCGGATGCTCCTGCTGAGCTGCCTGTTTCAGCCAGCTCAATACCTGTTTGAATTCTTCCTCGGACAGGTTCCCGTTTGCCTGCTGCGCTGTCCATATTGCAAGCCGATAGCAGGCTTCCGCATTTCCTACATCCGCTGCTTTTTGATATGCAGCAATCGCTTCTTCTATATTTCCTTTCTGCATGGCGTCCGCTCCCTGACGATACAATGCAAATGCACTGCCACGCAGCTTGCCCAGTTCTAAAATGCGGGCTGCCAGCGCCTCATCCTGTGCCAGGATCCAGTCGTACTCCAACAGATTGTCTTCGATATAATCCTGATTGACTGCACGCCGGATCCATTCCGCTGCAATGAATGGATTTTGTGTCTTTGTCATACCCTTTATCCAGAAATACCCACACAAAAATTCTGCAGGTGCATAGCTTCCAAACGCTGCCTTTTCCAGCTTGTCCGTCACTGTTTTATACTCCAACGTCTGTTTCATCTCATCTATGGCATCCTGATATAACTTCTTTGCCTCTTCCAGAGAAATTGCATCCTTGCCGCCATTTTCAAAATATGCCTTTGCCTCTTTCTGCTGCTCCTCAGCGATATAACCCTTCAAAGTCTGAATCGCTTCTTCACACGCTTCTTCCCGTCTTGCATCCGCCAGCTTCACTGCTTCAAACAGCTCCAGAGCCTCCCGATACGCATCCAGATTTCCTTCTTTTCCCATACAAATCTGCGCCACTTCATAGATGGACATAACGCTGCCCTGCCCGGCTGCAGTTCTGTACATTCTTTCCGCATCCGATTTCTGTCCATTCCGTTTATACACATTTCCTGCGACGACAGTTGCCCCACTGCTGCCATGTTCTGCCGCCCATTCCAGCCTGGTTACCGCCTCGGAATCATTCCGTTCGGTACCTGCGCCCTGGCTGTAACACAAGCCCAATGCATAATGGACGTCTCTTTCCAGCTCCAGGTCATATTTTTCGTTTCTCCGCATCTCATCCGCTTTCGTCAGGTTCTCAAATGCCTGCTGCGGATCTTTTTCACCACCGATGCCTCTCAGGCAATACCAGCCATATTGGTACTGCGCCTTCCGGTGCCCCAGCTCTGCTGCCTCGCGGTAAAGCTCGCGCGCCTGCACCAGATCTGTCTTTTTGATATCCTCTGCTTTCTGATAGCACTCTGTGGCTCTTCGCTCTTTTTCTTCGTTTGCCTGGCGCTCTTCCCATGCCAGATCGTCTTCTTTTTTTCTTCTGAAAAAAGCCCAGACTCCATATATATCGATAGCAATTATCACTACATTACAGGTAGAATTAAATCCTATGAGAAACAACAGCAAAACAACTCCTGCGATCAGTCCGTATCGAAGGAGTTTATATTTTCCCAGTTTTTCCCCGATAAATTCCATATCGATCACAACTGTAGTGACCGCTGCCGCAAACAGCACCAGCGATACAATTCCTCTTAAAAATGAAACCAATATTCCCATGACGCCCTCCGGTTTGGTAAATTTTTCATTAAATAAAGTATATATTTTCCCAGTTTATTCGTCAATATAATGGGCATCACGGCAAACGATTGTTAATTAATCATTCTTTTCACATTTGACTCGTCAGAAACAACATCCGCACAAGACAAATAGTCCATAACGCACCTCCAAACGATGATCTAACGCAATTACATCCTATATAGCGAAATAAATCCAACATTTTTCGTCTTAATTTCGTTTGAAGCGAATTTTTCCTGGGGTCAGGTACCAACACTCCGATTTCGTCCTCTCGTGTCAAAGGAAACTCACGCAAACAAATGCTCTGCCAGCTGTGCCAGTGCTTCGGTATCCTTCACCCCCGCTGTCTCGAATGCAGAATGCATGGCCAACTGTGCCAGTCCTACATCCGCAGAGGGAATGGAGACATGGGCAGTAGAAATGTTTCCAAGCGTGGAGCCGCCTGCGATATCCGAACGGTTTGCAAAGGTCTGCAGCGGGATCTCCCAGGTATTGCAGATCTGGCGGACAATTGCTGCAGAATAACCGTCTGTCGTATATTTCTGACTGCCGTTATATTTGAGCACAACACCACCGTTTAAGTACGGACGGTTGGTCGGATCGGTCTTCTCCGGATGGTTCGGATGCACCGCATGTCCGTTGTCCGCGGACAAAAGAAAGCTGTTCTGATAAAAGCTGCGCTTCCAGAGCCTGTTTTTATCCGGATAGACATTTTCCAGAACAATTTCCAGAAACTCCTCCAAAAACGTGGAATCTGCGCCCTGCTTCGTTCCGCTTCCAACTTCTTCATTGTCAAACAGCGCATACACACTGATAGATTCTTCCGGCTTCGATGCCAGAAATCCGCGCAGCGTCGCATAAGCACATTGCAGATCGTCCAGACGCGGAGAGCCGATCAGGGAATCGTCCGCTCCCATGATGCGCCCTTTATCCCGGTTATACACATACAGATCGCTGCCAAGAATCTCCTCTTCCGCCACGTCTGCCGCTTCTGCGCACAGCCTTTTGATCGAAAGCTCCTGATCCAGCCCCATCAGTGGTGCCATGTCTGTCTGCGGATTGTATGCAAAGCCATTGTTGATTTCCCGGTTAAAATGAATCGCTACATTGGGAATTATCAACAGGTCTTTTTTCAGATTGACGAGCTTTGCTTCCGGCTTTCCATCTTTTCCGGCCACAAACACACGACCGGCAACGGAAAGCGGGCGATCCAGCCACGGGCTTAAAATCATGCCGCCGTATTTTTCCACATTCAGCTTCACATAGGTGTTTTCCACCTTCATCTCCGGCACTTCCTTGATTTTAAAGCACGGAGAATCGCTGTGGCTTGCTGCAATCCGGAAACCCTTGGCAGGATTTTCGGGGATTTTCACCGCCAGCACCGCAGAACCGTTCTGCATCGTATAATAGCTTCCGCCCGGCACGAGAGCTCCCTCCGCCAGATTTTCCAGCTTTTCAAAGCCGTTTTCCAAAAGCAGCGCTTCTACGTTTGCCGCCGCATGGAATGCCGTCGGGCTCTCCTCGATAAATTGAAGCATCGCTTCGGTTATGCTTTGGTTTTTCATAATGTACCTCTCCTGATTTCCTATTTTAGTCGCCGCAGCCCCGGCGTTATGTTATCAAATAAACAAATGGCCAACCTGATAGACCACAAATGCCGCTATCCAGGCGATCACGCACTGTCCGACCACGACAAATACCGCCCATTTTCCGCCAAGCTCCCGACGAATCGAAGCGATCGCCGCCACACAGGGCGTATACAACAGGCAGAACACCAGAAGGCTGGCAGCAGAAAGCGGCGTCAGAACCGTCTGCAGCGCTTCTGTAGATCCAAACAGCACGGAAAGCGTCGAAACCACACTTTCCTTTGCCATAAATCCGGTGATCAGCGCCGTGGAGATCCGCCAGTCTCCAAAGCCCATGGGTGCAAACAAAAATGCAAGGCTTCCGGCAGCCAGCGCAAGTATGCTGTCTTTCGAATCCGCTGCAATGTTCAGATGCAGATCAAAGGTCTGCAAAAACCAGATCACCAGCGTTGCCATGAAAATAACGGTAAAGGCCCGCTGCAGAAAATCCTTTGCCTTGTCCCAGAGCAGATGTCCAACATTTTTGGCTCCCGGCATCCGATAGTTTGGCAACTCCATGACAAAAGGAACCGCTTCTCCCTGAAACAGCGTCCCACGCATGAAAAGTGCCATCAAAATCCCGATCAAAATTCCGCCAAAATACAGCGCAATCATCACAAGTGCCCCATGTTTCGGGAAAAACGCCGCTGTGAAAAACGCATAAATCGGCAGCTTTGCAGAACAGCTCATAAAAGGCGTCAGCAAAATCGTCATTTTCCGGTCCCGGGCAGAGGGCAGTGTCCGACTCGCCATAACACCCGGCACGGTACATCCGAACCCAACCAGCATCGGCACAATGCTTCTGCCGGAAAGACCGATTTTGCGCAGCAGCTTGTCCATCACAAACGCAACCCGCGCCATATATCCGCTGTCCTCCAACAGCGATAAAAAGAAAAACAGCGTCACAATGATCGGCAGAAAGCTCAAAACGCTTCCAACACCGTTAAAAATACCGTCCATCACAAGGGAATGAATCACATCGTTTACGTTCCACGCTGTCATGTGCGCATCCACCCAGCTTCCAAGCGCCGTAATCCCTGCATCGAGCAGATCTGACAGGCCTGATCCTATTACGCTGAAAGTCAGGAAAAACACCAGTGCCATAATGCCTGCAAAGCACGGAAGCGCCGTATATTTTCCCGTTAAAATCCGGTCGATTTTCTGACTGCGGATATGTTCTTTACTCTCTTTGGGACGAATCACCGTTTCGTCGCACACCTTTTCGATAAAATCAAACCGCATGTGCGCAATCGCAGCGGCACGGTCCAGCCCCCGCTCTGCTTCCATCTGGCAGATGATATGTTCCAGGGTTTCCTTTTCATTTTCATCCAGCTTCAGGCTGTCCCGGATCAGGACATCTCCCTCTGCAAGCTTGGAAGCTGCAAACCGCACCGGAATCTCCGCTTCTTTTGCATGATCTTCAATAAAATGCATGATCGCATGCAGACACCGATGCACGGCACCGCCGTCTTCCTCGCTGTCGCAGAAATCCACCCGTCCGGGGCGCTCCTGATACTTTGCCACATGAACCGCATGGGAAATCAGTTCTTCAATGCCTTCGTTTTTGGCTGCGGAAATCGGAACAACCGGAATGCCCAGAAGCGCCTCCATCTGATTAACCAGAATGGAACCGCCGTTTTCCCGCACCTCATCCATCATATTAAGCGCCAGCACCATCGGGATATCCAGCTCCATCAGCTGCATCGTCAAATAAAGGTTCCGTTCGATATTTGTCGCATCCACGATATTGATAATTCCTTTTGGGTGCTCCTCCAGCAGAAAGTTTCTCGTCACAACCTCTTCGCTGGAATAGGGGGACATCGAATAAATGCCCGGCAGATCCGTTACCAGCGTATTTTCCTGTCCACGGATCTGACCGTCCTTTCGGTCTACCGTAACACCCGGAAAGTTTCCGACATGCTGATTTGAGCCGGTCAGCTGATTAAAAAGTGTCGTTTTTCCGCAGTTCTGGTTGCCGGCAAGGGCAAACGTCAGTACCTCCTGATCCGGCAGCGGATCTTCCTTTTCCTTATCGTGATATTTTCCCTCTTCTCCCAGACCAGGATGCGGAATCGGCTTCCCCATCTGCCGGGAAGTCTCAGGACAGACGTCCCGCACATTCTCTATTTCAATTTTCTCCGCATCTGCCAGACGCAGCGTCAGTTCATAGCTGTGAATCCGCAGCTCCATCGGATCGCCCATGGGCGCATATTTCACCATCGTCACGTCGCCCTGCGGAATCAGTCCCATATCCAGAAAGTGCTGCCGAAGCGCACCCTCTCCTCCGACCGATTTAATTGTAGCTGTTTTTCCAATTGGTAATTCTCGTAATGTCATGTTTTCTCTCATTTCCGCGCACGCTTTTTACACTCTTTTTCCCGTGCGCCTTACTTTCGACTGTCAGTCATGCAAGAACGCTGACTCACTTGCGCTCATTATATCATACTTCCATTCACTGATTCTACAAATAAACTGTTCTTTTATATACTCTCGGAAGGATTCCGCCTTCCATCAGGAGCTTGCAGAAGTCAGCAAAGTTAATAAGCGCCAAATTCCACTCTGTTTTGCAGAATTTGACGCTTCTCTTTTTCGATTTTCTTCGAATTTATTTCTTCTTCCGTTCTACCAGTTCGCCAACGAGGTAGCATACCGCTGCAATAACCATACCGTTGACAGAAGCGATGCCCCACGGAACCAGATTTGCAACAGCCGCGCCGATGAGAACGCCTGCGATTGCGAACCAGTTGACCTGTCTGGGAATCACATCCCATTTTTCGTATTCTTCTTTATGGCAGAAATAGCCGAGTACAACAATCATGCCAACCGGAGGCAGTGTGCAGTTTAAGATATTCAGCCAGCCGACAAAATTGTTGTACAGCCATACCGCGGTTACGGTTCCCAGAATACCGGAAATTACAACCATCGGACGTTTACGCACTTTTGTGATATTGGACAGTCCAAGACCTGCGGTATAAAGCGCGTTATCATTGGTTGTCCAGATATTTAAGCCCAGGACGATAATCGCAAATACCGTCAGGTTCAGCGCAACCATAACTTCAAAAATATCGTTTCCGCCTACATAAACGCCGCTGAACGCGCCGAAGCAGAACATCAGACTGTTGCCGATAAAGAATGCGACTACTGTGACGATAACGGACTGCAGTGCCGTTTTGGAAAATCTTGCAAAGTTCGGAGTTGCCGTACCGCCGCTGACAAACGAACCGATGACCAGTCCGGCGCCTGCAATGACGCTCATACCCTGGCTTTCTGCAAATTTTTCAGCCAGCGGAACGTCACCGGTTTTGACCGCCATTACCATCGCCGTAATGCCGAGAATTGCGATCAGCGGAACGGAAATATAGCTGACGATGGTCATCGCCTTAATTCCGAAAAATGCGGAACCGGTCATGCAAATGCCGGCAATCGCAACGAGCAAATAAGGCAGCCACGGATTTTCCGGAGCGATCAGTTTTGCAACCGGAATTGCAAACATCGCAACGCCTACGCCAAACCATCCGATCTGGGTAAAGCTGGTCAGCACAGACGGCAAATAGGAGCCCTTTGCACCGAAGGAATGCTGTGCCAGCAGATCCAGGGAAAGTCCGGTTTTGGCACCGACATAAGCCAGAGAGCCGGTATAAATTGCAAGAATGATACCTCCCAGGATCAGGGAACCGATAAAGCCGGACAGATCAAGGCTGTCACCCAGCGTCTGTCCCGTCCACATGCTGGCTGAAAAAAACGTAAAGCCAAGCATGATCATAAACATTGTCAGCAGCCTGCGCCGTGCAAACTGAGGCACCGGCTGCAGGGAATAATCGTGGTCTTCTACTTTGGTTTCTTTTGCATTACTCATGTCTTTTTTCTCATTTCTCCTGTCTATTTATTCATTTTATAAACCGGATCGGCCGGGTAACCGCCCCGGATATTCTGCATTCCGCGCTGTATGGCATCTTTGGAATTTTTCCAGTCCGCGTCCTTGTTCTGGTAATCGAATTTTTCAATCAGCCAGTCCACATCTGCGCTCATACGCTCCATATTTTTCTGCATGATCTCGAAAATTTCCGGGAAAAAGGTCTCTTTTTCCTTTTCCGACAGTCTGGTATCCGCGCTGCTGCAAAGCTCCCCAAAATGATGCAGACAAAAGCCCTTGCTCTTCGCAATCCGTGCTTTGAAATCCGGGTCTTTTTCATATAAATAGAAAAAAGTGTCCAGATAGCGCTCGTATTCTTTTTGGAAACGGTCGCAGATATAGCAGGTGCTTTCCTTTTTCTGCACCCAGTCTGCCACGGAGTTTTTCGGTGCAATTTTGCGCAGCTTGTCCCCCATCGACTGCTTCTGCGGCCTGAAATGCCTGAATTCGCCATCCATTTCGGACAGCAGTTTTTTATAGTAGGTTTTTAAAATCCAGCCATTGCCAAGGGTGTTGCCGTAATCGAACATTTTTTTCATGTGCGTGCGGCAAAATCCTTCCCGGTCTGTATCCTCACGGACATCGCTCTCCATGTACGAAGCGCAGGAGCCAAGCACAAAATCCATCAGATCCTGCTCTACATTCCGCTCGATATAACAAAAAGGGCACTCATCGCCCGCATTTACCGCATCATTCAGCGGTATCGTATAAAGCTTTTCTTTCACTCTTCTTCCTCCATTCCGCAGTTGCTTGCGCCTTTAAGTCTCTTTTATGGTCATCCGCCGCAGCGTGTCCAGATAAGCGCAGATCTCTGCAAAAAGCTGCTCCGGGGAAAAATCGTAGCGCTCCGACATCTCATCGGTCAGCCCGTCGATCGTATAGCGCACCATTTTTGTCACACGCACAGAATCCCCGTATGGTGCAAAAATGCTGTAATCTGCCTGCATGCTGTATGCCCGCAGCCGATCCTCGTAATCCAGCTTCTTTTCCGCGATCCGCTCCACCGCTTCCGTATTCTCTTCTTTTACCGCAACATCCAGAAACCGCTGCATATACGGATAAAGCTTCATCACCTGCATCCGCGCCTGTTCCATCTGCTTTGTCAGGGCAAAATAATCCGTTTCGGAACGTTTTACCTCTCTGGAAAGCTCCAACAACATAAAGCGCGCGCTGTAGTCAAACAGAAATCCGTACAGCCCCAGTTTACTTCCAAAATAATGAAAAAGCAGTCCCTTACTGATCCCCGCCTCCTTTACGATCTCATCCGTGCTGGCGTGTCGATAGCCGCCCCTGGAAAAAATCTTCAGAGATGCGTTGATCATCCGGTCCTGCTTTTCCTGTTTCAAATCAAAAAATTTATCATTCATGTGTCTGTCCCCGCGTCATTGACTTTCTGAGTCGTTTCATTCTATCATACCTGCAGGGTCACTTCAATGTTAAGTTTATAGATTTTTCATACATACTGACCTTTTCATTTTCATAAAATAGTATTAAAATGAGAGAAATAAGTAACCATATTCTGGTATATGTATGGAGGGCATTATTATGGCTAAAAAATTAGGAAAACTTTTCACTCTCGCAGTTACCGCCGGCACCGCTGCTGCCGCTGCTTATTATTATCTCCAGAATAAAAAAGCCGCAGTGCAGGAAGCTCCGGAAGAAGAGGATGATTTCGAAAAAGACCCAGAGGATGACTTTGACGACACCGATTTCACGGACGATGATTTCGTTGATGAAAGCGAGCATCCGGAGGAAGCCAAAGAAGAAGCAAAAGAAGACACTCCCGTCTTTTCTTCCGAAACGAAAGAGGACGGGCATACCTATGTGACCCTGGACTTAAAGGCTGCTCAGGATAAGGCTGTCCAGCTGCGCGACACTGTTTTCAATAAAGTCGGCGACACCGTTTCCAGAATCAAAAACAGCAGCGAATACGAAACCGTAACCGGCAAGATCAACGAAACGGTCGACAAGGTTCGCAGCAACGAAGATGTACAGGCTGTCGAGGAAGCCGCTCACACTGCTGCCGGCGCTGCAAAGCAGGCCGGAAGTGCTGCCGCTGATCTGGCCAAAGACGCCGCCCGCTACGTAGCAGACAAGGTTCACACCACTGTAGCCGAAGCTGCTGCAGAGGCAAAGGAGGCTGCAGAGGCAATTGCAGAGGAAGAGGCTGCAAAGGAGGCTTCCGCTGCTCCGGCGACCGATGCTCCAAAAGCTGAGGAAACCTCCGGCGATGTAAAGACTGAGGAAACCGCTTCCGAATCCGATGCTCCGGCGGCAGAATAAACAGCTGTAACTGAAAACTGAGACCTGAAACGAACGCGCCTCCGGCTGAAGAAGTTCTCGTTACAACGGAGGCTGACAACTAAAAAACGAGGCTATCTTGCAGTCATAAACTGATGGGATAGCCTCGTTCTCATTTCTAATAAGCCATGTCTTTCCTATCTGCCTTGCCCCTGTGACCAAAAGTGCCTTTCTTTCTGCAAGCAGCTTGCCTGCAGCCAACAAACAGTGGCAGCGCTCCCTGGACCCCT
>ERZ857965.3527-NODE-3527-length-11623-cov-23.525069_pt1 | contig 11623 bp, 10 predicted proteins | sample MGYA00519758_ERZ857965 | MGnify/ENA primary metagenome ERZ857965 (study PRJEB31778, sample SAMEA3449381) | human gut metagenome | biome: human gut; feature: human-associated habitat; material: faeces | place: United Kingdom | collected 2010/2012 ...
GGAGGATGCGCTTGCAAAGGCAGGGCTTACCGCCAGACAGCGTGATAAGGTCATGGGAGAAAATGTGCTGCGCGTATACCGGGAGGTGTTGGGATAAGGCGCTGTATTCTGCTTGCAGATTTTCAGACGGAATGTTATACTGAGATCAATCTCACAAAAGAAAAATGCTGCAGAGATTGAGGATGGATTTTTTGAAATGAACATAAATGAAATTGCAAAGTTGGCAAATGTCTCCCGGGCCACCGTTTCCCGTTACTTTAACGATGGCTATGTCAGTGCAGAAAAGCGGGAGCAGATCCGCAGGGTGATCGAGGAGACCGGTTATAAACCGTCTGCGCAGGCACAGATGCTGCGTACCAAAAAGACGAAGCAGATCGGTGTGATCATCCCGAAGATCAATTCCGAATCCATCAGCGGGATGGTCTCCGGGATCAGCAAGGAGTTAAAGCAGGCGGGCTTCTGGCTGCTTTTGGCAAACACGGAAAACCAGGAACGCGAGGAAGTGGAGTATTTAAAGCTCTTTTCCGAAAATCAGGTGGACGGGATTATCCTGATCGGGACGATTTTCACACCGGCGCACAAGCGTGCACTGCGCGCGCTGCAGGTTCCGGTCGTGGTGCTGGGACAGAAGCTGGAAGGCTACAGCTGCGTCTATCAGGATGATTATCTTGCAGCAAAGGAATCTGCGCGTATGATGTTAAAGGATGCGAAGCATCCGGCGTGTCTTGGTGTGACGAAGCGAGATCATGCAGCCGGGGAAGAACGTTTCCGTGGATTTTTGGATGTTCTGGAAGAAAAGGGAATAGACTGGGACAACAGCTTTTATGAGGAAAGTGCTTTTTCTGTTGAGGACGGCTATGAGGCAATGGGACGCTTATGGGAGCGGCATCCGGAGATTGATGCAGTATTTGGGGCAACGGATTCTGTAGCGCTCGGCGCGCTTGGCTGGCTGCAGGAGCATCAGATCCGGATTCCGCAGCAGGTTGCGATTTCCGGCGTGGGCGACACGGTTTCCGGGCGGATCGTTGCGCCGAAGCTTTCCAGCGTGCACTTTTTTTACCAGACCAGCGGACAGGAGGCGGCGCGGCTTTTGCTGGAGCTGATGAATGGAAATCCTGCGGGAAAAGAAATTAAAATGGGTTTTCGTACAGAGGAGAGAGGGACGACGCGCTAAACTGCGATTTAGAAAAATTTAAGAATTGTTTTGGAAAAGCTTCCACAGTTTTTGCGGGAGCTTTTTTTGTTGTGTCGGTATGCTTGTACTCAGAAAGAGAAAGCGAGGAATAGCAATGAACGAAACAAAAACAAAACAATCTGTAACACAGCAAAAATCAAACTGGAAGCCCTGGCAGATCGTGCTGGTGATCCTCCTCGGATTATGTGCCCTGCCGGTGGTGGTCCCGGTAGGGTTCGGACTGCTTGCCGCTGCAGTCGGCATTGCAGTAGCACTGGGTGCCTGCGTGCTCGGTCTGTTGGCCTGCAGTGCAGCCTGCGGCATCGGAATGATCCTTGTGCTGGCAGCACTGCTTCTGGGCGGACTGTTTTTCATCGGGACAGGAATTGTTTCGATGTTTCATGCGGTTGGCAGCGGCTTTGCGATTCTGGGCAGCGGCTTTATGATGACATGCTCAGCAATCCTGGGCACAGCATTGCTGATCGGACTGGTGTGGCTGATCTGGAAAGGAATTTTATGGATCCGCAGCAAGGTTGGCGGAAAGAAAAAAGCCGGCAGCGCAGAGCCGGAACCTGAGGCAGCGCCCGGCGAACAGATGACGGGCACATCTGCTGCTGAAACGGACAGCAACGGATTTCACCTGCTGGAGAAAAAGGAGGCGGACAGCGATGAAAAATAAAACATTGAAAAAGACGCTTCTGATTTCGACAGGTCTGTTGGCAGCAGGCGGCATCTGTATTGGCATTGGGATTGCGATGGGAGGAAGCCCGGTGTTTTATCTGGATAACGAAGGAATTCATTTGAAAGAGACAACAGCCTGCCCGGAGACGGTACAGGATTATGCCGGACAGAAGCAGCTGGCAGCGTTTGAAAAAATTGAGGTGGATCTGAAATCCGGAGAGTTTTCTTTGGAGGAAGGCGATTCTTATAGTGTTGAATATCTTCTGGCAGGCGATCGGGAAGAACCGGTGTGCCAGGTGGAGAATGGAAAACTCATAGTGAAAGAAAGGGATTCCTGGAAAACGCAGGAAGGAAATCGGTGGTATTTCCGGCTCTGGGGAGAAGAAGGAGAACGGCGGCAGGACGCTCCTTATGTGAAAATCACAGTACCGAAGGGTGCCAGGCTGAAAGAAATTTCGATCGATGCACCGTGGGATATCGATCTTGCAGCGAATCTTTCTGCAGAGAAGCTTTCTGTAAAGACGAGCTATGGTGAGATTAAAATGGAGGACTGGAACGGAATTGACCTGAGTATTTACGACGAAGACGGTGACATCAAGACCGGAAATCTGACCGGTAATAAGGTAGAGATCACCGGTCTGTATGGAGATCTGAACATTGGCTGTATCGAAAGCACACAGGCGTCTTTGGAAGCGGAGAATGGTTCGGTAACTGTTTTTGCAGGAACGCAGGGCACGCTGGACGTAAAAAACAGTTACGGGGATACGAACATATACGAAATGCAGAAGGCGGATGCATATGGATATGATCTTCGCACAGAATATGGTGAAATTCATTTTTCGGGATATGAGATGATGGAAAATGAGAACGGAGACGCAGCAGAGTACAGAAAACAGGCACCCGGCAGTGCTGTCATCCGGGTATCCGCAGAAAACGGCGATATCAAAATCCGGGAGAATGTTGCGCGAAGCACTTTGGAAGAAACAGTTGCAGAAACAAAATCTGTAGACGAAGAGGAGTGATTTCAATTTCATAAAGACGTAGAGACAGCTCCGGCAATCTAAAAAAAGGATTGTCGGAGCTGCTTGTATAAGTTGCCTGAAAAGATGTATACTCTTTTTGGCGAAAACGTGAATTTACAAAATGTCGTGAAAACAGAGGGCGGGGGTTACCATGGATTACAGGAAAACAGCACAGCAGATCTGTGACAACATAGGAGGCAGGAAAAATATCATCAGCGCTGAGCACTGTGCGACGCGACTGCGTCTGGTCATCGGAGACAATGACAAGTGCAGCAAGGAAGCAATCGAAGCAATCGACGGTGTGAAGGGAGTCTTTTTCGCGTCCGGACAGCTGCAGATTATTTTCGGGACAGGAACGGTCAACAAGGTTTACGACGAATTTATCCAGATCGCGGGCATCAGCGCATCTTCCAGGGAAGAAGTCCGACAGGCAGCAAGTACAAAGACGAGCCTTTGGAGGCGTGCAGTAAAGACATTGGGAGATGTATTTATTCCGATCATTCCGGCGATCGTAGCGAGCGGTCTGCTGGTGGGGATTCTGGAAGGACTTTGTGAGGTTTATCCTGCAATGGAGCAGTCCGGTACATATACGATCCTTCACCTGTTTTCGAATGCGGCATTTGTTTTTCTGCCGATCCTGATCGCGATCAGCGCGGCAAAGGTATTTGGCGGAAATCTGTATCTTGGTGCAGTTATCGGTATGATCATGATTCATCCGAATCTCCAGAATGCATGGACAGTTGCCACAGAAGGTGTTAAAGCAACTCAGAAAGTATGGTTTGGACTTTACTCTATTGATATGGTCGGATATCAGGGGCATGTAATTCCGGTTATCATTGCAGTATGGGTACTGGCTCAGATTGAGAAGAGACTTCACAAAGTAGTGCCGGCAATGTTTGATCTGTTTGTTACTCCGCTTGTAAGTGTCTTTGTAACAGGATATCTGACATTATCCATTATCGGACCTATCTTTGTTACTGTTGAGAACGGACTTCTGAATGGGATTCAGTGGCTGATCGCATTGCCATTTGGTATCGGAAGTTTTATTATGGGTGCGTTTTATGCACCGACGGTGGTTGCCGGTGTTCACCATATGTACACGATCATTGATCTTGGACAGTTGTCTAAATTTGGAGTTACTTACTGGCTGCCTCTTGCTTCTGCAGCGAATATTGCACAGGGTGGAGCCACTCTTGCAGTAGCACTTAAGACAAAGGATCAGAAGATTAAATCAATGGCAGTTCCGTCTGCATTAAGTGCCTGTATGGGAATTACTGAACCTGCGATTTTTGGTGTTAACCTTCGCTTTGGAAAACCATTTGTGATGGGATGTATTGGTGGTGCATTTGGTGCACTGTTTGCATCTGTTACAGGACTGGGGGCTACGGGAACTGGCGTAACCGGTATCTTTGGAATTCTTCTTTGTCTGAATAATCCGGTTTCTTATATTCTTATGTTTGTGATTGCATTTGGTGCTGCCTTTGTACTTACCTGGTTGTTTGGATATAAGGACACTAATGTTTCTGAAAAGACAGAAAGTGTTGAAGCTGTGGGAGATAAATCAACAACAGAAAAAAGCAATGCAGATGATTCTGTGCTTTATAGTGTATCAGAAGGAACTGCGATTTTGCTTTCCCAGGTAAATGACGCTACATTTGCTTCGGAAGTACTTGGAAAAGGAATTGCCGTAATTCCATCGAAGGGTGAAGTTGTTGCTCCATGTGATGCTGTGGTTGAGACTGTTTTTGATACAAAGCATGCAGTTGGTTTAAGTACGGAAAGTGGTATGGAGCTTCTGATCCATATCGGGATCAATACAGTGGAATTGAATGGAAAATATTTTACATCTCATGTAAAGAATGGAGATCACGTAAAGAAAGGCCAGCTTCTGGTTTCCTTTGATATGGAGAAAGTTAAGGCAGCAGGATACGATGTGACGACTCCTCTTATTGTAACGAATTCGGATGATTATAAAGATGTGAAAATTCTGTCGGAAGATTCGGTAACACCATCAGATAAAGTATTGGAGATTGTGAAATGAGTACGCTAACTAAAGTTCTTGAAAGAAATATAAAAGTAATTGAAAAGAACGCAGATCTGACAGAAGGAAGATTCCGGCTTGGACATCATCTGATGCCGCCGGTCGGATGGCTCAATGATCCGAATGGACTATGCTGGTATAAAGGCAAATATCATGTGTTTTTTCAATACGCTCCCTTTGATGTGGAAGGTGGACTGAAATTCTGGGGACATTATACAAGCGAAGATCTGGTAGACTGGAAATACGAAGGGACAGCTCTTTATCCGGATTCTCCTTATGACTGTCATGGTGTCTATTCCGGATCTGCATTGGCAGAGAGTGAAAAACTTCATTTGTTTTTCACCGGGAATGTAAAGATTGACGGTGATTATGATTATATTAATGAAGGACGTGAGACCAGTACGCTTCATGTAGAAAGTGAGGACGGAATTCATTTCGGAGATAAAGAAGAGATAATTTCTTTTGAAAAATATCCGGAAGAGTTTACCTGTCATATCAGAGACCCGAAAGTCTGGAAAGAAAACGACAGGTATTTTATGGTTCTTGGTGGACGTCTTAAGGGAGATAAAGGTGCAGTTCTGGTTTATGAATCAGAAAATCTGAAAGAATGGAAATTTAAACATATAATAACCACACCGGAAGCTTTTGGCTATATGTGGGAATGCCCGGACTATTTCGAACTGGACGGGAAGAAATTTCTGTCTGTATCACCACAGGGCTTGAAGAGGGAAGAATTTCGTTTTCAGAATATCTATCAGTCAGGCTATTTTCCGGTAAAAGAGGATGGCTCTGTAGATGAAAGAGACTTTCGTGAGTGGGATATGGGATTTGACTTTTATGCTCCACAGACCTTTACAGATAACAGCGGAAGGCGACTTCTGATAGGATGGATGGGAATGCCGGATGCAGAGGAGGAATATACCAATAAAACCATTGATGAAGGCTGGCAGCATTGTCTTACCGTACCGCGGGAACTGAGGGTAAAGGATGGAAAAATATTCCAGTATCCGGCAAAAGAACTGGAGAGACTCCGAAAAGAGAAAACAATTCTTGATGATGAAAAATCAATTGTTGAGGTTCGTGTAGAAGTAAATGAAGGTTTTGATCTGTTAATTGAAGATATTGCAGTGACAGACAGAAGTTTTCAGATCAGTATGGGCGGACAGATGCTCTTTAAATATGAAAATGAAATTGCGGAGATTGGATTTTCTGAAATTGCGGGTGCAGGAAGAAATAAGCGGAAAGCGAAAGTCAGTGAACTGAACAATATCCGGATTCTTGCAGATACTTCTGCAGTGGAACTTTATCTGAATGATGGAGAGATTGTATTCTCAACCAGATATTATCCGGATCGTGAAGATCTGCAGCTAAAGGTAAAAGGCGGAAAATTCAGGGGAAATCTCTGGAATCTTCGAAAAATGATATTCACAAAATAAGAAAATAAACGTATAATAAAGCAGGTGGGAAAGAAAATCCGCAGTCGGTTTCCCTGCCTGCTTTTTTGACATATTGGTATTTCTGGTGCTGAGAGATTTGGCTGTCAGAAAGAATATGTGTCCGGATGATATACGTGTTTTAAACCGACTGTTTATTATAGAAACAGGGACGACCGCAAAAGATAGCAGTTGTCCTTTACATAAATTATAAAAAATTTCAAATAATGCAATTCCAGACAATAAGACAGTTGCTTGATTATAATATATGACTGTCGGGTGATTATGATGAATTATACTTACATTGTTAAATGTGCAGATGGGACTCTTTATACAGGGTGGACAAACTGTCTGCAAAAACGTATGAAAGCACACAACGAGGGAAAGAACGGCGCGAAATATACAAGGACCAAAAGACCGGTTACACTTGTATATTATGAAGGATTTTCAACAAAAGAAGAAGCGATGAGACGTGAATATGAGATTAAACAATTTACCAGAAATAAAAAACTGGAGTTGCTGAGCTTCTGAACCCGTCAGATAAGGAGGATAAGAGAAAATGAAAAAGATGACAAAATGGCTTGCAGTATGTGCAGTATGTGTGATGGGCAGTGTTCCGGCCATGGCAGCAGAAGTACCGGATGTTACTGTAACACCGATCCCGATTGAAACACCGGCTCCGGATGTAACACCAATCGAGACACCTGCACCAACACCCATACCGGAGGTGAAAAATGGCTGGTATGAGTATGGAACAAAAAATAAGAAATATTTTAAAGATGGACAGTATCTTACAGGAATGCGTAAAATCCATGGTGAAGTTTATTATTTCAGTCCAAAAGGATTTATGAAAACCGGATGGATCAAATACAATAACAAGAAATATTATTTTGGTTCCAATGGAATACGTTACAGTGGCGTTAAGAAAATCAGCGGAAAATATTACTATTTCAGTGATAAGGGTGTTCTGAGAACGAAAACAGTTAAAGTTGGAAATACAATTTATTATTGTACAGAAAAGGGAATTCTGGAAGCCTGGAAAAAAGGAAAGACGATTTATTATCCAAATGGAAAGAAAATGAATTCCACCAAAGCGTATGAGTATGAGACTTTGCAGAGAGCAAAGAATGTTGTCAGCAAGATCACAAAACCGAGTATGTCAAAGAGTGAGAAATTTGAAACCTGTTTCAGATGGGTAATGTATCAGCATTATTACGATACCAGAAGAATATTTTATAATCAGACTGCATGGCCTGCGTTATATGCAAATGATTATCTGATACTGAGCGGAAAAGGCGGGGACTGTTTCTCAGATGCCTGTTCGTTTGCCTATCTTGCAAAGGCTCTTGGATATAAGAATGTTTATGTCTGCGTAGATACAACGGCAACTGACGGAAGCGGTCATTGCTGGGCTGAAATCGGAGGCAGAGTATATGATCCGCTGTTCGCAGAGGCGAAGAGCTATTATGGATATTTTGGCGTGGGATATGGATCCTATGGATTGTATCCGGAAAGAAGAGTAGCTGTGTAATATAAAAGCTTTCCTGCAGGGATTATGCTGCAGCAGAGAAAATTGTATTGTTAAGGGGTTGCAGCACCGGAAAAAATCCGGTGCTGCAACCCCTTGTTTTGTTTATTGGCAAATTGACGGTTATACAGGTAGTGGAGCAACAAAAAAGTACATGACAATGAAATGGCAGGCACTTCCAAGCATAACAAAGATGTGAAAGATCTCATGGGAACCAAAATTCTTATGTCTGGAATTAAAAAGCGGAACTTTTAATGCATAGATCACACCACCGATGGTATAAATGATTCCGCCTGCAAGAAGCCAGTCAAATCCTGCACGTGGGAGTGCATGGAAGATTGGAACAAATGCCAGTACACACAGCCAGCCCATGGCGATATACAGTACAGAGGACAACCATTTGGGACAGGTAATCCAACAGCCCTTTAAGATAATGCCGAGGACTGCAATACTCCATACCAGCGCGCACAGAATATATCCAATGCGGTTATGAAGAACGATCAGGCATACAGGAGTATAGCTTCCGGCGATCATCACAAAAATCATCATGTGATCCATTTTTCGCAGCCGTCGATTGACCTTCTCTGTAGAATCTACAGAATGGTAAATGGTACTGGCTGCATAGAGCAGAACCATGGTAAGTATAAAAATACTTAAAGCAACAATATGGAGCACATCATAAGAACGCGCTGCCTTGATAATAAGAGGAACTGCTCCGACTGCAGCGAGAAGAAGGGCAATACCATGAGTGATCGCACTTCCGGGATCTTTTAATTTAAATTTCATAAAAACGCCTCCATTCATTCAGATAAACATAATGAAAACAATATAACATAGTTTTAAAAACTACATATCAAGTATATAAATACTATAGCACAAAAAAACAAAAAATCAAGGGCTTATTTTGGGAATCAAAGAAATGTTTGTCCGGCAATGCAAATGAGTTACAGGGTTGTGAAGATGAGGAAAACAGTTGAATCTATATGATAAATCTCCTATAATACAAGTAAAGTAAGTGGTAAAGGAGACAGTTCCATGGGAAAAACCATAACGATATGTTTTACAAATAATAAGGGTGGAAGTGGAAAAACCACAACCTGTTCAAACCTTGGAGCGGCGATGGCTCAGGCAGGGAAAAAGGTTCTTCTGATCGATGGAGATATGCAGTTAAATCTTTCTCTTGCTTTTTTTCCGGAGAACTGGGTGCTGGAGCAGGCGAAAGGAGAGAAGAATCTGTATTGCGCAATCGGAAAACAGGAAGAGCTCAGCGGTTATGTGGTACATACTCCCTACGAAAATCTGGATCTGATACCATCGTCTACATTGATGAGTTCTATAGAATATGAACTTTTTACAAAATGGCAGAGAGAATTTATCCTGCGAAAATGCATTCAGAAGATAAAGGATGCAGGAAATTATGACTATATTCTGATTGATGCACCTCCTACGCTGGGTGGTTGGGTGATGAATATCCTTTGTGCATCAGACCGGGTAATTATTCCTGTTGAGGCAAGTCCATGGGGAATGTTCGGACTTGCGAATATGTTTGAATTTCTTAATGAAGTAAAGCAGATTACTCCGGAACTGGAAGTTGCCGGAATTGCAGTGACAAAGGTAGATACAAGAAAGAGTTATTATAAACAGACAATGGAAACACTGCATGAACTTGAGGATATTCATGTATTTGAGCAGATCATCAGAGTGGACAGCTCTGTAGAATGGTCACAGGATAACAGTATTCCGGTTGTGGAATATAAAAAATCAAGCAGAAGTGCCAGGGAATATACGAGATTGGCAGAGGAGGTCATGGAATTATGTCAGTAGGCAGGGAGAGTATTCGGCGTGCAGCAAATGCAGGTGCCGGGAAAACCGTAAAGAAGCCCGTTGTATCCACAAAAGAGGCAGAGAAACCGGAAACAATATCTGTTACAGAAGAAAAGAAAAAAACAGCAAAAGGTTCTGTTCATATTAATGAGGAACTGCCGGTATATCTTCTTTAAAAGTTACTTGTAAGTGCTTGAGTATTTTGTTATTTTATAGAATATAATCAAGTGGTTGCGCAAAAAGTGGGGTATTTTATGGAAACAGAAGAAAAGAAGATATATACAATAGAAGATATCGCCCGGGAGCTTGGGGTAAGTAAGACTACGGTATCACGTGCTATTTCAGGAAAGGGAAGAATCAGTCAGGCTACAAGAGACAGAGTACGGGCATTTATAAAAGAACATGATTACAGACCCAATGTTGTGGCAAAGGGGTTGGCACAGCGTAAAACTTATAATATTGCACTGCTGATGCCGAAGGATTATGTTGCCACAGAGTTTCTTTTTTTTAAAGACTGTATGAATGGAATCTGTGAGATGGCTTCCTCCTATGAGTATGATATTATTATTTCTATGATTGATGGAGCAGATGTATCGCAGATACAGAGACTGGAGGCAAATCGAAAAGTCGATGGGATCATTGTAAGCAGAGCAGTGGTAAGTTCCAAGGTACAGAAATATCTGAAGAACTGTAAGGAACCATATATATTGATCGGCCCATCTTCAGATCCGGAAGTTCCGTTTGTAGATAACAAGAACCAGGAAGCCGGAAAAGAACTGACAAGTATTATGTTGATGAAAGGTTTTCGGAATCTGGCACTTCTGGGTGGAAATCAGTCCTACAATGTTACCGGAAGCAGATATCAGGGTTTTCTGGAAGCACATGAGGAAATGGGAGTTTCTGTTAACGAAAATCTGATCTTCATGGATACGGATAATCAGGCAGCAGTATCTGATGCTGTGAAGAGACTGCTTGAAGAAGGCGCGGATGGTATTGTCTGTATGGATGATGTGATCTGCAGCATGTGTCTGAGCAGTCTGAGGGAAAAGAAAATATCGGTTCCTGCAGAAATAAAAATAGCCAGTATGTATGACAGTAAGAATCTGGAATATAATAATCCACCGATTACCAGTATACGCTTTGATACGGTAAGACTGGGAAAGATGGCATGTGCGAAATTACTGAACATCCTGGGAGAGAAGCCACTGGAGGATACAGTGCCTCTGAACTACCAGGTAGTGTTGCGGGAGTCGACACAGTAGTATATGGATGTAAAATCCGATCAGATTATAGAAATTGAAAATGAATGGCAGGATTAGAAAGTTCTCTGTATTTATTGTAAGGATCAATAAGCAGAGAACTTTTTGTGTATAAAAAAATCGGTTGAAATTCTCTGGACAATCTGATTTTATCAAAATGAAAACGGTTGCACAAATCAAGTATATCATTGTATGAAAAAACGAAAAAATCAAACTGAATTGTGCAATATGACAAAAAAAGAGTTTTGAAATTAGATAATAATGGCTAATTGACTTTATAAATATAAAGGAATATACTAAAAATATGAACAAACGGTTGCGCAAACAAAACTGAGGGCGTTTATTACGCAAATCGGATGCGGGCTGTTTAGGCATAACCATCAAAAACAGGAGGAAGAGAAAATGAGAAAAAATGTAAAAAAGGTGATTGCACCGTTACTGGCAGCTACTATGGCACTTTCCTGCACAGTATGTGTAAGTGCAGCAGAGGATGAGACAATTAAACTGACTGTATGGGGAGCTGAAGAAGACCAGAATTTATTAAAAGAACTGACAGATAAATTCCAGGAGAAGTATGCAGATCAGAAATTTGATATTCAGATTGGCGTAGAATCTGAGTCTACTGCAAAAGATACTATTCTGACAGACGTAGAGGCTGGTG
>ERZ857965.3530-NODE-3530-length-11616-cov-4.162270_pt1 | contig 11616 bp, 10 predicted proteins | sample MGYA00519758_ERZ857965 | MGnify/ENA primary metagenome ERZ857965 (study PRJEB31778, sample SAMEA3449381) | human gut metagenome | biome: human gut; feature: human-associated habitat; material: faeces | place: United Kingdom | collected 2010/2012 ...
TTAACATATACTTTCAGTATATTCCAGTATATGAAGATAATTTCACATCATTTTTAACTTCATTTATCTGTCCGCTTATCATCACTTTTGGAATTACTGCCGATTCTTCTGGCTCCGAAAATGAATGAAATTAATATAGATACTTTGCAGATGATTAGAACCATCGTCTGCGTGTAGATATCATATCACAAAAAAAGGGCAGTCTCAAGGAAGGATTTCTTATGTTTTCCTTAAGTCTGCCTCTGATAATTTTGTTTCATATTTTAATATAAACAGCCAGCTGCTTTCTCCTAAACTAGCTGCTCTTAATAAGTCCCATTTCTATAAATATCGGATACAGGTAGCTTGCGCCGAAGCATTTCAGTTTTTTAGGTCCTGCCACCTCTCCACTTAATTCTATGATTTTTTCAAGTGCCAGATCCACGGAAGCTTTCGTTATGGATTTCGTCTTTCTTGACACAAACATTTCATTTCCACGGATTTGATATATATACTCCAGTCCCTTCACGGTACGAAAGGTCTGACTCTGTAGCAGGACTAATTCGTTCCATAGATAATCCTGCGCTTTTTCTCGTTCTGTCTCCTGAAAGATCCGCTCTCTAAGCTCCATAACATTTACCGGACCATAATTGTCAGCACAAGGTTCGTTACCCATAGAATTATAGAAAGTACAATTGCAACTATACAGAAGTTGCGCCCGGCTTTTGCCCGTCCTTTTAATGCAGACTGCATGCCTATGCGTGCTCTACTGTAGCCAAGTATTGCAAGGATAATAGAAATCAATGGTGATAAAAAGCTGATACCAAATGCCAGAATTCCGAACACAAGTGCCATCGTTGCTGCGCCGGAATTATCCACGGTCTTCACCTGAACCGGCTGTGATTTTGGCTGTCCATTTGCACCATTCATGCCCTGCTGTCCTGTCATCTCATTCATACCAACCTCAGGAATCGCCTGCTCTAACACATGGAAAAGCTGCTCAATGCCTTCTCTATATGGCTTTTTCTGCAAAGCTCCTACGAATCCGTCCAGTCCCATTTCTTTTCCAAATGTGCTTTTCATCCATGCTTCCAAATGAAGTGTCCCATTTTCATAGGACCATTTCAGATACTTGTATCCTTCGATCAGCGCATCTCCTGTCCGGTAAGCCGGCTCGCCTTTCCACTCTGATACAACGAACTGATTTTTCTGTAAATAGTCGTTCATAATAAATGTTACAAAATCTTCTGGTTTGTTCAGCACCAGGTCTTTCACATATCTTGCCATTTTCTACGCATGTCCTTTCTACCGGATTGCGTCCTTCATCTCTTTCACGAACGTGGAAATGTGTGGGACACAATCTGCTCCATATTTTTCACAGAGCTTCACAATTGTTGAACCTACAATAACTCCATCTGACTAGGCTGCCATTTTCTTCGCCTGCTTAGGTTCCGAGATTCCGAATCCTTCTGCTTCTTTTGCGATCATGGCAATTCTCTCGTGGGAAGTCGGTGCGATCAAGGAGATGAGATCCAGTCCATGCTCTTTAAATGGTATGGCAAATTCTTCTTTCTCTTCAAATGGTACGTCCGGCAAAATAAGTCCGTCCATCCCGATTGCTGCTGCCGCCTTCGCAAAGCGCTCTGTACCATAAGAGTATACCACATTTGCATAGGTCATGAAAACCATTGGTATAGAAGTTTTCTGACGAATACGCCTTACCATGTCAAATATTTTGTCGGTTGTCACGCCGCCTGAGAGCGCCCGTACATTTGCCGCCTAAATGACCGGGCCTTCTGCTGTCGGATCTGAAAATGGAATTCCAAGTTCAATGATGTCTGCGCCTGCCTCTTCCATAGCGTACACAATCCGTTCTGTCACCTCCAGCGACGGATCACCACAAGTGATGAATGGAATAAATGCTTTCCCTTTTCCAAATGCTTTTTTTATGTTTTTACTCATGGATATCCTCCCCTCTGTAACGTGCGATTGCTGCACAGTCCTTGTCTCCGCGTCCGGATAATGTAATGACTACAATCTCATCTTTGTCCATCTGTGGTACGATTTTCTTTGCATATTCTACTGCGTGAGCGCTCTCGATTGCCGGAATGATGCCTTCGATTCTGGATAAATATTCAAATGCGTCAACTGCCTCGTCATCTGTGACCGGCACGTACTTCGCTCTACCATTTTCTCGTATTTTTCTTCAGAGAATTGAGGCTTGATTTCGGTTTTTAACTGGATCGGTGGAAATTCCATTTTCTCACCTGTTTTCAGAAGCTTCTCTATCTCATTCAACTTCGCCTCCGCTTTTTCATAAGATTGCTCCAAATCCGCCGAGCGAACTCCAGTAAATGTTGGAATCCCCGGAAGTTCCGGTGTTCGGTTCTCATCAATAATCTCACGAAACACCTGACCCGGGTGATCAACTGTCCGAAGTTCTTCCTCTGACCAGCCTCCCAGACTGGTCTTTCTGATCCGCATCTTCCCGTCGGTACAAGTGATCTCCATGGATGGATCGTATCCAAGAAATGAATATCGTCCCCACTGCTCGGTCTGGCCCGCACTCTCAAGTAAATAGCCGTGCCTGCTTTCTTTTCTTAAAATGCGCATGACCTCAACCGGCGTATATCTGTCGGAATACATTTCCCGGCAGACCGGAAAACGCCCTTGACAGAAATGCGGATGCACTCAGATGTCAATCTAACTTTATACTCTTCTGACAAACACTTCCTACATGGCATTATCCAAACAGGTTCTAGGGTCTAAGGTCATACCTTACTCTCAGCTTTGTCTCACAAGCTCCCCTGGTTGTATTGAACTGTTATCAGTATAAACCACCTTTTTGAAAATACAAGAGAAACCGCAGATCCGGCTCTTAAGCGGGCCTGACCTGCGGTCTCCTATTTATCGTCTTTGACAGACATTTCTATTATATCTTTTATGATCTTTGATTATCTTCTGCGTCTTCTTCTGAAGATCAGAGTAATGAATGCTGCAACCATTGCAGCCTCGATCATGAACAGATAGAACATAACGTGTGAATTGTCACCTGTCTTCGGCTGATTCTTCTTTGTATTGTCAGCTTTCTTGGCAGTGTTTGTATTCTTGTTGTTCTTGTTGTCACCCTTTACAGTCGTCTTATCGCCTGATAGGTTCTGATCAGAAGGTTTCTTATTATCATCGATAACAGTTCCTTTCTTCACGATCTCGAACTTATCTGTTCCGTCCGGTGTCTCAGCTAATGCATAGTTTGAATTTAATCCTTCTACATTTGCGTAAATGTCATATAATCCAACTGTCTCACCAGCTTCACGGGTTAATGTAACTCCAAGCTCGTCACCTTCTACAACAGCACTTGCTGCAGCTGTATCTTCAACTGCCTGTGTAACAGCTTCTCCAGTTGCTCTTGATACTGTGTATGTCAGTTCCGGATCAGCGTCACCTTCTACCTTCTTCTTAGAATCGATAGAGATGTTGATCTTTCTTGGGTTAACTGTAAGGCTTCCGCCTACATATGTTACATCGAAGTTTGCATTGTCTAATCCACTAACGTTAATTGCATATGGAGTAGTGCTTGCTGCCAGGTGTTTTCCTTCGTCCTGTCCTTCAATGCTGAAGTCTAATGACGGGAAGTCTGTTCCACTTACAATTGCTGGATCTGCCAGTTCACCGTTCATGTCGTAGATGTAATAATCAACATCCGGTACATCATCACCATATTCGATGGCCATGTTCATTGTCTTGATTGTGATTGGTCTTGCAAGAATATCAAATGTTGTATCTCCACAAGTAATATCATAATTCTTGTTTGCATTTTCAACCTGGGCTTTGATTGTGTAATGTCCTGGTGTTACATCTTCTGGTGTTTTAACAACAGAGACTGTTCCAAGACTTGCAATCTCTTCTTCAGATAATGTATTACCGTTTTCATCTGTTACTGTATAAGTAAATTCTGGCATCTGATCACGGTAGTAAATTGGATTATGAGAAGCATTTGGTGTAACTGTAACTGCTTTTTGTTTGATGAATAATCTTGTGTATTTAGCATCTACACATGCATACTTAGAATCACCTTTGTAAGAAGCCATTACCTGATACATTCCTGCATCTGTCGGCTTTTCTGCACTCTTATATCCTGATGAACTCATATAAATGATATCTGCTTCTGCGATTCTTTCGTCTCCATGGTATACACCTGCTGTTATGCCGTGTGGCTGTCCATCATACGGAACTTCAAGATCTATACTATCATCAAATCTAATCTCTGTCTCAGCTTTTTTTACTGTATAGCATCTGACGATTGGTGCCGCTACATAATTGCCACCAACTGTGTAGATTTTTTCTACATAATTACCTGGCTCTCTGAGTGCATCTTCCTTACTGCTTACCCATTTTCCGTCAGCTGTTACACCCACATATTTTGTCTTAATATTCGCACTGACAGTTTGCCCGTTCTGTGTTGCTTTTCCACTAAAGTCAAATTCCTGTGCTTCCTCATACGTTAAAGTACAATTCTTTGGAAGTGGACTATTGAACTCCAGTTTTACATCTTTTGACCGAGGTGCAATTGTCAGGTATCCAACACCTACTGCTGTGTTGTAGTTCTGGCTTGTAGATGCTCCTGCTGCAAGGTATACACCTGATTCTGTTGGTCGTTTGAAAGAAATAGACCAGTCAGCTGCTGCCGGATAAATCTTCAGGATCTGATTAACAACTTTCTGTACAGCGGAAATAATACCTGCATTATCTCCTAAATCAGGAAGCTTGTTGATAACGGTCATAAGATTTCCAACATTCACTTTTCCATCCGGTACTAATGCTAAAATTGCCTGTTCCAATGGTACTTCTATTGTACCAATTACAGGAACTTTCTGTTTGATAACAATATTAGAAACATCAAATCCAACAAATGATTTTCCATTTCCATCGATTCCAACAATCATTCCAAGTGGTGCTGCATCTGATGGATCACTTGCGAATATCTGAGAGAAGCTTTCGCCATATTTAATATTCTGGCTGTTTACCCATACCTTTGCATCACCTTTTTTGATTGTGATGGTTGTTGTCGCAGAACTTGACAGATAATCTTCATTTCCGTTATAGGTAACTGTGATTTCCTGTTCTCCTGCTTTCCATTCATCTGTAGATGGAGTATAAGTAAAGTCATCTGCTGTTGTCTCAATCTTATTACCTGCTTTATTTGTTACAGTTGCATTCTGAGCGATCAGAACTTTGATTACTGCATCCATCATCTCAGCTGACTGATACTTCATCATAATTCCATCGTTGATAGAAAGTGTAGTTTCCTCACGAAGGTCTTTTAATGTGATTGTAGCAGTCTTCTGCATAGATGGATACTTGTCTGTTCCTTTGTAGGTGATACGGATTTTTTCAGTACTCTTTCCAAATTTATGTAAAGTAAATTCCCATAATTCTGGCTGATAACCGATTGCCTTCCAGTTACCTAATCCTGTCAACGATGCATCGTACTCAATTGTTACATCATTCAATGTAATCTCCGGTACATTGTCTGTTCCAACAACTGCAGCAAAGATATTCTGCGCAATCTTATCTGTTGACATTCCATTGTGATATGATACCTCGGCATCTTTCACATCTAACTTACACTGAACTGTCTTAGCAGTAATATTAAATGTCGCATCATTCGCATCACCAGAATTTAAAGTAACTGTTGCTGTCTGGTTAGAATAAGTAACATCCTCTACAGGATTATTGTTTACAAATATATTTTCTACCGCATACCCGTTATCCGGTGTTACGTTAACTGTATAAGTAGAATTCAGTGCAACTTTCTTGCTAGCTATATTCTGACCATCAATTGTAATTTTTCCGTTCTCTGGATTGGTTACATTAACAAATGCACCAGCTGTTGCTTCGTATACAACATTGATTGTTGCATCTGTAACCGGCAGTGTATAAGAGCCGTCTGCATTTGGAGTCATTGGTGTTTCACCATTTTTTACAGTTACATCATAGCCATCTACGTCATTGACTGTAAATGTTTTGCTCTCTGTGTCGTAGGATTTTACAGTGTTTGTAACAGCGGTACCATCAATATTGACACCTGCGCCTTCCGGTCCTGAAACATTGAAAGTTACATTGCTGTAATTCTTGACTGTGAATGTTCCAGCCTGTACCCATTCCATTTTAGGCTTAATCAGTGACCCACCTGTTTTGATATACTTTTCAACTATCACAGTTCCAGATGCTAAGGTATACTCCGTAAGTGAATTAAGTAGTGTTATTTCATTCCAATCATCAGTACTTGCATTCGTTTTATACCGATACTTTGTAGCAGCACCAAACCAATCTTTAAAATCATCTACCAACGTAGCACCTTTGATTGTCTCACCTTTGTGAATCTCCAATACATTTCCTGCCTTAACCGCTTTCGCATCCTGCGCACTCTGCGCATCAGCTACTGCCGGCTGGGAAGCTGTGTTGTTCTGTGTTGTGCCTGACTGTGCTGTGTTGTTCTTGGATGTGTTATCCTGTGAACTGTTTGTCTGACTATTGCTGTCTGATTCAGTCGATGTGCTTTCATTCGTTCCGGCAGTCGTCTGGTTTCCAGTATTTTCCTGCTGTCCGGCACTGCTTGAATCTTCTGATCCGGCAGTTCCTGAAGTCTGGTCTTCTGACTGTACTTCCTGAGCGGTGTCATTTCCGGCAGCGTATGCGGTTACCGGCATTCCTGAAAGCACCATAGAACAGGCAATTACTGATGCAAGCAACTGCTTGTACTTTCTCTTCTTCATCGCTTTTCTCCTCCTATTAATTTTTCATTCCAAAAATATTTTCCCCCGTGGTCATAGACTCCCACAGTTAATTTTATATTAGCTTCTTTTTCTCATTAAGTCAATTCAGTCAGCCCCATTATTTTCCTTTTTCTTGTTTTTTATGCATATTTTTTCTCTCTGCTATTTTTTTATAGACATATGCTGACATTCTGATGACAGTTGCAGCATCCGGCAGCTTCTTCCGGACACATCGCAGCATAAGACAAAAGCTATTGCATCCAATATCTGCAATAGCTTTTGCCTTTATTTTCTATTCTGTTTTATCATTCTCCGGTTTTATCGTCTTACTTTGCGAATTCTACGACGACTTCCCGTCCGTCTGCTACATTTTCGAACATCCCTTTGATTACTTTCTTTGCATTCTCATCTGCATTTTCAAGGAATCCATATTCGTCTGATTCTGCTTTTTTCTTTGCCTTCTTTTCTGCTTCCCCGACTAATTCCATGACTGCCTCTTTATCTACACTCATAATTGCGAAGTTCGTGTCATAGATCTTCAGGTCACTGGACTTGATCTTGATCGAATCTTCATCGATCGTGCAGTGCGGGATTGTGATCGTAATCTTGTCATCGGTCTCTTTGATCTTTGCGTTCTGCACATCCAGCCCGGCAGTGATGGTTGTTTTATACTGTACCAGGAACCGGTTCTTATTGATCAGCGGGATGGTTCCCTTTGTGCTCCTGAATACATCTGAGATGATCATCTTCTGTGTGGTCAGCTCTGCAGCATCTTCCAGTGTAGTCTCGAGCGGGATGCTCTCTTCCTTCGGACTGGTGATATACTTGTATGCAGATATCGAACCGATACTGATCACAACTGCGACTGCGCCCTCAGCGGTCCATTTGGCAAACTGCATCTCCACCCGGCTCTCACCTTCCCGGACTCTCTGTGCGCGATGAATGCTTTAATCTCCGCTTCAACGGTTTAGTTGATTAAATTGTTTTTCTATAAATTAGCACAACATTTTTTATTGTCAACATATTCTGAAATCTCTTTTGTATTTTTCTAAATACACTTTGTAAAATACTATCTTTTTTTCCTTCGATGGCGTTATAATAATCCTGTCGAATTTGAGCTTTGTACGAGGCAGCTTTTGTTCTTACAAAAATTGCGGATGTACTTTTTAATTTTAATGACAAATTCAAAATACAGGAGGTATTAATCAATATGACTATTACAGAAGATATCAAATATGTTGGCGTGAACGACCACGACATTGATCTTTTTGAAGGACAGCATCAGGTAGAGAATGGTATGGCATACAATTCTTATGTGATCACGGATGATAAAATTGCCATTTTTGATACCGTTGATGCACATTTTTCAGAAGAATGGCTTGCAAATATAAAAAATGTGCTCGGTGATGCAAAACCAGACTATCTGATCATTCAACATATGGAACCTGATCACTCCGCAAGTATTGGCATATTTATGGAGAATTATCCAGATACCACAATTGTGGCAAGCGCAAAAGCATTTACCATCATGAAGCAATTCTTTGGATGTGATTATGCCGAGCACCAACTTGTAGTCAAAGAAAAAGACACACTGGAACTTGGAAAACATACACTTACATTTGTTGCAGCACCTATGGTTCACTGGCCAGAAGTCATTATGACTTACGATTCCTATGCAAAAGTATTCTTCAGCGCAGATGCATTTGGAAAATTCGGTGCATTGGATGTTGAGGAAGACTGGGCTTGCGAAGCAAGACGCTATTATTTCGGAATTGTTGGAAAATACGGCGCTCAGGTGCAGGCACTTCTTAAGAAGGCTGCCGGTCTTGATATCCAGACCATCTGCCCACTCCACGGACCAGTACTGAACGAAAATCTAGACTTCTATCGGAACCTGTATCAGACATGGTCTGCTTATGAGCCGGAAGATAAAGGCGTGCTCATTGCCTATACTTCCGTCTATGGAAATACAAAGAAAGCTGCTGAATTACTGGCTCAGATGTTAGTAGACAAAGGCTGTGAGAAAGTTGCGATCACAGATCTTGCAAGAGACGACATTGCCGAGGCTGTGGAAGATGCATTCCGCTATGACCGCCTCGTACTGGCAACAACAACCTACAATGGGGATGTCTTCCCATTTATGCGAGAGTTCATTGAATCACTGACCGAACGCAATTACCAGAAACGTACCATCGGACTGATTGAAAATGGTTCCTGGGCTGCAACCGCTGCCAAAGTGATGCGTCAGTTATTTGAAAAGAGCAAAGAAATCACATTTACAGAAACTACTGTAAAGATTATGTCAGCGCTGAACGAAGAAAGCACAACACAGCTTGAAAACCTGGCAGAAGAGTTATGTAAATAAATAAAACTCCTTAAAAAATGTTGAATGACAGTTTCAGTTGTCGTTCAACATTTTTTTGTATACTAAGAGATAAGAATGGATATACAATCATCAATGGTACAGGAAATTATTATACAGAAGCGCAGCCCCGAGAGCAGACTCGAACCGACATAATCGTGGATTATTTAGGAAAACAGTATGTAATAGAATTAAAAATCTGGCGAGGTGATGAGTACAACAAAAGAGGCGAAAAACAACTGGCTGAATATTTAGATTACTATCATTTGTAAAAGGGATATTTGTTGAGTTTCAGTTTCAATAAGAACCAAAAGACAAGATTGAAAGAAATCGAAGTGGGTAATAAAAAAATCATAGAAGTGGTAGTATAAAAAATATTACAATGATAGCAGAAGAATAACCGCCCATCGTCCTACAAACATGAGCGGTTATTCATAACCCATTAATATCAGGCGAACCGTCAACGGTAGCACCTTTCTTATTCTTTTGATATATCTATATTAACATTAAATATATATCAATTCAAGAGTTCCTTTCCATTCTCCCATCATCTCTATTTTCTAACCCCAAGGATTTTCGTCCGGGTATCTTACACCTTTCGGCTGGTTGTATCCAATCTCGTCTACCGGTACTCCAATATATTTGAATACTTCGTAGAGTGCTTTTGCGTAATGACCGAATGCTACTGCGCCGTGATGTGGGAAGTTCTTCTCAATTAGCACATGGCGGTAGAAGCGTCCCATCTCCGGAATTGCGAATACTCCGATAGATCCGAAAGAGTGTGTTGCTACCGGCAGGATCTCGCCCTGTGCGATATATCCGCGGAGGATATTGTCTGCGGTGCTCTGGAGACGGAAGAATGTGATATCTCCTGGAACAAGATCACCTTCCAGTGTTCCCTGTGTTACTTCTTCCGGAAGTGTTCTTGCCATGATCTTCTGGTATTTCATCTCGTGGCTGCTCAGCTTACAGGAAGCTGTATTTCCACAGTGGAATGCCATAAATGTATCTTTCTGGGTGTAGTCGTATTTGTCCTTGATGTCTTTTTCGTACATATCTCTCGGCACAGAATTATTGATATCAAGAAGTGTGACTGCGTCCTGGCTGACTACGGTTCCGATAAACTCGCTGAGTGCACCGTAAATGTCTACTTCACAGGATACCGGAATGCCTCTCGCTGCCAGACGGCTGTTTACATAGCATGGTACGAATCCAAATTGTGTCTGGAATGCCGGCCAACATTTTCCGGCAATCGTCACATATTTGCGATAACCTTTGTGCTCCTCGATCCAGTCTAATAATGTCAGTTCATACTGTGCCAGTTTCGTAAGGATCTCCGGCTTTTTATTTCCAGCACCGAGCTCAGATTCCATATCTTTTACGACTTCTGGAATTCTCTCGTCTCCGGCATGTTTGTTAAATGCCTCAAACAAATCCAGCTCTGAGTTTTCTTCGATTTCAATTCCGAGATTGTAGAGCTGTTTGATTGGTGCATTACATGCAAGGAAGTTGAGCGGTCTTGGACCAAAGCTGATGATTTTTAAGTTATTTAATGCATCAACGGCTCTCGCAACCGGAAGAAAATCGTGAATCATATCTGCACATTCCTCTGCGGTTCCAACGGGATACTCTGGAATATATGCATGAATATTGCGAAGTTTCAGGTTGTAGCTTGCATTTAACATACCACAATATGCATCGCCACGTCCGTCTAGAAGATCTACTGCGCTCTCTTCTGCAGCTGCCACAAACATTTTCGGTCCATCGAAATGTTTTGCGAGCAATGTCTCGGAAATCTCCGGTCCGAAGTTTCCAAGGTAAACGCAAAGTGCATTACAGCCTGCTGCCTTGATATCTTCCAGCGCCTGTACCATGTGAATCTCACTCTCCACAATACAGACTGGACATTCGTAAATGTCTGTCTCATCGTATTTTGCTTTATAAGCCTCTACCAGCGCTTTTCTTCTATTTACTGATAATGGCTCCGGGAAGCAATCTCTGCTGACTGCTACAATACCAATTTTAATTTTAGGAATATTTATCATGTTCTTTTCCTCCTTAAGTTCTGGCCGGTTCACTCCCTGCCAATTAATTTTCTGGCCATTTATCTCCCTGGCTGACCGTAATAAGCATTTGCACCATGTTTTCTGTAATAATGTTTATCCTGAAGTTCCTGTGGTGCCGGTTTTACCTGCGGATTGATAAGTTCACAGCGAGATGCCATTTTGGCAACTTCCTCAAGTACAACTGCATTATGTACTGCCTCATGAGCATCTTTGCCCCAGGTGAATGGTCCGTGGTTTTTGCAGAGTACTGCAGGAACTGCCTCGTAATCTTTGTCCTTAAAGTAATCAGCGATCAGCACTCCTGTATTTTTCTCATATGCCTCGTCGATTTCTTCTTTTGTGAGGTTTCGCACACAAGGTACTTCTCCATAGATGTAGTCTGCATGTGTGGTTCCATAGCATGGAATGCCTCTTCCTGCCTGTGCCCAGC
>ERZ857965.3542-NODE-3542-length-11591-cov-3.281207_pt1 | contig 11591 bp, 7 predicted proteins | sample MGYA00519758_ERZ857965 | MGnify/ENA primary metagenome ERZ857965 (study PRJEB31778, sample SAMEA3449381) | human gut metagenome | biome: human gut; feature: human-associated habitat; material: faeces | place: United Kingdom | collected 2010/2012 ...
CCGCCACTTCCGCCCCGTCCCCGGCACCCTGCTGGGGGTCTGTCAAAACGAGAAACGGAAGAAAAAACGGCGTGGCCGCAGGAGCGGCCAGAGTACGAAAACCAAGGAGGAGATGAAATGATACGAAAGAAACTGCGGAGTGTCTGCATTGCGCTTGTACTGTGTTTGTTGCTGCTGCCCGCCGCGGCGCTGGCGGCAGATGGGACTGTATATGGCACAATTGAGGTGGGCGGCATAGCGTTGACGAATTCAGAAAATGCTCCCACTGTTTACGCCACGACGGACGATAGCGGCAATGTTATAACAGAGGGCGCAGACGAAAACAATTACAACGTCATGTGGGACGGCAGCACCCTGACGCTTCGGAACGCAACGATTCAACAAGCAGAGGAATATGGCAATAGTCGTGAGAGCATGGCCATTTACCGCCAGTCGGGCGATTTGGCCATTGCGCTGGTGGGCGAGAACACCGTGGACGCGCCGGGCAACGGGAGCGCCTCCAGCTGCGGCATCAATCTGGGCGGCGGCAGCCTCACCATCAACGGCGAAGAAAATGCCTCTTTGTTGGTCTTTGGCGGCCCTACCACAAATGGGAACAGCTGTGGCATTTACGCCAGAGGCACAATCACCATTGACAGCGGTACTGTTACCGTCACAGGCGAGTCCGCGTCCGCGGCCAGTTACGGTATTTGCGCCGGTGGAGCTGTCACCATCAACGACGGCAGCGTTACCGCCACGAGCGGGGAAGCTGGCGGGAACAGTATAGGCATTTACACCTCTGGCTCTGTCACCATCGAGGACGGCACCGTTATTGCCACGGGCGAATCCGCTGCCGCAGCCAGTTACGGTATTGACGCCGTTGGTACTGTCACTATCGAGAATGGCACAGTGAACGCCACAAGCGGAAAAGCTGGCGGGAATAGTGTCGGCATTTACACCCTTAACTCTGTCACTATCAACGGCGGCGACGTTACCGCCACGGCTGGTGATGCTGTCGGGAGCAGTTATGGCATTAACACCGCTAACATATCAACCTCTATCATTGTCAACGGCGGCACCGTTACCGCCACGAGCGGGGAAGCTTATGGAGATAGTTGCGCCATTTTTGCCGAAAGTCAAACTAGCGCCTCTGCTGCAAGCAGCAGTGTCACGATTAACGGCGGTACCGTTACTGCCAGGGCTGGGAATGCTGTCGGGAGAGGGTGGTATAGCTGCGGCATTAAAATCGAAGGCTTTCTCACCATCACTGATGGCACCGTTATCGCCGTGGCTGGTGATGCTATAGGAGCCGGCACTAAAGCAAGTTGCGGTATTTTTTCCTTTAAAAACGTGGCCATCTCCGATGGCGATGTCACAGGCATCGGCGGCACAGGAGAATATAGCTGGGGCATTGCCTGCAATGACATACTTACAATCAAGGGCGGCACCGTGGTGGGTAAGGGCGGTCCCCTTGCAGGGGCGAATATCCAATACAGTGCTGGCATTAACGGAATGGGCAAAGTTGAAATCTCTGGCGGCACCGTTACAGGCACAGGCGGAGATACAGAGGCCGGTGACAGCTTCGGTATTTGCACGGGCGATACGACGAGTTACAATGTCGTCACGGTCTCCATCAAGGACGCCACCGTTACAGCCACCGGCGGTACTGCCGCCAGCGGAAACAGCAGCGGGATTTCCGCGACGAATACAATAGCCGACGTTAAGGTCACCATCGAAGATGCCACCGTTACAACCACCGGCGGCACCGCCGGTACGGGCAACAGCTATGGCATCCGCGCGGAAACTACCGACACTGACAAATCCGCTGAGGTCACCATCAACGGCAACTCTGTGGTCCGCGCCAATATGACTGGCGAGGAGGGTGTTGACGGCAAGACAATCAGCGGCACAACAACCACACAAGAAAACAGCATCGTCCTTGAGAACGGCGTTGGCACCGTGTACGGCGATGTGACTTTGCAAGAAAATTTGACCGTTGGTGCGGACGAGAGCCTGACCATCCCGCAGGGGGCCACGCTGACCATTCCCAGTGGCGTGACCGTCAACAACAGCGGTGTCATTACAAACGAAGGCACCATTGACAATCAAGGCACCCTAACCATCGAGCCGGGCGGCAACCTCGCCGGCGATGTAACCGGCAACCAGGCGATTTACAAAGTCACCGGCGTAACGCTGAACAGGTCTAATCTGTCCCTCACCGCAGGGGGCACCGCCTGGCTGCGTGCCGCCGTACAGCCGGACAACGCTGCAAACCAAAGTGTGACGTGGGCCAGCAGTGATCCAAGCGTCGCTACTGTGGACCAGAACGGCGTGGTCACCGCCGTGGCTCCCGGCACCGCCACCATCACCGTCACCACCCAGGACGGCAATCATACCGCCGCCTGCACCGTCACCGTGCGGCCCGATATCCCCCCCGCCAACCCCAACTACAGAATTACCGTGGAGGCCACCCAGGGCGGCACCGTGACGGCAGACCCCACCGCCGCCAAGGCAGGCGCCACCGTAACCCTCACCCCCGTTCCCCACCGGGGGTACCAGGTGGGCACCGTGGCGGTCACTGACCGCTTCGGGGACGCCGTGGCCGTCACAGAGCAGGCCGACGGCACCTATACCTTCACCATGCCCAACGGCCAGGTGACGGTGACCGTCACCTTTGCGGAAGCCCCGCTTCCCTTCCCCGACGTGACGGAAGGGGATTGGTTCTATGACGCCGTCCGCTGCGCCTATGAAAATAGCCTCATGGACGGGGTGGGGGACAGCTTGTTCGCCCCCAACAGCGAGACCACCCGGGCCCAGCTGGTGACCATTCTCTACCGCCTGGCGGGTGAGCCGGAGGTATCTGGTACCAGCGGGTTCACCGACGTGGAAGCCGGCACCTGGTACACCGATGCCGTGGCCTGGGCCGCAGCCAACGGCATCGTCAACGGCGTCAGCGAAACGGAGTTCGCCCCCGGGAAGGACATCACTCGGGAACAGTTGGCGACCATCCTGTTCCGCTACGCCGAGGCAAAGGGCTACGACGTGTCCGCCCGGGCGGACCTGAGCGCCTACACCGACGCCGATCAGATCCAGTCCTACGCTGCGGAGTCTGTGGCCTGGGCCGTGGCCGAAGGCCTCATCCAGGGCTTCGAGGACAACACCCTCCGCCCTGCTGGCAACGCCACCCGGGCCCAGATTGCTACCATTTTGATGCGGTTCTGCGAGGGTGTGGCGAAGTAACGCAGTGACATACAACGGTAAGACCCATGTTTTGAAGAACAGCCCGAGCACCTGCATAGGTGCTCGGGCTGTTGCATGAAAAAGAGCGCTGCTATGGGCAGAGACCATCCACCCGATCCCCGGAAGCTCGATGCCGCCCATGGCGTCCACCCCAGCCTGGAACCCCCTTTTGCACCTGATTTTGGGCATAGAAAAACGGACACCAGCAGAAACGCGAATGTCCGTCAATCCATCGGCCCACAAGAGCCGCTATATTCTCTTGTCGTGCCCTGTGTTTTGCCTTTAATTTTTCCCTCACGAACATCTGTGAGACCATACAAATGCGGTAACGTTCGAGAACAGTCCATAACGCCTTCCCATGGAAAATTGGCGTATTTTCAAGGGGTTCCGGGGGTTTCATAACACCCGAAATACCTTTTCAATATCCCGCCTTCCCCAGCTCATCCAGCATACTGCGCCGCCGGGGATAGGCTGTCCGCCACCGCCGAGCCAGCGCCGCATCCTTGCCGCCTGGGTATGTCCGGAGCTTTTTTAAATAGGAGATCGCGGCGGCATACTGTTTCCGGTCGCTGGCCAGACGCATTCGTGCATCCAGGCACTGTATGTAGGCGTCCCGCATCCGCTCCGGAAACTGGGGCCGGAGCACGTCCTCCCAGCGATCCAGGGTCTGGAGACTCTCCAGAGCGGCCACCCGGTCCATCAGCCGCGCATAAAGCCCCTCTTGCGCCAGAAACGCTTCCCGCAGATCGCCAGGCAGCGTTTTCCCGGCGAGCAGCCGCTCTCTCAGTTCCGGCCACCGACTCGTGGAAGTCTGTTCCTTGAGCTTTTTGACATAGGCCAGATCGTGCTGGCCGCACTGGAACACCTGAAATTGGAGCTCATCCAGCAGCTTTTCCGTCTGCCCGGTCTCCTCATACAGGCCGATCAGTTCCTGGCTGTAACCGGAGACCAGGCCGGGCCATTTCCGGTCCAGTTCCTTGCTCTCCCGGAGCAGAGACGCCGCCTCGCTGTACTGCTTTCCCTCCAATAACCGGGAAATCACCCGGCGGCGGACGTTGGGGAGATCCCTGTGCTCCCGCTCCACCTGCTGAAGCTCCTCCCGGGGGAGCCCCAGCTCCTCCATGCGTTCCAGTTTCTGGATGACGAGCTGAGGCAGCCGGCTGTATCCACGATCCGGTCTGGCCTGCTCCTCCCGGATCATTCGGTCTAGCTGGGCGATGTTAGACCGCAGAAACTCCGGGGCGTGAAACAATTCCTGCTGGGCTTCCCACGAAAGCTCCTGACACAGGTCGTCTGAGGTCCGGCAGACCTCCTGAAACCACTGGTACATCCTGCGTCGAAGATCCGGCGCGGCCGCTTCGATCTGGGCACGCCACAGGCCGAGGCAGGTCTCGGCTAGCATCGTCAGCCCTCCGTCTGAATCGTCCATATCACACTGGGCCGCTGCCTGGAAGCCATAGCCGGTGAGAGAGAACGCCTCCCACACATACCCGGCCGCCAGAAGCTGACCGGTGGTGTCAGAGAGAAGATCGTCCAGCTCACACATCGTATCCCAGGCCCGGTCGTACTCGATATACCCATGCCCCTCGGCGGCCCGGCGCAGCAGTCGGGCGATCTGCCTTTTCCAGCGCTGGACCTGCTGTTTGGAGGGGGGTTCCGTGGCCGACCGGATCTGCTCGGCCACTGCGGTGTCCCGTTCCGCCAGCCGAAGCAGCAGGGCCTGTGCCTGCTCCGGATCCATACCCTCGATCCGCGCCCGGATAGATCTCTGCCCCTCCCGGGGGCCGGGCGCCTCCTTCCGATCGGCATCGTCCAACCCGTAAAAGACCGCCGCCATATGTTTGCAGGGAGTCCCTTCCGAAGCATAGGGGCAGTCGCAGGACCAGTCGGTGATCTCATCCCCCTTCAGGCCGATCTCTACCCGGTACCGTTCCCTGCCCAGTACGACAGCGTTGACAACATCGCCCTTCCGCTGGAGCATCTCCACCGCCCCCTCCCGGTAATAGGCCAGCCCCCGCTGCAAAATGCGGGGGGCAAACAGTTCTTTCCAATCCTTGCGATCCATAGGCCTCCCCCCTTGTCTCCCTCTGTATCTTCCGCCCCCTCCGCCAGTGCCGCCGCGTTCTCCACTGCGACGGTCACCAGATGCGGAGTTCGGACGTTCTGTGCTGTCACCACAGAGAAGTACCACTCCGCCTGCTCGGGTCCCATGCGGTGCGGATCTTCTGATTTTCAAAGCGCTGGATCTGATTGTTTGCTTTTTCCCGTTCATCCTATTCCCGGTTGAGCGGCTTCATTTTATCACACTTCGCCTCATAAAGCGAGGCGGAAATGCGCAGCGCTGTCTGGCATTCCTGGATTGCCTCAAAGATCACCGGGGTTTCTGCCGGCAGGCTGCTTGCCCTGACGGCAGGGCAAGCAGCGCCATGCTCCCCTTGCACGGGTTCCAGCCTATCCCACCAGCCCTCTTGCTTCCTGCCCGGCGGCGTCTAGAAGCACGACCTTCCGGTTGAGCTGGGCGTTGGCCTCCACCTGCCGCCCGTCGGGCCCCAGGTCGTCGATGTGCCAGGGGTCCCGGTCGAACCCCAGCCCCAGGGTGGTCAGCTGAGCGGGGGAGACGCCCAGCTCGATGAGGGTGGCCTGGACCGTCTCCGCCCGGGCCTGGCTGAGGGCCTGGCAGGCGGCCTCCTGGCCGGGGAGGCTGGCGGTGGTGCCCACAATGAGAACTTGCTGTTCGGGATTGGCCCGGAGGGCTTCCGCCACCGGGGCCAAGGTCTCCTGGGCGGCGGCCTCGTCCAGGTAGGTGGCCTCGTCTCCTACGAACCGGAGGGGAGAGGTGTCATCCAACACCAGCCCGCCCTCCTGGGCCAGGAAGGACAGGGGCTCGTCCTGAAGCACAGGCACAGGGGTCACGGCGGGGGCGCCGGCGGGGGCCTGGCCGGTGGAGTACTCCCCGGGGAAGGTCACGCTGGCCGCCCCGCACCGGGTGAGGTAGGCCTGCCAGATGGCCTGGAGGTTCTCCTTGGCGGAGAGGGTGAGGGGGGCTTGCTCCCCCGCCACGTCCCCCAGCCCGGTGAGAACCACGTGGACCCCGGACAGGTCCACCAGGTTGCCTTGGGCTTCCAAGGCGTCTGCCACGGCTTCCGGGTCGGCCCGGAGGAGGTTCTGGGTGAAGTCCATGGGCCCGGCGGTGGACAGGCCGTTGAAGGCGGCGTAGAGCACCCGGTTGCCTGCCTGGCCCTGGAGGCCCCGGGCGGCCAGATCCAGGGCGGCCACGAAGTCCACCTCCACCGTTTTGGGCACGGCGTTTTCCGTGAGGAAGGCGGCGGCCTGGGTGACCTGGGCCTGGACGATCTGGTCCTGCTTGTTCTCGGTGAGGGAGGCGTCCGGGGCGGCCACCGCCTCGCTGTAGAGGAGGTAGGGGGCCCCGTCGGCCTCCACCAGGGTCAGATGGCCGCCCTGGCGGCACAGGGTGGTCAGAAGGGAGGAGAGGACCTCCCCGGTGTAGTCATGGGTGGGGCTGTTGGCGGCCTCCCCGGCCACCACCGCCAGGTGGACGGGCTGGTCGGGGGCCAGGGACAGGGTGCCTTCTGCAGCCTGGGGCAGGGCAGAGGCCGTCTCCCCGCCGCTGCAGCCGGCCAGCGTGAGGAGAAGGGACAGCGCAAGGGACAGGACGATTCCAAGGGGGCGTTTCATGGGACATTCTCCTTTCGTGGTTCCGTGGTGTGGGGGTAGGGGATGATCTCCCAGCGGGAGCCGGGGGAAGGCTGGGCAGCTTGGGAGGCCGCCAGGCGGGACAGCTGCCGGGGGTCCGCTGCCAGCCGCTGGGCCAGGATGTGCCGGGCCAGCTCTTTCCACTCGGTTTCCAGGTGGTCCACATAGGACCGGGCTTGGCGGTGGCATTGGGTCAGCAGCTGGAGTTCCCGGGCGGGGTCATAGGCCTGGATCTCCGCTGCCGCAGCCTGGAGCTGGGCCACCGTCTCCTCCTGGCGGAGCAGTTCCAGTTCCAGGGCCTCCCGCTTCCGGCGGAGGGGGTTCTCGCAGAGGTAGCTCATCAGGAAGCTCACGGTCGAGGTGGCGAAGGGGACCAGGGCCAGTACCAGGGCCAAGGCAGCCCGGGTGCCGTCGTCGCCGGTTCCCACGGTGACGGTGGCCCCCATGCCGGCCAGCCCCTGGACGCTGGTGCTCAGGGAAGTGTCCCGGGAGACGAACCGGAAGAGGAGCAGGCCCAGCAGGAAGACCAGGTCTACCCCTACCGTCCCCGCCAGGAGCTTCCGGGCCCGGCGGTCCCCTAACGTGACGGCCTCGTGGTACAGCCGCCCGGCCACCGAGGCCAGGAAGTTCTCGATGACGCAGGCCCCGGCGGTGGTGAGGGTGATGACCCATCGGCTGGCCACCATGGAGTTGTCAAAGAGGGAGGAGAGGGCGCCGTAGTCTACGGCGGCGAAGAAGAGGATCAGCAGGATCTCCACCGGCCCCCACATGTACCAGGTGCGGCTGGCCTTCTGGATCCGCTGCCGCCCCCGGGTGAGGTCCTCCCCCAGGGCCAGTTTGTCGGTGATGCCGTTTGCGCGGGTGCGTTTCATGGGAAATGCCTCCTTCCGTTACAGTGGGCTGCCGTCCAGCTGGCGCAGCCGTGCCAACTCCTCCTGGCAGCGGGCCAGTTCCTGCTGGGCCTGGGCCAGGGCGGTCTGTGCCCGGAGGACCCGGGCGGCCTGGCCCCGGGCCCGCTCCTGAATGGTGAAGGTCTTGTTGGCCAGCTGAAGGTCCAGGCTCCGGCGGAGCTGGTCGGCCCGAGCGGTGAGGAAGGCGTCCAGATAGTCCCCGTTGTATTCGTCGGGGTTGACCTGCTGGGCGTATTTCCTGGCCCGGCCCTCCACTTCCTTCTCAAAGGAGAAGGCCCACAGGGGCAGGCCAAAGCCGGAGACGGTTAAGTAGGCGTCGGGATCATAGTGGGCTGCCTCCTGGGTGGCCGTCAGGGCGGCGTCGATGGGCTGGCCCTTTCGCTTCCTTCCGAACATGTTCACAGCACTCCTTTCTCAGTGTCCTCTCGCCGGTGGAGGGGGAGCCACTGCTGGGGCAGGGGCCCTTCCACCAGGGAGACGGGGCGGCGGAGCCGGCGGCTGGCCCCGGCGCGGTAGGCGGCTTTCCTGGCCTGGGCGATGCCCCGGGCCCGGACGGCCCGTTCGGCCAAGACGGTCTCGGCCTGGGTGAGCAGTTCGGTCAGCTGGGCCCGCTGGACGGCCAGGGTTCCCAGTTGACTCTGCCGGGCGGCGGCCTCCCGATGGCTTCGGGCGGCCTCGGCCAGGCTGTCCGGGGTGGGGGCCTGGGGGACGGCCTGGAGCCGCTGGATCTCCCCCTCCACCCGGGCCAGCTCCTCCCGCAGAGGGGAGAAGAGGTGCTCAAACCGGATGGCCTCCCCGGCGCAGAAAGTCAGGTAGTGGCCGTCTACGGCGGCGGGGTAGGGGGGCGGCGTTGGGGCCTCCCGGCCCAGGGCCTGTCCCCCCAGGAAACCGGCCATCCAGGCCAAGGGGCGGGGCAGCCCGCCCAGGCGGACCTTCTTCCGGCCGAACCGGGCCAGGGCGCGTGGCGAAAAACGATGGTTCATGGGGTTCCCTCCTTCTTTGGTTTGGTTGGCTTTATCATAAACGGGAACCGAGGCAAACCCCAGTTCAATGTTCTCTCACAGTTCTCTCATCGCCCAAAAGAGCAACCGCCCCCTTCCCCGGAAACCCTGGGGAAGGGGGCGGTTGGATGGCAGGAAGCGGTGGGGGGCGGGAGGGGGAATCATCCCCTCCGCTTTTGGAGCAGCCGCATCAGGCTGTAAGCGGCGCCAGGCTCAAATGCGGCCTGGCGGAGGAAGGCCTCGCACACCGACGGCTCCAGGGGGACAAAGAAGATGGTCTGCTCCCCGGCGGTGGGAGCCCGGTTGCGGCGGCACCGGCTGACTTGGGAGAGGGTGTAGTCCGTCTCCCAGAGATAGGAGAACTGGAGGAGGTACCGCTCTGTGTCCACCCCCAGGCTGAGGAGGGTGAGTGCCTCCGGTTTGGGGGCGGGGAGACCCAGCTCCTCCTGGATCTCCCGGGCCATGGCCTGGGCGGGGGTGCCGTCGCTGCGGTCGTAGGAGCCAGAGGCCCCATACCCCAGCCGGCCGGCCACTTCCGCCACCTTTCGGGGGTTGCGCAGGGAGAGGATCACATAGGGGGAGCCGTTCCCGTCCCGGACCACCGGCCACACCCCGCCGCCGCAGGAGGCCCAGGGGCACTGGCGCAGGCGGTGTTCGGCGTCCCCGCGGAGGCCGGCCAGGGTCTCCTGAAAGGCGGCCTGGGCGGCGGGGTTCTGGGCCATCTCCCGGCGATAGACCCGGTGGCCCAGGTAGTCCGAGGATCCCAGGTAGAGGGTGAGGTGGGCCTTGCCGGGGGCCTGGGTGTCCTCCAGATAGTCCAGGTGGTCCAGCCACAGCTTGGGGGGATGGTGGGTGTATCCCAAAGCCCGGGCGGCGGCCTCCTCCTCGGCCAGCGCGGCGGGGTAGGAGAGAGCGGTCACCTGCTGCTCCAAGTGGGCGTCGGTGTCCACCAGGCGGCAGAGGAGGTTTTCCCCCTCTACGAACTCGGCCTCCCCCGGGGCTTCCCCGCCGAAGAGTTCCAGGTAGGGCAGGTCCAGGAAGGTTCCGTCGGCAAAGACCAGGGAACCGCTATAGGGCCCCACCAGGTCCCAGTTTTCCGGGGGCTGCCAGGGGAGAAAGGCCGGGTGGGGACGGTCCAGCCGGCGCCCCTCCAGCAGAGCTGCCGGCCGGTCCAGGTCCCCGTAGGGGGGATCGTCCTGGGTTCCTGGAGGCTGGCGGTAGGCGCTGTCCCAGCGGGAGGGGGCCGCCCCCGGCTGGCTGCCCTGCTGTTTGGCCAGCGTCTTTTGGGCCACGGCGTGGTTGGCGCTGGCCAGCTTGGCCTGGCGGATCATCTCGCCCACCCATTCCCGGGGGCCGCCTTTGGCGTGGAGGGCGGACACCGTCTGGCGGGGGACGCGGTACTTCCGGCAGACGCTTTCCACCACGTCCCAGGCATCCTCCGGAGCGCGCGCGGTCCAGGTTGCTGCGTTTCCTTTGTCCCCCTGGGCGGGGGACAGGGTGTGGGTGGCATACCACAGGAACTGGGCCGTCAGCATCTTCTCAAACTGCTGGCCGGGGTAGCGCCGGTCGTCTTCGGGCCACCAGGCGAAGTTGGTGCTGCCCTGGTCTGGGGACTTCTTGTTGTGGCCGTTGAAGAAACGGCCTTTGGTGGACTCACTGGTGCTGGGCTCCTGCTGCCGGGGCTGGCGGAGGATGGCCTCCCGCTGCGCCGGTGGGGCGGCGATGAGTTCCTCCAAGGTGTCCCATACCCGCCCCTGGTCCCGGTAAGGGGAGAGGAGGCGCAGGGCCTCCGCCAAGACGGTGTTGTCGATGCCGGTCATGTCTGTGCCCTCCATTCTGTGCCCTGGCCCCGGGGGGCCGGCGGTTGGTTTTCTCCATTATACCCCAGGAAACGGGCAGTGAACAGCCCAAAAATCCTTCAGGGTTTTCTTAGGGCGCGGCCCCGCCATCCGATGAGAAAACCTTGAGAGAGCCAACCCGCCTCCCATGTGGTAAGATACCCTTGCATCGCAGAAAGGAGGACCCCTATGGTTTTGTTTTCCCCTCCCTTCCGGGAGATTTCCACCTTCACCCGCCCCGGCGCCCGCTGGAACGAGGACGCTGTGGGGGGCGGCGGCAGCTTTCTCTACGTCCTAGACGGGGCCACCAGCCTGGACGCCGCCCCCGTCATGGACCCCGTCAGCGACGCGGCCTGGCTGGTCCGGGAGACCGCCCGGTGGCTGGACCGCCATCTGCCGGAGGCGTCCCGCCCCCTGGAGGACATCCTTGCCCAGGGGATGGCCCGGCTGCTGGACCAGTGGAGCGGTCCCCGGGCCGCCCTCCCCTCGGCGGGGGTGGCGATTTTCCGCCGGCGGGGCGAAGGGGTGGAGTACTTTGGCCTGGGGGACTGTGCCGCCAGCCTCCAGTTGGCCGACGGCACCTTCCGCACCTGGGAGGAGACCGCCCTCTCCGCCCTGGACGGCCAAGCCCTGGAGGAGGCCTGTGCCCTGGCCCAAGCCCGGGGGTGCTCCCTCCGAGAGAGCCTGCCGGGGATCCAGGCCACCCTCCGCCGCCACCGGGCCCTGCGGAACACCCCGGGGGGCTACTGGATCCTGGACCCCACCGGGGTGGGGATCCCCCACGCCCGCCGGGAGACGGTCCCCCTGAGCCAGTGCCGGTCTCTCTTCCTGTGCACCGATGGGCTGGCCCAGTGCGTGGGCTTCCGCCTGGCGGCGGACGTGGCCGACCTCCATCGCCTGGCGGCAGA
>ERZ857965.3551-NODE-3551-length-11544-cov-3.289320_pt1 | contig 11544 bp, 10 predicted proteins | sample MGYA00519758_ERZ857965 | MGnify/ENA primary metagenome ERZ857965 (study PRJEB31778, sample SAMEA3449381) | human gut metagenome | biome: human gut; feature: human-associated habitat; material: faeces | place: United Kingdom | collected 2010/2012 ...
ATGGACACATTAAAACGACTGATTGAGAAAAATGGGCTTGCGTTGGTTTCTTTTCTGGATGAAGATATGAAACAGATGCCAAATGAAACCAGCGAGCGCATTTATGTAATTGTACAAGCATGAGAAGGAGAGATTCGATGAACCGGAAAGTCTTTTACACCATTTTAGGAATGACAATTTTATGTGGACTGGTGTTTTTTCACAGCGGTAATTCACTGGCGGCAAACCAGACGGGAATTGTGACGGCATCGTCATTGAATGTACGCACGGGGGCAGGTACTTCCTATGATATTTTACAGTATAACAATGCCAATGTTTTGTTGGCGAAAGAAGATAAAGTGACTATTTTGGAGAAATTGTCAGGCTGGTATCAGGTTAGTTTTGTAAAGGATAACACGACTTTGACAGGCTTTGTCAGTTCCAATTATATTGCGATTGAACAGGCGTCGACTGCGGTACCTGCACCGACAGTAACACCGGCATCTACATCAGAACCAACGATTACCTATCGCTATGAGACATCCTACCAGCCGGTTTCAGTGGGTGCAAAGGTGCTGAAAAAATCCAAGCTTTACAAAGCAAATGGAAAGAGTGTTTATAAGGTTGGCAGGAAAAAAATGTCGCTTGCAAAGGGAAAGAAAATAAAAGTAATTGGTGAAAAGACGCTGAAAGGGAAAAAATGGTTCCATGTTTCTTTTACATATAAAAAGAAAAAAAGAAAGGCATATCTGCAGAATAAATATGTGAAATTGACGGCGGGAAAAGGTATATATGCACAGATTTTCAATGTGAAAAAGGCGGCGAATATCCGTAAAAAGAAAGGAACCGGTTCAGCATATAAAAAGGTAGGCGGGAAAAAAGTATCCATTGCCAAGAAAGCGGCAGTTACGATTGTAAGTGATGTGGCAGTAAAGAGTACCAGATGGTATAAACTGCGTTTTAACTACAAGGGAAAGACCTATACCGGATATTCCAATGCGAAATATGTAAAACTTGCAAAGAAACCGGTGACGAAAAAAGTTGCGGTAGTTGCCATGAGCGATGCGCAGTTTGAGCAGGCAATGAAAAATGAAGGATTTCCGGAATCGTATAAACAGAGTTTACGTGCACTTCATTCGGCATATCCGTATTGGCAGTTTAAAGCCTATAAAACCGGTCTTGACTGGAATACGGCTGTAACGGAGGAATCGAAAACGGGTGTGAACCTGATTTCCAATGCGAGAGCAAAGGCATGGAAGTCAACCGAAAAAGATGCATACGATGCATCTACCGGCAAGTGGAAGGTATTTGACGGAAGCACATGGGTTGCTGCATCGAAAGCTGCGGTGGCATATTTTATGGATCCCAGAAACTATTTAAATGATCGAAGTATTTACATGTTTGAGTTACTGGAATATCAGTCGCAGTACCAGACAAAATCCGGTGTCAATACAATTTTGTCCAACACACCATTTTACAACAAGAAGTTTTCCTATACGGATGTCAACACCGGTGCGGCGAAAACGATGTATTATGTGACTGCATTCATGGAGGCAGCGAAGATTAGCAAGGCAAGTCCTTATCATCTGGCTAGCCGTGTCAAACAGGAAGTCGTGACAAGTGCGACAACAACGAGTACGGCAGTTACCGGTACGGTATCTTCCTATCCGGGAATTTATAATTTTTATAATATTGGTGCGACTAGCAGCAGTACACCGGTGTTAAACGGACTGAAGTGGGCGAGTGATAAAAAGGCGGGTACCTATTTAAGACCTTGGACCGACCCATACCGTTCGATTGTCGGTGGCGCGCAGTACATAAGTTCCGGCTATATTGCCAAGGGGCAAAATACGTGTTATCTTGAAAAATTTAACGTGACAAGTTATAAACGCTATTCCCATCAGTACATGACAAATGTGGAGGCAGCGTATGAAGAATCGATTAAGACGAAAAAGGCATATGCCGGTATGATGGACAAATCTCCATTGGTATTTTCAATTCCGGTTTATGAAAATATGCCGGCGGCAAACAGCCCAATGCCCAAATAAAAAGGACAAGAAAGGGAAGGGACGATACGATGAAAAAAAGAATGACAGCAGGAATTATTTTGATACTTATGATGGCATTTTGTCTGCCGGTTACGGCAAAGGCGGCGAGCGGTTCGCTGCAGTTATCGGCACTGTCAGAGACGGTAAGCAAGGGAAGTCAGGTGACGGTAGTATGTCAGGTGGCGTCTGCCGAGTCCTTTGCGGATGTTTCGTTCCGTCTTTCCTATGATGATTCGATTTTAACTTTTCTTTCCGGTGGCAAAAAGGTAAGCGGTGGAAATGGCATGCTGGAAATTGCCTCCACGGGAAATACGGCCGAAGTGCCGAAAAAGACCTTTTCCCTGCAATTCAAGGCAAAGAAAAAAGGAACCACGATAATCCGGGCAGACGGAGATATATCGGTGACAAATGCAAGCGGCGAAAAATTTTCCATGTGGAGTAACCAGGTGGCGGTTTCGGTTGTGAAAAAGAAGAAAAAGACGGGAAATACTGAGGTACAAACTACACCGAAGGCAACAAATGTTCCGGTAGTGACGGCACCGCCGGTAAAATCCAAAGAAAATCGTCTGAAAACGCTGAAACTTGACGCTGTTTCGATGACGCCGGAGTTTTCGCCGGAAGTTACGGCTTATGAGGCGACAGTAGATGCTAATTCGGATTCTTTGTATTATTCGTATGCGCTTCAGGATGAGAAAGCGAGAGTTTTGGTGCGTGGCGGCGAGAATCTTTCTGAGGGAAATAATGATGTATCGTTTGTTGTGACGGCGGAAGATGGCAGTGTGAGAGAATATAAAGTGATGGTTACGAAAGAAACAAAGGAAGAGACCGAGAGCCGGGAAGATGAGGCAGATACAACGCAGTCCGTTGGATTTGTGGTCGAGCAGAAAGGGGATAAAAAGATTATCAAAAATTCTTATGAATTTGAGGTTGCAAATCCCGATGATTTAGAGCGGGTGCCGGAAGGATATATTCAATCGTCCGTTGTGCTTTCCGGTGTTACGGTGCCGGCTTTTACGATGGAACATGATTTGGATAACAATTATCTGCTTTTGTATCTGAAGCCAAAAGGCGGTGATGCGGCACTTTACCAGTATGACCGCACGGAGCAGACGATTCAGAAATATACCGGAACGATGGTAGAACGTGTGAATAAGGGCGAAACGGCAGATGACAGTGGTTCATTTCCGATTTCCACGACAGTCCTTATGGCAGTGATTATTGTTTTGATTGTTACGGTATTGAGCCTTTTGATTGTCATGCTTAAGATGGCGATGAAGCGCCGGGATAAAAAAGGGAAGGAACTTGATTTTTAAGAGGCTATCTGTTATACTGCGGATAGAACAAAGGAGGAAATAAAAAATGTATATATCCATTGATTTTAACAGTGATGAAGCATTGTATCTCCAGCTTAGAAATCAGATTGTTTATGCGATTGTTAAGGCAGAGTTAAGAGAAGGGGAAAATCTTCCCTCCGTCCGTGATATGGCAGAGACGGTTGGGATTAATATGCACACGGTAAATAAGGCATATGCGATGCTCAGACAAGAAGGATATCTGCAGCTTGACAGGCGTCACGGTGCAATTGTGGCGGTTGATGTGGATGAAATTAAAGCGCGGATGGAACTGGCGCAGACAATGGATTTGATTTTAGCACAGGCGATTTGTAAAAATGTATCGCGTGAAGATGTACACAAGTTAGTGGACGAAATTTATAACCAATATGAAGGATATCGAAATGGAGAATCATTATGAGTAGACAGTTTACTACGGAAGCAGAAAAAGCGTTGAATAAAGCTGCTAAATTTGCCATTCGTATGGGACAGAGGATTGTTGGAAGCGAACACCTTTTGTTTGGGCTTAGTGCGGCACCCGGTGTGGCAGCAAAAGTTTTAAAAGAAAATGGCATGGATAAAGAGCGGTTAGACATAGAAGTTCGTGAATACTGCGGTATGTCGGATGTTGTCGAAATAGAGCCTTTGCGGGGTGAGACTTCGCCGAAACTGGAGGCACTTTTACTGGCGGCGGCAGAGGAAGCCGGGAAAATGCAGTTAAAAGAGACCGGAACCGAGCATATGTTGTTGGCAATTTTAAAAGACACGTCATGTGTGGCGTATAAGATTTTGCTGGCGTCAGGTGCGCCGATTCAGAAGCTTTATACAGACATTATTCTCACGACCGGCGGTGATATGGTACAGGCAAAAAATGAACTGATTGCCAGCCGTTCCCGCAACAAGAAAAATTCGGGTACTCCGACATTAGACCAGTATGCCAGAGATTTGACGCAGTATGCAAAGGACGGAAAACTGGATCCGGTATTAAATCGTGACGATGAGATTGAGAGTGTGATTGGAATTCTCAGCCGGCGCATGAAAAATAATCCGTGTTTGATTGGTGAGCCGGGTGTTGGTAAGACGGCAATTGTGGAAGGACTGGCATCCCGTATTGTGGATGGTGCGGTACCGGATACATTGGAACAAAAAAGAATTCTTACATTGGATTTGTCCGGCATGGTTGCCGGTTCGAAATACCGTGGCGAATTTGAGGAGCGGATTAAACGTGCCCTTCGCGAGACGAAAGCGGCAGGAAATATTTTACTTTTTATCGACGAACTGCATACCGTTATTGGTGCCGGCGGCGCAGAAGGAGCAATTGACGCATCAAATATTTTGAAACCGGCGATGGCGCGTGGTGAGATTCAGGTGATAGGTGCGACAACGAGAGAAGAGTACCGTAAGCATATTGAAAAAGATGCTGCCTTAGAACGCCGTTTCCAGCCGGTTGTCATTGAAGAACCATCTGCTGTTCAGACGATTAGCATGTTAAAGGGGCTTAGAAGCCGCTATGAGGAATTTCACAAAGTGGAAATTACAGATGCAGCCATTGAGGCAGCAGTCCAGTTGTCGGAGCGCTATCTGAATGACCGTTATCTGCCGGATAAGGCGATTGATTTGATTGATGAGGCATCTGCCAAATTCCATTTGCAGACTGTTTATGCACAGTCTGACCGCACGCAGGAATATGAAAAAGAGCGGGAAGATTTGTATGAGCAGAAAGAGCAGGCTTTGATTGCCGGTGACTTAGAGCGCGTGAGAGAGCTGCTTGCTGCGGAAAAGAAGTTAGAAAAGAAAATAGAAAAAGAAGAAGAATTAAAACAGGAACAGCGACAGAAAAAAGATAAAATTCTGCCATCTCACATTGCCCAGGTGGTTGCCAAGTGGACACACATTCCGGTAGAGCAGATGGAGGAAGCGGAAAAAGAGAGACTCAAAAAACTGGATGCCATTTTGCATGAGCGTGTCGTTGGACAAAATGATGCTGTTAAGGCTGTGGCTCGTGCAATTCGCAGGGGGCGCGTGGGCTTAAAAGACCCGAAACGCCCGATTGGTTCATTTTTATTCTTAGGACCCACAGGTGTCGGAAAAACAGAACTTAGCAAGGCTTTGGCAGAAGCTGTGTTTGGTTCGGAAAAAGATATGATTCGCGTTGACATGTCGGAGTACATGGAGAAACAGAGCGTGTCGAAAATGATTGGTTCACCTCCGGGATATGTTGGTTATGAAGAGGGCGGACAGTTGACCGAGGCCGTGCGCCGCAGACCATATTCAGTTGTCCTTTTTGATGAGATTGAAAAGGCACATCCTGATGTGTTTAATGTTTTGCTGCAAGTGCTGGATGATGGACGAATCACGGATTCACAGGGCCGTACGGTGGATTTCAAAAACACCATTTTGATTATGACGTCAAACCTTGGCGCAGAATTTTTGCTGGATGGCATTGATGACAATGGAAACATTTCTTCTGAGGCAGAGGAACTTGTGATGTCGCAGTTGAAAAATCATTTCCGACCGGAGTTTTTGAACCGTCTGGATGAGATTGTTATGTTTAAGCCTCTTTCAAAAAGCGATATCCGAGGCATCATTGATTTGCTTGTCAAGGATATTAATCGCAGAATTGAGGATAAAGAAATCTCTCTTACCGTTACCGATAAGGCGCTTGATTATATTGTGGAAAAAGCATACGATCCGGTTTATGGTGCGAGACCGTTGAAGCGGTATTTGCAGAAAAATGTCGAAACTCTGCTGGCGAAGAAGATGCTTGCGGATGAAGTGGCAGTAGGAGATGTGCTTTCTCTGGATGTGGAAAATGATGCTTTAGTAATTCGTAAGGCAGATTAAAACGAAATAATGATTCTTTTGGAAAAACTATAAGGAGATAGGGATATAATAAGTTCTTATTGAATTATAGTTTTTTCTTATGTATACTCTTGCTCGTGGGGAAATTTTGAATAATTAAATTTTTTTTCAAAAATGTAAAACTTTTTTCAAACTTCACTTGTCTTATAGGTAAAAGACACAGAAAGGAAGGATGAAAATGAAAACGAAAATGAGAGGTTTTGTGGCTTTACTAATGGCTGCGATGATTATGGCGGGGATGATTCCGACGCGCAGCGAGGCAAAGAAGGTTACCTATTATAGGACTAAAAAGGTTTTTCTTCAGACAAAGGGAACCAAAATAGTAAAGACGACAAAGAAAATCAAAAAGGTTGTAGGCGTGAATCAGACACTGAAAGGTGTGGCAAAAGGAAAGAAAATTTCCAGTAAAAAAATCAAGTTTACGCCCGGAAAGGCCAGTGGTAATACGGGACTTGATGAAGAGGATATTATGGTAACGTATACGAATGGCAAAAAGCAGAAATTTATCGTAAAAACCGTAAATCCATATTTGGAGAAGATTGCTAAAAAACTTCGCCCCCTTGTGAAGAACCCAGACGAAGGACTCAGGATTATTGCCCATGAATATGAACAGTGTTACGAAACAGGCAAAAAGGATTATTTTGAACATTTAAAAAGTAATCCGCGCGCATATAAGAACATGCTGAAGCGTACGGCAAATAAGAAATATACTTATGAATGGACTGCGTTAGAGAACTTTGGTGGCGAGTGTACCGTGGATGACATTATTAAAAAGGCGACGAAGTCACAGAAAATTGCCCTTATTTTAGAAACGTACTGCGACATGAATATGAAGTATAATAAAGATTCAAAGGGCAGACCGGTTCATGGCGAAGGCGGTGTGAAAAACCGATATAAGGCAATTTATCAGGGAACTTATAAAGGTGTCTGCGGGGAATCGTCCGAACGCTTGTATGAAATTTGCGAAGTGATTGGCGTTAAAGCAGGATTGGCGAGCAATCCAAAGGAGAACCATGAATGGCTTTGCATCGCCGCTGTTGACAAAAACGGCAAAAAATACTGGCAGGGGGTTCCGGCAAGCTCTTACGCAAGATGTTTATTTTGGAAAACAAAAGTGGGAACCGATGGATTTGATTGGGAAGTAAGCAAAAAAAGTTATGGAAAAGATATCTTTAATGTAGTAATTCGAAGAACATATGCAGAAGAGTAAGGAGGAAATGAGAAAAATGGAACAGTATGCAGAAGCGGTGGCAAGTGCGCTGGCAGGAAATCAGGAAGGATATGACTTTTTATATCAGAGTACCTATCAGAAAAAGTTTTTCATTGCGAAAAAATATATGGGAAATGACATGGATGCGCAGGATGTTTTACAGGATGCCTATGTGCAGGCATTTACAAAATTAAATACCTTGCAGGACTATCAGAAATTTCCGAATTGGTTTGGAATGATTGTTGCAAATACGGCGAAAAATGCGCTTCAGAAAAAGAAAATGCTGTTCTTCTCCGACCTAGAAGGTGTAAATGAAGAAGGTGAAGCAATGGAATTAAATATTATGGATACCGATGCGAGCCGCCAGCCGGAAATTGCTTACACAGAAAAAGAAACGCAGGAAATGGTTCATGAAATGTTAGATACACTGCCGGATGACCAGAGAATGTGTATTTTGATGTTTCATTTTGAGGGGGCGAGTATTCGTGAAATTGCGGAGGCAATGGAATGTTCGGAAAATACCGTGAAATCCCGTTTGAATTATGGGCGCAAGGCAATTAAAAAGAAATCCGAGGAATTGCAGAAAAAAGGCTGCAAACTCTACAGTATGGCACCACTTCCGCTTCTTCTTTTCCTGCTTCGCAAAGAAGAGCAGGCATTTTTACAAAACGCTGGCTTTGTGATTCCATCGGCTGCGTCGGTAATGAATCAGGGAGCAAAGATTGCAAAACAAGCTTCCAAAGGTTTTTTAAAGACTGTTGCAGGAAAAGTTACGATGACAGTTGCCGGTTTGGCTGCAATTGGTAGTATAGGAACCGGTATTTTCCTTGGGGCAAATGCGTTGCAGGAAAAACGGACGGCACCGACGCCAGCTCCGGAGCAGCAAGTCCAAGCAACTGCCACAGAGACTCCGACAGCGACACCGGAACCGACACAGACGCCGGTTCCGATAGCGGATAGATGGCGGGATGCCTATCGGAAAATACTAAGTAAGAAATTGAAAGTGAAGGGCTATACCGAAAACGGAAAAACAGGATATGTATCCGATTACAGCTATTTTCTTTATGATGTAAATGGTGACAACATTCCGGAACTGATTGTAACGTGTTTAGGAATTAATTTTGGAACCGGAAAGTATGGTTATCTTGCCCGTTTTTATTCTTACTCCGAAGAAAAGGGTGCATATGTGGCGGGGGAGGTAGACGAGTTGACGGCACGGACTGAATTTTATTACCGGCCGGGAAAAAAAGGTTTGATTATCGAAAGCGGTATTGTGAATATGGGTGAAATACCGGCACAATATGAGGGCGATATGACTGCCTGTGCGATAAAAAACGGTAAGCTTGTCACAAAAGAAAAATCGTACACGTGTGATGCGGAGGAGACAAATAAAGATAAGTACCGTCCAAAAGGAATAAAGACGATTTCATCGGATTCGATAAAAAACAGAAACGATTTATCCGGACTTAAGGTGGCTTATGAAAAATATAAGGAGGCATAAAGATGAAAGAATAAAGGTGCTATTTATCAGTACCAATATGCAACCAGCAAAAAGTTCAAAAAGGCAAAATCCATCCGCAGTTCTTATTCGACTGCTACTACGATGAACAGGCTGGCGAAGAAATATTATTTAAGAGTTCGCGGGTATGTAACCAATAATGGTAAAAATTATTATGGTGCATGGTGTAGGGCAAAAGCTATTCGAACTAAAAAATAAGAAGAGAAGGGCAGCTCACGAGTATGTGAACTGCCCTTTTAAAAAAATGCAGAAATCTATTTGCAGAACTGTTTGTCGAAATCCGGGTTGTACGCATAGAAGTTTTTCTTGTTCAAATCATCCTGCAGCAGACGAAGGCTTTCGCCAAAGCGCTGGTAGTGCACCAGTTCGCGTTCACGCAGGAAGCGAATCGGATCGCAGACATCCGGGTCTTTTACAAGACGCAGAATGTTATCATAGGTCAGCCGAGCCTTCTGCTCTGCCGCCATATCTTCATGCATATCGGCAAGCGGGTCACCGGTTGACTGAATGCTGGTTGCGCTCCAAGGCTCACCGGATGCAGCCTGTGGCCAGATGCCGATGGTGTGGTCGATATAATAAGGGGCAAATCCCTGTTCTTCCAATTCTTTTGCGTTTAAGTTTTTCGTGAGCTGGTGAACAATGGCACAAATCATTTCCGTGTGAGCGAGTTCCTCGGTACCGATATCCGTAAGCACACCGGCTACTTTTCGGTTTGTGTTGGAATAGCGCTGGGAAAGGTAACGCATGGCAGCGCCTAATTCTCCATCGGGTCCACCCAGCTGACTGATTATTACTTTTGCCAATTTTGCATTCGGCGTTTTGATATTGACCGGGTATTCCAGTCGTCGTTCATACGTCCACATCAGCTGCACCCCCCTTCCCATGGCCACGGTTCATCGGTCCAGGTCCAGCCATCGTTTGTATCAATACCGGTTAAAAATAACGGTCCGCAGTGTTTTTCGTAATCGCAGACGGCTTCTTTGTACATCTGCTGGTAACGGTTGAAATAATCCATTGCCTTGCCATCGCAAGGATGAGTATCCAAATACATACCGGCGTCAATCATGCAGAATCCGGCCTCACGTACAGCGGTCATTTTCTGATGCTTTGAATGTCTGTTTTGATTCATCAATAAACACCTCGCCTTCCACAGGAGTTGTTTTGCATATAGGGCTGTCGGTTATGGCAGCCACAAGAACCGGAATGGGAGTGGTTTTGACTGCGGTCTGCCTGGCAGGCAGCCTGTGCACCAACAAACGGAAAAACTAAATCTTCGAAAATGGTGCCGTGTCTTAAGGCACATTCGCCCTCCATGACATTTTCAAAAGTCTGCCATGGGACATATGCCATTGCTAATGGTTTCTTTGAAAGATTCATAGAAACTCCTTTTTTGTTTTTACTATATATTATGTAGAAAAATGTCGAATGTGAAAAAAATAAAATTTATTGAGAAAAAGTATTGACAAGCAAAGATAAATGATATATAGTAATAACAGTAATAGTTACTATTATCAAAAAGGAGCGTGAGATATGGCTGGACTCAAGTATAGCAGGCAGCGGGAAGCTGTGTTAGTCTATCTGCGTTCAACAAAGTCTCATCCGACTGCGGAGCAGGTATATCAGAAAATCAGAGAAGAATTTCCTAAGATAAGTTTAGGAACGGTATACCGAAATTTAAACTTATTAGCAGACTGTGGTGAGATTTTGCGATTGAACTGTGGTGACGGGGTAGAGCATTTTGATGCAACGACCACCCCACACAATCATTTTATTTGTCGTCGTTGCAGACAGGTAATCGATTTGGAAGCCGACTGGGATTTTGAATTGGATACCAAGATGGATGACGAGTTTCCCGGAAAAATAGAAGGACATGAAATCTATTTTTACGGCATCTGTAAAAAATGTTTATAAATCACAAAAGTGGTTAAACTAATTTATCAAAAGGAGAGTGTATTAGTATGAAGAAATTTGTATGCAGCGTATGTGGATATGTTCACGAAGGAGACAGTGCACCAGAGCAGTGCCCGGTTTGCAAGGCACCGGCAGAAAAATTCAAAGAGCAGACTGGCGAAAGAGAATGGGCAGCAGAACATGTAGTAGGAGTTGCTAAGGGTGTCAGCGAAGACATCGTAGCTGACCTTCGCGCGAATTTTGAAGGAGAATGTTCAGAAGTAGGAATGTATCTTGCTATGGCAAGAGTAGCACACCGTGAAGGCTATCCCGAAGTAGGCCTTTACTATGAAAAAGCAGCTTGGGAAGAAGCAGAGCATGCTGCAAAATTTGCAGAACTTCTTGGTGAAGTAGTAACTGATTCCACAAAGAAAAACCTGCAGATGCGTGTTGACGCTGAAAATGGTGCAACAGCGGGTAAATTCGACCTTGCAAAACGTGCCAAAGCAGCAGACTTAGACGCTATCCATGACACTGTTCATGAGATGGCAAAAGACGAAGCAAGACATGGCAAAGCATTCGAGGGATTGTTAAAGAGATACTTTGGCTAAGCTCCAAGCCATGCATAAAAATAGAAGCAGCCATTCATTGTGAGTTCACTCACAAATGAATGGCTGTTTTTATTTTTATATACGGCGCGAGCCG
>ERZ857965.3552-NODE-3552-length-11544-cov-2.850466_pt1 | contig 11544 bp, 7 predicted proteins | sample MGYA00519758_ERZ857965 | MGnify/ENA primary metagenome ERZ857965 (study PRJEB31778, sample SAMEA3449381) | human gut metagenome | biome: human gut; feature: human-associated habitat; material: faeces | place: United Kingdom | collected 2010/2012 ...
GTATGCCTTATTTTTTCTAATTTTGTACCGTCATGGCAACATGGCGGACATATTAGAAATTTAAGGTACACGAAAGTGTTTAACTGATTCTCCGGAATAAAGTCTGGTAAACTATTAACGAACGGGAATAAGTTAGCATCTCTCGCGTCATATCCATATATGGCGTGGGGAGACTGTTGCTTGTTTTAGTTCAAGGGTTTTACCAGAGCCTATTCCGTAAAATAAGTTAGCAGCCCTCACGCTTTCGCATTTTATAAACTTCTTCTGTGTGGGCGGGAAGAATGGAATAAATACTGGTAATTATGAAGAAATTTTTATATGTTGCCATGCTGGCTGTTTTGCCTTTGACCGCTATGGCGCAACATGAGGAAGATACGGAGAATGGTGTAGTGTCATTGGCCGGAAGAGAAGGTTTTACCATTGAAACAAAGAAAGGTGACTTTGTTTTCAAGCCTTATCTGTTGGTACAAACGAGTGCTAATTTCAATTGGTATGATGATGAAGGCTTGGATAAGGCTTATAACCAAGATAATATTGCCAATTCGGGTTTTTCCATTCCTTATGCCGTACTTGGCTTTACTGGCAAGGCTTTTGGAAAAGTAGCTTTCAATCTGTCCATCAATGCTGCTGCAAGTGGAGGAGCGCTGTTACAGCAGGCGTGGTTTGATGTACAGCTGAAAAAACAATTTGCGATTCGTGTCGGAAAGTTCAAGACTCCATTCTCGCATGCCTATCTGACAACTCTTGGCGAAACACTGCTTCCCCAGTTGCCGGTTTCTCTGACGTCTTCTGTAATTTTGCCTTATTCGTTGAATGCCGTGACGCCTAATATCGGTACGGGATTTGACCTGGGTGTTGAAATTCACGGTCTGGTGGCAGATAAGTTCGGTTATGAAGTCGGCTTGTTCAATGGAACCGGAGCTTCCGTGAATACAGCTTCAAAGACGATGAGTGATGACTGGCATATCCCTTCATTGCTGTATGCCGGACGTCTGACTTATATGCCCAAGGGGGTGATGCCTTCCACACAAGGTAATCCTAACCGTTTGAACGAGGATAAGATATTATTCGGTCTTTCGGGTTCTATCAATGTGGAGAGTGAAAATGAGAGTACCAATGATACCCGTGTGGGGTTGGAATTTGCCATGTTGAAGAACAAGCTCTATCTGGCGGCTGAAGCTTATTATATGAATGTAGGTTTCACGGATCGCCAGAAGATCAATGAAAGCTACAATTATTTAGGCGGTTATGTGCAAGGTGGTTACTTTGTCGCTCCCCGCCTACAGCTTGCCGCACGCTACGATATCTTCAATCGTAACGGTACGGATGACGACGGTTTCCTGAATATGCCTGCTGTAGGTATGAATTACTTTTTCAGAGGATGCAACTTGAAATTGCAGGCAATGTATCAGTATGTAGCCCGTTGGGGACACGACACGCAGCTCGACCGTGATAATGATAATTTAGGTCTGGCCACTCACTCTGCCACGGTGATGCTTCAATATACATTCTAAATGAAGTCAGGAAAGGATTCGTCTATGAAAAAATACATTCTTTTCTTTTTTCTGCCCGTGCTTCTTATAGGTCTGCATGCATGCGATGAGGGGAGAATTTATGAGAATGCCGTTGTGGCCACGGGTGAAGGACGCACAGTGAAGATGACAGGCCGGATTAGTGGTGTGGATAAGTGGTCGGGCGACTATAGTGTGGTAGTGGCAGGATTTGATGATGAAAGCGATTATGCCATTGTTTCAAAGGTTGTTCCGGCATCCGAATCGGATAATGATGAAATCCAGTTGACAATGTCCGGCATAACGGATGAGGTGACAACTGTCGAGCTATGTGTAATCAATAAGTTGAGGAAGCGCATTGTCAGTTTGGTGGCAATGGAATGTACTGAAATCGCTGATACTATACTTATGGATGCAGGAACAGTTGATGCAAGTATGTACAATGCCATTCAACAAAAAATATTCAATGCCACTTGTACGGCTTGCCATGGTCTTAGCACCACTCCGGGTGGTGGCTTGAATCTGCTGGAAGGACATAGCCATGCTGATCTGGTCAACCGGGCTTCAACGACGGTGGACGGTAAAATGAGGGTTATGCCCGGTAATGCGTCAGAAAGTGTCTTGCATCTCATATTGGGTACGGACATCAGCTCGGATTGGCGTATAGACCATTCTCAGATGATAACCTCATCTGATATGCAGTCTTTGATTGGCAACTGGATTGACGATGGTGCACAGCAGTAATAATGATGGGCCTTACTGGTAATACCGGTACTTTTTTGAACAACAACGACTAATTGATATTTAATATGAAAAATAAACAACAACAAACTAATCAATTGGAGAATACCTTAACCGAAATCTTTAAATATGAGGTAGAAGCGGGTGTTTCAGAATATCATGTAATGATTCATGCCACCAGACCGGAAGCGACTTATGAAGAACAGCTGAATGCGGTGGTCGACACTTACTGCCAACTGCGTGAAAGTGAACTACAAGGTGCTGTTGCCATCTTTAAACGCTACTTTCTAAGTGACGCCGCCAATCAAGCAGATATGCTACTGGCGCTTTCGGCAGAATGTTCGGATTGTGCACTCTCCGTGGTAGAGCAGCCGCCGTTGAACGGTACAAAGATTGCACTGTGGGTCTATCTGCAGAAAGGTGTAGAAACACAGGTGCTTCATAACGGATTGTTCGAAGTGAGACATGGCGCCTACCGTCACCTTTGGGGAGGCGGCTCTTTCAATCGTGCTGCCAATTCGGAATACCAGACCCGTCTGCTGTTGAATGACTATGTGATGCAGCTGATGGAACAGGGCTGTAAGCTGGCTGATAATTGCATACGTACCTGGTTCTTTGTACAGAACGTGGATGTGAATTATGCCGGAGTGGTGAAGGCGCGTAATGAGGTGTTTGTTACCCAGGACTTGACGGAGAAGACTCATTATATTTCCAGTACCGGTATCGGTGGCCGTCATGCCGACCCCAAAGTGACGGTTCAGATGGATACTTATGCTGTAGATGGTTTGAAATCTGAACAAATTCACTACCTTTACGCACCGACACATCTGAATCCCACATACGAATACGGTGTGAGTTTCGAGCGAGGTACGTATGTGGATTATGGCGACCGTCGCCAGGTGTTTATTTCGGGTACTGCGAGCATCAATAATAAAGGTGAGGTGGTATGTCCCGGAGACATTCGCAAGCAGACGGAACGTATGTGGGAGAATGTGGAGGCTTTGTTGAAAGAGGCTGGCTGTACGTTTGATGATTTAGGACAGATGATTGTTTATCTGCGGGATGTTGCAGACTATACCGTGGTCAAAGGAATGTATGACGAGCGTTTTCCGGATACTCCGAGAGTGTTTGTATATGCTCCCGTATGTCGTCCGGGTTGGCTGATAGAGATGGAATGTATGGGAGTCAAGTCTTTAGAAAACAAGGAGTTTGCTCCATATTGATTTTTTACTTTTAATTGATAGCTCTTAATTGAAAAAGTTTCTCATAGCTGTTTATGGTTGTTTGCTGCTCTTACTTGCTGCAACTACGTTTGTAGAGCAGACATACAGTACGGATTTTGTAGAAAAGCATGTTTATCATACGATTTGGTTCTGTTGTTTGTGGGGAGCCCTTGCTGCGATGACTGTTGTTGTGCTTGTAAGACAGCGGTTGTGGCGGCGTCTCCCGACGTTGTTGTTGCATGGCTCCTTCCTCGTGATTTTGGCGGGAGCCATGACTACGTTTCTTTGTGGCCGAAAAGGATATGTGCATCTTACTGTCGGCAGTGAGGTGAACTGCTTTTTGGAACAAGACGACAGGCAGGTTGTAGAGTTACCGTTCACCTTACGTCTGGACAGTTTCCGGATTGAGTACTATCCGGGTACGGATGCTCCTGCAGATTATATCAGCTATATTCACGGTGAGACGCCCGTCTCCATGAACCGTATTCTTTCACGGCAGGGGTTCCGCTTTTATCAGTCTTCCTTTGATGAGGATATGCAGGGGAGCTGGCTGACAGTGAATTATGACCCGTGGGGGATAGGGATTACCTATAGTGGATACCTCTTGTTAGGTGTCTCCATGCTCTGGATGCTGGTCAGCCGGGGCGGAGAGTTCCGCAGGCTGCTGAGGCATCCGTTGTTGAAGAAGGGAGGAATGTTTGTTCTATTGTTGCTGTGTCTGGGAAGTGGGGTACATGCGCAGAAGAGAAGCCTTCCGGCACTGGCACGCAAGCAGGCGGATAGTCTCGCCCGTAAGCAGGTGATTTATAATGACCGTGTGGTTCCTTTCAATACCCTTGCGCGCGATTTTGTACTGAAACTGACGGGAAAACCGTCTTATGGAGGCATGACGCCGGAGCAGGTGATTGGTGGATGGCTTCTGCGTCCGGAAGTTTGGCAGAATGAGCCGATGATTTATATCAAAAACGAGGCACTCCGTCGCCTGCTTCATTTGGAGACACCCTATGCATGTCTGGCTGATTTGTTCGACGGTGAGAAGTATCGCTTGCAGAAGTTCTGGAAGGGGAAGCAAGACCATCATCAGAAAATGACTTCTCTGGAAAAGGCCATTGTAGAGGCGGATGAAAAGGTGGGACTGATTTTGATGCTCCAAAATGGTACATTGATTCGTCCTTTGCCGGAAGACGGGAGTGTGGAGCCTGTTTCCGATACTAAAATACAAGCCGAATTGCTGTATAACCGTATTCCTTTCAGCAAATTGCTGTTCATGTTCAACCTTACGGTGGGGATGCTGGCTTTCTTCCGTCTGCTGTATCGCGGCCTGCGCCGTTCGTCGGCATTGTCAGACTCTTCCGGTAGGATTGTAGCGCTCTCTTTCTCTTCGCGTTTGGCAGATACTTTTTTCCCGTTTTCTCTTTATGCGGCGTTTCTCTTTCAGCTCTTCGGGTATGGCCTGAGGTGGTACATCGGTGGGCGAATACCGTTGGGCAACGGATACGAAACGATGCAGTTCATGGCATTGTGTGCGCTGTTCCTGGCTTGTCTGTTTCGGCGGCGCTTCCCGTTTATGGTGCCTTTCGGCTTTTTGCTGTCCGGTTTTGCCTTGCTAGTGTCTTATTTGGGACAGATGAATCCCCAAATCACTCCCTTGATGCCCGTGCTTGTTTCTCCATGGCTCAGTACGCATGTGTCGTTGATAATGATGTCTTATGCTTTGTTTGCCTTTATGATGCTGAACGGCATACTGGCATTGTGTCTTCGCCGTTCAGCCCGGATGTTGATGCTGCTCAGCCGATTGCTGCTTTATCCCGCCGTTTTCTTTTTGGGAGCCGGTATTTTTCTGGGTGCGGTTTGGGCCAATGCTTCTTGGGGGCGATATTGGGCTTGGGACCCGAAGGAAGTATGGGCGCTGATTACCTTTATGGTTTATGGAGCGGCGTTCCATGCGCGCAGCCTACGCATTTTCCGCAGGCCGTTATTCTTCCACATCTATATGATTGTCGCCTTTCTGACAGTCCTGATGACCTATTTTGGGGTGAACTACATCCTTGGAGGAATGCATAGCTATGCCAATGCTTGATTTACGGGTGGTTCTACCTATTTATAATGACTGGCTTTTTTCATTATACCTAATTTGAGCGATTGCGCACTGTCTGCCGATGCCTTATCTTTGCAACATCAGATTTGAATGAATTAGTTAGTCATAATTACGTAACCACTTTTATGAAGATAAAAGGATCCCCACTTTCCGATGTGATATCGTGAAGTGGGGATTTGTGTATGGCGTGGCGGATACTGTGGGCAAGGTTGGTTAAGGCTACTTGTCAGACTGCTTGAGCCATAGCATGGGGAGGGCTGACATAGGGGATGAGCTTTGTCTTCAGCCTGAAGATGCACATCTCTATGCTGAAGATATACATCTTTACGCTAAAGATGTATATCGCCAGTCACAAGATAAACCTTAATCAATAGCCAGAGGCCTTTTCCCGTATGGGGGAGAATACTTTTGCAAGGGATTCATCCGTTTTTTCCCTATAGGCCGTAGTGGGTAGGGAGACAGTTGCCGGAAGAACCTTATAGAGAGTCCTTGATGTCGCCCAATTCCACCAGCTTGTTCACAATAGCGTAGATGGTAAGCCCTGCCGGAGAATGTATCTGCAGTTTGCGTGCAATGTTACGGCGATGGGTAATGACAGTATGAATGGAGAGGTAGAGTTTGTCGGCGATGGCTTTGTTGGTCATGCCCTTCACAACGCAGGTGATGATTTCTTTTTCGCGCTGGCTCAGGGTTTCTTGTTCGCTGTCTTTTTCCTCTTCCTCCTCGGTGTGCAGCAAGTGGTTGATTTTGGAGGTGATGACATCTATGTCATCGCACATGGCGAAGTTCTCGTCATATTCCTTCAATATGTTGTTGTCAATGACGGAGCATACCATAGCAATGTACTTGATGCCGGATTTTCCGTGTTCTGCCTTGAAGGCGGGCAGGTCGAACCAGCCACCGAAAGTGGGGTTGATGATGATAATGTCTGCCGGATGCATGTGAATATAGTTTTGCAGCGATTCCGGAGAAGAAACCTCAATAGGGTGTGCATTCAAGTTGGGAATACGCTTCAAAACAGCCGTCAGACCACTCCGGATGATGACCGAAGTTTCTGCAATGACAATCTTCAAAGAAGTATTATTGTTCATTTTTCAGTTTCCTTTCTATTTGCGCTACGGCGGGAACAAACATATAATCTTCTACCTGGCAGTGGGTGGCAAGGTCTTGTTCGCAGTTGAATATATCGAACAAGACCGCATTCAGGAGATTGTTGTTCTCCTTTTCCGGGTAGTATTTGATGATGATGTTCTTCAGCTCTTTCAGTTTGGTGTCTATCTGATTATGTTTGCTGGCAAAAGTGGCGATGTTGTATTCGTCCGATAGTCTGCCCTGGAGCAATTGCTCTACATAGGTGAATACGGCCTGGTTTTCATATTCCATGTGGCGGCGTACCTCCTTGGCATATTCATCGAAGAACTTCAGGATGAGGTAGGCTACATCGTTTGTACTGGAACAATCGATGGCTTCGATGAGTTTGCGGCGGATGGCCGGCAGGTTGAAGTCGAGGAAATACGTGTGGGCACGCTTCAGATAATCCATAAGGGCGGGAATGGAAAAGTCACTTTCATTGCCGCTGTAAGAGTATTGTTCTTCGCTGATAAAGTTGGCTACGGCGAGGAATGTAGGGCAATCGACGCCTTGTGCTTCGCAGACGTCCTTCACGCTCTTGTCTCCGAATCCTAATGACAGTCCGAAGCGGCTCATCACCATTAATAAGGAGTAATTGTCACAGATGAGGTCACTCATCTTGTCCGTGGAGCGGTACTTATGTTGCTCATTCATTGTATGTTATTGTTTTTAATTCTTTAATTCGTGCGCAAAGTAACGGCTTTTATCCGAGAACTGCAATCACTATTAGTAGGTATTTTGCTTGTCGGGAGATGGTTAGAGAGTGGTGTTTGCCGGATAAACTAAAAGCTTTAGTTTTATTTAACGAGAGAAATTAGTTTTTGAACTAAATAATTTAGTTATTTGCAGAAAACAAAGAATGTTATGAAAGGATTGACTGCAAAAGAAGAAGAAATCATGGGCTTTTTCTGGGAAAAAGGACCCTTGTTTGTGAAGGAAATGCTGGCATTCTATGAAGAGCCGAAACCACATTTCAATACTTTGTCCACCATTGTGAGAGGATTGGAGGATAAGGGATTCCTGAGCCATCATACGTACGGCAACACGTATCAGTATTATGCGGTGGTCAGCGAGGAGGATTTCCGCAAGCGGACACTGAAGAACGTTATCAGCAAATATTTCAATAATTCCTATCTCAGCGCAGTGTCGTCTCTGGTGCAGGAAGAGGATATATCCCTGGAAGAACTGAAGCAGTTGATACAAGACGTGGAAAAGGGAAGGGACTGAGATTGTTGAGACTCTAATAACTCTGGCTTATGAAAAACATCGGATTGGTTTGTTTGCTGCTGGTAAGTATTTGCTGCGGATTGCAGGCAAAGAAAATCGTAAAGGTACCCTATTTCATGGCATGCAATACGCGTAGCATTGAAGTGGAGCAAGTGACGCTTGGAAAAGATACGACCTGGCTGGCGGTGAGGCTTTATGGCATGCAGGGCGATAGGGTCAGGATTGATTCGACAGCTGTGTTGCGGGCATCCGGAAAGGATTACGGATATTTGGGAAATACCGGTTTTGCCAGGGATGAATGGACGCATATTCCCGCTTCCGGTGAAATGACTGCTGTTTTGAAGTTTAGTCCGCTTCCGATGGATACTGAGAGCTTTGATTTCGTAGAGATGCCGGGTAGTGATGAAGGATGGATAATTTATGGTATACAGCTCAACGGAGAGAAACCTCGGGTGGATATTCCCGAACGTTTGCGGAATAAGAAACCGGATGAGGTTTTGCCATTGCCCGGACCGGAACTGAATGTGGGAAAGACTGTCATAAAGGGGCAGATATTGGGGTATAAACCGGAGTATGGAGTGACGTTACGCTACTATGACTCGCCTTGGTTCTTCATGTATTTCACCGGTAAGGACTTGAAGATAGCGGAGGATGGCACGTTCCGCTATGAGACGGAGGTGCTGTTGCCGAGCGGTGCTACGCTGTGGATATCCCGTTCGAAAATAGAATTGTTTCTCGTTCCGGGTGGAGAACTGGATGTCACAATCAATCTGCCTGAAATATTCTATTCGCAAAGCCGTCTTTTAAGCCGGAAAAGGGATGGTGTAACGGACAACTGTGTTTGGTTTGAAGGAGACTATGCCGGTCTGAATACCGAGTTGCTGCGGTTCGGTGAAATGAAAAGCTTATCGGGAACTGATGATTTTTATGCAGATATTTGTGGGATGACTCCGCAGGCATATAAAAAGTATCTGTTCAGGCATTATGAAGATATGCAAAAGAAACTTGTAAAAAACAAGGATATGAGCCAGGCTTGCCGTACTTATATTCGGGCAAATCTGGATATGAATCTGTTCAGCCTTATCTATAATTACAAGAGTAACCTTAGTTATGCCCCGATGCTTTCGGGCAGGAAGGGGGTGAAAAGGGCGGACATGACGGTGGACAGTACCTCATACTTCAAGGAAATACTGCAACTGGATATTCTGCATACCCCCGAACAGAAATATTACAATTATTATACGGACTTTGTGAAGACCGCTACCGGAAATTTCCGGGATAAGTTTGTGCAAGACCCTCTTTGGCCGGACATGCTTCTTGCCGGGCGTGCTTCCCGTAATCTGAGCAAGTACATGCCTTTGACTGAGGAAGAGCGTCGGACGGTGGACAGCATCGCTTCTCCCGACCTCAGGCAATTGTTCCTGATGAGAAACGGGAGGATTGAAGCCGAACTGAAATCAGAGTTGGAAGCTACTAAGGGAAAGACCGGATATAAGATTGTTGAGGTGGAAAAGGAGGTAGCGGCAGACAGTTTGTTGCAGGTCATTACTCGTCCTTATCGTGGCAAGATGGTACTGGTGGATATGTGGAACACCTGGTGTGGTCCTTGTATGCGGGCCATGAAAAGCCTGAAACCGTTGAAAGAGGAGCTGAAAGAGGTGGTTTATCTATATATTGTCGACGAAACATCTCCTGAAGGAAAATGGAAAGTAATGATACCGGATATACCCGGTATTCACTGTCGCATTAGCAATGAGCAAAGTACGGCATTGGCAAAGCTGTACGAATATCCGGGTATCCCGACCTATTTCGTCGTGAACCGTGAAGGAGATATTTCCTACAAAGCAACCGGATTTCCCGGAGTGGAGATGCTACGGAATGAACTGACCAAGTAACTGTAAATAGTAAATAGTAAATCGTAAATCCCTAAATAGTAAATAATTCCATGGGTCTGTTTTTTGTTTATATACTCAAATCTTCTGTTTGCCTGGCGATATTCTATTTGTTTTATCGCTTGTTGCTGGCACGCGAGACGTTTCATCGTTTCAACCGTTTTTCATTGTTGGGCATTTTGCTGTTGTCCTGCCTATTGCCTTTGGTAGAGGTAAGTGTGAAGCAGGAGACGGAAGTGCACCAGACGATGCTGACATTGGAGCAGTTGCTGATGATGGCGGATGCAGTGAATGCCACTGAGGCCGGAGCAAGGACTGAAACGGCAACAGTCACCTGGATACAAGTGGCGCTGCTTGTCTATCTGGCAGGAATCGTTTTCTTTGCCTTCCGCAACGTATATTCGTTGGTACGGTTACTGATGTTGCTGAAATCGGGTAAAAAAGAGGATATCGGCAGCTACTTACCGGGCAGGAAAGAGCGCGTTACTTTGATTGTACACAACTGTGACATCGCTCCGTTCAGTTGGATGGGATATATTGTCATTTCACGGAAAGACTTGGAGGAGAACGGACGGGAAATCCTTATCCACGAGCTTGCCCATATCCATAACCGCCATTCCTGGGACTTGCTGGTGGCTGATGTCTGCATTTTCTTTCAGTGGTTCAATCCGGCATCATGGCTCCTGAAGCAGGAATTGCAGAATATCCATGAGTTTGAAGCGGATGAAACGGTGATAAAGGAGGGTGTGGATGCAAAACAGTATCAACTATTATTAATAAAAAAAGCTGTCGGCACAAGGCTCTACTCTATGGCCAACAGCTTTAATCACAGTAAACTTAAAAAACGTATCACTATGATGTTAAAAGAAAAATCAAGCCCGTGGGCACGTTTGAAGTATCTTTATGTACTTCCGGTAGCTGCCATTGCAGTGACAGCTTTTGCCCGTCCCGAAGTCTCCGATAAAGTGGAGAAGATTTCAAGCGTCAAAGTTAACGATTTGGCTGCAATTGTAGAAACAAAAGTGGCGGAAAGTGCAGGTGACACTACGAAGCCTGCCGATGTGAAGTATGTACCGGCGGAAGTCCGCAAGCGGTTGAAGGGAACTCTGGTCTTCGAGGTGGCAGAGGAGATGCCGGAATTTCCCGGCGGCGGAATGAGTGCTTTCATGGATTATATCAAGACGAATATGCGTTATCCGGCATCTGCCAAAGAGAACGGTACGCAGGGACGGGTCACTGTCCAGTTTGTGGTGGATGAAGATGGAAGCATCAAGGACTCCAAGGTGCTCCGTTCTGTGGATAAGGATATGGATGCCGAGGCGCTGCGATTGATAAACACTATGCCGAAGTGGAAGCCGGGGAGACAGAAGGGGCAGCCGGTGGCTGTGAAATTTACGGTGCCGGTGATGTTCAGGCTGGACGACGACAAACTTGAAAAAACTTCTTCTGCCAATGGTATTACAGTTGAAGGATATGCAGGTAATGGGAAAGAGCCATTGTATATTGTGGATGGAAAAGAGGTGACGCCATCTGTCATGAGTGCATTGAATCCTGATAAGATAGAACGTGTAACGGTTTTGAAAGATAAATCTGCCACGGATTTATATGGAGAAGAGGGACAGAATGGCGTTGTTCTGATAACCCTGAAACAAGGAACTCCGGGTATGGTTATCCGCCGGGGTAATGAGGTGGCAGAGAATGCTAAAGTACAGCATAAGAGT
>ERZ857965.3553-NODE-3553-length-11543-cov-12.035515_pt1 | contig 11543 bp, 11 predicted proteins | sample MGYA00519758_ERZ857965 | MGnify/ENA primary metagenome ERZ857965 (study PRJEB31778, sample SAMEA3449381) | human gut metagenome | biome: human gut; feature: human-associated habitat; material: faeces | place: United Kingdom | collected 2010/2012 ...
GTGCCCTCACCCCGCCGCATGGCTGCCCCGTTGCTTTCTGCAAACCGCCCCGTTACAGGGCGTCGAACTCCTCACGGGTCAGCAGCAGGTTCAGCGCGTCCAGCAGCCCGGCGGTGGTGAGATGCTCCGGCAGCTGCAGGGCCTGCAGCAGGGCGGCCCGGCGCGGTACGCTGCCGGGGCCGATAAGCCCCTTGTCCATCAGGTCGGCGCGGGTGATGCCCGCACTCTGCCGGGCGGCGGTGTCCACCCCCTCGAAGGTGGCACCGCAGCGGCGCAAGGCCTCCAGCAGCACGTCGGGGGACATGCCCTCTACCCCCAGCTTGCCCTCCTTGCCGCCTTTCTTCTTGCGGCGCTCCTTGCCCATCACGTCGGGCACATACGCCTGCTTCACCTGCTCCGGCGGCAGTGCCCCCTTCAGGTGATTGCGGATGACGAAGCCCGCGCCGTCGGGGTCGGTCAGCAGGATCACGCCCCGCTTTTCCGCCAGACGGCGGAAGTAGGCCAGCTTCTCCTTATCGTGGAACACGCCGAAGCCCTCGGTGGTCAGGATCACCGCGTCCACCACCTGGGACAGGGCGTTTTTGTCGTACCGGCCCTCCACGATGATGACCTCACGGATCCGGGGCTTCATCGCGCACCTGCCAGTTCCATCAGGAACAGCTTCAGCTCCGCCTCGCTGTCCATGCCCCGCTCACTCTTCATGCGGCGGTCCAGCTTCTGGCAGCGGATGACGGCGGTGCTGCACCAGTCGTGATCCACCTTTTTCGCCGCCTGCATCAGCAGCTTGGCGGGATAGTCGCTGCTCATGCCCCAGAGCTGCTTCAGCCAGAAGCGGTCCTTCCCGCTGTCCAGGGCCATGCGGGCGGTGTACAGCCGCCGCAGCTCCTTGCCCAGGGCTGCCAGGATCATGATGGGCTCCGTCTGCATCCGCAGCAGGTCGGCCAGCACACGGGCCGCCTCGTCATATTTCCCCGCCGTGACGCAGTTGGTCATGTCGAACACCCGGGCGTCCAACACTGGGTCGGCCACCGCGTTGATGTCGTCGATGGTGATGCGCTCCTGCCTGGCATAGGCGGCGATCTTCTCGATCTCCGGCACCAGCTCCGTCATCAGCGTGCCGCAGGTGAACAGCAGGTGGTCGGCGGTGATGGGGTCGATGTCGTGGCCCAGGGCCGTAAAGCGGCGGCGCAGCCAGTTGACCAGCTGGGCGCGCTCCTGCTGGGCGAACTCCACCGCGCAGACGTATTTGTCCAGCGCGGCGCACAGCTTTTTCATCTTGCCGTCCCGCTTGTATTCCAGTGTGTCGTAAATGAAGATCAGCGTGCAGTACTCCGGCAGATCCTCCAGCAGGGCGATGAGGGCATTGCGCTGGCCCTCGTCCAGCTCCTCCTTGGCCGCATCCAACTCGGCGCGGGCATCGGCGAGCTCGGTCTTCGCGCGGGCCTCCTCTTTTTCGTATTCCGCTCGCGCCTCATCCAAATCGGCCTGGGCCTCGGCCTTCAGGTCATCCACCCGGGCCTGCTCCCGAGCCGGCGCGATGCCCTCGATGGCGGCCACAACGCCGGCCACGCGATCGTCGTAGGCATCGCTGTCGGCGGGAAGCTCTGCCGCCCCTTCCACGGAGACGTAGGCCTCCACGTAGGGCATGTCCGCATCGAAGGCCTCCGGCAGCACGTACATGAACTGCTCGATGGTGCCCGAGCCGATGGTGGAGGTGCCCATGGACGTCGAGCTGACGTAGAGCGGCGAGTGCACGCGTCCCACCACGGTGAACTCGGTGGTGGCCAGAGTGTCCTCCACGTTGCCCACCGACGGGTCGACCGTGACCGTGTCGCCGAGCCCCGTCGGCCCGCTCATAACGCGGTCGTTGAAGATGACGCACTCGTTAGCCGAAGTGGGCCAGCGGCCCTCCACCAGATCGAGCCGGTTGAGGTAGTTCGCGTCGTCGGAGGAGATGGTGGCCTCGTCCACCTTCACCGCCGTCGCTGCCGAGGGCGACAGCGAGTGCACGCGCATCACGTACTGCTCGTCGTTCAAGGTGGCCAGCACATCGGCGGAATAGGCCGCCTCCACGCCCGAGACGCCGGGCACATCGCGCAGGGCCTCGATGTCCTCTTCGGTGAGCCCCAACGTGGAGACGACGCGGATGTCCATGAGATCGGTGCCGTCGTAGTAGGCGTCGGCCGCCAGCTTCATATCCGGCGCCGTCATGCGCAGCCCGGCGTAGAAGCCGCAGCCCAGTGCCACGATGGCGGCAATGGCAACAAAGCGCCCGAGCGAGTGGCGGATGGAGCGGACAATATCTTTGTTGAACGCCTTCACGCTACCACTCCAGCACGTCGGCGGAAAGGGGGCGGTCGTTGCACTCGACGCCCGCCACGCGCCCCTCGCGGATATGGATGACGCGGTCGGCGATGTCGGTGAACGCCGCGTTGTGGGTGATGAGCACGACCGTGATATGCTCCTCCCGGGCCAGTTGTTCCAGCGCCTGCCGGCTCTGCCGGGGCGCACGGACGGCACACCGGCGGCAGCAGGCATACAACGCCGCGCCCTCGGCGATCAGCCCGCCCAGCATCGCCTCGCTGTCCGTCTCCCGCCGCGGCAGCGGACAGCAGGCCCCCGCGGGACACGGTGCCGCGTCATAGGCCGGCAGCGCCGGCCCCACCCTCTGCCACACCGCCGCCGCGGCGGCGGTATCGTATACCAACGGTGATGGCTCCATACTGAACGCCTCCTTTTCTGTCTATACTATGTGGTGCCGCGGCCCGATGTGCGCCATGGGCGGAAACATATTGCATTTCCTGCCGAAATCTGTTACACTGATATGGTTACGGAACCTGCCCACCACTTTGATGGTGTGAACAGCCACAATACAAACGTTCAGAGAAGGGAGAACCATCCCATGCTGGAATTGCAGAATATCTGCTACCGGGTGTCCACCCCCGAGGGGGAGCAGGACATCCTGAAAAACGTATCCATCACCATCCCCGACCATAAGCTGGTCGTCTTCACCGGCCCCAACGGCGGCGGCAAGACCACCCTGGCCAAGGTCATCATGGGCCTGGTGCAGCCCACCTCCGGCCGCGTGCTGTACAACGGCGAGGACGTGACGGACCTGTCCATCACCGAGCGCGCCAAGCGCGGCATCAGCTACGGCTTCCAGCAGCCGCCCCGCTTCAAGGGCATCACCGTCCACGACCTGCTGCTTCTGGCGGCGGGCGAGGACAAGCTCAGCAAGGACAAGTGCTGCGCCTATCTTACCAAGGTTGGCCTCTGCGCCAACGACTACCTGGACCGCGAGGTGGACGTGTCTCTGTCCGGCGGCGAGGTCAAGCGCATCGAGATCGCCACCATCCTGGCCCGCCGCGGCCAGCTGATGATCTTCGATGAGCCGGAGGCCGGCATCGACCTGTGGTCCTTCGCCCGGCTGACCGAGACCTTCGAGCAGATCCACCGGGAGGGCGCGGCCACCATGGTCATCATCTCCCATCAGGAGCGCATCATCAAGCTGGCCGACGAGATCGTCGTCATCGCCGGCGGCCAGATCGCACACCGCGGCACCACGGAGGAGATCTTCCCCCTGATCCTGGCCGACACGCTGGGCAGCTGTCCCGTACTGGAGAGAAAGGAGGGCGCGCAATGATCACCGATATCGACGCCGCTTTGCTGGAAAAGATCGCCGATCTGACCGGCAAGCCCGTGGGCGCCTTCAATATCCGCAAGGACTCCGGCTGCGAGGCCCGTCAGTCCACCGAGCACATTGCTATCGATCCCCGCAGCGACGGAAAGTCCGGCATTGACATCCGCATCAAGCCCGGCACCAAGGGTGAGAAATGCTACATCCCCGTCATCATCAGCCACAGCGGCCTCAGCGAGCTGGTCTATAACGACTTCTACGTGGGCGACGACTGCGACGTGGACATTATCGCCGGCTGCGGCATCCACAACTCCGGCTGTGACGAAAGCCGCCACGACGGCATCCACACCTTCCACATCGGCAAAAATTCCAAGGTCCGCTATGTGGAAAAGCACTTCGGCGAGAAAGACCCCGGCCAGACCGGCGGCAACATCATGAACCCCAAGACCGTGGTCTACCTGGGCGAGAACTCCACCATGCAGATGGAGACGATCCAGATCCGCGGCATCGACTCCACCAAGCGCGAGACGGACTTCTTCTGCGAAGCCGGCAGCGAGGTGGTGGTCACCGAGCGCCTGCTGACCCACGGCGCTCAGGAGGCCGAGAGCGATATGCGTATCGAGCTCAACGGCCACGACGCCCGCGGCCGCGTCATCTCCCGCAGTGTGGCCCAGGACCGTTCCCACCAGATCTTCCACCCGGTGATGGTGGGCAACGCCCAGTGCTTTGGCCACGTTCAGTGCGACAGCATCATCATGGGCGACGCCCGCATCGAGTCCGTCCCGGCCATCACCGCCAACTGTCCCGACGCCCAACTGATCCACGAGGCCGCCATCGGCAAGATCGCCGGCGACCAGCTGCTGAAGCTGGAGACCCTCGGCCTGACCCCCGAACAGGCGGAGGAGACGATCCTCAAGGGCTTCCTGGCATAACACATATGGCTGCGCCGCCTTTCGTGCGAAAGGCGGCGCACTTTTTTGCGCCCGCCCTTGCGTTTCCACGCAAAAAATGGTATTATATCAAGTTGAGAAACAACTTCCCCGGCCCCCTGCGCCGGACAGAAATACAAAGGAGGCTCACCTTATGAAGCTGGGTATCGTCGGATTACCAAATGTTGGCAAAAGCACCCTGTTCAACGCCATCACCAACGCCGGGGCAGAGAGCGCCAACTACCCCTTCTGCACCATCGAGCCCAACGTGGGCGTGGTGGCCGTGCCGGACCCACGGCTGGACAAGCTGGCGGAGATGTACCAGCCGGACAAAAAGACCCCCGCCGTCATCGAGTTCGTGGACATCGCCGGTCTGGTAAAGGGCGCCAGCCAGGGCGCCGGCCTGGGCAACAAGTTCCTGGAGAACATCCGCCGCACGGACGCCATCGTCCATGTGGTCCGCTGCTTTGACGACGAGAACATCATGCACGTGGTGGCCGATGCCAGCCAGAACGTCCCCGTGGACCCCCTGGGCGACATCGAGACCATCGACCTGGAGCTGATCATGGCGGACCTGGAGATGGTCAACCGCCGGGTGGAGAAGGCCACGAAGGCCGCCAAGGGCGACAAGAAGTTCCTCCATGAGGCCGAGGTGTTCAAGGCCCTGGCGGCGCATCTGGACGGCGGCAAGTCCGCCCGCACCTTCGAGTGCGATAAGGACGACCGCGCCATCGTCGAGACGGCGGACCTGCTGAGCCTCAAGCCCATCATCTACGCCGCCAACATGGACGAGGACGGCTTCGCCCACTACGAGGACAACAAGTACTTCCAGTCCGTCCGCGATCTGGCCGCCAGGGAGGGGGCCCAGGTGCTGCCCATCTGCGCCAAGCTGGAGCAGGACATCGCCGAGCTGGATGACCCGGAGGAACGCGCCATGTTCCTGGCGGACCTGGGCATCGAAAAGTCCGGTCTGGACCGTCTCATCCAGTGCAGCTATGACCTGCTGGGTCTCATCTCCTTCCTGACCTACGGTAAGGACGAGTGCCGCGCCTGGACCATCAAAAAGGGCACCAAGGCTCCCCAGGCCGCCGGCAAGATCCACTCCGACATCGAGCGCGGCTTCATTCGGGCCGAGACCATCAACTTCGACGAGATGATGGCCTGCGGCGGCAGCGTGGCCGCCGCTAAGGAAAAGGGCCTGCTGCGCTCCGAGGGCAAGGAGTACATAGTCAAGGACGGCGACATGATCTACTTCCGCTTCAACGTATAACGATCTCTGCCTGCCATGCAGGACCGGCCCCGCCGGTCCTGCTTTTTTCGCGGTTTTTCAAGCAGCTGTATGCCTGCCGCGGTGCGCCGCGGTTTTCTTCTGCGGAAACCCGCTAAAAACCTTAATGGTGTAAAGCGCGAATTGGCGAATTACCTAAAAATATTGTGATTTTTTCTACAAAACACAGACAAAAAAGGCTTGTGAATAAATCGTGAACGCGCTATAATGATGCTGTGATTGTGAAAAGTCTCACGATCCAATTATGAGGAGAGATCAGAAAGGAAAACGGAATTATGGAAAAACGGTATACTCTGCCCGTAGCCATCGCGCTGGTGGTGGGCACTGTCATCGGCTCCGGCGTGTTCTTCAAGGCCGAAGCTGTCCTGACGAAGACCGGCGGTAATTTGTCTGTCGGTATTCTGGCATTCATCATCATGGGCGTTGTCATGATCATCAGCGCCTGCACCTTCGGCGTCGTGGCACAGAGTCACGAGGGCGTGGAGGGTCTGGTGGGCTACGCCAGTGCCTCCTGCGGCAAGTGGTACAGCTACTATGTGGGTTGGTTCATGGCCGTCATCTACTACCCCTCCCTGGTGTCCGTGCTGAGCTGGCTGCCCGCCCGCTACTTCGGCGTACTCATGGGCTGGGACGACCCTGTGGTCGGCGGCCGCACCATGATGTTGGCCGGTGTTTTCATGGTCGTTACCTACACCATGAACGCTCTGGCTCCCAAGCTGGCCGGTAAGTTCCAAATCGCCACCACCATCATCAAGCTGATCCCCCTGCTGCTGATGGCCGTTGTCGGCACCATCGTGGGTCTGACCAGCGGCATGACCGAGTTCAACTTCTCCAATGTCGTTACCGAGATGCCCTTCACCGAGGGACTGTTCGGTGCCATCGTGTCCCTGGCCTTTGCCTTTGAGGGCTGGATCTGCGCCACCTCCATCGGCAGCGAGCTGAAGGATTCCAAGAAGAACATGCCCCGCGCGCTGCTGATCGGTACGGTGATCGTTGCCATCGTGTACGTGATCTACTATATCGGCCTGGCCGGCGCCGTAGAGTCTGAAGTCATGATGGCCGGCGGCGAGGCCGGCGCCAAGATCGCCTTCCAGAACATCTTTGGTCAGGTGGGCGGCGCGGCCATCTTCGTGTTTGTTGTTATCTCCTGCTGGGGCACCTGCAACGGCCTGACCATGGCTGTTACCCGCGGCATGTTCGATCTGGCCGTCGAGAGCGGCAGCCCCAAGCTGGCCATGTTCAAGAACGTGGACGCCAACACCAACATGGCCAACAACTCCGCTGTGTTCGGCCTGCTGGTCAGCTCCCTGTGGCTGCTGTACTTCTACGGCGGCACTATCATGGGGGGCTTCGGTCCCTTCAAGTTCGACTCCTCCGAGCTGCCCATCATCACCCTGTACGCCATCTACATCCCCATCTACATCGCCCTGCTCAAGCGCAAGGATCTGTCCGGCTTCCGCGGCAAGGTCATGCCCGTGCTGGCCATCCTGTGCTCCCTGTTCATGGTGTTCGCCGCTATCTACTCTCACAAGATAAACGTGGTGTATTACCTGATCGTCTTTGTGGTCATTGAGGTCATCGGCGCGTTCTTCAAGAGCGGCAGGAAGGCGTAACAAGCGTATAACGCACGTCCATGTGTGTTCCCCTTTTGCATTGGGACGGGCGTCGGCTCTGCCGGCGTCCGTCCCGCCTTTTCCGCAGGCGGCAGCGCGCCCTTCGGCCGCCTCAGCCGCCGCACCGTGGGCCGCGGCGCGGTGCTCCTGAAGGCGCAGATCACCCTCCTGGGGGGCGTCGGCATCCTGCTGATCCTGGGCAGTATCCTCCTGCCCCACCTGCTGACCCATCTGTCCGGCCAAAAATGTGCCATGCCGCAAAAAACCGGCAAATGCATATAGCAATGTGCCTTGCAGTTTGCTATAATGTTTTATTAAGAGCAAGATAAAGTGACCATTAGCGCAACATAAACTAACCTGAATGTAAAGGAACCTGCCACATGAATTTCCCTCTTTGCCCCCGCTTTCAGGCCGTTCTTTTCGACATGGACGGCACACTTTTAGACACTCTATCGGATATGCAGGACGCTGTAAACCATATCCTGCTTGAAAATGGCTGGCCGCAGCGCACCCTCGAGGAAATACGCGCCTTCGTCGGCAACGGCGCCGCGAAGCTCATGGAGCGTGCCATCCCCGAACCCATTGCGCCCCAACGGTTTCAAGAGATTTTGAGCACCTACAAGGACTGGTACCAGGCCCATAATTGCGTAAAGACCGCGCCGTACCCCGGCATTCCGGAGGTCCTGGCGGAGCTGGAAAAAATGGGTGTGAAGACCGCCGTTGTCTCCAACAAGCCGGACGCCACCACCAAGGCGCTGGCGGAAAAGTTTTTCCCCGGTATGCCGGCCCTCGGCCAGCGGGACGGCGTGGACCCGAAACCATCGCCAGCCCTTGTGGCACAAGCGCTTTCGGATCTCGGTGTCCGCCCGGAAAATGCCGTGTATGTGGGCGACAGCGAGGTAGATGTGGCCACGGCCCGCAACGCCGGTCTGCCGCTGATCGCCGTCAGCTGGGGGTTCCGCGGCCGCGAGAAACTGGAAATTGCCGGTGCGGAACACATCGCGGACACCGCCCCGCAGCTGCTGGAAATGCTGTGCAGATAGCGCCGTCCGATAAAATTTTTTCTTGACATCCGCAAAAAAGGTGATACAATAACCCCATACTTCAAAAACCGTTGAGTAAGAGGAGTAATCGCACAGGAAACTTTCAGAGAGCCGCGTATCGGTGAAAGCGCGGCAGCGGAACGTGCGGTGAATGGACTTACGAGGGCGGGGAGAAAGCCAGATGGCGAGTAATACCCGACGGCAGCCGCGGCCGTTATCCCGGCGGAACGCATGACAGTGCGCGCAAAGTGGGCGTTTTTACGCCAATGTGGGTGGTACCGCAGGCTTGTATTTTCAGTCTGTCCCATGGATTTTCCATGGGACAGACTTTTTTGTTGTCTCGAAAAAACATTTCTCATACAGAAAGGAATCACGATTATGGGTAAGATCATCCTCACCGGCGACCGCCCCACCGGCCGCCTGCACGTGGGCCACTATGTGGGCTCCCTCCGCAACCGCGTTATCCTGCAGAACAGCGGCAAATTTGAAAAGCTGTTCTTTATGATCGCCGACGCCCAGGCCCTGACCGACAATTTCGACAACCCCGGTAAGGTGCGGGAGAACATCCTCCAGGTGGCGCTGGACTACATGGCCTGCGGTCTGGACCCCGCCAAGTGCCATATGTTCATCCAGTCCGTGGTGTGTGAGCTGACGGAGCTGACCTTCTACTACATGAACCTGGTGACGCTGGCCCGGCTGGAGCGCAACCCCACCGTGAAGGCGGAGATCCAGCTGCGGGGCTTCAACCACAGCATCCCCATGGGCTTCCTGACCTATCCCGTCAGCCAGACGGCGGACATCACCGCCTTCATGGCCGACACCGTGCCCGTAGGCGAGGACCAGCTGCCCATGCTGGAGCAGGCCCGCGAGATCGTCCGCCGCTTCAATGAGCTGTACGGCGAGACGCTGGTGGAGCCCACGGCCCTGCTGCCGGACAACGAGGCCTGCCTGCGTCTGCCCGGCACCGACGGCAAGGCGAAGATGAGCAAATCCCTGGGCAACTGCATCTATCTGGCCGACAAGCCGGAGGACATCCGCACCAAGGTCATGGGTATGTTCACCGATCCCAATCACCTGCAGGTCAGCGACCCCGGCCAGACCGAGGGCAACCCGGTGTTCATGTATCTGGACGCCTTCTGCAATGATGAGCACTTTGCCAAATACCTGCCGGACTACGCCAATCTGGACGAGCTGAAGGCCCACTATCAGCGGGGCGGCCTGGGTGATGTGAAGGTCAAGAAGTTCCTCAACAACGTCCTGCAGGAGACGCTGGAGCCCATCCGTAATCGCCGCGAGGAGCTGGAAAAGGACCCCGGCTATGTGATGGACGTGCTGCGGCAGGGCACCGAGGCAGCGCAGGCCGCTGCGGCCGATACCTTGGCCAAGGTCAAGCACGCCATGCAGATCGACTATTTTGCGTAACACAGCGTACCGCGCTGACCAATACTGAAAGGAGACAAACACCATGAAAGAACTGAAAAACCGCAGCATTCCCTATAAGATCTATCTCTCCGAGGACGAGATGCCCCGGTATTGGTACAATGTTCGCGCGGATATGAAGAACAAGCCGGCCCCCCTGCTGAACCCCGGCACCCTGAAGCCCATGACGGCGGAGGAGATGGGCCACGTGTTCTGCGCCGAGCTGGTAAAGCAGGAGATGGATGACCATACCCCTTATATCCCCATCCCCGAGGACGTGCGGAATTTCTATAAAATGTACCGTCCCTCTCCCCTGGTGCGTGCCTACTGCCTGGAGGATAAGCTGGGCACCCCGGCGCACATCTACTACAAGTTCGAGGGCAACAACACCTCCGGCAGTCACAAGCTGAACTCCGCCATCGCTCAGGCCTACTACGCCAAGGAGCAGGGTCTGACCGGCGTGACCACGGAGACCGGTGCCGGCCAGTGGGGCACGGCGCTGAGCATGGCCTGCGCCTATCTGGGGCTGGACTGCCATGTGTTCATGGTGAAGTGCTCCTATGAGCAGAAGCCCTTCCGCCGCGAGGTCATGCGGACCTACGGCGCGGACGTGACCCCCTCTCCCTCCCTGACCACCGAGGTAGGCCGCAAGATCCTGGCGGAGTTCCCCGACACCACCGGCTCTCTGGGCTGCGCCATCAGTGAGGCCGTGGAGTGCGCCACTTCCACGCCCAACACCCGCTATGTGCTGGGTAGCGTGCTCAATCAGGTGCTGCTGCACCAGTCCGTCATCGGTCTGGAGACAAAGGCCGCGCTGGATAAATACGGCATCAAGCCGGACATCATTATCGGCTGCGCCGGCGGCGGCTCCAATCTGGGCGGCCTGATCTCCCCCTTCGTGGGCGAGATTCTCCGCGGTGAGGCAGACTATAAGATCATCGCCGTGGAGCCGGCCTCCTGCCCCAGCCTGACCCGCGGCGTGTTCAAATACGACTTCTGCGACACCGGCAAGATCTGCCCCATGGCCAAGATGTACACGCTGGGCAACGGCTTTATCCCCTCGGCCAACCACGCCGGCGGCCTGCGGTATCACGGCATGAGCAGCATCGTCAGCCAGCTGTACCACGACGGCATGCTGGAAGCCCGCAGCGTGGAGCAGACCGCCGTGTTCGAGGCGGCGGAGCTGTTCGCCCGCTGCGAGGGCATCCTGCCCGCGCCGGAAAGCAGCCACGCCATCCGCGTGGCCATTGACGAGGCGGTGAAGTGCAAGGAGAACAACGAGGCCAAGAACATCGTCATCGGCCTGACCGGTACCGGCTACTTCGACATGGTGGCCTATGGCAAGTACAACGATGGCGAGATGAGCGATGTCATCCCCACGGACGAGGACCTGCAGCGGGGCTTCGCCTCCATCCCCAGCTTCCCCGGCAACGAGTAAGCACATAGGAATACAGGAAAAAGACCGCCGAAAGGCGGTCTTTTTTATCTGCGGCAGGCGAATTTTCCTCCGGTACTTGACAAACTGCCCGGTTTTGCTATAATAATCAGGTATCTTGTCCGCGAGCGTGCTGGAATCGGCAGACAGGCAAGCTTGAGGTGCTTGTGTCCGTAAGG
>ERZ857965.3556-NODE-3556-length-11534-cov-3.199669_pt1 | contig 11534 bp, 12 predicted proteins | sample MGYA00519758_ERZ857965 | MGnify/ENA primary metagenome ERZ857965 (study PRJEB31778, sample SAMEA3449381) | human gut metagenome | biome: human gut; feature: human-associated habitat; material: faeces | place: United Kingdom | collected 2010/2012 ...
GACGGCTATCAAGTTACTGACTTATCTGAAGAAAAGCTGGAAACTTTAAAGGAAAAACTTGCTGAACTACCTGAACGAAAGCACTTTGACCGCCAGTTTTGCCCCGTTGCCTCAGTTATTAGTGCTCGAATCAAAAAAGTATATGATGTTAACGATGGTATTCAAATCAGAATTACCGATGAAGTACGTCAACTTGATGAAACTATCAGTGCATATCAAGACCCGAATGGGAATCGATATATTCGAATTAAGACAAACAACGAATTAACATATCGTCGATTTTGTAGTACAATTCAGGCCGAAGAAACGCTAACTTAAAACTACAATAATACTGAAATACTGACGTGAGGAGGGGGATTATGAATTATATTATTGCCATAAGGACATTGTTTCAAAGTAATTCGCTAAAACTCTCTGAGCGCAGTCAAATATTAGATGGCGAATTCGATTTTGCAGTTGAATCTCTTCCTTCGTACGAACAAATTAAGGAACTAATCCTGTCATTTCCTCAAAGAGATGATATTGCAATTTCTTTGACAAATGAAAATGATGATGTATTTTATTTATCATCGCAGAGGTTGTCTTCACAGGATGAATATAGTGCCTTTAAAGCGGATTGTGAATACAGTGAGCGAGTTTCTGGAAAAGTGTCTATAAATAAGAATATTCAAAATGATATTATCTCCATTTATGATTTTTCAAGTTTTGCTCAAGAACTGTGTGATCTCTCTTTAGATGGAATATTAACTACATTCTCAGCATTGCTGAGTGAATCAAGCCATCTTACATTTGAAGTATTTGATGTAGAAGTTTTAATGAAAACCAAAACCATGCTTTTTTCTTCATCTCCACAGAAAGTGGTTTTTGAGACATTTGATAGAAAACAACGGCTAAATATATGTTCGGAAACAACACACTTTTATGATCAGATGCGATATCAACTACTCCCTGATGATTTTCAGCTTGAAATAGACTTTGAAGGAAATCCCTTATCTGAGATTTTTGATAAGCTTTCCAATATTTTCTCCTTGATTTATTTGTCATCTTCTGCATCGCTCAATCGGGGAATATTGGAGTTGCACATCGCTGGTCAAAGAACTCTTGAGTATCAATGCCGATGCAATTCAATAGCATCTAATCCAGAATTATATAAGATATATAATTGGATTTATACGGATGGGAATGCAACAGATAAATCCTTGATTGCACGGAACATACTTTGTCTTCATTGTAGGTTCTCTGACATTCAGAAAATTGATGGAAAAACTTTTGCTTCTATTCAATCAAACTACAATTTATATCTCAAAGATAACGTGGCTCAATATATCCAGTTAACCAACAAACTTGCAGAATTTATTTCAGACGTGGTATCCAAAACCGGAGACTATGCTGTTTCTTTATTGGAAAAATTCAAAACAAATTTATTTGCAATTTTGGGTTTTCTATTTACTGTAGTCCTTGCAAATATCGTTTCTGACCAACCTCTTGACAATATATTTACACGAGATATTACTTTTATATTAGAGGCAGTATTATTTATCTCAGCTGCTTATTTAGTCATTTGTGTACTTGAAACAAAGTATAAAATACGGAAGATTCGCGACAGTTATAATGCCTTGAAAAATAATTACACATCTATTCTCACTCCAGATGATCTTAATATGGCATTTGGAAACGACAAAATCATGAAAGAAATGTCTGCAGAAGTTAATAAAGGCATACGCAGATATGCTTGCTTGTGGGGAGTATTTATACTAATTTCCTTAATAGCCATAGAACTGATTAGTGTAGACCCTGTAATATGGTCATTATTTCAACGACTATTTTAGTTAAATCAGATTCTACCTTTCCCTTATCTTACATTTCAGTGGGTATCTTTTTTGTCAACACAACCCATGTGGACAGAGGTCGAAATTTGGAACTCAAAAATGAGACATCCAAATTTCGGCCTCTTTTTCTACGACTGCTTTTCACATTAACAAATTGGTATATTTGTCTGATGATACACCAATTTTACCACCAATAACCTTTATGCTCGGGTCCTTTATCCTTCTTATTTTTCTCATGTTCTCGCTTTCCCAAGAGCTCATCCTCTTTTGCGATTGTAGGGTCGTACCAATCTGCTTTTGCACGTGCCCAGGCCGCCCATTCTAAGAGGTCCTGCTCCGGGTGTGCTTTTTCCATAGCGGAGACATAGCTTCGAATTCTGCATGCGGTTTCATAGTCCTCTGCGCAATTAACAAGGGCCAGAGTCCGGTCTACCTCCACATTATATAGCTTGCGAAGCTCCTCACGCTTTCGCTCCTGCTCCCGGCGCTGCCGTTCCGCCTCCTCTCGGGCCAGACGTGTCTGCTTGACCCGCTCTGCCTCTTCATAAATGGCGAGCATCATCTCCCCCAAACGATCTTCCAAAATGTAGGAACGGCAATCCCGGAATGTTCTTGCTCCATTGATAGATACGCCTAAACGGCCATTGTAAACAGCATCGTACTTTCGAATTTGTGGTTTGCTGGCCCAGGAGTGTTTTTTCCTTTCCTCTTCGTATTGCAGCAGCTTCAGGTTTTCTTCTTTTGTTGGGGTATGTAAAACTTTGTCGGTTGACTCAGAGAACATGAGCGTGACGGAATCCTGACCCATTGCAAATTCTAGGTCAGCCGTCAATTCCCACCCAAGCGGGGCCATGGCCTTTGCCAGTGCATCAATCAACCGGAACACACGGGACTGTTGCTCTTCTGAAACCCCTTCCGCAAAGGGAGGCGCAGGTTCCCGATTTCTTCCCCGATTCCAGCCTGCGCCAAATTCCCGCTCCTGCTGGCGTTTCCGCTTGTTCCACTCGGCAATCTTTTTCCGATGGGCTACAATTTCAGGCCGCATTCTTTCGTTTTCTTGAGTCAGAAAAATCTGCGCCGCTACATTCAATACCACTTGTCGTTCTTCTTCCGGCAAAAACTCCAGGGGAACTGTCATTTCATTACTGCGATTTGGAATCCCTGCTCCGGTCTGCACTCCCATCTTTTTTGATTCTCCACCAGGTGGAAGAGGCGTTTTCTTTACTGGCTTTCCAGCACGCAATTTTGCCCAATAGCCTGGGGGCGGGGTTGGGATATTCAGCGACTTGCAGACTTTATGAATGGTAACATCAGAGACTTTATATCGCTTCGCCACCTCTGTCACAGGCATATTCCAAACTTCTTGATAAAGCGTTTCCCGATTATACACATTATAGGTCTGCCCGAATCTTTGAACTGTCTCCGGTGGCGCTTGATTGGTTGCTTCCTCAGCGGCCGATTGCGGAATCGGATCCATAGGAACGGGCGCATTAGGCGACACCGATTCCGTTCTCTCTCGCAGAGAGGTGGTTTGGACCACTTGTTCACTCTTGGCTATATTGGGCTTCTGAAAATTATCTTTTTGCAGCGTAACCATTGCATCTCCATCGCCCGGAAGGGGAATCTGTTCCACTTGTTTTCCGAAATTGATTTTGGTCCAGTAGCCGGAGGGAGGAACGGGAATCTGAGCTGCCTTGATCTGCGTCAAGCATTTGGCGTATGGAATGCCATACTTTCTTGCAACCCCCGCTACTGAAAGTGTCCATATTTCTTCATAGAGTTCCTTGCGTGTTAATTCAACTGTAAGGGAAGGCATCATCTCTCCAACCTCCTTCCTATCTAAATCAGCTTCGTTTTTCTTTTCAGTCTGAATCTGCTGCGCTTTTTTCGCATCATCGTTTGACGCAATAATTGCCAAGAACTGTTTTATCCCTCCAATTCCTCGTTTTCTTTTAATAGAAAAACCAAGTCGTGTTTCATTTCTTCGAACTGTTTGATTATGGTGTTTAAACTCTTTTCAATATTCTGGACTTGAATTTCATTAACCCTGCCGTGATTATAAGCAATTAATCGCTCCGGAATGATGTTATAGCTCCAGCTCTCACTGTATCGGTTTTCTTTTTTGATGGCGAAACCAATTGGAAGTACATTGTTTCTCATGCCCAAAGTTACCATCATGGGGGATATTCCAAGATAATCTGCGGCAATCTTGGCAGTGATTTTTCGCATGGATCTAATCTCGTCGTCCGTATACTTTCCCATAACACTTCACCTCCTCCTTCTGAGAAAAGATATACAAGGTTTTATAGCCATTATTATTGTACCACAGAAGAACCCCATGTGCTGAATAAATATCTCTCCTACTAACACCTTAAACAGAGCGTTATAAAAACCGCTTATCCAGAAGTTCCCGAATGGTTTCTAGAACTCGCAGTCCTCCATATAACCAGGCTGCACCTGGCCGCAATTCGCGTTCCAGGTTCAGCCTTTTTCTTTCCCTTTTTCTGTTGACATTTGTAAACTTTCGTGCTATGATCTGTTTACAGAAGTAAACAGAAAGGAGCGGTCCCCATGAACCCAAAAAGCATTCACTTGAACCCCTCGGAGTGGCACGTCATGGAGTTCCTGTGGGCCCATGGCCCTGCCACCGGCCGCCAGGCCGCCGACCATCTGACGGAAAAACTGGGCTGGAGCCGCAGCACCACCCTCACCCTCCTGCGCCGGCTGGAGGGGAAGGGCGCCGTGGCCAGCGATGCGGAAACCGGCCTCAAAACCTTCCGACCCCTGGTGGGCCGGGAGGAGGCCGTCCTCCAGGAGACGGAGGATTTCCTGGACCGTGTCTACCAGGGCAGCCTCAGCCTCATGGTCAGTGCCCTGACGAAAAAGCAAGCCCTGCCCCAGGAGGAGATTGACGCCTTGTACGCCATGCTGCAAGAAATGGAGGGAGAACGTCATGATGGAATGGATCCTTAGCGCCTGCGTCCTGACCGCCGCCGTAATCGGCCTGCGCTACGCCCTGGGCGGCCGGATCGATCCCCGGCTCCAGTACGCCCTGTGGGCCCTGGTGCTGGTGCGGCTGCTGATCCCCGTGAACTTCGGGTGGGCCCCCTTCTCCGTGGGCAACGCCGTCCCCGCCCTGGCCGCCAGCACCTCTGTCCCGGTGGATTCTGCCGCAGAGGGCATCACCGTCCCCAGTATTCAGACCGCCGACCCAGCGCCGGCCACATCCCCGGAGGCCGCCGACCCAGCGCCGGCCCCCACCGTCCCCGTCTCCCCTGGAGAGGAGGGGCAAGGGCTGCCCACCCTCTCCCTGAACCAAGGGCTCACCCTGCTCTGGCTGGTGGGGATGGCAGCGGTCGCCCTGTGGTTTGCCGGGTCCAACCTCCGCTTTGCCCGGCAGCTCCGGCGGTCCCGCCAGCCGGTGGAGGTGGCGGGGACCCGCCGCCCCGTCTACGTCACCCAGGCCGTGGAGTCCCCCTGTCTCTTCGGCCTGGCCCGTCCGGCCATCTACCTGCCCCCAAAGATTTTGGAGGACCCGGAGGCCCTGCGCTACGCCGTGGCCCATGAGACCACCCACTTCCGCCACGGGGACCCCATCTGGGCCCTTCTGCGGGGGGTGTGCGTGGCGCTGCACTGGTACAACCCCCTGGTGTGGTGGGGGGCCGTCCTCTCCCGCCGGGACGGGGAGAGCGCCTGCGACGAGGCCACCATCCGCACCCTGGGCGAAGGGGAGCGGGGGGCCTACGCCTGTACTCTGCTCCGCCTGACCTGTGGGAAACCCTCCCACCGCTTCACCGCCGCCACCACCATGGCCGGCAGCCCCCGGGCCCTCCGGGAGCGGATCACCCGCATCGCCCAGCGCACCCGCCGGAAGGCCGGTATCACTGTCGCCGTGCTGGCGCTGGTCGCTGTCGCCGCGGGGTGCACCTTCCCCGGCAGCGTCCCCAGCAGCGCCGTCCCCATCCAGAGGGAGTTTGACGGCGAGGTGCCGGAGGCCGTGGCAGCCCTGACGGAAAATGCGATCGCTGATATCGCCGCTGGATACAACGAAGATGGGGCAGAAGGCGGATACGTCACCGAGGCCAAGCTCACCGGCCTGACCCCCGTTCCCATTGAGGTCTCCACCGGCGATGCCGGGGTGGCAGTCTACCGCGTGGAATATCGCCTCCATGTGCGGAATGGGCCCGCTTACCTGTTGGCCGGCGGGGCCCAAGCCGAGCCCTCTCCCACTGGCGGGATGTGGCTTACGGAATGGACCAGTGCCGGCCAGCCCTACTACGCTTTCTACTGGGAGGAGAAGGACGGAGAGACCACCTGGCAGTTGGTCTCCAGAACCAACAGCGATTCCCTGGCCTTTGACTACGGCAACCACGGCCTGGAAGGCACCTTCGAGGACCATGTCGCCACCTTTGCCTGGGAGGTGTTCGCCCAGCACCACAACGGGGTTTCTATCACATCTACCTTCTCTGAGGAAGTCCCTCAAGAGGTGCCGGAGTACGTCCAGTCCTTCCTGACACAGCGGATTGGAGAATTCCAAAAGACGCTGGCAGAGGCCGGCAGCGACGGTGCCATCACCCAGGCGGAACTCACCGCCCTGACCCCCGTGGTCACCCAGGAGGCCTCCGACACCGACGGCGTCGTGGTCTACCGCGTGGACTACCGCCTCCAGGGGGAGGGGAACCTGGCCCCCCTGCTGGACCAAGGCATGGCCGCCGAAACCATAGACGGAACCACTTGGCTCACCCCAGGGAACAGTCCCAGCCAGCCCTACTGCGCCTTCCTCTGGACCATTCGGGATGGGGAGCGGCTGTGGACCTGGATCGGCGATGCCACCCCCGCCGATCTGCAGTCCCGCTACGGCGACCAGGGCGCCAGTTTGCAGGCCCAACTGGATGCCTTCGCTGCCGAAATGCTCGGGCCCTGAGCCCCCCTAAACCACAATACCCCGGCTGCCGTGGGACGGAAGTCCTCCGGCAGCCGGGGTGTTTTTCGGTTACTCGTCCTCGTCCTCCATCTGCCGTTCCAGCCGCTTTTGCCCGGCGCTGCTGGCCCGGCCCAGGGCGAAGAAGGCCAGGGAGAGCAGCGCCCCGCAGGCCAGGAAGGTCACCACCGGCACCGCCAGGAAGTGGCCGTCCAGCAGGCCGGTGTACCGGTCGCCGTAGGTATTCCAGTTGCGGACGGCGTTGGCCACCGCCACCACCGCGCTGATGGCCACCACCGCCAGGGCCCGCAGCCGCCGGCCGGCCTTGCTGGGGTCCACAAACTCATAACTTACCAAGGTGCTCCGCACCGCCAGGTAGACCACCCCCACCAGCAGGACCACCAGCTCCGTGAGGCAGGCCGTCACCGGCAGCCCCAGGCCGTAGGTCTTCCAGAACAGGGACACCAGCAGCAGGGCCGCGGTGAGCAGGTAGGCCTCCCCCCGGACCTGGCGTTTCAGGCCGCGGGTGCGTTCGTCTTCGATGGTGTGTTTCATGTTGTCTCCTCCTCCCAAAACAGGTCGTTTAAGGTTTTGCCTAGGGCCTGGCAGATGGCCACGCAGAGCTTGAGGGTGGGGTTATAGTTGCCGGACTCGATGAGGCCGATGGTCTGGCGGGTGACCCCCACCGCCTGGGCCAGGTCGGCTTGGCTCATGTCCCGCTCCAGCCGGGCCAGTTTCAGTTTCTTGTTCTTCACGGGCACCTCCTCCGCCGTCTTCGGCTTCTGACAGGGAGAGTATACACGATATCTTCCGATATGTCAATTATATATTGCATTTTAGCAGACAAATTTTGCTTTTATCCCTCTGCCGGTGTCTTTCCCTCCCACCGCCGGAAGAAGCCCCGGGTGGCCAAACCCACGGCACACACCACCAAAGCCGTGGGGAGGAGCACCCAGAACACCTGGCCGGCAAACCGGTCAAACAGGGCGCCATACACCAGCTGCCCCAGGGGCTGGGCGCAGAGGGAGATGGTGTACACACAGGACATCACCTTCCCCATGAGCCCCGCTGGGGTCCGCCCCTGGATGGCGGCAATGGCATAGGTGGAGAAGAAGCTGCACCCAAACTGGCACAGGCAGAACCCCGCCACCAGCACCCCATACCGCCCCAAGGTTCCCAGGGGCAGCAGGAAGGCCAACCCCACCGGGAGCAGGCACAGGCCAACGGCCCCAATGGCCCGCCCCAGATGGACCGGCCGCAGCCGCCCGGCCAGCAGGCCCACCCAGAGGCTCCCCAGCACCGCCGCCACCCCCAGGGCACTCTCCGCCCCGCCGTAGTGGGTGGCGGAGAGGCCCAGCACAGTGCGCACCAGGAAGGGAAACCCCACCACCAGGATCCCCGCCAGGAAGAAGCTCACCAGGGCAGCCAGGAGGAGCAGCTTTAACATCCCCGGCTCCTCCCGCCAGAGGAACCGCCCGCTGGCCGCCAGGTCCTGCTTCAGCACTTCCCGAACCCCCAGCCCCTCCACCGGGGCCGGCGGGGGCAGTTGGAGGCAGCACTCCAGCAGGGCGGTAACCAAAAAGCAGCCCGCCGCCCCCCAGAGCACCGGGACCAGCCCCACAGCGGCATAGAGCACGCTGCCCAGAAAGGGCGTCGCCAGAGAGGCCACCGCCTGGACCTGGGCCACCACCGCGTTGCCCCGGACCAGGTCCTCCCCTTCCAGCATCTGGGGCACGCAGGCCTGGACGGTGGGGGACTCAAAGGCCCCCAACACGGACAGCACCACCAATAGGGCGCCGATGACACCCAGGGCGTGGCCCAGAGGCAGGGTCAGGGCGGCCAGCAGCACCGCCAGCCCCGCGCAGGCGTCCAGGGTGACCATGATCCTCCGTCGGTCCCCCCGGTCGGCCAGGATCCCCCCAAAGGGCGACAGGACAATCGTGGGCACCATGGCCACTGACAGGAAGGTGGCAAAGAGGGCCGCAGAGCCCGTCACCTCCAGGATGTACATGGACAGGGCAAACTTCAAGGTGTAGTTCCCCACCAGGGAGCTGGCCTGGCCCAGGACCAGCAGGCGCAGGTTTCGGTTGTTCCACATCGGTTTCATGGGATACCTCCTTTTCTTTTTCATACCTACCGAATGAATGTATTAGCGGAAAATAAAATTGCCGTTGCGGCAATCTTATTTTGGCGTCTGGGGGGCAAGGTCCTCCGGGATCTGGTCGAAGAACTGGTCCACCACAGCCTGGATGCTCTCGTCAAACAGGGGCACGCCCATGCGCTCCAGCATCTCCCCCAGGAAGGTGAACTTCCGCTTCATCTCCTCCTTGGTGGCGGGGAACACCGAGGGCAGCAGCCACAGGCTGGTGAGGAGGGGGAGGAGCTCCGCCAGTTCCCGGGGATAGTCGGTGCGGAGGGAACCGTCCCGGTTCCCCTCCTCCAGCAGCGCCTGGTAGTAGGGGGTGAGGATGCGCCGGTTGGCCTCGATCATCCCCATCAGGATCCGGGGGCTGTAGGTGAGGGGGATGGCCTGCACCGTCCAGCGGGTGCGTGTCCGGTCGCTCTGGTTCAGGCGGATGGCCTCCCGGAGCTTTTCCAGGGCGTTCAGGTCGGTGCGGCCCTGGACGGCCTCGAAGGGGTTATTTTCCAGGAACATCCGGTCCCCCACCGCGTCCATGATCTCCTCCTTGGACTTGAAGTGGTGGTACACCGCCCCCTTCGTCACGTCGAGCTGGTCGACGATGTCCTGGATGGTGGTGTGCTCGAAGCCCTTCTCGCGGAACAGGCGCATGGCCGCGTCGAGGATGCGGCTCACCGTCTCCTCGGGGTACTTGTTGCGCGCCATGGACGCCTCCTCCTTCGATCAACCGAACGGATGTTTCACGTGAAACATCCGGCGGAACTCGCGCCGCATCGATTTCTTCGTGCCGAAATTCGGTGCGTCGTTTTTTTAAAAACATACCGACGGTATGTATCTTACGACACCGGGACCCGGAGAGCAAGGGCGAACTTCGCAGCGATGTGAGATACTGGGAGGCGGCTTTAAGCAAGCGGCGAAGGAAGGCGGGGGCGTGGCAGCAAAGCGAAACGAACGGAAGCGCCAGCGGGGAACGAGGGCGTTCGCCATCGTGCTGTTCATGGCGGCCGGTGCCGCAGGCGGCTACCTTATCGGACGCTCGATGGACGCCAGCGGAACCTCGGGCGACCCGCTCGGCACCGTCGCCTGGCTCGCAGCGGTCGTCGTGCTCTTGACCGTGTCGTACCTCCTGCAGATCGTCGTCCACGAAGCGGGGCACCTCGCACTCGGACTGGCGACCGGCTACCGGTTCCGCTCGTTTCGCGTGGGCAGCTACATGCTCGTCGAGCAGGACGGGCGGCTGCACCTCAAGCGGCTTTCCATTCAAGGGACGGGCGGGCAGTGCCTCATGGGGCCGCCCGACCTCGTGGACGGGCGCATCCCCTACCGGCTCTACAACCTGGGCGGCGCGTTGGCGAACACGTTGGTCGCCCTGGTCGCGGCAGCCCTCGCCTTCGCGCTGCCGCAGAGGCTCGCGACGATCTTCTTCGCGTTCCTCGCCCTGGTCGGCGTTGCGTTCGCGCTGACGAACGGTCTGCCGCTCACCGTCGGGGGCGTGAACAACGACGGCAAGAACCTGCGTGCAGCTGGCGAGTCGCCGGACGCGCTGCGAGCGTTCTGGGTCATCCTCAAGATAGGCGAGGCGCAGGCCGACGACTTGCGCGTGAAGGACATGCCCGCCGCCTGGTTCGCCGTGCCGGCAGATTCCGGGCAGCTGCGCAACCCCCTCATAGCGTCCGTGGCGGTGCTCGCCTGCAACCGGCTGCTGGACGAGGGACGCACCCCCGAGGCCGCAGGCGCCATCCGCGACCTGCTGGAACGCGAGACCGGCATGCTCGGCTTGCATCGCTCTCTGCTGAAGGTTGACCTCGCGTACTGCGAGCTCGTGGGCGAGAACCGTGCGGCGGAGGTCGAGCGCACCCTCGACGCCGACGCGCGCAAGCTCATGAAGGCCATGAGCCGCTTCCCCGCCGTGATGAGGACGCGCTACGCCCAGGCGCTCCTCGCCGGCCGCGACGAGGAGGCGGCCCGACGCATTCGCGAGGAGTTCGACCGCGCAGCGGCGCGCTACCCCTACCCGAGCGAGATCGAGGGCGAGCGCGAGCTGATGGACGCGGCCGATGCGCGCTTTCGCGAGCGAGCCGCGCACGAAACCGACGCAACCGAGGAAGGAGCACGACCATGACCGCGCACGATTGGCTGGACGCCTACCTGCTGGGCATGCCCGGCGCGACGACGGACTACAAAGTGGAATGGGAGTGGCAGCGCTACCAGGTGGGCGGCAAGATGTTCGCCGCCACCATGCAGCCCGGGCCGCAGCACCACGAGTACGCCGGTCGCCGGCTCGTATCGCTCAAATGCGACCCCGCCTGGGCCGAACAGCTGCGCGCCGAGCACCCCGACGACATCCTGCCCGGCTTCTACGCCGACAAGCGCCATTGGATCTCCGTCGACCTCGACGGCGACGTGCCCGAAGAGCTGCTTCGCGAGCTGTGCGACCACTCCTACAACCTCGTGTTCGCCAAGCTGACCAAGAAGCTGCAACGCGAGATCGCCGGGGAAGGGGCTTAGCGGGGAACCGCGCACCCTTCCGGCAGCCCCAGCTCCACGACCAGCACGTTTCCCTCCAGGCGCGCGGACAGGCGCATTCCCATGGCGGCGGCGAGGCTGGCGGACACGGCGAGGCCGAGGCCGCTCCCGGCCGCGC
>ERZ857965.3559-NODE-3559-length-11521-cov-4.219606_pt1 | contig 11521 bp, 10 predicted proteins | sample MGYA00519758_ERZ857965 | MGnify/ENA primary metagenome ERZ857965 (study PRJEB31778, sample SAMEA3449381) | human gut metagenome | biome: human gut; feature: human-associated habitat; material: faeces | place: United Kingdom | collected 2010/2012 ...
TGGATTTAGAGATGCTATTATGCAGATTGCTACTGGTCAAATGAAAGATATAACATTAGGTGAATAGTAAATACTTTAAGGATATTTAAGACTAACCCAAAGGGGGAATACATTTTGACACCAATAGAATATTATCTGATCCGGTCTTTGATGTACCGGAAATATGAGAAAAAACGGCGAAAATTGCAGAAAAAGCGGTATAAGAAAGCCAAACGGCAATATAAGGGAGCTGATGAGAGAAAGCGCCGACCGTCAAACAGAATGGATTCAAGAACAAATTCAGAAGCACAAGGAAAAGAAAGAAGAAAAACGGAACAGAGAAGTTACTGACTACGGGTATGATTTGCCATCTTCTTACGAATATGTAAATGAGAATGAACCGGAAACATCTTCAGCAAGCTCGTTCCGGTTCTTTTCGGATGACTTCGCCACATACATTTTGAATCACTGGGACAGGGAATTTGATGTTGTTCATTTTCTATTTCCAATTGTTTCCGTTATAATGCTTTTCATTTTTGTGCCTATATCCCGTTTTGCAGAGTTGGACGGCGTAAGGGTAACAACTGGTGCATGGCTTATTTACGATTTGCTATTTTTCGTCTTATGGATAATACCGTTTGACATAATTGTCTTTATCTTCAAAAAGCTTTCTGTCTTATACGTAAAGTCCCACTATCTTGAATTTGAAGAGGAAACTGACGAAGAAATAGAACAAGATATTGCAGATGATCCCGAAGATCATAATGATAATATACCTTATGCAGAGGAAAGTGACTTTGAAGACGATACCATATACACAGAGGAAAGAAAACCTATTCCTAAGATCATTCCCAAAAAGAAAAAAGCGCCTTTTAACGTAGAAGCTTTCGCCAAAGAGTGTAACGCTTATGTGGTAAAGCAAGAGCGTCAGGAAGAACAAGAAAATTTACAGCATTGATATATCTTTTCACAAAATGAGAGTGATCCAGTATTTGACCAACCATTATCTTATGTGATAAAATCTACTGCAAGTACCCAATCACCAACTGTCGCAATAGTCATATATGATATACGGCAGAAAAAAGGCGGATAGAATAATCTACCCGTCTTTTTTATTGCCATTGTCTTGATAAAGCATATTTTATTCCATTATCAATAGATGTAGGTTTGTCTAATTTCTATAGCTGATATACATTGATTTGTTATACCGGAACCTCTAATTTGTTTCTACATTTTGGCTATATATTCGGATATTGCTAGTTTTTTTAAGTTTTGAAAGCCTATTCTGCCAACTGGATTCTCATTATATCCGATTCCTTTGTTGCTTATGTCTTTCTCCTATATATTCTGAAATATGAAGTTTTTTGAGGTTATTCCATCAGCACAGCATTATCCTTTTTGAGTGATTCTATGGTCTTGTCTGCCATTTTCAACGCCCTTGCAAAGATCTGTTCCGGCGTGTTCCATGCATTTTCCAGATCAATAAAATACTGGCGAATCTGCTTTCCCTCTGGAGATCTCTGGATCATGCAAATCTGTTTTGCCATATCTACGGATATTTCAAAATCAGTTTGCGGTCTTCCACCTTGTTCCGAGGTTTCTCCCAATTTTGGGAAAAACTCTTTTCCCTCAGAAAAGCCATATTCTTTCATTCTCTCAAACCATGTTGTAAACTTAGTTCCAATGTGCAGTTTTTCATGTAACTCCCTAGCTGATACTGTCGGATTCTCTGATTCATAGTTAATTGTTAAAATCTCATTCATGTGGTATCCTCCTATTCTTCTTTTTCTGCGCAAAGCGCAAACCCTTTTATTATCCCGATTGCTTCACATTTTCTTTCTTTTGGGATTCTTGCCAAGATATCAACCAACTCTTTTGCATCATCTTTCTTCTGTTTTGGGAATCCACCTTTCCCATTTTGGACAAATTTTGGACAAATCTTGATTTTTCATTCCCACCATGTTATACTAACACCCGTTACAAAACCCCTAAAAACAAGGTCTTACAAGGGTTTCGCCGATTCCCGGCGTAAAATGAATCGAGTGTTCGTGACCTTCCACTCGTAAAACAAAACTAGAGGAGAGAATTTCATATGAAGAACAAGAATGTAGCATTTATGACTCAGGCAGCGATGATCGCTGCAATCTACGTGGTGCTTACTTATGTATTTGCACCATTTTCATTCGGAGAAGTACAGATACGTATTGCAGAAGCACTTACGATCCTTCCGGTATTTACACCGGCAGCGATTCCTGGACTTTTCGTTGGATGTATTGTTGGAAACATTCTCGGAGGAGCAATCCTGCCGGATATCATTTTCGGAAGCATTGCAACTTTGATCGGAGCATTTTTTACTTATCAGCTTCGTAACAAAAACCGTTTCCTTGCACCGTTACCACCGATTATTGCTAACACAGTAATCGTTCCGTTTGTACTTCGTTACGGATATGGAGTAGCACTTCCGATTCCGTTTATGATGTTGACAGTTGGTGTCGGAGAAGTTGTCGGATGTGGTGTGCTTGGATTAGTCCTTTATACTGCATTGAATCGTTATAAAAATGTAATTTTTAAAACAGCATAAGAAGATGTAAAAAGCGGACAGACTGAAAAGCTATTCAGCCTGTCCGTTTTTTATATTATTGTTGTGTATACAATCGTAGAATTTTACAAATTTGAGTGGAGATATATTTATGGAAAAGTGGATATGAATCTTCTATAATATAAAAAGAGAAACTGTAACCAGATGAAAATTTGACAGTAAGTGAAAAAGGGAGAAATATGAAATATACAGTTGTTGTTGCTGATGATGAGGAGGAAATCCGCAGAAGTCTTGTTCGCAGGGTAAAGTGGGAAGAGATTGGTTTTGAAGTGGTCGGGGAAGCTGAAAATGGTGCAGACGCGCTGGAACTGGTTGAAAAGCTGGAACCAGATCTGCTCCTTACCGATATCAAGATGCCATTTTTATCGGGGATTGAGCTGGCACGGGCGGTCAGGGAAGTTTGCCCGATGGTACAGATCGCATTTTTAAGTGGATTTGATGATTTTACCTATGCGCAGCAGGCAATTCAATATAATATTGTAAGTTATATGCTGAAGCCAATTTCAGCAAAAGAGATCGAGGCGGAATTGATAAAGATTAAAAAAGCCATGGATCAGCGAGTGGAAGAATTTACAAAAGAAAGAAAAGAGAAGCTGGATATCCGCAAGACGCAATTCCTTATTCCGCTTTTGCTCGACAGCTTTCAGAATGAACGGGTGTCCGAAGAGGCACTTCTTGAGCGGGCAGAGGAATGTGAGCTGATCCGTAATCCAAAGCCGGATAATATGCAGTATGTGGTGCTTGTAACCGGAATCCGTGATGCAAATGGAAAGGATCAGACAAGCTATAGCAGTGTAAATGCAGTTGATATGATCCTGAAAAAATATGTTCATTATGTAAGCTGCCATCTGGAAGGAAGAGTGGTATCGCTGATCGCGACGACTCCGGGAGGTATGGGTAAGTATTTACATATTATTGTAGAAGAAATTGTTCAGAGTGTGGAGCGTATTATGGGATATTGCTGTCAGGTCGGGGTAAGCAGGAGTGTGAATACTCTTGGAAAATGCAGAGAGAGCTATCTGGAGGCGATGAATGCGCTCAGTTATTCCAGAAAGGATAAAAGCAGTGTCTATTTCATTTCCGATGCAGAGCACGGATCGGGATTGGAACAGGGAGAAATACAGGAAATTACAGCAACGATGGAGAATTTTTTACGTGGTGGAATGGCAGAGGATCTGGAGATTTATCTGGATGATCTGGAAAAGAAGCTGCGAAATGGAGGCAAGAATACACTGGTACTTAGTACGATACTTTTGACCGAGATTGGGGCGGCAGTATATAAGGTTATTTATATGGCAATCGGGGAATGTGGTGTAGAAGTTCTTCAGAAAAAATATTCCATGCAGCAGATGCGTGAAATGGAACGTATGGCAGAGAATTTTCAGATCATAAAAATGCTGTGTATGGAGGCTAAAAAAATGCTTATGGATCAGAGAAAGAAGAGCAGCGAGGTGATCTGCGAGCAGGCAGTGCAGATCATACAGGACCGCTATGCCCAACAGGATCTGTCTGTTATGATCATCAGTGAAGAGATCGGGGTGTCGCCGAATTATCTCAGCAGTCTGATAAAAAAGACGACAGGCAGTTCACTGGTTGAGATCCTGACGAAAAAACGAATTGAAAAGGCAATGGAGCTTCTGCAGTGTACCGGTATGAAGATCGGTGAGATTACAGAGCTGTGTGGTTATAAGGATCAGTATTATTTCAGCCACTGCTTCAAAAAGCTGACTGGAGTATCACCGAACAAATACAGGAGGGAACATGAACAGGCGTAAAAAAGAAGCAGATCAGCACAAGGGATGGAATATATCTATTTCCGGTGTGTTTATTGCAATGGTAATGGGAATCGTCCTGACTTCGGTAGTGGCTGCAACGCTTATTTTTGTTCAGATTTACCGGAATGCAATGGAGCAAAGTGCAGTGACAAGCAGTTCCCAGAGCTGTGAACAGGTACAGAATACGGTTGAGAATTATACACAGGATATGCGGATCATACTGGAAGGGATCGTGGCGAGAATGCGTCATGAGAATAATCATTCTGAGGAATATATCCAGAATCTGGTAAATATCCGTTCCGATGTAGTAGCGGTAACAATCTGTGGTGAAGATGGGGAGCTTCTGCGTTACTGGAACAGAGGGCAGAAGCTGAAAGAGAATTATCGCATTGTTCAGAGTACCGAAATGGAAGATGACGATGGCAGGCTGCGTATAACCAAACCATATGTGGAATCTTTGTTTGAGGGATATTATCCATGGGTTGTAACCGTTTACCAGAAGATTCAGAAAGAAGACGGAACCAGTATACAGGTAAATATTGACATCCGTTTTTCTGACATTGCCAATTATGTTGATGATGTAGGGATCGGGCAGCACGGCTATGCCTATATTGCGGACAAAAAAGGCAATCTGATCTATCATCCACAGCAGCAGCTCATTTATTCCGGGTTAAAAGAAGAGAAGGGAATGGATTTAAAAGAAGGGACACATATTCAGGAACAGGCGATCTATACTGTGAAAAATCTGGAGAACTGTGACTGGAAAATTGTAGGTGTCTGCTATGTAGATGAAATGATTACGGAGAAGGTAAGCAGTGCGGTATCCAGACTTCTGATCGTCCTGTGTCTGGTTATGGGAGCAGTCTTTCTTCTCGGATGGGCATTTTCAGAACTGTTCTCAGCACCGGTAAGGCAGCTTGCTGATGACATGCACCGGTTTGAAAAAAATGCTGAAAATTTTGTATTTGAGCCGATGGCGGGAACTACAGAGATCACGACTTTATCCAACTCATTTGAACACATGGTTGTGAAGATCCAGAAGCTGATGGAGCAGGTCAGACAGGAAGAAATCACACTGCGGAAAACAGAGCTGAAAGCGCTTCAGGCGCAGATCAATCCACATTTCCTGTATAATACACTGGATGCGATTGCATGGATGTGTGAAGACGGGAAAAATGAAGATGCAGAAGAGATGGTTACGGCACTTGCAAGGCTGTTCCGTATCAGTATCAGTAAAGGGCATGAGCTGATTCCGATCGAAAAAGAAGTGGAACATGCAAAGAGTTATCTGAAGATTGAAAATTATCGGTATAAGAATAAATTTACCTATTCATTTGAGGTGGAGGAGTCGTGTCTTTCGTATCTTTGTAACAAAATTACTTTGCAGCCAATTATCGAGAATGCAATTTATCATGGTGTAAAGCAGATGATCGATGAGGGTGAGATCTGGATCCGTATTTTTGAGGACGGAGAAGATATTATTTTCCAGGTGGAGGATAACGGAATCGGTATGACGGAAGAACAGTGCCGGGAGATTCTGCGCAAAGAGCCGGGAGACCGTACCGGAATCGGAATCAAGAATGTAAATGACCGGATCAAGATTTATTTTGGAAGCAATTATGGACTGAATATCACAAGTGAGCTGGATGAAGGGACCTGTGTGACGATCCGTATGCCGAAGGTCAGGGAGGAAGAATATGAGAAAAAGTAGAAGAAAACCATTTATTGCAATTGGTGCAGGTGTGATCCTACTTGCAATTCTGTTTTTTGTCCTGACGGGTGACGGACTTTGGGAAGGAAAAGAAGGCAGTACAAATAGCGTCATCGAGAAGAAAAAAGTAGTGTTTCTGACAAAATCCATGGATTCTTCTTTCTGGCAGTCCGCATATGCGGGAGCCGGTGCGGCAAGTGCGGAATATAATCTGGATCTGGTGTGCGAAGGACCGGATGGAGACGGTGAGGAAGATTATGAGGCGCAGAATGAAATGATAGACCGGGCAATCCGGGAACAGGTAGATGCACTTCTGTTCTCTGCCATTGATTTTGAAAAGAATGCGGAAGCAATCGACCGTGCGGCAAAGGCAGGAATCAGAATTGTGGTTGTGGACAGTCCGGTAAACAGTGAGGCTGTGGAATGCTATATTGGTACAGACAATTATGAAGCCGGATGTATGGCAGGAGAAGAAGTGCTTGGTAATCCGGCGGAAAATCTAAATATCGGAATCGTAAATTTTGATAAGAGTACGGAGAACGGGCAGCTTCGTGAAAAGGGATTCCGGGATACGGTTCTTAATGATGACCGGGCAAATATTACGGCGTCCATCAATGTGAAGTCTACGATCACCGACGCAAGAGAGGGCACCGAGAGGATGTTGCTTGACAATCCGCAGATCAATGTGATCGTGACATTTAATGAATGGACAACCCTTGGAGTCGGGGATGCGGTAGAAGCACTTGGCGCCGGAGAGCGGACGCAGGTTGTTGCGTTTGACAGTAACGTAAAATCCATTGGAATGCTGGAGAAAGGAAATGTAGATGCGCTGATCGTCCAGAACCCATATGCGATGGGATACCTGGGGATTGAGCAGATCAATACACTACTGAATGGTCAGAAGCCGGAAAAGAAAGAGACGGCAACCAGCAGTATTCTGGTGACAAGAGAAAATATGTATGATGATAAGAGCCAGAAGGCGCTGTTTTCATTTGAAGAAAAGTAACGGGTGGAATGTTTGTAGCTGCTCGGAAGTATAGAAGCTGTAGTCTGAAAAATATTTGGACTACAGCTTTTTAAAGAATTGGGCATTTGAAACATTTATGGACAAAATTAAGTAAAAATTTATATAAACGTTGAAATTCACAAACCCCTCGTAGTTTTTCACATGGGTATTTTATTTTCTTCTTGTTATACTCGTATCATCAAGTAAACGTTATACAAGGAGGAACGAAATTATGAAAAGAAGAATTGTAGCAGCGATGCTCGCAGGTGTGATGGCACTTGGAATGCTTGCAGGATGCGGGGGCTCCGGTAAGAGTGACAGTGATGGTGGAAGCAGTGATAAGAAATCATCAGACGCTAATATCGCAGTATTCTACTATACCTATTCTGATACTTACATTGCATCTGTCCGTACAGCACTCGATGCAAAACTTGACGAGATGGGCGTTGAATATCAGGACTATGATGGAAACAGCAACCAGACAACACAGAACGAACAGATTGATACAGCGATCCAGACAGGTGCTACAGCACTGATCGTTAACATCGTTACATCCGGTTCTGTAGATGCTTCTTCACAGATCGTTGAAAAAGCAGAAGCAGCAGGAATCCCGGTTATCTTCTTTAACCGTGCAGTCGAAGATGACAAAACAGAAGGAGATGTACTTGGAAGCTATGACAAGTGTGCATTCGTAGGAACAGACGCTCCGGAAGCAGGACATATGCAGGGCGAAATGATCGGTAACTATGTAGTAGAACATTTTGATGAAATGGATCTCAACGGAGATGGAAAAATCTCTTACGCAATGTTTATGGGACAGCTTGGAAATGCAGAAGCTATTTACCGTACACAGTTTGCTGTAGAAGATGCAGACAAGATCATCACAGAAGCTGGCAAACCGGCACTGGAATATTTCGATGCTTCTAACAGTGACAAATACCAGGTTGACCAGGATGGTAACTGGAGTGCAACAGCAGCAAACAACTATATGACAACCAACCTTTCCCAGTACAACGAAGGAAGCAATAACATGATCGAGCTTGTTATCTGCAACAACGACGGTATGGCAGAAGGCGCAATCTCTGCTCTGAATGATAAGGGATACAACCTTGGAACAGGCAAAGACTGCAAGATGATCCCGGTATTTGGTGTTGATGCTACAGATGCAGCAAAACAGCTGATCGGAGATGGCAAGATGACAGCAACTGTTAAACAGGATGCAGATGGTATGGCAGCTTGTATCGCAGATCTTGCTAAGAATGCAGCAGATGGAAAAGATCTGATGGATGGAACAGATTCTTACAATATTTCCGAAAAAGTAAGCAACAAGATCTTCATTCCTTACCAGGAATACTCAGGAAAATAAAAATGTAAAAAATAAAGGTGGCGGCCAGGTGGTTGGCCAGCCACCTTTTCCAAAGTTGTAACGCAGCCGGATGGAACTGCATAGTGGCAGGTTCGAAAGGTATGCGAGATTAGAAGATGAGAGACAGGAGGACAGCTATGAAACAGGATGTTTTACTGCAGATGACGGATATCTGTAAAGAATTTCCGGGCGTAAAAGCATTAGATCATGTGTCCCTGACAGTTAAAGCAGGCACTGTCCATGCACTGATGGGTGAAAATGGAGCCGGAAAGTCAACACTGATGAAATGCCTTTTCGGAATTTATGACAAAGACAGTGGCAAGATTGAGCTGGAGGGAAAAGAGATTAATTTCAAGAATTCGAAAGAAGCTCTTGAAAATGGAGTTGCAATGGTTCACCAGGAACTGAACCAGGCGCTCAAAAGAAACGTCATGGATAATCTCTGGCTCGGACGTTACCCGAAAGTGGGCGGCGTTATGGTAAATGAGAAAAAAATCTATGACGACACAAAAAAAGTATTTGAAGAATTGAAAATTGATGTAGATCCGAAAAGGATCATGAGTACGATGCCGGTATCACAGAGACAGATGGTAGAGATTGCAAAAGCAGTATCTGTGAATGCAAAAGTCATCGTATTTGATGAGCCGACTTCTTCCCTTACAGAGCAGGAAGTAGAGCATCTGTTTGATATCATTGAGATGCTGAAAAAGAGAGGATGCGGAATCATTTACATTTCACATAAAATGGCAGAGATCAAACGGATTTCAGATGAGATCACGATCATGCGTGACGGAACCTGGGTAGCAACCGAGAAAGCAGATGATCTGGAGATGGACGATATCATCCGTCTGATGGTTGGACGTGAGCTTACCAATCAGTTCCCGCCAAAGACAAATAAACCGGGCGATGTAGCGCTTGAAGTGGAACACCTTTCCGGAATGTATTCGATCCTGAATGATGTTTCCTTCAAAGCAAGAAAAGGAGAAATTCTTGGAATTGCCGGACTTGACGGAAGTGGGCGTACAGAAACTCTGGAGACAATTTTTGGAATTGCAACCAGGAAATCAGGAACGATAAAACTTGACGGAAAACAAGTCAGCAATAAGAATGCACAGGATTCGATCAAGAACGGATTTGCACTTCTGACAGAAGAGAGAAGAGCAACCGGTATCTTCGGCATCCTGAACATTCGTGAAAATACCGTTATCTCCAGCTTAAAGAGACACAAAAAAGGATTTTATCTGAGTGAAAAATCCATGAAAGAAGATACGCAGAAATATATTGATGCGCTGCGGACAAAGACACCGTCGCAGGAGACAAAGATCCGTGCACTTTCCGGTGGAAACCAGCAGAAGGTTATCCTTGGAAGATGGCTTCTTACCGATCCGGAAGTACTGCTTCTGGATGAGCCGACAAGAGGAATCGATGTCGGTGCAAAGTATGAGATCTATCAGCTCATCATCGATCTTGCGAACCGCGGCAAAGTAGTTATCGTAGTTTCTTCAGAAATGCCGGAGCTTCTCGGAATCTGTGACCGTATCATGGTTATGTCCGGTGGAAGACTTGCCGGAGAGATTGACGCAGAAGAGGCGACACAGGAACTGATCATGACTTACGCAGCAAAGTATGTGTAATTTTCAAACAAAAAGAAGGAGGCTTCCCAGATGAAAGCATTTGCAAATATAAAATCACGCTATGCAGAATACAAAGCACTGGATTCCGCAGACAAGGCAAAAGCGTGGAAAGAAGGACTTATCAATAATGCGATTTATCTTCTGATCATTATCGCAGTTATTTACACTTACACACAGAACAGCAGATTTCTGAGCGTGGCATCTATTGTTAACATTATCTCGCTGTCTGCAGCGAACATTCCGATCGCGTGTGGTATTGCAGGAACGATCGTACTTACCGGTACAGACCTTTCAGCCGGACGTGTTGTAGGTCTTACAGCATGTATTTCTGCATCACTTTTGCAGTCAGTAACTTATGCAACCAAAATTTTCCCGGATCTTCCGGTTCTTCCGATACCACTGGTTATTCTGATCGTAATCGTAGTCGGAGGTATTGTTGGATGGGTAAATGGATTCTTCGTAGCGAAATTCCACTTACATCCATTCATTGTAACACTGGCAACACAGCTGATCGTATACGGAATTCTTCTGATGTACATTATGCTGAACGGTAACAACGGACAGCCACTTTCCGGACTGGACAAATCCTTTAAGAATTTTGTAACAGGAAGTTTCTTAAAGATCCGTGGCGTTCCGATCCCGAACTATGTATGGTACGCTTGTGTCGTAGTTGTATTCATGTGGTTCATGTGGAATAAGACAACATTTGGAAAGAATATGTTCGCAGTTGGTTCCAACCCGGAAGCTGCTAATGTATCTGGTGTAAATGTTATGAGAACAACCATTCTGGTACATACACTTGCAGGATGCATGTATGGTATCACTGGATTCATTGAATCTGCACGTATCGGTTCCAACCAGGCAAATACAGGTCTGAACTACGAGTGTGATGCGATTGCTGCCTGTGTAATCGGTGGTGTATCTTTTGTAGGTGGTACCGGTAAGATCAGCGGCGTTGTTTTAGGGGTGTTCATTCTGAGAATCATCTTCGTTGCACTGCAGTTCCTGGCAGTAAGTCAGAATATGCAGTATGTGATCAAAGGTCTGATTATTCTGATCGCATGTGCAATTGATATGAGAAAATATCTGGTAAGAAAATAAAAAGAAAAGGCTGGGAAATGTTATGGACGAGAATAAGATGCCGGAGAATGACGGATGGAAGAAAAATGCAAGACTGGCGATTTATGCAATGGCCGGGTTTTATCTGCTGACACTGGCATACCAGATGTTCAGGGCGATTTCCACAAGTCATGGTAATGAACAGCTTGTTATGATCGTGGCGACGATTCTGTTTCTGATAGTTGGTGTTGGACTGATCGGGTTTGGACTGATCGCAGGATACCGCAATATAAAAGCAGATCACAGAGAAGACGAAAAGTAGAAATCATAAATATTACCTCACAAGAGAAAACTTCCGGTAAAGTAAAACTTGCCGGGAGTTTTTTTGCTTA
>ERZ857965.3561-NODE-3561-length-11507-cov-2.760217_pt1 | contig 11507 bp, 11 predicted proteins | sample MGYA00519758_ERZ857965 | MGnify/ENA primary metagenome ERZ857965 (study PRJEB31778, sample SAMEA3449381) | human gut metagenome | biome: human gut; feature: human-associated habitat; material: faeces | place: United Kingdom | collected 2010/2012 ...
CCCTGGCCGAGGGGGATGCCGCCAAGCGCACCGACATCTTCTTCTTGGAGCCGCTGCCGCTCTTTGCCCACTAAGTAAGATGAAACGCAAACTTGCCATTTTTGGCCTTTGCTTTGCAGGGGCCGAGCTGTTTGCGGCAAACATGCCGCCGCTGGTCCTGGTGCCTGCGGCGGCACTTTTGCTATTGCTTTTACTTTTAAGTATAGTCCGCCGCAGCAGAGCTCTTCCGCTGGTACTTGGTGCCGTAGCGGGGTTTTGCTGGTTTTGCACGTTCAGTTTTGCGGTGTTCCGCCCTGTGCGGGCGCTGGCAGGCCAGACGGTGACCTGTATGGTTACTGTTGAAACGGATGCCACAGCCGCCTACCAGAACGGCCAGCTGCGGGGCACATTAACGGTTACTGGCATCAACGGCAAAAGCTGCCATTTTAAAATGCGCAGCAACGGATTCCCCGCCCAGGAGCCAGGGGAGACCTTCACCGCCGATTTTACCATGACCGACCTGCCCAAAGATGCCTACCGGGCATCCCGATTAAGCCGCGGCATCCTGCTGCAAGGCGAGTACACCGGCGGCTATAAAACGGGTGCCGACAGCTGCGCCCCGCGCTTTGCACTCTACCGACTGCGGAAAAATGCCTCAGCGCTGCTGCGCCGGTGGCTGCCGCGGGATTTAGGCGGCCTCGAAGCTGCCATGCTGTTAGGGGATAAGGCCGCCCTGCCGGACACCGTGCAGGATACCTTCCGCGCGGCGGGCATCTCGCACCTGCTGGCCGTATCGGGCCTGCATCTGGCGCTGCTGTGCGGGCTGTTCTCTTTTGGCCGTCGCCGTCGGTTTTATCGGCCGCTGATCCTTGTGCGGGCGGCGGTAGCCGTGTTTTATATACTGCTTACCGGCCTGCCGATCTCGGTTTTGCGGGCTGGCATCGTCTTTCTGCTGGTGCTGCTGGGGGATTGGTTCTACCAGCCCATTGACCTGCTCACCCTCACGGGTGCGGCGGCCGTTTTGCTGGGCCTGCAAAACCCTTACGCGCCCTGCGACATCGGCTTTCAGCTCTCTTTTTGCGCCGTGCTGGGCGTGCAGGCATCCGTGGCGCTTACCCGTTGGGAAGAAGCGCATATCCCCGGCCAGGATGCCGAGGGCTGGCAGGCCCAACTGCGCCGCGCCGGGCTGACTGTGCTTTCCACTGTGCAGACGGCGGCGCTGGCATCGCTGGCGACCCTGCCGGTGCTGGTCGCCCAGGGCCTGACAACCAGCGGCGTGGGCGTCCTTGCCAACCTGCTCACGGTCTGGATGCTCCAGCCCGCGCTGGTACTGGGCCTTGTCGTGCTGGCTTTGCAAATTGTCGCCATCCCGCTTGCCATTGCGGCTCCGCTGGCCCATATGGCTAGTTTCCTGCTGGCGGTCTGGCTGCGGATTTTTTACGCGTTGGCCTCCTGGTGCGCTGCCTTGCCGTTGGCCCGGCTGTACCTCCCGCGGGAGTACACGCTGCTGGTGCTGGTCCTGCTGGGCATACTGGCGCTGGCATATTATGCGGCGGGCAGGTTCCGCTGGTTCCTGCCGGCGGGGGTGGTTTGCGCGGCAGTGGCCATTGTGCTGGGTGTGCAGATGCAGAAAGGCGTTGTTACCATGGCACTTGTAGGCACCGCAGGCAACCCGGCGGTCGTCTGTGTGCAGGATGGCCAGGCGGTGGTGCTGTTCCGTGGCGGGGAAGCCAACCTGCGCGCCGTGCGCAGCTACCTGGCTGACCACGGCGCCGCCGAGCAGGTGCTTACGGTGGATCTGCGCCGCAGCGGCACAGAAATCACCTTTGACACCGAGGAAATATGCACTGCCCAAACTACGGGCGCCTACACCACCCGGCCTATTTTAAACGGCCTGACGCTGGACATCTACCACACCTCCGGCGGCAATCTGGCCGTGGTAGGGGATGGCCGCAGTCACATTGCCGTCATGGCAGGTAGCACCGCCCTGTCTGCGCCGGTGGCGGTGGACGTCCTCTGCGCGGCGGGGGCGCTGTCGGATTCGGTACAGCCTGCCGCCATCCTGACCACCGCATCTTCGCCCCGCTGGCTTGACCAGCCGGGCGTCCAGCAGGTATACTATGGGCAGGACATTCCCTTTATCCAACTGCGGCCCGGCCGCTCGCTCCAGATCAAGGAGGCAGAACGCGTTGCTTTACAGTGAAAACGAACTGAATAAACGGCTCCGCTCCGGCTGCGGGCTGTACTACTTTTACGCTGCCGACGAGGCCCTCGTCCACACCGCCGCCCAAAAGGCGCTGAAGGTGCTGAACGAGGATGACCCCGAGACCACCGTGCTGGACGGCCCCGCGCCCCGGGTGGAGGAGATCGTGCTGGCAGCGGGCACCATCTCCTTCTTCGGTGGGCGGCGGCTGGTGCTGATGCCCCTCATCCGCCCGTCCACCTACTCGGACAAGGACCTGCAGGACCTCTGCGATACGCTGGCCGACACCGAAAACGCCATCTTCGTTATGACCAGCGTCATCGAGGAAAAGTTCGGCAAGCTGCGCCCCGGCAAGCGGGAGCAAAAGCTGATCACAGCCTGTGAGAAGCTGGGCTACTGCGTGCAGCTCAATAAACCCGGCCGCGCCGCCTTGCAGGAGATGGCACGCAGTTGGGCAAACGAATGCGGCGCTCAGTTTGCTAAGGGCGCGGAAGCCGCCCTGCTGGATCGCTGCGGCGAGGACCAGTTTTTGCTGAAAAATGAGATCGACAAGCTGGCGGCCCTCTCCGGCTATGGTACCATCACCGCCGAAATGGTGGCCCAGCTGGGCACTGTCACGCTGGATGCTGACACCTTTGATATGGTCAAGCTGGTGGCCGCCGGCCGCACCGACCAGGCCCAGCAAAAGCTGAAAACGCTGCTGGCCCTGCAAAACGAGCCGATCATGATCACCGGCGCCCTCATCGGCAACTACATCGATATGTACCGCGTCCTGCAGGCCAAGCGCAGCCGCCGCAGCCTGGCCGATGTGGCCAAGGATTTTGGCTACGGTGGCAAGTGGAGCTACCGCCTGGGCGAGACCGAACGCACGGCCTCCCGCTTCAAGCGCCGCCAATTGGAAAAATGCCTGGAAGTGCTGCAAAAGCTGGACACCGATTTAAAAAGCAGCAAGTTGGACGCCGACCTGCTGATGCAGAAAGCTCTGTGCGAACTGGCACTGGCAGGGAGGTCCTGATGCTGAAACTGGAACAAGCCGTCCTGGTGGAGGGAAAATACGACGCCGCGCGGCTGACAAACCTCGTCGATGCGACGATTTTGACGACCGACGGCTCCCGAGTCTTCCGGGATAAAGAGCTGCAAAACATGCTCAAGCGCATTGCCGCCGCCCAAGGACTTATCATTTTGACCGATTCCGACGATGCGGGCTTCCGCATCCGCCACTTTGTCACCGGCTTAGTCGGGGCCGAGCATGTCCTGCAGGCCTACGTCCCGGCGGTCCACGGCAAGGAGGCCCGCAAACAGGCCCCCGGCAAGGAGGGGCTGCTGGGCGTCGAGGGCATCGCTGATGACTTGATTTTGCAGGGCCTGCAGACTGCGCTGGACAGCGCCCCTGCGCCCCAAACTACAGCGCAGGATACCGACCGCACCGCCATTACCTACACCGATCTATACGAGTGGGGCATCTCCGGCACGGCCAACAGCGCCGACCGCCGCCGCGCCCTGCTGGCCCGCTTGGGTCTGCCTCCGCGCCTGAGCAAAAAGGAACTGCTGCAAGTCCTGAACACCCTGTACACATGGGAAAGTCTGGACGCGCAAATTAAAATGATGGAATAAAAACAAATCCGCCATGCGTGTGCATGACGGATTTGTTCTGTAATGAACGTGTTTATTTCAGCGTCCCATCCTCAACCTGCTGGCAATACCACGGTTTCTCGGCATGGAATACCCGCCCGGTCAGGTGGGCAAAACGCTCGTCGCTGATTTTGGCGGGGAACTTCAATTCCCATGCGCACAGTGCCTGGTACTTCAGCCGCAGTTCGCGGTTGGCGGCGTTGTTGCCGTACTTGCTGTCGCCCAAAATGGGGCAGCCGATATGCGCCAAATGCGCACGGATCTGGTGGGTGCGGCCAGTGACCAGCTCCACTTCCAGCAGGGCCAGCCGTCCGCTGACGGCTAGTGTCTCGTAGCCGGTGATGACTTCCTTCGCGCCGCCCGCCGTCGTGTCGGTAATGCGCACGATGCCGCGTTCGGCGTCCTTCAGCAGGTAATCCCGCAGCAGAGCGGCGGGGGGATTGGGGCGGCCAAAGGTCACGCAGAGATACCGCTTTTCGATCTCCCGCTTCTTGATGGCCTCGGTCAAAAATGCCTCAGCGGCGTTATTTTTGGCCAGCAGTACCAGGCCGCTGGTGCCGGTGTCCAGCCGGTGGCACAGCACGGCGTGGGTGGGCTTGCCCTCGGCGGCCAGTTTGGCTTGCACCCGTTTTACCAGCGTGTCGGCGTCGCCGCCGTCCACCGTCAGGCCGGCGGGCTTGTTGGCAATGATGATGTCGTCATCCTCATACACAAACACGGCGGCGGGGGTGGGGCGGCTTTCCAACTGGTCGTCACTCAAAAACAGGCGGATGGTATCGCCGTTCTGCACCCGGGTGGAAAGCGGCTGCTTTTTGCCGTTCAGCTTGATCTTATTCTCCCGCAGGGCCTTGTTCAGCCGACCCAGGCCTAAGGCAGGGTACTGGTCCATCAGATACTTGTCCAGCCGCACAGGCAGCAGGCTTTTTACATGCAATTCTTTCATTGGGTCGTCAACTCCTGATCCCACAAAATCGTGGCGTCGTTTATATCCAAAGTGACCATCAGCCAACCGGCGTCGTGGTCATCAAGCTCCGTAATGCGGTAGGCTTGGCCGTCCGCGCATAGATACTGCGCATTTTCCAATTTCCGCCGTGTAAACGGAGAATCCTTAAAGCAGACGGTCTTGCAGGTGGAATCCAATACGCCGCGGTTCCACAGCGCATCGGTATAATCCGCCAGCCGCAGGGGATAGCTGTCATTGTAGAGCGTACACAGCGCATCAAACGTCTGCCCCTGCAAGCCGGGGGCAATCACATACCAATTGCAGCTACCGTCCCGGCTCGTCACCTTGCCGCACCAGGCGGCGTTTCGCACCGGCTCCACCGCCTGCAAAAATTCGCCCTCGTCCTCAAACAAATACAGCGCGTTTGGCTCTGCCTGACCCTCCGCCAGCGCCGCCAGCAGGGCGACCCGCTGGTTTTCCAAAGCGGCATCATCGTACCGTGCGGCAAAGGGGTCGTTGGTGGTCATACCGTTGTCAGCAGCAAACAGTGCCAGGTGCAGTGCATCGTCCTGCAACCCCTGTACCGAATAAAGCTTCTCGTATCCACTCGCCGCCTGCCAGAAATTACTTTCCAGTGTGGTAGGGAAGGCCTCACTCTGCTGCGCCTGCACCATGGCCTCATGCCGCTGGATAAGTGCAGGGCTGATGTCCCAAAGCTGCACCATCACTGCCGCTATGACCCACACGGTCCCGCGGGGCAGTTTCGCCAGTCCGGCAAAGGCCGCCAGGACCAGCACGTAGTACACCGGCCAGAACAGCCGCCCGCCGGAGCGGAAAACCGAGAACAGTTTGATCAGCGACGCCGGCAGCGGCAGCGTGACCAGCGTCACGCCGTTGGCCGTAATCACATGGCTCACCGCAAACGCCGTCAGCACCACAAACACCGCGCACAGCGCCCAGTGCCGCCGCAGCAGCGCAGCCAGGCGTTTTCGCGCCGCAACCACGGCGATGGGCAGGGCAATCAGCACGCCCAATCCCAGGTAGGCGAACGCATCATAGTTGCCGCCCACCTGGTTCTGCGCAGGCAAAAACCGACTGTAGAGCACGCCGTTTACCCCGGCAGGGTTCCACAGCGCGTTCAGATTCATCGAGAAATACCCGTACAGCGCCTGCCCGCCGCTGGTGGCCGTGCCGTACAAAAGCCCCAGCGCCCAGCCCAGCACCGCCGTGCAGGCCAAATCACAGCCCAAAAACACCGCAGGCCCGGCCCAGCGTTTGTGCGTCACCGCATATTCCAGCAGCAGCGCCAGCGTGACCGCGTAAGTCATGGGCAGAAAATACGGGTGGATGCCCACTGCCAGCATGTTGACGGCAAACAGCAGGGGAAGACGATACCGCCCCTGCCGCTGCCCGCAAAAATAGCAGTACAACGCCGCCAGCACCAGCCATTGTGCCCCCAGCGAGGTATGCCGGAATGCCCGCTCAATCAGAATCGGGCTGGCACTGAACAGCAAACTCCCGGCCGCACAGGCAGGCACGCTCTCGCAGAACAGCCCGCATAGCAGCGCACCGAACCCGCCCTGCAGTGCAAAGGAGGTAAGGGTAAACCAGCCAAAATACTGGAACGTTCCGCCCAGCGCATTGGCCACCGGCCGCAGCAGCGCCGCCAGCAGTGGGATGGAATCGGTATACGCCACGCTGACGCCCGCAGGTGCGTTGACCGCTTTCGTCACGCAGAAGGGAAACCCAATTGCGTTTTCGCGGTAGAACAGCCACCCGGCGTAGTGCTGTTGGATGTCCTTTTCAATATAGCCGCCGCGGCAAAAGGCATCGTTCGCCACATCCAGCGGCGAAACGCCGTACACGGCCAGAAACACCAGCACGCCCAGCGCCGCCCCCAAAGCAAACCGTGTCGCCGTGTGCCGCCCTTTGGCAAGATCCGCCAAAACAAGGCCCCCTTTCCTTTATAATAAGGCTACAGGCAAGTATACCACAAAATCCGCTGCGGGACAACAAAAAAGCCTGCCAAGTATGGCCCTGGCAGGCGAAAATCTGTTTTTTACTGCTCGCGGAAAGTCAGATGGTCATCACTCATCTCGTTGACGATGGCAAGGCTGGCCAGCTTGTAACCAGCAGCGCGCAGCTCCGCACCGCCCGGCTGGAAGCCCTTCTCGATACAGATGCCGATACCGGCCACCGAGCAGCCCGCCTGGTTGCAGACATCCAGCAGGCCCTTCATGGCCTTGCCGTTTGCCAAAAAGTCGTCCAAAATCAGCACACGGTCGCTGGAGTTCAGAAACTTTTTGGCCAGGGTGATGTCATACTCGCGGCCATAGGTAAAGGACTGCACCTTGGAGGTATAGACCTCGCCGTCAATGTTCTTGCTCTTAGCCTTTTTGGCGAACACGACCGGCACGTTGAAATGCCGGGCGGTCATGCAGGCGATGGCAATGCCGGAAGCCTCGATGGTCAGGATCTTGTTCACGCCGTCATTTTTAAAAATGCGGTAGAACTCCTCACCGATCTTGTCCAGCAGGTCCACGTCCAGCTGGTGGTTCAAAAAGCAGTCGACCTTCAGTACGTTGCCGGGACGGACCTGCCCATCCTGCAAAATGCGATCTTCCAAAAGTTTCATCTGCGAATGTGCCCCTTTCACAGTTCGTTTTTGTGGTAAAGTGTAATACTCTTTTCATTATGGCAAATTTCGGCGCAGTTTGCAAGAACTTTACAAAAAAATACTTGAACTTTTTGCGGTATTGGCGTTTTGATAACTTTTTGTAACTAAATTTTGTGTAAAAACTACATAAAACCTAAAAAATTGATTGTCAACTCTGTAAAATCGGACCATTGCACTTTAGGGGATAAAAGTCTATAATGGCCAGTATATTCCAGCATCCTATCCGGGGTTGTGCGACCCCAGAGGCGAAATGCCGGTGCTGCGAAAATTTCTTGGGAGGGAAATCACAATGAAAAAACTCGTTAGTTCTGTTCTGGCAGCTTCTATGGTGCTGAGCCTGGCTGCCTGCGGCTCCTCGGCTTCTTCTGCTGCTGAGAGCACCGCTGCATCCTCTGATGCAGCTTCCACCGCCGCTACTGCTGAGGCAGGCGAGGGCTCCGGCGCTTACACCGGCACCCCCATCAAGCTCGGCGGCATCGGCCCCATCACCGGCGCTGCCGCTGTGTATGGCCAGGCTGTTAAGAACGCTGAAGAGCTGGCTGTCAAGGAGATCAACGCCGCCAACGGCAGCGATGTCTTTGAGTGGAAGTTCGAGGATGACGAGCATGACGCTGAGAAGAGCGTGAACGCTTATAACACCCTGAAGGACTGGGGCCTGCAGGTCCTGGCTGGTCCTGTTACCACCACCCCGTCCCTGGCCGTTGCAGCTGAGACTGCCAACGACAACATCTTCATGATGACCCCGTCTGCTTCTGCTGTTGACGTCATCGCCGCTGGCGACAATGTCTTCCAGATCTGCTTCACCGACCCCAACCAGGGCGTTGCTTCTGCTGACTACATCGCAGCCAACCAGCTGGGCACCAAGGTCGGCATCATCTATGATTCTTCCGACGCTTACAGCCGCGGTATCCACGACAAGTTCCAGGCTGAGGCTGCCGAGAAGGGTCTGGAGATCGTTGCTGACGAGGCTTTCACCTCTGACAACAAGTCTGACCTGTCCACCCAGGTTGCCAAGTGCCAGGAGGCCGGTGCTGATCTGGTCTTCCTGCCCATCTACTATCAGGAGGCTTCCCAGATCCTGATCGTCGCCAACAAGACCGGCTATGAGCCCATCTTCTTCGGCTGCGACGGCATGGACGGTATCCTGACCGTGGAAGGTTTCGACACCTCTCTGGCCGAGGGCCTGGCTCTGATGACCCCCTTCGATGCCAACGCTTCCGATGAGGCGACCCAGTCCTTCGTTGCCAAGTTCAAGGAGAAGATGGATGGTCTGGTTCCCAACCAGTTCGCCGCTGACGGCTATGACGTCATCTACGCCCTGTACAACGCCATGACCGCCGCCGGTATCACTGGCAGCGAATCCGCTTCCGAAATCTGCACCGCTCTGGAGGCTCAGTTCGCCACCATGACCATTGACGGCCTGACCGGCACCGGTATGCACTGGGACGAGAACGGCATGATCTCCAAGGCGCCCGCTGCCGTGGTGATCGAGAACGGTGTTTACGTTCCCATGGGCTAAAGATAGTCCGGAAAAATGATTCCCTCAAAGGGGATGGGGCGGTTTGCGCCCCATCCCCTAACGAGGTATCATCCATCAGCAGTCTATGAAAACCTCGTTGGCGGACGGGGCTTTCATAGACTGTTGAGTAAAAAAGGAAACTCTGATTAAATCGCCTTCGGTTGTGAGCGGATCTTTTCCGTCCACTCTTCGGTATCGAAAACGGGAAATATAGCGCAGCCGTTGCCGGCATAAGCCGGCTTACGGATGCGGCATACCCCTTGCGGGTACACAAAGTATTCCGCCGCTTTCGATGCCTCGATTGGCCGAAAAATCTCTCGCTCACAGCTCTTGCCGATTTATTCAGAGCTTCCTTAGAAAAACTCAAGGAGGCTTTTCCTATGCATATCGATTCCGACCACGTGGCCGGCGGCCATGACCACGAGCATGAGCACACCCATACCCACGAGCATACCCATGACGGCGTTGCCCACACCCACCCCCATACCCATGAGCATACCCACGACCACGAACATCCCCACGATCACGCCCACCTCCACACCGACGGCGCGGAGCATACCCACTCCCATGACTGCGGTCAGGACTGCGCGTCCTGCGCCAGCACCTGCGAGCACACGCCCATGGAGGAGCTGGTGGCGCTGATGAAGTACATGGTCAACCACAACGCCGCGCACGCCAATGAGCTGGCCGGCCTGGCCGGAAAGCTCAAGGAGATGGGCGACAGCACCGGCTATGAGCAGGTCATGGCCGCCGTATCCGACTTTGAGAAGGGCAACATGCGCCTGAGCGTTGTGCTGTCCAGCCTTGAGGTCAAGTAAAGGAGGGACAGACAATGTGTCTTTCTACCGTTTATAAGAACAAGCTTACCCCGGAAACGGTCATGATGCGCAACGTCATGAAGATCGAGTGCCGGGACGGCATGGTGATCCTCACCGACCTGATGGAACGCCAGATGGCCGTGGAGGGTACGCTGGAAATGGCGAATCTGGTAGACGGCGTTGCCGTTGTGAAAGAGAATATTCCCGCATGATTTTTCTCCCGGATGGCGCAGCCGTCCGGGAGAATTTTCGTATATCCCGCCGCCTTTTGGAGAAGCTACTTCAAAGAGGTGACGGGTTTTGATTATGTCTTATGTGCGCACCATCGCGCTGTATCTGGTGCTGATCGTCTGCGTCCGGCTGATGGGCAAGCGGCAGATCGGGGAGATGGAGCCGACGGAGTTTGTTGTGACCATGCTGCTGGCAAATCTGGCGGCAATTCCCATGCAGGACGGGGCGATCCCCCTGTATTCCGGGCTTGTGCCGATATTGACGGTTCTGGGGTCGGAGCTGGTGCTGTCCGGGCTGATCCTGTACAGCGTGAAGTTCCGGCAGCTGCTGTGCGGCAAGCCGGTGATCCTGATTGAAAACGGGAAGCTGATGCAGGACAATCTCCGCCGCACCCGGGTGACGCTGGACGAGCTGACGGGGCACCTGCGGGAAAAGGACGTGCTGGACATCACCGCCGTGCAGTACGCCATTCTGGAAACCGACGGAAATCTTTCCGTGTTCCCCTTCCCCAAGGAGCGACCTGCCAGCGCCAAGGATGCGGGCATTCACCCCAAGCCCCAGTTCCTCCCCGTGACCATCGTGGAGGACGGCTTCCTTTCCAGAGAGAATCTGGGCAGAGCCGGGAAGGATGAAGCATGGCTGAAGCAAATCTTGCAAGAGCACCGCGCGGAAATCGCGGACACCCTGCTGCTGACGGTGGACGCCGGGAACAAGGTCGTGTGGCTGGGAAAGGAGTACGGCAGATGAAACGCAGTTGGATCGGATTCGCTCTGCTTCTCGTCCTGCTGGCCGGGGGCATTGCCGCCACATGGGGCATGGCCAAGTGCCATGAGCCGATTGCACGGGATTTGGAAAACGCCGCGAAAACGGCGCTTCAGGGAGACATGGCGCAGGGAGAAGTGCTGATGCTTCAGGCGCGGGAAGCATGGGGGCGCAGCCGCCATCTGGGCGCCTGCTTTGCCGACCACACGCCCATGGAGGAGATTGACGCGCTGTTTGCCGAGGTGGAGGTCTACGCCGCCGCCCGGGAGGAAACCGACTTCGCCGCCGGGTGCGCCGCCCTTTCCAGAAAGGTGGAAGCCATGGGGCAGGCTCACGGGGCGTCGTGGTGGAATCTGTTTTAAAAAAGCCGTACCCCTTGCCGTGCAAGTTGAAGTGTACCCCATGTCAAGGACATTTTAGGGTCTATCTGAAAACCGTCAACACGCCCAAACAGCGGGTCTTTTCCGTCTGCTGTGCACCATTTTCCCTTGCAATACACAAAGTATTTCTGCGGAAAAATGGCTTCATCAGACGAAAAATCCCTCGCTGTTGGTCATATTTCCGGTTTTCAGATAGACCCTAGCTATACGGGAGATTTTTGGAAGGCTTTATTTTCGCAAGTCATATACGGTGTCCCGCAATACCAGCATTGTGCCAATTCGCATACAAATCGTCGCAGGCTGCGAGTCACTGGACGTAATCTGCTTAAGCAAAAGGGAAACAGCGCTTCCACCCAAAAGCTC
>ERZ857965.3562-NODE-3562-length-11504-cov-3.643462_pt1 | contig 11504 bp, 10 predicted proteins | sample MGYA00519758_ERZ857965 | MGnify/ENA primary metagenome ERZ857965 (study PRJEB31778, sample SAMEA3449381) | human gut metagenome | biome: human gut; feature: human-associated habitat; material: faeces | place: United Kingdom | collected 2010/2012 ...
GCTGTCTTCAAAAACCGGACTTTCCACTCTCATGGAACCGATATCCGCCAAACCCGCGTTCTGAATCAACAGCATCGGGGAACTGCCGGAGGCGGAAAGTGCGTTTGAAAACGTAGAAGCGTTGGCATACAGAGAGGCGGACCAACCCTTGCTCCTGCCGCCTCGCCTCTTGAGAGGCGCATCCGTTTGCGCGAACTTGCGCTCGTAAGCGGCTATCAACTCTCTGTTGGGGGCGGTCTCTGCGGACCGATCCGGTTGCGACGACATATCGCTTCCGGTCGCAGACGCGTTGTCCGTATTATCCCGAGACGGCGACGAATTGCCGGACGGGGCACCTGCGCCGTCGCTCAGACTGGCGAGGAGCGCAGTCGACGCTTTCGAACGGGGATCGATCAGTCGGACCGACCTGGCCGACTTCATGATTCGGTTCAGAGCCGTATCGTTGAAAGCAGGAGCCGTCCTCGAGGCGGAATCGCTACCGGAAACGGGAAGCGGCAGCGCCACCGTTTCGGCCATAGATTTCTCACCCCACGAGTGCGTGCGCTGAACCCGCCAAACGCCCAACCCGATGCCGAGCAGGACGACTGCGGCGGCGGCATAACGGCTCCACGAACGGAACAGAGGGACACGCTCGGCAGGATGCGCATTCGCATGCAGTTGCATGCGGCGCTGCATCTCCGCCCACGGCGGAACGGGCAATCCCGCCTCCGCGTCGTGCAGCTTGCGCCTCAATGCTTCATCCAACGAATCCCTTTTCATCTCAGATCACCTCCTCTTCTTTCAGTATTTTGAGCAGACATCCCTTGGCCCTCAGATATTGCGAGCGCGAAGTGCCTTCGCTCACGCCGAGCATCTCGGCAATCTCGCGGTGAGAGTATCCTTCGACGGCAAACAGGTTCAGCACCGCGCGGTATCCGTCGGGCAGTTTGCCGATACATCGCAGCAGCTCGGCGGTCTCCATACGTTCCACGGCCGATGCTTCGGTTCCTTCGACCTGCCTGAGCGCATCGATCTGCTCACTGCCCTGCAGCACGTTTTTCTTGCGCAGATACCCCAAGGCCGTATTGACGAAAATCCGTCTGATCCATCCTTCCAGCGATCCCTCGCCCCGGAAATCCCCGATTTTGGAGAAAACGGTGATAAAGCCGTCGTGCAGCAGATCCTGAGCGATCTCGCGATGGCACACATAGCGGAAACACACGCCGTACATCTTCGGAGCGTATTTTTCATACAGCTTCTGCTGCGCCGTCCGGTCATTCCTACTGCAACGCCTTATCAGTTCTTCTTCCGTCACGGGTTCCAGTCGTATCGCTCATCCGTAGCTATAGATGAAAGGGGTTCGTAATTCGTTGCATGGATAACGGAATTTCAGAAAAAATATTTCCGCCCATACCGCCGATTTCGCATGTCATCGTGCGAAAATAGCGATATTTGCGTATATCGAAAAATCGAGCGTACTTTGTCTGTCGAAAAACTATCCGGAATATGATCGTTCAGGCTTCCGTCGCCGTCAGTGTCGACGGCTATATAGACGACCTATCGGACCGTCGGCTCGTCCTGTCGCACGCGGCCGACTGGGAAGAAGTCCGCAGTCTCCGCGCCGAAAGCGACGCGATTCTGGTCGGCGCCGAAACCATTCGTCGCGACAATCCGGCTCTAGTCACCCGCGACGAAAGGCTGCGCGAGCTCAGGGCCGAACGGGGACTGCCGGCCGATCCGGTCAAGGTCACGCTCAGCCGTAACGCCGATCTGGACCCGACCTCCCGCTTTTTTACGGAAGGCGACGGAGAAAAAATCGTTTTCGTAGGCCGTTGCGCGCCGCAGGACCGCACCGCGGCACTGAGCCGCGTAGCGACCGTCATCCATGCGGGAAGCGACTGTCTGACAGCGGACTACCTGATCGGAGAACTCGGTCGGAAAGGAATCGAACGGCTTTTTATCGAGGGAGGGAGTAGGGTGCTGACCCTGTTTTTGTCAGAAAATCGGATCGATTACCTGCGTGTCGCCGTAGCCCCGTTCTTTGTCGGAGAGCCGTCGGCCCCCCGAATGACGATCGGGGCGAAGTTTCCGTTCGACAAAGACCGCCGCATGACCGTACTGGACGTAAAAAAGGTAGGCGACATGACCGTCACGGACTACGCCTTGGGGCAGCAGGCGACCGATCGGACCCGGCTCCTTCAGGCAATTGGCCTGTCCTTAAAGTGCCCCCCGTCCGACAAGGCCTATTCGGTCGGAGCGGTACTCGTCACGCGCGACGGGCAGGTATTCACGGGCTACAGCCGCGAGACGGCCCCCGACAACCATGCCGAGGAGGAGACGATCCTCAAGGCCGAACAAGCGGGCGCGACGCTCGAAGGGGCTACGATATACAGCTCCATGGAGCCTTGTTCGACCCGTCGTTCGAAGCCTCGGTCCTGCTCCGCACTGATTATCGACCGCCGCATGAAGCGCGTCGTTTTCGCCGTACGCGAGCCCGATCGCTTCGTCCGCTGCCGGGGCGAACAATCGCTCCGCGACGCCGGGATAGAAGTGTGCGTACTGGAGTCGCTCGCCAAACAGGCGCTCGAAGCCAATGCCCACATTCTCTCCGGGCAATCGTGAATCCGGCCGCCGAATCCTCCACCGCGCCCCGATGCAGCCGATCGCCGCGCGTAATGTCCCCAATAAGAAGAAGAAAAGACATAAAGCCGTCGGCTCACGAAAAGATCGGGCAATCCGCCCGCATACGAATAATCCGTGCTGAGAAAGCGGGAAAAAACCGGTTGCAATTCCGAATAATTGTTCGGATATTTGCATTCGCAATAAATGAATATTCATTCATTATGGCAAAAAAAGTGGACCAGACCAAAATCGAACGAATCCGCAACGCTTCGGTCGAGGTCATCAGCGAGCACGGGATACTCGGCGGTTCGGTAGCGTCGATCGCCGAGCGGGCCGATGTTTCGGTAGGGTATTTGTACCGGCACTACCCAGGTAAAACCGAACTGATCAACGACTTGCTCGAAAACGCGCTGAACGCGATCACGGACCGGATCCACGCGCTCATTCGCGAAACGGACGACATCGAGCGAATCGTCGGCGGCATCGTGGGCTTTCTGATCGAAAGCGCGGCCGACAATCCGGCCAAACACAAGTTCCTGATCATGTTGCTGAACGACTTCTCGGTCGAGATCAAACCCGAAAGCCGGAAAAGAATCATAGAAATCGGCGAAGTGCTGCTCGAAACGGGACAAAAAAACCATACGGTCCGGGGCGATATTTCGGTCAATGATTTGTATATTGCGCTGGTCGGAATCCCCATGCAGTACCTCGCCTCGCGGTACCGGTTCGACTTCGACAGCCGACCGTGCGACACGCAGGAACTGATCCGCAAAATCACCCGGGTATCGCTGAGCGCGATCCGATAAAGTAAAACGGTAATTACTGGACAATATGAAGCGATTAATCTTATGGTGGCTGGCGACTTGTACGGCGGCGGCCGTCACCGGGCAGCCGAAACAGGCTCTGACGTTCGATCAGGCGCTCGAAATGACGATGACCCGCAATCCCGAGCTCGAAGCCATCTCTTACGAGAAGGAAACCGCCGAAAAGGAACGCAAGGCCGCCTACGGGTTACGATTGCCCAAAGCATCCGTAACGGGCGCCTATATCTATATGGGCGATGACATGGCAATCGACATGAACGATCTGAAAGCTCCGGTCGGCGGCGTCTTGGAAGGGCTCGGCAACCTGCCGAACATTCCGCCGGCCATCCTGCAGCAGGCATCCTCTCTGCTGGCCAAGGATTGGTCGATGAAACTGCAGGACCGCAGTTTCGCCAACGTGGGCGCCAACATCACGTTGCCGCTTTATACGGGAGGAAAAATCAACGCGGCCAACAACGCGGCCAAGATCAAGATCGAGGAGGTAGCGGAGAAAGGAAACCAGACGCGCGGATCGCTCGTGTCGGAACTGACCGAACGCTATTACGGACTGGTTCTGGCCCTTCAGGTAGTCGAGGTGCGCCGTCAGGTACTCGAGGGAATGCAGCATCACCTGTCGGACGCCAAAGCGCTCGAAGCCAACGGTATCATCGCCAAGGGCGAGCGTCTCTACGCCGAAGTCCATACGGCCTCCTAACGATTTATTTCTGCTTGTATTTTACAGCGCATTGTCCAACACGCTAGGCGGCGACGAATCGACATACATACCCGCCACTTCGATGTTCATTCTGAACGATATAGAGAGCGTAAGCTATTTCAAAGATTTAGCCAAACAGCACAGCCCGCTGCTCAAGCAGGTCGGATATAAGAAACAGCTGGCAACGGAGAACATGCGGCTCCAGCGGGCCGATTTCGCACCGCAGGTGGCCCTGACCGGCATGGCGGCCTTTTATAATTATCAAGTTTCGCCGATCATACCCAAGTGGGCCGTCGGAGCCGGCGTATCGCTGAAGATCTTCGACGGGCTCAACCGCGAATACAAGTTCAGCGCGGCCAAGTCCCAGATCCGTCAGGTCGAAGCCGTCGGACATCAGGCCGAGAGCGACATCCTGACCCTGATCGACAAGCTCTACAACGAGATGGTCACCTATTCGCAGCAGCTGCCTTCGGTCAACGCATCCGGCCGGTTCGCCGAGGAATACCTGCGAATCAAGGAAGAGGCGTTCAAGGAAGGAGCCGCCCCGTCGTCGGACGTCGTGGACGCGCGGCTCAATCTGGCCAAAATCCGCATCGAACGGCTTCAGGCGGCCTATTACTACGACATGATGCTCGCACGCCTGCTCGAAGCCTGCGGCCAAAGCGAGCTTTTCCCCGATTACGGCAAGCGGGCCGCAGCCATGCCGATCCGGTACGAACACGATTTTTAAACCCGATTCTTAACGAAAAACATAATATTCGATCATATGAAAAAAAGCAATGTCATCGGACTGACCGTCGGCATCGTCGTTACGATCGTCGCCGTCTCGCTGATCAGTTGGTTCGCCATTCGTCCCGTACCGACGCTCATTCAGGGCGAGGTCGAGGCAACGGACATCAAAATTTCGTCGAAGCTGACGGGCCGTATCGAACAAATGAACGTACAGGAAGGCGAGCGCGTCAAGAAAGGCCAGTTGCTGTTCGTACTGAGCACGCCCGAAGCGGAAGCCAAGCTCCAACAGGCCGAAGCCGCGCGCATGGCGGCCAGCGCTCAAAGCACGAAGGCCCGTAAGGGAGCGCGCGTGCAGGAGATCGAAGGCGCGATGAACATATGGAAAAAGGCCGAGGCAGGACTGGAACTGGCGCGCAAAAGCTACGAACGAGTCAAAAACCTGTACGAATCGGGCGTAGTACCCGAACAGAAATACGATGAAGCCGCCGCCAACCTCAAGGCGATGGAAACGACCGCAGCGGCAGCGAAAGCTCAGTACGACATGGCTATCGAGGGAGCCCGCAGGGAAGACCGCGAAGCGGCCGAAGCACTGGTCAAGCAAGCGTCGGGAGCCGTCTCGGAAGTCGAGTCGTACATCAGCGACGCGATGCAATACTCGCCGATCGACGGCGAGATTTCTACGGTCATCGCCCAGCAGGGCGAGCTGATCAGCGCAGGCTACCCGGTCGTCACGCTGCTCGACATGAACGACTTGTGGGTGACTTTCAACATCAAGGAAGACCTGTTGCCGAAAATCAAGATCGGCAGCGTACTGCAGGCTTACGTACCGGGCATCGGCCGGACGATCGAACTGAAGGTCTATTACATGGCCGTGCAGGCCGAATACGCGACTTGGTCCGCCACCCGAACCAAAGGCGACTTCGATATCCGCACGTTCGAGGTCAAGGCCCGCCCCGAGGGAAAAATCGAAGGGCTGCGGCCCGGCATGACCGTCACGGTAAACTGGGACGAAATCCGATAGACGGAGAATTCGGCCCGCCGACCCTCCGCACCGGAACCGAAACCCGGCCTTGCGGAGGGGTCGGATCGAGCGCCTGCACCGCCGGACGCATCGAGCCGAAAACTTAAACCGCTTGGAATCATGAGCTATTTCAGAGCATTCCGCAACGCATTTGTCCGGGAACTGAGATCGTTCGGCAGCCATAAGTTTTTCTACATGCTGTCGCTCGGACTGCCGATCCTGTCGTTCCTGTTCTTCATTCTGCTGTTCCGGACGGGCGTCCCCCGGGACATGCCGGTCGCCGTACTGGATCAGGATAACTCTCCGTTGTCGCGCCGGCTGACCCGGATGATCGACGCGACCCCTTCGGCCCGGGTCGTCTACCAGATCACCGATATGAAGGAGGGAGAGCGAATGATGAAGCAGGGAAAAATCGACGCCATTATCCAGATTCCGAGCGGGCTGGAGAAAAACGTATACAGCAACACGCAGGCCCGGGTCATGGCCTATATCAACGGCCTGAACCTGACGAAGAACGGATTGCTGAACAAGGATATTCTGACTGTCGCCACGACTTTTTCGTCCGGCATCCAGCTGCAGACGCTGATGAAAAAGGGATTGTCCGAAACGGAAGCCTACAACCAGATGATGCCGATCTATTTTGAAAAACACATCCTGTTCAATCCGTACACCAATTACAGCTATTATCTGCTGCCGAGCTTCCTCCCGCTGATGCTGATGCTCTTCGCTTTGCTCACGGCCGTCTTTACGATCGGAGTCGAGCTCAAGAACGGCACGGCCTCCGAATGGCTCGCCGCCTCCGGAGGCCACACGTCGGCCGCTCTGGCAGGCAAACTGGCGCCATATACGGTCATTTTCTTCGTGCTATGCTTGCTAATGGACACACTGCTGTTCAAATACGTCGGCGTGCCGCTCAACGGCAGCGTTTCCATGCTGCTCGTGAGCGGGCTGTTTTTCGTACTGGCCTCGCAGGGCATAGGCGCGTTCATCGTTATCCTGCTTAGCAATCTGCGTCTGGGACTGTCGATCGGAGGAGGATACTCGGTGCTTTCGTTCACGTTCTCGGGCCTGACGTTTCCCTTTTTGGCCATGGATTTGCCGGTACGGATCGTCGGATACCTTTTTCCCATGACCTACTATATGGACCTGTTCATCGATCAGGGCATGCGCGGAGCGCCGACAGCCGATTCGGCAATCTATCTGGTCGGTCTGGCCGCTTTTCTGCTGCTGCCGTGGACGGTGATCCTGCGCCTGAGAAAAATCTGTACGGAAGAAAAATACTGGGGAAGACTATGATCATGAAGACAAACCGGTTCCGTTCCAAATTCAGGGAATTTTCGAGTATTCTGCGAAACGAATACCGCCATATATTCCACGACGCGGGCGTCATACTGATCGTCATAGGAGCTATTTTCATCTACTCCACGGCCTATTCGCTGGCCTATAAGAACGAAGTGCTGCGCAACGTTCCGGTAGCCGTCGTCGACAACAGTCATACGGCCCAGAGCCGTCAACTCGTCAGAGCGCTCGATGCCACGCCGAACCTGCGCGTCGCATACAAGTCTTCGAGTCTCGAAGAGGCCAAGCGGCTGTTCCACGAGCGGAAAATCAACGGCATCATCGTCATTCCTTCCGACTACGAGAAAAAAATCATGCGCAACGAGCGGGTCAACATCTCGATTTACGCCGACGCCAGCTATTTTTTGATGTACAGACAAGTCTTTTTCGACGTGATGGGCAGCGTGCTCTACTCGAACAGCCAGATCGAGTGGGTCCGCTTCGTGGCGAAAGGCGCGCAGCCCGGTCAGGCCGCGGCGCTGAGTAATCCGGTCCAGACAACGATCGAGAACATGTACAATCCTTACGGCGGATATGCCACGTTCATCATGCCAGCGATCCTGATCGTCATCATACAACAGACGCTGCTCATCGGCATCGGCATGGTCGGAGGCACATGGCGCGAGCGAGGACTCTACAAAACGCTGATTCCGTGGGGAGAAAAGAGACTCTCGGTCATTCCGATCGTCTTAGGCAAATCGACAGCCTACCTCTCGATCTACTGCGCGACGCTGCTCTACGTCATGGGGTTCCACTACAAGGTTTTCGGGTACCCGTCGAACGGAGCGGCCGGCGACGTCGTACTGTTTCTGATTCCCTACCTGCTGTCGTGCACGTTTCTGGGAATCGCGCTCTCGTCCCTGTTCAGGCGGCGCGAAAATTCCCTGTTGTTGCTGCTCTTCACATCCATACCGTTTCTGATGCTCAGCGGCGCGTCGATTCCGCAGGAGTCGATGCCGCAATGGCTTTTCCAACTCGGCCGGATCATACCGAGCAGCAGCGGCGTAGACGGATTCATCCGTATTCGGACGATGGGCGCGACGCTGAGCGAAGTAAGCGTTCAGTTCTGGACCTTGTGGATTCTGTCGGGACTCTACTTCATACTGGCCTGCCTGGGCATGCGCGGCGTACTGCTCCGGGTCGAAAAGGGAAAATAGGCACGAACGAAATCATACGAACCGGAAAAGACCAACCGAATAAGCAATGAAAATAAAGACAGGACTGGCCGCTTTCGGCCTGTCGGGGCAGATATTCCACGCCCCGTTCATCGAGGCTCATCCCGATTTCGAGCTGACGGCTGTCGCCGAACGGAGCAAGAAAAGCGCGCAGGCGACATATCCCGACGTCGAATCGGTCGATTCGTTCGAGGAATTGTTGCGTTGCGACGTCGAACTGATCGTCGTCAACACGCCCGACGCAACCCATTATCCGCTGTGCCGGGCCGCCTTGGAAGCCGGGAAACACGTAATCGTCGAAAAACCGTTCGTCACGACGATTCGCGAAGCGAAAGAACTAATCGAGATAGCCGACCGGAAAGACCTCATGCTCATCACATACCAAAACCGACGATGGGACGGAGATTTCCTGACTCTCCGGCAGATCGTCCGGCAAGGCTCGCTGGGCAGGCTCGTCGAGATACAGTCCTCTTTCCAACGATACCGCCCCCGACTCGGACAATCCGCATGGAAAGAGACACCGGGCGCCACCCGCATCGGAATCACGTATAACCTGTGCTCCCACTTGTGCGATCAGATCGTCGCGCTGCTGGGCAAGCCCGAGGGAGTGTGGGCAACGCTCGACCGGCAACGCGACGGCAGCCGGATCGACGACTACAGCCTCATCGTGCTCGAATATCCGGGCATACGCGCACAATTGCGGGCAGGCATGCTCGTCCGCGAGCCCGGTCCGAGATTTGCCGTCTACGGCACGAACGGAGCCTACGTCAAATACGGCCTCGATCCCCAAGAAGATGCCCTGAGGCACAGAGGCGCGAAGCCCGCTCCCGGCGACTGGTGCACGGAAGACCCTTCGAAGTGGGGAGTGCTTCACGACGAGCACGGCCGACGCGCTTATCCGACCGTAACGGGCAACTACATGCGCTTCTACGACCGGGTCCGCGATACGCTGCGCGAGGGGAAGGCTCCGGCCGTTACGCATGAGCAAATGCTGTGGGACATGCAGATCCTCGAAGCGGCGTTCGAAAGCGACCGGACAGGGAGCACGATCCGCTTATAAGATAAAGGCAGAAGCAAGGACGGACCGCCCGACATCCGTCCGGGACAGAATAACCGAGCAATCATTTTAAAAGATCGAATTATGAAAAGCAAATTCCTCGAAGACTTCAAGAAATTCGCCATGCGCGGCAATGTGGTGGACATGGCCGTCGGTATCATTATCGGCGGCGCGTTCGGCAAAATCGTTTCGTCGCTGGTGGCCGACGTCATCATGCCTCCGATCGGACTGCTGATCGGGGGAGTCAATTTCACCGACCTCAAGATCACCCTTGAAAAAGCGGTTCTCTCGCCGGGAGGCGAGGTCGTAAAGCCGGCTGTCTCGATCAACTACGGCAATTTTCTGCAGACCACGCTGGACTTTCTGATCATCTCGTTCTCGATCTTCCTGCTGATCCGCCTGTTGAGCAAATTGCAGGAGAAAAAGAAAGAGGAAGCGCCCGCACCGGCGTCCCCCCCCGCCGACGTGCAGCTGCTGACCGAGATCCGCGATCTGCTTAAAAACAAGCAGGACAAGTAGCAGCGCGGGGAGCATCCGCGAAACCAGTATCCCGGCCTCGCGATGCGGTCGTCGCTCGGCTTCTGGACGGCAAAGCGGGAAATGGAACGACCGGCCTTACCCCATGACAGGGCCGGAGGGGTTGTATGCATTTTGCACATCCATTCCAATCAACATAAGCCAGAATGACCCACATAGAAACGGACCGGCTGATCCTACGGCAATTTACGGAGGAAGACGTGGGCGCCCTGTTCTCCCTCCTGAGCGATAAGGAAGTGAATAGGTTCCTGCCCATGTTCCCGCTAAGGGACATAGAAGAAGCGGAAGCGTATCTGCGGAACAGATACATCGCAAACAGCCCGGAACAGCGAGGCTTCGATTACGCGCTTTGTCTCAAAGAGGATAACGTGCCCGTCGGCTATGTCCACGTAAGCGGAGACGACAGCCATGACTTGGGATACGGGTTGAGAAAGGAATTGTGGCGAAAGGGACTGTGCTCGGAAGCATGCCGAGCAGTAATCGACAGAGCGAGACAGGCCGGCATTCCGTATATTACGGCAACACACGACGTAAACAATCCGCACAGCGGGAAAGTCATGCAAGCCATCGGCATGAAATACCGGTACTCCTACAAGGAACTGTGGCAGCCTAAAAACTTCATGGTCACTTTCAGAATGTACCAGCTCAATCTCGACGGACGCGAAGACAGGGTTTATAGAAAATACTGGGAGCGATACCCACATTTCATAGAACCGGAGCCATAAAAAACCGTCGCAAACATGCAATAAGGGGGAGAAGAGTACCCTCCTGCTTTCGTCGTCCGAGCGGCAAATCGCCGAAATAGAATACGCGCCGGACATCCTGTCCGGCGCGTATCTCGAACGGTGCCGAGACGTGCCCGCTACATCGGAGGACGTCCGCCCGGCGGCGGCCCCGGAGGGCCTCCCCGTCTGTGTCCTCCCGGCAGGGAATCGCCGTCGGGTATATTGAACTTCTTTTTGCCGTTACCGGTGAAAACGCGCAAGTTATATACGAAATTCAGGCTCACGTAACGCCCCAACACATTGGAAGTGACGTTCTCGATATAGTTTTCGGTCACGTTCCGGGAAAACCCCTTGTTGCGATCCAGCAAGTCGTAAACCCGGACGCTGACCTCGCCGCGCTGGTTCCGGAACAGCTTCTTGCCGATCGAAGCGTTGACCAGCAGAAATTCCTCGGTAAACTTGTCCGTCACGCCCCGGTACTTGGAATAGCTGCCGTCCGCCTGCAACGTGAAGCCGGCCCACGCGACCCACTTCACCCGGGCCGTTCCGACGCCGTTGAAATACTCGTTGCTGTTAGCCGAATGCGTAATATTGTAGGAGGCCCTGTACGAAACGGTGAAGTCGAACTTCTCGCTGATGTTGCTACCCAGCACGACGCCGCCCGAGTAGGAGGTCGTATTGGTCTTGCCGCGCACCAGGTTGGAAATGGTCGGCAGCGAGGTATATCCTATACCCAAGTTAAAGTTCACATTGCTGGCCAGCCACTTGACAGGGAGTCCGTAGTCCACCGCCCCCCGGAC
>ERZ857965.3571-NODE-3571-length-11488-cov-2.997463_pt1 | contig 11488 bp, 9 predicted proteins | sample MGYA00519758_ERZ857965 | MGnify/ENA primary metagenome ERZ857965 (study PRJEB31778, sample SAMEA3449381) | human gut metagenome | biome: human gut; feature: human-associated habitat; material: faeces | place: United Kingdom | collected 2010/2012 ...
CGAACCTGAAGCGTCGGAGCAACACAACGAGCCGGAATCCGGCGTCCCCATTGGCCAGCTCCGCAAGAGGCTGGCTTTGATTATGCCTAGTGAGGCAAAAAACAGGAGGTAACTGTATGAGTAAGATTTTGGAAATGCGTCAAAAGCGTGCCGATCTGTGGGACAAGGCCAAGGCTTTCCTGGACGAGCATGAGGGTGAAAACGGCCTGATGAGCGCTGAGGACACCGAACAGTATGAGCGCATGGAGCAGGAAGTCGCGGACATGGGCCATGCCATTGAGCGCATGGAACGCGCTGCCCAGCTGGACAAGGAGATGAACGAGGCCGCCGGTCCCGTCCTGGCCGGTCAGCCCGAGCGTCCTGCCCCTGCCGCTGACAACAAGCGCGGGACCGCCAGTGATGCCTACAAAAAGGCGTTCTGGAATTCCATCCGTGGCCGCGTCAACTACGACGTGCGCAACGCTCTGCAGGTCGGCGAGCTGACCGAGGGCGGCTACACCGTGCCCGATGAGTTCGTGCGCCCGGATAGGGCAATGTTTGAAGTAGCTTAAGGTACTACACCGCACTCGTAGAGCGGTAGTCTACCTGCCTAACCGATTTGGTGGAAACGTCGAACGGGAACACAGCACGGCAGGAAAGCAGTAAGTCACCTAAAGATAACTTGGTGCGACTGAACTGCAATGTTAAGTGGATATGAGGCTTAAGTTGGGTTTACTGAACGCAAGTTTCTAATTTCTGTTATCGGTCAGACGGAGGAAAGTATCTGTAACCTCTGGCACACTGGCGATTGGTTATAGGTGTCAATCAATCGGTTATCAAAAAACGGTGTGCAATCTGTAGGAGAACCTACGGCAAGGAAACGAAAGCGGAGACCGACAATCCACATTTGCCTATGCTCAACGCTAACTGGGGATGCCCTAAACAGGAACGCCAACCGAAGGAGGTGAAAATTCGGCTATGGCTGTAGAGCCTGAAAATCCTGCATGGGCACGGAACGCCCGTAGTAGTCCGAGAGGGGTAATGACCCTCACATGGCGAAGGGGCGTAGTTATTGTGTACTAAAAGAAAAGTTGATTAGGGAGGAAAACCTCAAAATGCAACCAACAACCGAAATTTTAGCAAGAATCAGTAGAAACTCACTCGCAAATAAAGATGAAATTTTCACCAGACTGTACCGCTATATGCTGAGGTCAGACCTGTATTTTCTGGCATATAAAAATCTGTATGCCAACAGCGGTGCCGCAACTAAGGGTGCAAACGATGACACGGCAGATGGATTCAGCGAAACCAAAATCGCAAATATCATCCAAAGGCTCGCTGATGAAACCTATCAGCCCACACCCGTCAGAAGAACCTATATCAAGAAGAAGAACAATCCCAAGAAAAAGCGGCCTCTGGGAATCCCGACATTCACAGATAAGCTGGTACAGGAAGTTCTGCGGATGGTTCTCGAAGCGGTGTATGAGCCTGTTTTCTTGCCAGTTTCCCATGGATTCAGACCCAAAAGGAGCTGCCATACTGCACTGAAATCCTTAAAAATGGAGTTCAATGGTATGCGTTGGTTCGTGGAGGGTGACATCAAAGGGTGCTTTGACAATATCGACCACAGCGTTCTTGTAGGCTTGATTCATAGCAAAATCAAGGATGCCCGGTTGATAAAGCTGATTTACAAATTTCTAAAGGCTGGATATTTGGAGGATTGGAAATATCACAAAACCTACAGTGGTACTCCACAGGGCGGTATCATTTCTCCGCTCCTTGCCAACATCTATCTGCATGAGTTGGACAAATTTGTAATGAAGCTGAAAAGCGAATTTGATACCCATGGGCAAGAACCTGTCAGGACAGAATATCGCCTCCTAAGCAATGACCTCCAGAAACTTTCCTATCACATCGGCAGACGCACCGGGGCAGAAAGAGAACAACTGCTTTCCGAATACAACGAAAAGCGGAAGCTCATGCTGAAAATGCCCTGTACAGCTCAGACAAAAAAGTGCATCAAGTATATCCGCTATGCGGATGACTTTATTCTCGGTGTGAAAGGAAGTCAAGAGGACTGCCAGTGGATAAAGAGTAAACTTTCTGAGTTTATCCGTGAAACCTTAAAGATGGAACTCAGCGAAGAAAAAACACTCATAACTCACAGCAGCGAAAGGGCAAGATTTTTGGGGTACGATGTTCGTGTTCGCAGAAGCAGCATTATCAAGCATGGTGGGCCGGGCAAAAAGACAAAACGCACCCTCAACAATTCCTGTGAACTGTCTATCCCATTCGATGATAAGATTCACAGCTTCATTTTCGCCAAGGAAATTGCGATACAGAAACCGGATGGGAAACTCATGCCTGTCCGCCGTAAATCTCTTTTGCGACTCACAGATTTGGAAATCGTTTCTGCCTACAATGCGGAATTACGGGGAATCTGCAACTACTATGGAATTGCCAGCAATTTTTATAAACTGTGCTACTTTTCCTATCTCATGGAATACAGTTGCCTCAAAACCCTCGCAAGTAAGCATAAATGCACCATATCCAAGGTGGTTGAGAAGTTCAAAGACCACAACGGAGAATGGGGAATCCCCTACGAAACCACAACGGGGCAAAAACGATGCTATTTTGCAAAATACTCCGATTGCAAGGATAAGGCCAATCCGACGGACATCGTATGCAATGCTGCGGTGGAGTACGGATATTCCCGAACAGCCTTGGAGCAGAGATTGAAAGCAAAGGTCTGTGAGCTATGCGGTACGACCGAGAGCGATTGTTACGAAGTTCACCATGTCAACAAGCTCAAAAACCTTAAGGGCAAGCAGGCATGGGAGGTTGCAATGATTGCAAAACGGCGTAAAACGCTGGTTGTGTGCAAAAAATGCCATGTTGCAATCCACAACCAGTGAGTAACTACTGACCGAACGATAACAGAGCCGGATACATTGAGAGATGTAAGTCCGGTTCCTGGAGAGGGTGGTGCAAACCTACCATAGTAATATGGCAAGGCGGTGCCTCCCTACTCCACTTCAACACCGGCGAGAGCCGTGGACGGGAGGTGTCCCACAGCCTGAACTATCAGAAGCTGGGAAAAGACCTTGCCACGATAGACGAGCTGGCGGTGCTGGACGGCGGCAAGTGCATCTTGCAGCTTCGGGGCGTGCGCCCCTTCCTCTCGGATAAGTACGACATCACCCGTCACCCCAATTATAAGTATCTGTCGGACGCGAACCCAAGGAACGCCTTTGATATCGAAAAGTACCTCTCCACAAGGCTGGTGCCGAAAGCGGATGAGGTCTACGAGGTGTTCGACGCTGGCAGCGTCTGAGCGCACAAGCCCGCCGCCCTCATGCGGCGGCTTTTCATATAGATACGGATGAGAAAAGACGCTTCCTCGCTTGCAGGGTCGGAACGAATCCACGAACGAAAATTTGAAAGGAGAAGCCGGAATCGGGGCTGCATCGCAGCTTTCGCTCCGGCTCCTGCTGTATCCGCGAGATTTCAACACAACCAACACCCAATGATTCCGGCAACACAAATATGGAATTTTTCAACTCTGCTGTCGGCGTTCTTCAAACTTTGGTAATTGCCCTTGGCGCAGGTCTCGGCATCTGGGGAGCCATCAACCTGCTGGAAGGCTACGGAAACGACAACCCGGGCGCAAATGCTCATGGTCAGTAAAGAAGCAAGGAGAGAATTTCGGTAGCGGCTACCGATAATGAGCCGCAGAATATGACAAGGACAACCGCCCCGCGATTCCGTAAAGAATAAGCTTAGTTGATTCCAACAATGATTGGAGCAAGCCTCCGAGCAAAAGATGCTTATTGCTTCACATAATTCTCCGCCTGCTTTGTGAACATTTCATAATACTTTCCCTTGGCTTCCATTAGTGCGTTGTGGGTTCCGCTTTCGCAGATTTGTCCATGATCCATTACAATAATCCTGTCTGCGTCTCTTACGGTGGATAGCCGGTGGGAAATCAAAATCGTAGTCGTCTGATTGGCTGCGCCGAGGATTGCTTCACTCAGCTTGTATTCTGCCAGAGGATCCAGGGCGGAGGACGGTTCATCCAGCAAAAGAAGGCTGAAGTCCCCGGACATGACTCTGGATACTCCTATTTTCTGGGCTTCGCCGCCGGAGAGAAGGATGCCATCCTCAAAAAACTCACGCGTCAACTCGGCGTCATAATCTGCGCAGTTCTTTTTTAGAATCTCGTCAAGCCCCATCTGCTTTGCTATCTTGCGCATTTTTTCGGCGGTTACGGGATGATACAGCGAAATATTATCGGCAAAACTCATGGCGTATATATTCGTACTTTGAAACGCAACGCCGATACGGCTGCGCATCCGGCGCACATCATACTCCTTTATGGGTCTGCCGTTTATATATATCGTTCCGCTGTCCACATCATAAAGCCTTAACAGCAGCTTCATAAAGGTGGACTTTCCTGCGCCGTTTTCACCCACTATTGCGACTTTTTCGCCGGGCCGGATCGACAGATTCAAATCCGATAATGAAAAATCCGAGTTCTCATAGGAAAAGCTGACATCTTTCAATTCCACGGAAAAACATCCATTTTCAGGCTGCGCCTTCTCCGGCCTGACGTCGCTCTCAATTTTTGATTCGAGCCTGAAAAAAGCCCTTATTTTTTCCACGTTCATGGAAAGAATACTTGCATCTTTGAGCAGATACGTCAACATGTTAATCTTTGAATCCAGCCGGTAAAATGATAGCATCAGCGTCATATACATCGCAACTTCTGGTATATTGCCCACAATAATGTTCTTTATAATGTAGAGCATAATGATTATTCCAGTAGAGAACAAGATAGCTTCGTGCAAAATATACAGCAGTTCGATTTTCCATACATATTTTGCCTGCACCTTCAGTTTCTGCTTGCCGCAATTATCGTATGACGCTCCCGCAATTTCTCCGAGCATTGTGGACTTCATATCGGCTGCGTACTCTTTCAAATAGAAAAGCCCAGCCGCCTGTCGAGCGGTACGGAGTCCTCCTTGTACTTGATGGAAATGGAATTCAGATGTTTGTTGACAACGACGTGCAGAAGCATCTGCACAACTTCGGCCAATAATATCCACGGGCCGAGCGTTGCGATAACAGTGCCCAATAAAACTATGCTCAGCGTGCATTGTGCAAAATCAATAAGAAAGTTCCGCGCCTTTTCAAGCTGAGTCGAGTATTCTTCCACGGCCCATGCGAAATTATCGTAATATTTAGGATCGTCGATATACTTATAATCAACATGCACAGCTTTTTCATAAATCTCACGATTAGCCTGAAGGCTGATAGAAGTTTTCTGCTTTGCAAAGTATGCCCGCGCGAGCTTGAAAATAGCGCTGTTCAGAAAACCGACGACAGTAAGTGTTACAGCGGCAGCAGCGACGATATGGAACGGTTTTTCATCCGCCAGCATGTTAAGAATTATCTCCGGAGTATATACATAGAGAAAATCTTCAATAGGAGAATAAAGCCCCATAATAACAATGGAAAGCAAAAGGTAGAGTCCGTATTTCTTATACGGTTTACATATCCATGCGATATTGCTGCACATGTTTCGTATGCTTTTCATTATGATTTAACCCTTTCGTATGATTATTTGTCTGCGTAAATCAAAAATGATGCGTTAAAAAATGCACTGAGCGTGCCATCGACATCTTTGCAGATTTCCTCGAACTGGTCATCTCCCAGAGAGTACTGCGCACAGAGTGACGTAGCAATCTCTTCCGTTGTAATATCTCGCTTCTCTTCCGCTGCATTCGTGATAGCATTCCAAATTGCATATGCTGTATCGTTTACTACAAGCACTGTTTTTTGTTCTTTTTGATACATGACTACATCGTTTTCTATAGCTTCAGAGATGTATTGTTGTATCGTAATCTCCTTATGGTTCAGCTTCATTCGGCACGCTCCTTTACAACCTTAAAACAATCGAGTCCATTTGCCTCTGATGAGTCTATCTTCTCCAGCTTCCATCCCATGCTGTATTCGCCAGACGTAAGGGCATGAACTACATAACTCCAATACTTCTTTTGAAGACTGCACTCCAAGGGCTCTCGTATTTTGTCGTCCACCCGAAAATGCCAAATGGGACATCCACCCTTACAGGTGCTGTAAGCGATGCAATCCTGGCATTCATAATACTTTTTTTGTGCTATACTTAAAAGTGGATCCTGATAATGCGTAAAGTACTGCACGAATCCATTCTCAATTTTCCCGATGTAAGTCTTGTATTCCTTTGATTCAATGCAAGTTGCAATCGACTTATCCGGCAGCAGCCATGGCTTCGTCGCTTTATGTGCACCACAGAAAAACGGATAGACGCCGTTATTAAGGAGCGAGATATCAATGAGCAAGTCATCTTGATTTGACATATCTTTCATTAACCCCAAGCACTTCGTAAAGAAGTGTTCGCATGCAGCGTTTCCCTGATGCTGTATGTGTTTAATTGCTCTACCCTCAAACAGTACCGGGTAAATACTCCAAACAACATCCTTCCTTGGAGCGACAAGATTACGGACATGGTAATACATATCTGTGATCCTGTTAAGGTCATCCTGCCAGATTGTCGAACGAATAACCATAGATGCGCCGTTTGCCGCAAGTCTGCGGATTGTCTGCTCGACTTTCTCGTTGGAGGCTTTTTCATAAGGACTGAATCTGTTCCTGCTTTGTATATCCGGCAATCCATCGTATGATATCATCGTATGGTCAATATTTGCGGCAACAAAGTCCGCCTGATTCTCAGAAATCATGCCGTTTGTTGTCAATCGTAGCTGCACGGGAATCCTATTTTCTTTGCAGAGTCCTTTAATAAATCGTATGGATTCGCAGAACAATTCCCAATTATAGGTAGGTTCTCCACCGCCTGTTAGTTCTATTTCCAGCGGATCGTCTTTTTGGGTAATCAGTTTTTTAATTGTTCTGCGTCTGACAATATCCCTTATAAACACCTTGACATCTTCAAACTGAAGCATGTTTGGGTCATTCTCCTCTGATGAATATCCGCAGTATCGACATCTTAGGTTGCAGTTAAACGAGAGACAGATACCGGCACTGCTTAGTGCAAAAGTATCCATGCTCATTTCATCTGCGTTGAATTGCAAATCCAACGGTTGAGCAGAGGCATCTCTGTCATATTCTCTTGTCACGTTGAGAATAGTATCTTCTGATACTGTATCTCGAAACAAAAGAAGTCTTGCGGAATCGAATAAAAATTCGTTAATGTAATGCATAACAACCTCTTTCGAATTATATAGAGTATGTTTATTGAGACTGATAATTCCAGTGATATTATCGCGCCCATTAGACCCATTTAACAAACGAATTGTTTCTTGTGTGGTGCAAAAACTTATTACGGCAACAACATATGCTCTCTGGCTCAAAGCTGGTACACCTCAGCCAGAGAGCACTGTCTTTTCGAACTGTGCTGAACTGCTTGCAAATGCGATTTGAAGCTGCTCTTAATACTGCACAGTTTTCTTTGTGTTGACGTAAGGCACATACTCTGACACCACTACTCGCGCAATTGCATGGAACGCAAAACTTGAAATGGTACGGTTGAACTGTCTATGCCATCAATTGACTAAACTGCTCGCACCATGGCATACTCTAGCTCCACCGCTCGTACAATGGCAGGCAACCTCGTATACTGGAAGCAGTGCTTCCACAAGGTCTTTGTCAATCACAAAAACACTCGGCTTCTGGTAGATCATCATGTTCACCTCCTTTTGATATATTTACAAACATGGAAAGTTCAAGACAATCCTGACGATTGAAACCCTGAAGATTTCAAATACCATTGCTTGCAAAGTAATGGAATACCTAGAAAAACACTCCACAGAAATGAAAAAGCGCACAAGCCGACTAATCACCAGTCCGGCCTATGCGCCAACAGAAACGATTTTGATACGACCTCTCCATAATCGGGAGCCGCACCAATACCACCAACGCGCGAAGCCGAACCGGGCATCATTGGGACGATACATGGCGTTACCTCCAATCATAGTTTGTCAGATAGGTATTCTATCCGCATAATAAGTCTACCATATAATGACCATCTTTTCAATATGGCAGCAGCAATCTGTTTGTGAATTTTCTATGAACGGGCAGCTGTGAGAGGCACTTTGAAAATGGTAAAGGGGAGCGGTGCGAATTGCCCTTATGAGCATTGTCTCCCATAAGTTCATTCATGACGAAAGATAGCAAAACAGACTGCACCCGTCAATGGTCGAGATAAACGCTTACGCGCCATCAACTGCCGCAGCGAGCTGCTGCGCTTTGAAGGATCGCACGACGACAGGCACCATAAGGATGCGGAGGAATGTTCCTGCATAGGCGCATTGCCCGAGCGCACCACAAATGGCCATGTGCTAACCGCGCAGAACTGGGACATGTATTACTGGGCGGAAGAACACGGCGTTGTGCTGGAGATATTGCAGGACAACGGGCCGGACTGCTTCTGCCTTACGGAAGCGGGCCAGCTTGCGCGCTACGGCATGAACCAGGCGGGCGTTGGACTGGCAATAAACAGCCTGCCGCGCGAAATTGAGACCGACCCCATAGGCGTGCCGAGCGCGATAGTGCGCCGCAAGTTTATAAGCACCGGCAACTGGGCGGAATGCCTGGACATATTGTTCTCCATCCGCCACATGGCGCCAATGAACTTCCTTGTGTCCAACGGCAATCTGCACGGGGACATGATGTGCATAGAGGCCGGCGCCAACGGCGCGCAGATACTCTATCCCGAAAACGGCCTGACGTATCACACTAACCATTTCCTTTCCCAGGGGCATTTGCTTTACGGGCGCAAGGGCAGCAGCGTGAACCGCTACAATACCATAAAGCGCCTGCTCAGCGGCAAGGAAAAGATAGGCATAGCGGACATGATATCCGTGCTCAACTGCACTTTCGGCGCGCCCGAATCCGTGCTTAACCAGCGAAACAGCCGCGATAAGGAAATAGAGCAATGCGCAACGCTTGCCTGCTTCATAATCGATGCTACCGAGCGCCGCTTCTGGGTGCGCAAGGGCAACATACGCGAAAACCCGTTTGTGGAGTACAAGTGGTCCCGGCCGGATAAAATCTACGCCGAGTGGAGATAACTGCAAGATATTCAGAAAGAGCGGTTCGTTGGGCCGCTCTTTCCGAATAGCAAAATGAATTGTTTGATTTACTTTTTTGTAATGGGTTCAGTTCGCCGCGCCTTCATCATCTGCCTTAACAGCGGAACACGCGGGAGCGGGCGCAACCTTGCGCGGGCGGCCGCGCTTGCGCTTGGGCCGTTCCTCCATAAGCTTAGGCGCCTCCTCGTTTGCATCATCCTGGGTGGAGGATTCATTCCCGTCATGCATTTTTGAATACGCTGTATATTCGCTGCGCAGGTTCTCAATCTGCGTCTGAAATGCCTGCACATCGTCCTTCATCTGACCTGCCATGAGCGATACGAGCGCGTTTGCCATTACCATGGGCGCGGAATAGGAATTGTAATATATCGGCGTATCGGCCTGGCATATAAGCGTTACGGTGGCGTGCCGCGCAACGGCCGACGCGGGGTTTTCCGCCATGCACACTATCGGGATATTGTGCTTAACAAGCTGCTCCGCAAGGAAGGGCATGCGGCTGTTGTCAAGGCGGGGGAAGGACAGCATGAAGAAAGCATCGTTCGTGCGGATGCCGGAAAGCATGTTGGTAAGGAAAATGGTGCTGTCCACATCGAATATCTGCACGTCTATATTCAGCGAACTGAGCCGGTTCTGCAAAAACGGCAGCAGCGTTTTGCTCACGCCCTGCGCAACCAAATGCACCCGCCCGCAGTTCCTTAATATATCGCATGCGCGGTACATGTCGCGCGAGCTGAGATTTTCAAACGTATTCGTGATATTGTCAAGATCCGCCTGCACCACGCGGTGAACAATATCGCTGGTGCTGTTCAGCCCGCTCAGGGCCGATGCAAGGCGCTTGCCGGGATACACGCTCTGCCGCGTATATGCCCTAAGCTCCTTTTTCAAATCAAGGAAACCATTTATACCCAGCTTGTCAAGGCAGCGCAGCACGGTAACGGGCGAGGCGCTCACGCTGTCGCTGAAATCCTTGAGTGATTGAAAACACGCGCGGTCCGGATTATCGGTAATGTAATCCACTATGCGCTTGTGAACCCGCGAAAGGTTGTTGTAGTTGGCATTGATCCGGTCGATTAAATCCATGTGCGCTTCTCCCTTTTTATTTTTTACGTTTACACTATCTGTAAATCAAGTAGTTCAGCTTTGTATCAATATAAGCTGTGACGCGGTATAAATCCTTAATAATACAAAGCTGCGGAAGATATTTTTTATATTATAGCAATTTAAAAGCGTGAATGTCAATTAAATGATAAAAAACTTGTGTATTATTGCCGGAAAATGGTAAACTACATATAACAATTCACCCAAGGAGGAAACCCAATGCTGCTCATTAAAAACGCACACATACGCCCCATGGCGGGCGAGGACATCGCCAACGGCGAAATACTTATAGACGGCGGCAAGATAGCCGGCATAGGCGTTAAGGTGGACGCGCCCGAGGATGCCGAGATTATAGACGCCGAAGGCCGCCTTGTTACCCCGGGCATAGTGGAAGCGCATTGCCACACGGGCGATTCCGCGCGCGCAATAGGCATATCGCCCGACCATAATGAAAAGAACGACCCGCTCACGCCGCAGCTTAGAATAATGGATTCATTCAATCCGTACGATCCGCAGCTCAGGCGCGCCATAAAGGCGGGCGTGACCAGCGGCGTTACCACGCCCGGCAGCGCGAACATAATAGGCGGCACGGCAATGGCCGTAAAGTTCGTTGGCAGGCGGGTTGACGACATGATAATAAAGAACCCTGCGGCAATGAAAATTGCCTTTGGCGAGAATGCCAAGCGCGTATACGGCACGGAGTTCAAAAAGGCGCCCATGACCCGCATGGCAATAGCGTCCATGCTGCGCGAAATACTCTATAAGGCGCGCAATTATATGGAGGCTAAGGAAGCGGGCAAGGAGCCGGCGTTCGATATGAAGTACGAGGCGCTTATACCCGTGCTCAGGCGCGAAATACCCATGAAGGCGCATGCACACCGCGCGGACGATATATTCACCGCCATACGCATAGCAAAGGAGTTCAATCTGCGCATGACGATAGATCATTGCACGGACGGCGCGCTCATTGCGGACATACTTGCCGAAGAAGGCTATCCCGCGTTTGTAGGCCCCACCTCCGGCGGCACGCCCAGCAAGCACGAGGTTATGAACCGCTCCTTCGAAACCCCTGCAATACTGCATAATGCGGGCGTACCCTTTGCCATAATAACGGACGATCCTGTTATTACGATAGAGGCGCTGCCCCTTTGCGCGGGCCTTGCCGTGCGCCACGGATTGCCGGAGGAGGAAGCATGGAAGGCCATAACCATCTATTCCGCCACATATACCGGCATTGGCGACCGCGTAGGCAGCCTTGAAGT
>ERZ857965.3572-NODE-3572-length-11487-cov-6.085287_pt1 | contig 11487 bp, 14 predicted proteins | sample MGYA00519758_ERZ857965 | MGnify/ENA primary metagenome ERZ857965 (study PRJEB31778, sample SAMEA3449381) | human gut metagenome | biome: human gut; feature: human-associated habitat; material: faeces | place: United Kingdom | collected 2010/2012 ...
GGCGTCGAGCCGGCGCCGCTCATGCTGGCGTACTGGCGGGACGCGGCCCAGTGGGCGAAGGCCCATCCGGAGGACGGAGATGCGGGCATGTGGCGGATCGAGAACGCGGCGGCGCGCCTGGCCGCGGACCGGCTGCACGCCATGGGCCTGCCGGTCGCGATCGCGTACGCGGAGCCCGAGGCGTGACGGACACCGTAGGGGTTATTTGACTTCCATGATTCGACTGCATGGTTTGGAATCAAGGCCCGCATCCGCCGACAGGCCCCCGATTGACACTTACGTACAAACGCCGTACAATTATGGCATGACGGAAACCACCAACAAGGCCAGCCGCTTCGAGATGCGGCTCACGCCATCACAGAAGGAACGCCTCGACCAGGCGGCCGAAATCAAGGGGCTCAGCACCTCTCAATGGGCGTTGACCAACCTGCTCGTCGCCGCCGACCGGGACATCCGGGAGTCTCATGTCCTCCATTTGGACGACGAGGCGTGGGATTCGTTCGTCCGGGCACTGGACGAGCCCATGCCGGAGGAGATGGTCCGGCTGCTCGAGAGCGAGCCGATCTGGAAATGACCGATTTCACCCCGCCGCGGCGTCTGACCGCCGAGGACGACGCCGACGGTTTCGACTGCGGCCTTCCCATCGTGAACAACTGGCTCCACGGACAGCTGCGGAACGCGGGCAAGCAGCATACGGCGGTCGCCTATGCCACGTTCTGCGACGGCGCGCTGGCCGGGTTCTACACGTTGAGCGCGTACAGTATCAGCCATGCCGAGGCCAATGGCTGGCTCAGGAGGAACAGCCCGGATCCGATTCCGGCGATTCTTCTGGGCATGCTCGGCGTGGACATGCGCTACCAGACCATGCACGTGGGAGCCCAGCTGCTCAGGGACGCCGCCATGCGGGCGATGGGCGCGGCGGAGATAGTCGGCGCGAAGGCGTTGCTCGTGGAACCGGCCTCGGACAGGGCCACGCGCTTCTACGAGCATTACGGGTTCCGCCACATCGAACGATCGGGCAGGATGTTCATCCCGCTCCGCCCGGCGTGAACGGGGTCGCTCCCCATGGGATGAAGGAGGCGGGGAAGGCCGTTGGAACGGTCCTCCCCGCCTCCTTGTTTTCTCTCGAGCCGTTTTCGTCGGTCCGCCGTTCATTTCCTTGGCGGGCGCGCTCTGCCGTCCGAGTCGAATTGGGCGAGCTGTCCGATGGCGTTGCCGGTATTGGCCAGGGCTCCGGTGAGCAGTCGGATCCGTTCGCCGGTGTCGGCGGTCCGGAGGGCGAGTCTGAGCTGGTCGATGGCCGCGTTCACGTGGTTGCGGTAGACGAGGTCGTCGGCCGTGGCCGAATGTTCCGTTTTCGCGGGCTTGGGGTCGTTCATGCGTGGTTTTCCTTCCGGTGTTTGGTCCATGAGGTCGAGCGCCTGGATGCCGAGACCTGCGGCGAGGTCGAGGATGATGCGGCTGCGTTTGCTGCCGGTGGCCCACCGGCGGGTCTCGATGCCTCCGATGGTCTGCGTGGTCTGTCCGGCCCGGATGGCGAGTTCGGCCTGGCTGAGCCCTTGTCGCGTCCGGTGCCAGGCGAGGCGGGTGCCGGTCCATCCGGCGGGCGGATCGTCCGTGGCATGGTCCGGTTCGGGCCGGCCGGAGAGCTTTTCCATGCTGGTGTCGAGCGCGATGGCGACGCGGGCGAGGATCCCGGCGGCCATGTTCGCGGTGTCGCGTTCCCCGGAGTCGTATTGGCGCAGGCTCCGGTATGGCACGTTCGCGTGTTCGGCGAGCTGTGGGCAGCTCCATCCCCGTTCCGTGCGCATCCTCCGGATCACGGTGGTCCCGTCCTCCCCCGTTTGGGGCGTCTCTCCGGTGAGGCGGGCGGGGTTGATGCCGAGGGTCTTCGCCCATTGCCGGATCTGGTCGGGTTCGAGCGTGGTCAGCGGGGTTTCGCCTTTCTCGATCCGTTCGATGGTCGTCATATCGATGCCGGTGAGCCGTGCGAGGGTCTGTTCGAGGACGCTTTCCCGTTCCCTGATCGCGCGTAGTTCCGCCGCTCCGATGGGTATGGTCCTGCCGGTGCCGCTCATCTGTCGCCTCCTGTCAGGTAGATGTCGAACAGGGGTCCGGGTTCGACGAGGCCGGTGCGGGTGTCGATGGCCTGGATGGCCTCGAGGGTGCCGATCATGTTCCGTACTGCGGGTCTGCTGCGCGTGGAGAACGCGCCGTGCCCGTCGATGAGTTCGAGTCCCTGTTCGGTGACGCTGCGGCGGGTGGATCCGTGCAGGGCGGCGGCGAGCACGCCCGGTCTGACGCCGTGGCCGAGCTCGCGTTGGATGTTCGCGATGTACCGGCAGGCGATGCGGATCGATTCGCGGCCCATGGGCTCGCCCTGTCCCTCCCCCGTTTCCGGTGCCGTCCGCCGCCGGCGGTACGGGTTCGACGCCAGTTTTTTCACGATCTCCCTACCGTCAGCCTGGCAGTTGGAGCAGTTGGAGCAGTCGTCGCGTCTGGTGCCGGGCGGGTCGAACATGGCGAGGATGGTCCGGCGCAGGCATCGGCGGGTCTCGCAGTATGCGCTCATGGCGTCGAGTCGGGAGTCCATGAGCTGCGCGGCCCTGATGCGTGAGGGGTCGCCGGATTCCTCGGCGCGGCTTTTCGCCTCCCATGCGGCGTGGCGCAGCCATCGCCAGTCGCCGGGGCTCCAGTAGAGGACCGCGTCGGCAGGCTTGCCGTCCCGGCCGGCTCGGCCGGCCTCCTGCCAGTAGGCTTCGAGGCTTTTGCACGGCCCGTCGTTGAGGACCCATCTGACGTCGGGCTTGTCGACGCCCATGCCGAACGCGCTGGTGGCGCAGATGACGCGCGGATGGCCGGCGAGGAACCCGTCCTGCACCCGTTTCTTGTCCGCGTCCCTCATTTCGGCGTGGAACGCCATGGCGTCGATGCCTTCGGAACGCAGTGTCTCGGCGAGCCGTTCGCAGCCTTTCCGGTTCTCCTTGTAGATTATGCCGCTGCCCTTGTGCCGTTTCGCCCAGGCGATCATGGCCTCGAGGCGTTCGCCGGGCCTGGCGCGGACCACCGTGAGGCGCAGGTTCGGCCGGTCCGCGTCGGTCGTGACCGTCACGGGGTCGGCCAGGTGCAGGAGTTCGCGGATCTCCCCGGCCTGCGTCCGGCTTGCGGTGGCGGTCAGCGCCATGGTCACGGGGCGCGGGGACAGGGAGTCGATGAATTCGCCGATGCGCATGTAGCTGGGTCGGAAGTCCGATCCCCAGTGCAGCACGCAGTGCGCCTCGTCGACGGCGAGCAGGCTGATGCGGATGCGGTGGCTGAAGTCGGCGAAGTCGGGCGCGTGCAGGCGTTCGGGTGCGACGTAGAGGATGCGCAGTTCGCCGGACAGGGCGCGCCCGTACACCTCGGCGCGTTCCTTCTCGTCCAGGCCGGAGTCGATGAGCGCGGCGGGTATGCCGCGTGATCGCAGGTGCCGCACCTGGTCGCGCATGAGCGCCCTCAATGGTGTGACGACGAGGGTGAACGTGCCGGGCCTGGCGGCGGGGAGCTGGTAGCACACGGACTTGCCGCCGCCGGTGGGCATCACGGCCATGACGTCGCGGCCCGAGATGACCGCCCCGACGGCCTCCTCCTGGCCCGGGCGGAACGAGTCGAACCCGAAATAGCGCTTCAGCGCGGCCAGCATGTAATCCCCGTTCCCGACCATTCCGCTTCCCTTCTTTTCACCCATAAGTTTGATACCCTCAAGTATAGCATATTCATCGCCTTATGCTGGGGTGTCATTCCCGGCTATCGCCATCCCCGCGCGCATTCCCGGGTGTATGGTGCGGAAGCGGGGTGGCATGGTGATCGGTCCGGACGGTTGTGGTTTCGACATGCGTTCGCCTTCGGAGATGGAGGCGGATGACGCGCGGCGTGAGGCGGATGAGGCGGCGCATGCGCCTCGTATGGCGGTCACGTCGCGTATCCGTCGGGTGGCGCAGCCGCCGGATGGGTATCTGCCGTTGTCCCTGTTCGACGAGGTTCGTCTGGCCGATCCGGTGCCGTTGTATGCGTTCGAGGACGTCCCGGCGGACGTGACGGGCCTCGCGGTGGATTACCTGTCCCGTGTGGCGCGGGGCGTGCCGGCGCGGGATGCGTTCCGGGTGCCGTTGGCGGGGGCGCGTCTGGTGGGCCGGTCTGCGGATGCGGAACGGCTGCTCGCCATGGTGGACGGGTTCTCCGACCGTTCGGTGCGGGCCGCGTGCCTGCTGTGCGGGTTCGACGCGGCGTCGCGTCGGGGCCCGGCGAGGTGGCGGGCGGGCAGGGTCGTCGATCCGGGGCCGGCCACGGTGTATAACGTGCGGCGCATGGTGGCGCGCACGTTGAGGTTCATGGACCGGGTGGGGCCGGTCGTGTGGGAGGGGTTCACGTTCGACGGCGGCTACACGGACCGGGTCACGTCCGGAGACGGGGACCTGCTCACCGCCGACGGCCTGTGGGATCTGAAGGTGAGCCGTTGGCCGCCGAACCCGACGTACACGCTGCAGCTGCTCGTCTATTGGCGGCTCGGCCTGCATTCCACGCATCCCGAGTATCTCGGGGTGCGGCGTCTGGGCCTGTACAACGCGCGGTCGGACACGATGTGGAGCGTTCCCGTGGCCCGGATCGGCGCCGATGCCGTGCGTGCGGTGGAGCGGGATGTGATCGGCTATGCGGACGGTCTCTGACTCTCGCGCCGGCCGGTTCTATTCGCGGGGGTTCGTGGCCGGGAGTTCCGGCATGGGGCGGGCGAGTCTGGCGGCCGCGTCGGCGAGCAGCCGGCGGGCCTGGTCCACGGTGTGGGCGGCCTCGTGTTCGCGTCGGTCGGCGTCCGCGATCCTTGCCTTGGCCTTCGTGTCGATTCCCGCGGCCTTCTCCTCGGCTGTTTTGAGGATCCGGTCGGCTTCGGTGTTGGCGTCGGACAGGAGTTTCTGCGCCTGTTCGCGGCTTTCGCCGATTCTCCTGTCGGCTTCCTGGTCGATCCCCTGTTTGCGCCGCGTGGCCTGTTCGATCTGTTCGTCCGCTTTTTTCTTCGCTTCGGCGGTCAGGGTCTCGGCTTTGGCCCGCGCCTTGCCGAGGATGGTCCTGGCTTCCGTTTCGGCCTTGTCGAGGATGGCCTTGCGTTCGTGCCTTCAGTGTCTGTCATGATGGTTCCTTTCCTGTCGGCCGGTGCGTTTCGCATGGGTCACCCGCGCCGGCCGCGATAATCGGATCCACGTCATAGGTATACGTGAATATGCGTTTTTTTGATGATTCACGTATACTTATGTTCATGCGTAGGGAGTTGGCGATGAACCGCCTGAGGGATATGGACACGGGTTTCGGCGTGCACGTGTATCGCAAGCCGGATCTGGCGCTGGTTCTCGGGGAAACAGGACAAAGGCTCGACCGCACCTTGTCGAGCCTGGTAGCGGCGAACGTGCTGGTCCGCGCCGCGCGCGGCGTGTACGCGTTCGCCTGGTCGGCGCATCTCGGGGAGGCGACGCTGCATACCGTCGCACGCCGGCTGCGCCCCCGACAGCTGGTGTGGGAGAGCCTGGAGAGCGCGCTGAGCCGTTGGGGCGTGATCAGCCAGATCCCGGTGGATCGCGTCACGTTCATGACCACCGGCCGTGAGGGCTTGGCCGTGACCCCATATGGGACGATCGAGTTCACGCACTGCGCGCTCGACTGGTCGAGGATACTCCCCAACCTTGTGCCGCGTGACGGTGGGATGACGCCGCTCGCGTCGAAGCGTTGGGCGTATCGGGACCTGAAGGCCACAGGCCGTAACCTGGATCTCGTGGACATGGATGAATTGGAGAACGACGATGGATGGGAGTGACATGGCGTTCGACTACAAGGCGGTCGCGGCGGGCATCGCGCGTTCGGAAGGCATGGGTGCCCTGCTTCCCGTGGTGGAGAAGGAACTGCTGCATTACCGGATACTTTCCGCCATGCAGGACGGCGGCTTCTTCGGCCCGATCGTGTTCCAAGGAGGCACGAGCCTGCGTCTGTGCCACGGGTCCCCCCGTTACAGCGAGGACCTCGACTTCGCCGGCGGCACGGGTTTCGGCGTCGATGACCTTCGGGGGTTGGGCGAATGCGTCAGGTCCTCCCTCGCCGGCATGTCCCCGGACGTGCAGGTGAAGGTTCGCGAACCGGTCCGGGACGAGGGCCTGGTGAGGAGATGGCGCATATCCATCCGCACGGCGGCGCAACGTCGTGATCTGCCGAGCCAGTCGATCAAGCTGGAGGTCGCATCGGTGCCGGCGCATGAGCCGCAGACGAGGCCGGTCAGGGTCAATTATCCCTCCGTGTCGGCGATCGCCGGGGACATCATCCTGGCGGTGGAAAGCCCCACCGAGATACTCGCGGACAAGCTTCTGTCGTTTGCATGCTCCTCCCATATCCGCCGTCGTGACCTGTGGGACATGTGCTGGCTGTCGTCCAGGGCCGACGTGGATGCGTCTCGGGCGTTCCGGATGGCCACGCTCAAGGCTGGGGAATACGGGGAGGTCGGAGAATGGGAGGCGCGCGCAGGCCGGCTGCGTGAGATCCCGTCGGTGTTGTCTTCGGACGCCTTTCTGGACGAGATGCGAAGGTTCCTGCCGGCCCGAATGCTCGTCGCCACCGTCGAATCCCTCTCCTGGCGCGAGTACGCCTCGCAGGCGGTCACCGGGCTGTATGATCCCTCCGGGCCCGCATGGGCGTCGCCGTATGGCTCGCCGGGTTTCGGGCGGCCGATGCCTGAGCCCGACCAGTCTTCCGCCGTTCCCATGTGGCGTGACGGGGTCCCGCTCTTTCCTGAGGCGGCGTCCTCGCCCCATTCTCATCTCATCCGCAGCGCGCGCAGCATGGGGTTATGGTATGGTTCGGTGACTTCCATGAGGCGGGTCGGCCGCCCGTAGGGTCCGTAGGCGGTGATGGCGGGTTCGACCGGGCGGATGATGCCGGCGCGTTCGAGTTCGAGCAGCGGGTATGCGGCCGGCGGGTCGGGGTTCGGGTAGAACCTGCCGTCCGGTGGGATGGCCCCGTCGGGTTCCCAGGAGACGTCCAGCTTCCCGCCGGGTCCGGTGACGGTCAGTCCCATGCCGCCGCCGTGGTGGCGGCCGGCGAGCAGGTGCCAGGTCTCGAGCGCGTCCGTATCCCCGCCGTGTCGGGGGTCGGCGTGCCAGGGTCTGCCGCGTGTGGCGAGCAGGTGGCGGCGTTCCCCGTCGAACCTCGCCGCATCCAGTCGCCTCCATGTCCACCGGTCGACCTCGAAGCGGATGCCGTGTCCCCTGATGAGGGGCGGCACGGCCCCGGTGACGGGGTTCACTTGCGGCCTCCGCGGATGATGTGTCTGACGCACATGGCGAGCAGGACGAGGTCGAGGGCGGCGGTGACGATCCACAGCCATCCCATCCGCGGCATGATCGCGCATTCGATGATCAGGAGGATGAGGATGGCGAGGCATGCGACGGCGAGGAGGATGGCCCTGCGGCGTTCGTCGTCCATCACTCCCCTCCGTCCGTCTCGTCGGCCCAGTATTGGTCCTCGAACCAGTGGTCGAAGCGCATGTCGCCCGATCCGGTGGCGGGGTCCGAGGCGAGCGTGGCCTCGTCGGCCGCCGGGTCGTACAGGCGGTCTACGTCGAGGTCGCCGAGCCAGTCCTCGAGCCATGCCTCGAGTCCGCTGCCGTCCTCGTTGTCGTCGTCGGCGACGAGCCTGACGGCCCTGCTGATGAGGATCTCCTCGATGACGCTGTGTGCCGCATGGTCAGTCTTCGGGTCGGCGAGGCGGGCGCGCAGGCGTATTGCGGCGCCGAGCATGCGGTAGAGGAATTCGCGGTCGTACCGGTCGAGGTACCGGTCGGGCAGGAGGTCCGTGACGGGGTTCCCGTCGTCCTGGCCGAGGTGCGTGCCGCGGGGCATGCGGCCCAGACGTCTAATCTCGATCCTCGTCATGGTCTCGATCATGGACAGGTTCTCGTCGAACAGCCTGCGCATGCGGGTGCCCGGCATGGGGTGGTCGCCGCCGGTGTCGTTGTTCATAGGTTCCTTCCGTACTTCGTGTATCTCGTGTATTCCCCGTGGCGGGTGCCGATGAGCGTGATCTGCGCGTCCACGATCCTTTTGCGCCGTTCGAGCTCCCGTATCCCCCGGTTCAGCCAGGCGGACAGTTCGACGCAGCCGACGGTGGCCGTGTCGCACCGGCGCAGGTCGCGGGCGACGCCTTCGAGCAGGAGTCCCCTGGACCGCAAGCTGGATCACGCCGCTGTTCTTGAACTGCTTGGCGGCCTGTTCGAGCCGGTCGACGGGGTTCGGGTCCGCGCTCATCGGGCGGTCCCGTCCGCCATGCTCAGTTCGAGCCGTCGCAGCCGTTCCTCGAGTGCGTTGATGCGCATGGTCTGGGCGAGCACCACGCTCATCGGCGCGGGTCTTCCCTCCCTGCCGGCGTCGGGGGCCGGGGCGTGCGGGCGCGTCGTCCCGGCGTCCGGCGGTTCGCGTTTCCACCGGGCGATGCATCGTTCGATGCGTTTGTTGCCGATGATGCGCGGGTCGAGCCCCGCCTCGCGGAAGATCCTGACGGGGCTTTCGCCCCGCCGGTAGCGTTCGATGGCCTCGCGTTTGAACGAGTCCTTGTAGGTGATGCGCGTGCGGGTGACCCATGCCACGGCGTCCAGTCCGGACAGCAATGCCATCTCGGCGTCCGAGAACCCCGTCATGCCCATGGCGTCCCCACCTCCGGTGCGGTCCCGCCCGGGATTCCGGAGACTCGTCCGGCCGGTCTTTCCGTCCTGTGGTCCTGCATGTGCGGCTCCTTGCCTCTCCGGGGCCCTGCCTTGTGGCCCCTTCGCCCATGCCACCCGTGGCCCCTTCTATATCGGGGGATTCCTCCGCCGCGCAAGACCGATCTTTCTTCGTGTCCGCAGCCCCAAAACAAAATGTTGACAATGACAATAAACAACGTTATTGTTGTCACCGTCAGCAAAAATATTGCTGACGGCTGATAGTCGAAGGATTATCGCAGATAAAGGATAAAAGAACAGAGCCGCTCCTTGAGAAGCTCAAGGAACAGGGATGGCGCATCGAAGCCAAGAAGAAAGGCTGGATGTGCTACCCACCCGACAAGTCGAAGCCGGGCGTTCCCATACACAAGACACCTTCGGATGCCAGATGGTATGAGAATTGCTTGAAATACCTGAGACGCGGCGGGTTCCAAGAGTGAGCGGTCGCTAATCTTGCGGAGACGAAGTTTCCTAGGCTTGTCACCGCAAGATTAGCACACCCTCTGTTCCCCCATCAACCTTCGACCGCTAGGGCGGCTGGATGGCGTGCGCCCATGGAGGCATCTCCCGGCGCACGCCATGCAATACATCGGATAGGTGAAACATGACGAGAGCACGAGAATGGCAGGTTTCCCTTGACTTCAAGGCGAGACTCGACGAGGACGCGGCGTTCGACCTCATGGAAGCCCTCGGAAGATACGGGGCCTCGGTGGCGGTCGACCCCGGGCACACGGGCGGCGGACTGACCCTCGCCGTCGATGCCCCGGACGGGGAGACAGCGCTGGATAAGGCCCTCACGCTCCTCGAAGAGAACATGCCCGGCGCGACGGTGACCGGACTCGAAGCGCGGGAGTGGGCCGACGCCGTGGCGCGGAACCGCGAACCCCTATACCCGCCGGTGGTGGGCTACGCCGAGATCGCGCGCATGACCGGCGTCACCAGACAGAGGGCGTACGCGTTTCCCAGGATCGAATCCTTTCCCAAGCCGGTGATAGAGACCTCACAGGGCCCCCTCTATTCCGAGGATGCGGTTCGCGCATGGGCGCAGACCCGCGAGCTCAGACCCGGACGTCCGAAAGCGATGGAATAGGAAACGATGCGAGAGCCCCGCGGCCGCACGGCGCGGGGTTTATTTTTTACAAGGAGGAAGCGGCTGTTCCCCGATGGATTCGTCGGGAAGGGAATCGGCCGTCACCAGGTCCGGTCGGGTTGGATCACGGGACGTGTGGCCCGGTCCCTGAGCCGGAATGATTGGGTCATTCGCGCATGGGCTCCCTCGAGCATCACGGTCCAGGTCGTCGGGGACACGGTCCTGAGCCCGATGCCGTTCTGGAACGCCAGGATGAGGTCGTTGCGGACCGGTGTCTGTCCCTTGTTCCGGTTCTCCACGGTGTAGCGCACCTCGAGCAGGTCCTTGCAGGTGGCGTATTCCACGTCCGTCAGGAGCAGCCCGTCATGTTCCCCGTATTCCAATGGGCAGGATATGAATTCCGTGCCCCGTGGTACGTGCCATTCCCTCCATTCCAGATGGTCTTCCAGATGCACGCACAGCCAGGTGGCGAGGGATAGACCTCCCAGCACGATGATGGTCACGAATAGGATGACTTTCATAAAGGTTCCTCTTTTTAGGAGATTCGAGCGACATGAGCGAAAAAGACGGGAAGCGGGTTCTGAGTCCCGCGGAGAAGGCCGAGGCGGATTCCCTGACCAACAAGCAATGGCTTTATATCATCGGCAGGTCGGCGGAACGGGGAAACGGCGAGAAGAAGGGACGTCCGGACGTCATATTGACGGTGGCGGAGAGGATTCTTTCTGATATCGCCGCCATCGCCACGGTGATCGCGCTCGGCGTCGCCGTCTTCCAGATTTCCGTCGGCAATTGGCAGTTCGACCGGTCCGGTCCGCGGTTCTCCTGGTTCGATACGGGTCTGGTCTCCTATACGACGGAGGCGACGCTTTCCGACGGGCTTTCCGGGACCGGTGAGGTGCAGGCGATAGTCGTCTCGAACACGGGGCGTACCGGGGACACGATCGTGGGCATGGGCAGGGCCGGTGACGGGGATGCGATGGTCCTGTGCACGCCGGAGTTCGACGCGGACGGGAACCTCATGGACCGTGACGCCGTGAGCGTGGGCGGCGGGACCGTGACCCTCCAGCCGGGCGACTCCAGGCTCGTGTTCGCGGTGTCCGTCCACGGGTCCATTCCCGTCACCGGCGGGCTTGAAGTGGCGACCGCGTCCGGCCGCACGTACCATGCCGAACGCGTCAGGGACGTCTCCCGGCTGTCGGTCGACCATTACGCGCGGCTGCCCGGCTGGTTCGACGCGCAGGATGCATGCGTCCGCAGGCTCGGGCGTCTTGGCTGAACCCGTCATGCGGCCCGCTCCCGTTGCCAGTTGCCGGCGAAGCAGCTGCCGCCGTGCGAGGCGCGGTAGTCGTGGAGTTCCCTCGATCGTTCGCTCTCCCGGCGGGCTTGTTCGGCCTGGGCCTTGCGGCCGGCGCGGAGCGCGAGCTCGGCGTAGCGTGAGGCCTGGCCTGGGTCCGGGTCGGGGTCGAGGCGCAGCCTGTCCGCGAGGGCGCGGATGGCGGTCGGCCCGTCGGCGTCGTCGCCGATGCGGTCGGCGAGCATGCGGCGCGCCCGGGTCTCGTAGGATTCCGGTTCCGCCGGCCGGCTCTCCCCTGTGTCGCTTCCGGTGGGTTGGCTGGCGTCGGCATGC